>JACCDZ011361168.1_pt1 | contig 11022 bp, 8 predicted proteins | sample 7449551 | NCBI WGS metagenome assembly JACCDZ01 (sample SAMN15323452, study PRJNA562643) | freshwater metagenome | isolation source: river surface water | place: USA:Blue River Watershed | collected 2017-08-18
GACCTTGGCTGTGCCAATGTCTAAGCCGACCACCAGTTCTTTGTAATCTTTTGCCATAACAGCCTCGTTCTTTCTCTACTTCTCTCTGTGCTCGTTAACGCTTGTTGGGCACGTCTTGCGTGCTCACACCGCGCACCCGAAGCGCATAACCGTTGTCGTGTCGTAAATCCGCCGATTCAATCGCAGTCACTTTGCGACCCAATTTATTGGTTACCTGAGCCAGTGTTTGCGACAGGCGTTGTACACGCACCATCACGTCTTCCACACCACCACGCCCCAACTCAATCACCGCACCATGTGTCAACTTGGCACGCCAGCTCCCGCGATCGGTCAAGGCCAAACTGTCTACAGGCACGTTCAATGCTTTGAACACAGGCTGCAATGCCAAATACATTTGCAACACCTGCTGTGACTGACTGTCTGGCCCACTCAAGCGCGGCATCTTGTCGTCTTCCAAATCACCCACATTGGCCTCAAACACTTCGCCAAAACTATTGACCATGCGTTGATCGCCATCGTCACCCCAATAAGCCACTGGCTTGTGCTCTTGCAAGGTCACGCGCAATCGGTTTGGAAACTCACGCTGCACCGAGGCCAAACGCACCCAAGGCACGCTCTCGAACGCACTGCGCACACGGCCCAAATCAGCTGTGAAGAAATTGCCTGTGAACTTGGTCACCACATTCGCGCGTAACGTCACTTCGTTGTTGTGCTCCACATCACCCAGCACCGTGATGCCACGCAAAGCAAAAGCGGGTAACTGCACCAAAGCCCACACACCTGCCGCCAACGCACCCACGACCAAACCCACGAACATGAGCGAAGCCGCCATGTGCATGAGCTTGACGTCGAGCGGCACCGGCACCGAGGCATTCGCCTCAGGACGGGGTCGCATGTGGGTGTAGCGCGTGCTCATACGGCCTTCGGACCTCCGGGGTGATCAAGCGTGGCGCTTTCCAACAGCATCAGGCACAAGTCTTCGTAGCTGATGCCTGCGGCACGTGCGGACATGGGCACCAACGAATGGCTGGTCATGCCAGGCGAAGTGTTCATCTCCAACAAAAACGGTTTGCGGTCTGTGGCACGCAACATGATGTCGGCACGCCCCCAACCACGGCATCCCAGTGCGCGATAGGCGGCGACCACCAAGCGTTGAATCTCTTGCTCTTCCGACTCAGGCAAACCACTTGGGCAGTGGTACTTCACATCGTCGGTGAAGTATTTGTGGTTGTAGTCATACGCACCATCGGGCGCTGCAATGCGCACCACGGGCAAGGCACGGGCGTTGGCACCATTGCCCAACACGGGGCAGGTCAACTCTTCGCCTGTGATGAATTCCTCGCACAACAAATCTGGGTCGTACTGGGTGGCCAAAGCCGCAGCATCGGCCATTTGTTCAGGCTGTGTCACCTTGCTCATACCAATCGATGAGCCTTCGCGTGGTGGCTTGACGATCAATGGCAAACCAAGCTTGGTAGGGATCGCATGGATGTTGTCGGCGGTTTGGTCTTCGGGTGATAACCACACATAGCCAGGGGTCGACAAACCCACGGCGCTCCACACGCGCTTGGTCATCACCTTGTCCATGGCCATGGCTGACGCCATCACACCAGAACCTGTGTAGGGAATGCCCAGCAACTCCAGCGCGCCTTGCACCGCGCCGTCTTCACCGTAACGACCATGCAGTGCAATGAAGGCGTGCGTGTAACCTTCGCGTTTGAGTTTATCCAAGCTGCGCTCGGCGGGATCAAACGCGCTGGCATTGACACCTTTGATTTGCAGCGCCTTGAGCACGCCACTGCCCGACATGATGGACACATCACGCTCAGCAGACAGACCGCCCATAAGGACAGCGACTTTGGCAGTTTGAATATTGAAGGTCATCTCTTTCATCACTTCTTAGCTCTTACGTTGTTGCACCAACTCCAGCACCTTGGCTGGCACTTGGCCAATCGACCCTGCGCCCATGCACATCACCACATCGCCCGCTTGGGCGTTGTCGGCAATCACTTGGGCCATTTTTTGAATGTCATCCACGAACACCAAGGCTTCGTGGCCCGCCACACGCATGGCGCGTGACAATGCGCGACCATCGGCGGCGGCAATCGGCGTTTCGCCTGCGGCGTAGATTTCCGAGAGCCACAACACATCCGCGCGGCCCATGACTTCCACAAAGTCTTCAAAGCAATCGCGTGTACGGGTGTACCGGTGCGGCTGGAACGCCAAGACCAAACGACGACCAGGAAACGCCCCACGCGCTGCAGCCAAAGTAGCAGCCACTTCCACAGGGTGGTGACCATAGTCTTCGATGAGGGTGAACTCGCCACCGTTTTTTGCAGGCACTTCGCCATGACGTTGGAAGCGACGGCCCACGCCTTTGAATTCAGCCAAGGCTCTTTGCAACGCCTCGTCAGGTACGTTCAACTCCACGGCAATCGCAATAGCGGCCAAGGCATTGAGCACGTTGTGTTCACCCGCCAAGTTCAAAGTGATATCCAGGTCAGGCAAAGTCACGCCGTTGCGGCGCTGCACGGTGAAGCACATGCGGCCGTTGTCAGCACGCACATTGACCGCACGCACTTGCGCGTCTTCGTTGAAGCCATAGCTGGTGATGGGACGTGACACCTCGGGCAAGATGCTGCGCACTGCGGCATCGTCGGTGCACAAAATGGCCGCACCATAAAACGGCATGCGGTGCAAGAACTCGATGAACGCGCCCTTCAACTTGTTGAAGTCATGACCATAGGTGTCCATGTGGTCAGCATCGATATTGGTCACCACCGCCATCACGGGCAACAGGTTCAAGAACGAGGCATCTGACTCGTCCGCTTCCACCACGATGTAGTCACCCGAACCCAGCTTGGCATTGGCACCCGCGCTGTTGAGCTTGCCGCCAATCACAAAGGTGGGGTCCATGCCTGCTTCGGCCAACACGCTGGCCACCAAACTGGTGGTGGTGGTTTTGCCGTGCGTGCCCGCAATGGCCACGCCAGTTTTGAGGCGCATCAGCTCGGCCAACATGACGGCGCGTGGCACCACGGGAATGAGCTTGGCATGTGCGGCCACCACTTCAGGGTTATCTGCATGCACCGCTGTCGATGTGACCACGGCATCAGCGCCAGCCATATTTTTGGCGTCGTGTCCCACATGGGTTTGGATGCCCAAGCTTTGCAAGCGCTTCAGTGCCGCACTGTCCGACAAGTCAGAACCAGAAATGGTGTAACCCAAATTCAGCAGCACTTCAGCAATACCGCTCATGCCTGCACCACCGATACCGACGAAATGGATGTGACGAATGGCGTGCTTCATTGTTTTTTTCCTTTCGCTGCGAGTTGCTCGCAAGCGGCCACCACTTGATCTACCGCTTCCACTTGACGCACGGCATAGGCTTTTTCGGCACACGCCAATAAAGTGCGACGCGTCATGAATTGCAAACGGTCAGCCAAGTCTTGGGCTTTCAATTCGTTTTGCGGCATCAACCAACCACCCCCTGCATCCACCACAAAACGTGCATTGGTGGTTTGATGGTCATCCACCGCATGGGGGAACGGCACATAAATCGCCGCAGCGCCCACAGCGGCTAACTCGGTCACGGTGCTGGCACCCGCGCGGGCAATGACCACATCGGCATCTGCAAACGCTTGTGCGGTGTCGTCGATGAACGGGGTCAGCTCGGCTTGCACGCCTGCCTCTTCATACGCAACACGTAGCGCATCAATTTGCTTCGCGCCACTTTGGTGGGTGACGATGGGACGTTGGTCATGTGGGATCTTGGCCAAAGCTTGCGGTACCACCGTGTTGAGTGCTTGCGCGCCTAAACTGCCGCCTACCACCAACACACGCAGCGGACCCGCGCGATCGGCAAAGCGTTGGGCTGGCTCAGGCTGGTTCACAAAACCATCGCGCATGGGGTTACCGACCCACTCGGCTTTTGGCAACACGTTGGGGAAGGCGCTGAACACACGGTCAGCCACGCCACTCAATACCTTGTTGGCCATGCCTGCGACGGAGTTTTGTTCATGCAGCACCAACGGCTTGCCACACAGCACCGCCATCATCCCAGCTGGGAATGTGATGTAACCACCCAACCCCACCACCACATCGGGCTGCACACGACGCACCACGCAGAGGCTTTGCCAAAACGCACGCAACAACTTGAATGGCAACAGTGCCAAGGTTTTGACACCTTTGCCACGCACCCCGCCAAAAGCAACCGTTTCATACGTAAAGCCACGAGGTGGCACCAATTGACTCTCCATACTCGGCTCAGGCGCACCAAGCCAATGCACGTCCCAACCATGGATGCGCAATTGCTCAGCGACAGCCAAGCCTGGGAAGATGTGGCCGCCTGTGCCACCTGCCATGATGAGTGCAGTACGTGTGCTGAGCGTCATAGCCGCCCCCCATGCATGACCACACGGTTCTCAAAATCCACCCTGAGCACCACCGCAATGGCAATCAAGTTCAACAAAATCGCGGAACCGCCATAACTCATGAGCGGCAAGGTCAATCCTTTGGTGGGCAGGGCCCCTAAGTTCACACCCATGTTGATGAACGACTGAAAGCCCATCCAAATACCCACACCTTGTGCGACCAAACCAGCAAACACGCGGTCCATCGCAATGGCTTGACGGCCGATGTACATGATGCGACGTGTCAGCCACATGAACATGCCAATCACAGCCACCACGCCCACAAATCCAAACTCTTCACCGATCACAGCCAGCAAAAAGTCAGTGTGCGCTTCGGGCAACCAATGCAGTTTCTCCACACTGCCGCCTAGACCGACACCAAAAATTTCGCCGCGCCCAATCGCAATCAATGAGTGCGACAACTGATAGCCCTTGCCCAGCGCATGCTCCATGCTCCATGGGTCAAGGTAAGCAAAGATGCGTTCACGACGCCACTCAGAGGTGGCGATGATCAATCCGAAAACCCCCACCAGCGCAGTGGCAATCAAGAAGAACATGCGGGCATTCACGCCACCTAAGAACAAGATGCCCATGGCAATCACAGCAATCACCATGAAGGCACCCATGTCTGGCTCAGACAACAAGAGCAAGCCCACCGCCGCCACCGCAGCACCCATGGGTGTCACAGCTGCGAAAAAGTTTTCTTTCACATCCATCTTGCGCACCATGTAATTGGCGGCATACAGCAACACCCCCCACTTGGCCAACTCAGACGGCTGAAAGTTCATAAATCCCAGACCAATCCAACGGCGGGCACCATTGACTGATTTGCCGATGAAAGGAATCAGCACCGCGATCAACAACACGATCGATGCAATGAACACCCAAGGTGCGATGCGCTCCCAGGTGTTGAGTGGGATTTGGAAGGCCAACAAAGCCGCAACGAACGCGACGAAGAGTGACATCGCATGACGCAATAAAAAATGCGTTTGTGAATAGCCAGCCCCCATGCGTGGGTTGTCTGGAATAGCAATCGATGCCGAATACACCATGACCAACCCAAACATCAACAAGGCAAACGTGACCCACACCAGCGGCTGATCAAAGCCCTTGACATGCACTGGCGAAGCCGTTGTCCGCGTGAACTCGGTGCCATGCACACGCACAGGCAAAGCATCCATGCCTGTCTCAGGTTCGCCACCCAACAGACGGCCAACCCCTTGCTTCATGCGCTGCATGAACGTGGCTTTGACGGAGGTGCTCATGTCGCTCACACCATGCCTCCAGCCTCTTCTACCAAGTGATTCACCGCACTCACAAACACCTCGGCGCGGTGTGCATAGTTGCGGAACATGTCCATGCTTGCACACGCAGGCGACAACAGCACGGCATCACCTGTGTGGGCTTGCTCACTGCACAACTTGACGGCTTCTTCCAACGTGGTGGCGTCTATTAATGTGACACCGCTGTGCTGTAACACCTCACGCAAAGCGGGAGCGTCACGACCAATCAACACCACCGCACGTGCGTAGCGCGATACTGGGGCAGTCAAGGGTGCAAAGTCTTGTCCCTTGCCATCGCCGCCGAGGATGACCACCAAACGGCGATCGACACCCAGCCCATGCAAAGCTGCCACTGTGGCACCCACATTGGTGCCTTTGCTGTCGTCGAAATACTCCACGCCGTTGAACACAGTCACGGGTTCCACACGATGGGGCTCACCTTGGTACTCACGTAGACCAAACAACATGGGCGCCAATTCACCGCCAGCGTGACCCGCCAACGCCAATGCAGCCAACGCATTGAGTGCGTTGTGGCGTCCACGGATGCGCAGCGCATCGGCAGGCATCAGGCGTTGGATGTGAATTTCTTCTTCGTCGTCTTTTTTGCGTTTACGGGTTTCATCCGCTTCGAGTGCACGCACCAGCCATGTCATCCCGTTGATGGTTTCAATGCCATAGTCGCCAGGGCGCTGTGGCAGATCACCGCCAAAGGTGAGGTGCGCACGCACTTGAACTTTGGGTGTCTTGGCACGTGAGGGTTTGGCAACAACTTCTGACACTTCAACGGGTGCGCTATCCAACATGGCCATCACGCCTGCGTCTTCACGGTTGAGCACCAACACGCCATGCTTGCCAAAAATGCGTGCTTTCGCTGCGCCGTATCCGTCCATGCTGCCGTGCCAATCCAGGTGGTCTTGTGTGAGGTTGAGGACGGTAGCCGCTGTAGGCTCAAAGTTGTCCACGCCTTCCAGTTGAAAGCTCGACAACTCCAAGACCCACACTTGCGGCAGATAAGGATGATCTGCAGGAGGCGGTGGCGGCGGCACCAGCGGTGGCAAGTCCACCTCAAATGGTGCGTCTTGCGCAGCTGCAAGGGCTTCAGCTTGTTCAGCTTCGGCGCCTGTCAGAACCAGGGGTGATTCAGGCTCGCGCTCAGCCACAGCTTCTTGTGCCAGCGCTTCTTCAGCTTCAGTTGCCATTTGTGCGGCATGTGCAGCAGCCGCTTTTTCTTTGGCTTCAGTCTCTGCACGCGCTTGCTCGGCCAAGGCCTCATCAGCAGCCTGTGCTTGCGCTTGCTGAGCGGCAATCACATCAGCAGCGGCTTGTTCTTCGGCTGCTTTGTCCAACGCTTGCGACAAGGTATCCAACAAGGTGGGGCCGATGTTGCCAGCCACTGCCACGCGCTTGCCTGCACGCTCCAACAACTGACCTGTCAGTGAAGTGACGGTGGTTTTTCCGTTGGTGCCCGTGATGGCCAACACCTTGGGGTGGTAAGCCATGCTGGTTTGCAAATCACTCAACGCTTGCGCAAACAACGTCAGCTCTGTGCCCACCCACAAACCAGCGGCCAGGGCGGCATTCCACACAGGTGCCACAGACTCAGGTGTCAAACCTGGGCTCTTGAACACCGCGCGCACATCTTGACCTTCGACCAAGCTGGTATCAAACGCACCATGGACAAATGTCACGTCTGGCAACTCTGCGCGCAAAGCCGTCAAATGCGGCGGCTCGGCACGCGTGTCTACGACTTTCACTTGCGCGCCCAAGCGCGCGCACCAACGCGCCATCGCCAGGCCGGAATCACCCAAGCCCAGAATCAGCACTGATTGGTTGTGGAGTTGCTGCATCTTCTTATCTCAGCTTCAGGGTAGACAGACCCACCAAGCACAGCAGCATGGTGATGATCCAAAAACGCACAACGACTTGGGTTTCTTTCCAGCCGCTCTTTTCAAAGTGGTGATGCAAAGGCGCCATCTTCAAAATACGACGGCCTTCGCCATATTTCTTTTTGGTGTATTTGAAGTACGTCACTTGCAACATGACCGACAAGGCTTCCACCACAAAAATGCCGCCCATGATGGCCAGCACAATTTCTTGACGCACGATCACGGCAATCGTGCCAAGCGCCCCGCCGAGTGCGAGCGCACCTACGTCGCCCATGAAGACTTGTGCAGGATGGGTGTTGAACCACAAGAACGCCAAACCTGCACCGGCCATAGCCGCGCAGAAAATCATCAACTCACCCGAGCCTGGGATGTAGGGGAACAACAGGTATTTCGAATACACCGAGCTGCCAGTCACGTAGGCGAACACCCCCAAGGCCGAGCCCACCATCACCACGGGCATGATAGCCAAACCATCCAAGCCGTCGGTCAAATTCACCGCGTTGCTTGAACCCACGATGACCAAGTACGTCATGATCACAAAGCCAAACACGCCGAGTGGGTAGCTCACTTCTTTGATGAAGGGCAAGAGCAAGCCTGCTTTGGGCGGCAAGTTCACGTCGAAACCCGACTTCACCCACGAGTAAAACAGTTCCAGCACACGCAGGTTGCTGCTCTCGGAAATGCTGAACACCATGTACAAAGCGGCCACCAAGCCAATGATGGACTGCCACATGTATTTCTCACGTGACGGCATGCCTTCTGGGTCTTTGTTCACCACCTTGCGCCAGTCATCGACCCAACCAATGGCGCCAAAACCAAAAGTGACGATCATCACAATCCACACAAAGCGGTTCGACAAATCAGCCCACAGCAAAGTGGACACCGCAATGCCAATCAAAATCAACACACCACCCATGGTGGGTGTTCCGCTTTTGGCCAAATGCGATTGCATGGCATATTCACGAATGGGCTGACCAATCTTCAATGCTGCCAAACGGCGAATCACGGCGGGGCCTGCGATCAAACCAATCAACAGCGCAGTCAACGCTGCCATCACCGCACGGAATGTGAGGTACTGAAACACACGGAAAAAGCCAAATTCTGGCGAAAGGGTTTGCAGCCATTGGGCTAAGGTCAGCAGCATGGCGTAGTTTCCTTTTTGTTGTGGTCGCGACAAGCGCTGATCGCCTCGATCACACGCTCCATCTTCATAAACCGTGAACCTTTGACCAGCACACTGCCGAGTTGTGGCAGTTGTTGCATCACTTGATGATTCAAGGCGTCGATGTCGCTGATGTGGCGTGCATGTGCGCCACACGCAGTGGCCGTGTGTGTAGCCAAGTCACCCAAACACAGCACGTGCTCAATGCCCATCTGTGCGGCGTGCAAGCCCACCTCTTGGTGGAACTCTGGGCCTTGTGTGCCCACCTCACCCATGTCCCCCAACACCAGCAGGCGTGGTGCGGGCAACTCGGCCAACACATCAATTGCGGCACGTACAGAGTCGGGGTTGGCGTTGTAGGTGTCGTCGACCACGGTGATGTGGCGACCTTGGCACTGAATACCAAAGGCGCGTGAGCGGCCTTTGACGGGCTCAAAACTGTTCAAGCCGAGCGCGATCACGTCGAGTGACACGCCAGCAGCCAACGCACACGCTGTGGCCGCCAAGGCATTGCCCACGTTGTGACGGCCAGCAATGTGCAGCTGTGTGCGCAGCACGCCTGCGGGAGTTTTAGCTTCGACGGCCCAGTGGTCGTTCAACCATTCGGCTTTGAGCAATTGCACGTCAGCTTCGCCACTCATCGAGAAACGCATGCAAGCACGATCGCCAGCCAAGCTTTGCCACAACGGGCTGTACTCGTCGTGCGCGGGGAACACCGCCACGCCATGTGCGGGTAGCGCTTTGATAGCTTCGCCGTTTTCTTGCGCCACAGCTTCGACCGTGGCCATGTACTCTTGGTGCTCACGCTGCGCGTTGTTGACCAGTGCCACAGTGGCTTGCGTCATGTCGGCCAAGCCTGCAATCTCGCCTGGATGGTTCATGCCCAGCTCCACCACCGCACTGCGGTGATGCGCGCGCAGGCGCAACAAGGTTTGCGGCACGCCAATGTCGTTGTTCAAATTACCTTGTGTAGCGAGTGCATCATCGCCAAAGCCTCCACGCAAGATGCTGGCAATCATTTGTGTCACGGTGGTCTTGCCATTGCTACCCGTCACCGCAATGACAGGCAAGCTGAATTGACCACGCCAACCTTTAGCCAGTTGACCCAACGCAATGCGCGTGTCTGGTACTTGCACGCCCGCCAACTTGGCGGTGTCTAAACCGCGCTCAGCCAACGCTGCCGTGGCGCCACTGGCAGCGACTTGCGGCAAGAAGTCGTTGGCATCAAAACGTTCACCTTTCAAGGCCACAAATAGGTCGCCCGCTTGGCAGGTGCGGCTGTCAGTGTGGATGCGTTGAATGACCAAGCCCGCATCGCCATGCAGCTGCGCGCCTGTTAACCATGTGTTGATTTGCTTCAAGCTGAGGTTCATGTCAGACATGTGACCTCCTTTGCTCTAAAGCTTGACGTGCGTGCAGCACATCGCTGAACGGATGTTGGATACCTGAAATTTCTTGGTAGTCCTCGTGACCTTTCCCAGCCACCAACACCACATCTTGTGCACGTGCGTGTTGCACAGTTTGGGTAATGGCTTGGGCACGGTCAGCAATGACGATGGCCTTGCTTGCTTGCTTTAAACCAACCAACATGTGATTCAAAATTGTTTGTGGATCTTCGCTGCGTGGGTTATCGCTGGTCAGCACCACATGCTGAGCGTATTGCTCTGCCGCTGCCGCCATCAAGGGGCGCTTGGCCGCATCACGGTCACCGCCGCAACCCAACACACACGTCAACTCCCCACCGCGTGACTGAGCCAGCGGCAGCAGTGCTTGTACCGCTTGTGCCACAGCATCAGGCGTGTGGGCGTAGTCGATCACCACCAAGGGCTCGCCCGCCTCACCCACGGCTTGCATGCGCCCAGGCACTGCTGGCAGCACGCGACAGGCTTGCACGGCGTGCGCCAAGCCCAAGCCCATGGCACGTAGGCAGGCGATCACCCCCAAGACGTTGCTCACGTTGTAGTGCCCAACCAATTGGGTATCGAGCACATGCACTTCACCACCCTCGGTGACTTCAAAGCACAAACCTCTAGCGCTGTGTTGGATGTGGCGCGCCACGATGTGCTGCGTACCTGCCTGTGCATTCGGTGCACAAGAAATCGTCCAGACACTTAAATCGCGACGTGCTTGCAGCTGCGCCGCCAAGGCTGCGCCTTTGGCATCGTCCACATTGACCACCGCTGCTTGCAAGCCCGTCCAATTGAACAAGGCCAATTTGGCCTGCCAATAACTGGCCATGTCGCCGTGGTAGTCCAAATGGTCTTGCGTGAAATTGGTGA
>JACCDZ010183144.1_pt1 | contig 11020 bp, 8 predicted proteins | sample 7449551 | NCBI WGS metagenome assembly JACCDZ01 (sample SAMN15323452, study PRJNA562643) | freshwater metagenome | isolation source: river surface water | place: USA:Blue River Watershed | collected 2017-08-18
ATAACACGCCGTTGTTACCTTGCACTGCAGCGTTGTTCGCTAAAGTAGTGTAAGTGTAAGCATGGCCGCCAACTGGCGCTGTAGTTTTCTTAGATTGACGATCTTGTTTATCAAGACCAACTTTCAGCACGTGAGTACCGTAGTAATCTAACGTGTATTCTAAGTCCAAACGCATTTGAGTGTTGTCGTCGTAGTCAACACCGATAGTGCCGCCTGAACCACATTGCACTGCTTTTGGTTGACCTGAAGTACGGTTGTCCGCAACTGTTGGGCAGTTAGTGACTGCCGGAGTATCAGAATATTGAGTCTCGATGTTACCCCAAAGTGCAGATACAGTCAGGTCATCAGTGATGCTACCTACGTAGTTTACGCTCATCACATCGCCACCGCGTGAACGCAGGAAGCCACCTGATTCAGCGCCAACAACACCAGTTTGTGCGTTGTAACGCCAGTTGCGTTCGGTAACATCACGACGGTCTGAATAACCGAAGAAACTCAATGTGTGACCTTCAATCACGTTCCAGTCGATTTTGCTACCCCAGAACAGGTTGTCGCCACCGCTTGCTTTTTGCTCACGCATGTTGTTGGTTGAAGCAAAACGAGTGTTACCAGTGCTGTAATAATCTTTGCTTGCACGTGGGTTGATGATGCCGTAGAAGAATAATTTATCTTCGATGATTGGACCACCGGCAGAGATAGAAACGTCAGATTGACTTAATTCATCTAAGCTTGAATCATAGAATACATCGCTGCTGCCTTGGTTGGCGTACGATTTTCTACCTTCGCCAGCTAAACTACCTGGTTGGTGGTAAGCAGTGAAACCAAATTCCCAATCGTTTGTACCACCTTTGGTTACAGCGTTTGTTACGCCACCAGTAGTACGACCGTACATGGCAGAATAACCGCCAGTTTTAACTTGGAATTCTTTATAGAATTCGAACGGAACTGAACCACACCCTAAACCTTGACGGGTGTTAGTTACTTCAAGACCGTTGATGTAGCATGAGTTTTCTGCAACAGAGGAACCTGCGAAAGATGCCGTGTTACCGAAACGGCTATCGCCTTTAACCGCACCTGGGGCCAATAATTGAATTGCTGTTAAGTTACGCGCAACTGGTAACTTATCGATTTCAACTTCGCCTAACACCAGACCTGAGTCAGTAGAGCTCAAATCGACTGGAGCCATACGTGCGCCAGTTACCTGAATAACTTCAGTGCCGTCATTTGGTTTGTTTAATTCAAAACGAGCAACTGAGTTAGAACCCAAACTTAAGCGGACGTTGTCCTGTGCAACAACTTTACCGCCTTTTTCTACCGTTACTACGTAGCTACCAACTGGTAATTGACTAAAGCGGAAAGAGCCTGAACTGTCTAATGTGATTTCACGAGTGAAGCCAGTTTTTGGATCTGATACTTTGACCACATCACCAAATGACGCGCCAGCAACAGTACCAGTTAAGTTAGATGTGTCTGCAGCGTACGCAGAAGCTGAGATGCCCAGCACTGCAGAAACTGCCATAGCGGCGAGGGACCGCTTAAAGACTGATGTTCCGAAAGAGGATTTCATTGTTATTCTCCAAGTTGTTATTTGAAGTTATCTACGTAACTTCTGTGTCTATTATATACACACCTTGTCGCATATGTATACAGTTTGAAACATTACAAATCGCTACTAGACACAAATTGACACTTGAAAAATTAGCGGCCTCTAACTCTGTAAACTCTGAACAAACATTCAATTTAAGCCATTAAAATCAATAACATAATAAAACATCCGTTTTAACAAGCCTTTGCATTCAGTCTGTCGTGTTAACGAGCTTGCTTAACTCAGTAATAGCTGCACTTTGGGCTTCGATAGTGAAATTAAATTCAGCTATAAAGCAAAATATGCCATTTTCAGTGCAATTTTCCGGCAATTCGCAACAAATGACTGCAAATTCATTCACTACTAATTTATCTTTTTCGCAATTTTTAGGACGAAATTGCCAAAGTGGGAAGTTATATTTCGCTTTAATTAAAGCTGCGATGAATCCACATTTTTTCACGATGAAATTATGAACTATTGCAAATTCATGATTTCGTAAGGAATTATTCGACCTTTATTTGGGAACTTCCAACAAAAAGTACCGATTCCATGAGCTGCAGTCTAAAGATGGCGCTAAAAGCCACGAATGATCCGAGGACGTCAATGGGTGTTTTTTCTAAGAAGCGCAACTAAACTGCATGCATCAATAAAAACTGCGTCAATACACGTTTCACATGCTCTGCAATATTGTCTGGACGACGTTTGGCTGGTTGCTGAAACAGGTTTCGCATCATGTCCATGCCAACTAACATGCCAAACAGACACTCGGCACTGAACACGGGATCTGGACATTGAATAACCCCATCTAAGTGGGATTGCGCTAGGAAAGCTTCGACTTGCTGGCATGTCGCCAGTGGGCCTAATTCATACATGCGGTCGCGCAGTTCTACCGGCATGCACTCGTGGCCCTGCAAGGTTTTGAGCAAACATAAATGATCGTCGCTAAACAAATAGTCAAGTAAACGCTGGCTAAACCCCTCAGCTGCGACAAACCATTGCTCACGATTCGAAACGGTTAAACTTAAACTTTCAACAAAGAAATCAGATTGTGCGCGCAATACGGCCTCAATCAGCACGTTTCGATTGCCGTACCGAGAATACAAAGTCGCTTTTGACACCGCAGCCTTGGTCGCGACAGCTTCCATCGTCAATGCGCTCGCGCCATCACGCAGCAAAATTTCCCTTGCTGCCAATAAGATAGCTTTGTCTTTGCTGCGATCAACGGGTCTGCCACTTGGGATAATCATACTTTGCTCTTGTTTATTGAACGATTACGTTCAATAATATGTTTCTGAACGCTATCGTTTAATAATATCAGAAACTGCCAGAGGTGGCTATGCTTGGTCTTTCCAATCGATTTTCGCTGATTACACAAAGCTTATTGTTAAGTGCCGTTTTAGGCCCGTTGCTCGGCGGTTGCTCAGATGCGACCTCAGAACAAGCGACCGCAGTAAAACCTACCTTCGTCATGACTTATGCAATTAAACACGATGCAAATCAAAGTCTTGAACTTACTGGCACCGTAAAGGCCCGCAATGAAATTCCTGTTGCCTTTCAAGTGAACGGCCGGATCGCAGCACGTAAAGTTGAAGCGGGCCAGCTGGTTAAAAAAGGCGATGTGTTATACCAATTAGATCCTAAAGATCTGACCGAAGCTTTGCGAGTTGCCGAGGCCGGCCAAGCCGCCGCCAAAGCCAGTTTAGAGACGGCAACAGCTGAACTAAACCGCACACAAGAACTTATCAAAAAACGCTTTATCAGCGAACAAGCGAGCGAACAAGCACAGCTTAAATTCAACGAAGCCAAAGCCAACCTCGATAAAGCCAATGCCCAGCAGCAACAAGCAGCGCATGCGCTGAGTTACGCGGTGATCCGCGCAACAGCCGCTGGCATCATCACCGACATCAGTGCAGAACCTGGCCAGGTCGTTAGCGCAGGCCAACGATTAGCGGCGTTAGCAACAATTCAAACTTTAGAAATCGAAGTGCAATTACCGGAACAAATCACCCCACCGACGGTCGGTTTTGTGCAAGTTGCGGCCAACAAAATTCCATTAAAATTACGCAGTGCCGCCGGTAGTGCCGACAGTGCCAGCCTGACGCGCCAAGCGCGTTATCAAGTTGTGGAAAACACCAAAGCGCTGCGTTTAGGTCAGGTTTTGCCCGTATCTTTACCACTGTTATCTGGCAGCAGTGATGTGCAAGTCCCTATCGCGGCCTTAGATGAACGTGGCACCCAAGCGCAAATTTGGCAAATCGTGGACGGCAAAGCTCAACCGGCACCAGTACAAGTTGTGGCGATGAATGGTGATTTCGCCACAGTGAAAACAGATTTAGCCAATGGCACGCCGGTGATTGCCTTAGGCACTCATCTACTGGCACAGGGTATGGCGGTGCAGGAGCTCAAACCATGAGCTTCAACTTATCGACATTAGCGGTGCGCGAACGCGCTATCACGCTGTTTTTTATCCTACTGTCGTTTATCGGTGGCGTTTACGCCTTTTTATCTTTAGGTCGCGCTGAAGATCCCTCTTTTACTATTCGCGCCATGGTGGTTTCAGTTTATTGGCCTGGTGCGACAGCTGAGGAAATGCAATCGCAACTTGCCGACCGGCTGGAAAAACGCATTCAAGAAGTGCGCAACATCCACAAAATTGACAGTCAGATTCGTCCAGGCGCAGCGAATTTAACCATTGAATTCAAAGACTACACGCCATCTGAAATGGTGCCTGATTTGTTTTATCAGGTGCGTAAACGGATGCAAGAAGAAGCGAGCTCATTGCCAGCTGGTGTTATTGGCCCGGTGGTCAATGATTCGTTTTCGGATGTGTATTTCAGTTTGTTATCATTAACGGCCCCCGGTTTACCGTTTCGCGATTTAAGTCGTCAGGCGGAACAATTTCGCGATGAGCTAAGTTTAGTGCCAGGTGTACACAAAGCCGTGATTATCGCCGATCGTCCAGAGCGGGTTTTTATCGATTTTAACCAAAGCAAACTGGCTTCTTTAGGCGTTAGTGCCAATGACATTCAACAGCAAATTAACGCGGCGAGCCGTTTATTGCCGGCCGGCCAAATTGAAACCGCAGGCCCTGCCCTCGCGCTGCGCATCGATGCACGGATCGATGACTTAGCCTCACTACAACAGTTACCAATCCGCGTTGGCGGCAAGTTAATTCGTCTATCAGAACTTGCGACCATTCGCCGAGGTTATGAAGAACCAGCTCGACTGCTTGCCCGCACTGCCGGTCAAGATGCAGTCTTGGTTGGCGTGGTGATGCAACCGGGTGAAAACGGTTTAACGCTTGGTAAAGCGCTGCAAGCAAAACTTAGCGAAATGCAAAGCCGTTTACCGCTTGGCATGGAATTACATCAACTTACCAATCAGGCAGACGCCATTTCTAAAGCTGTTGATTTATTTGAGATTAAGTTCTTAGTTGCAGTATTAGTTGTGATGGCAGTGAGTATCTTAGCCATCGGCCTAAAAGCAGGTTTGGTGGTTGGTATCGCCATTCCGCTGACGCTTGGCATCACCTTCTTATTGATGAAAATGGTTGGCATCAACCTCGACCGCATCACCCTTGGCGCGCTGATTATCTCGCTTGGGCTACTGGTCGATGATGCCATTATTGCCATTGAAATGATGATGGTGAAAATGGAACAAGGCCTTGATCGCATCAAAGCGGCGAGTTTTGCCTGGTCTGCCACTGCTGCACCGATGTTATTTGGTACTTTGGTCACCATCGCTGGTTTTGTGCCGATTGGCTTTGCTAAATCAGGCGTTGGTGAATACACCGGCAACATTTTTTGGGTGGTGGGCTTTGCGCTTTTGGTATCATGGGTAGTTGCAGTGACTTTCACTCCATACCTTGGTGTGAAACTGTTGCCTGCAGTCACTCAACACCATCGCGACCCATATCAAACGCCGTTTTATCGTAAACTGCGGGCCTTGATCCTCTGGTGTATTCAACACAAAAAAGCCGTCATCAGTATCACAGTCGTTGCCTTTGTGCTTGCAGTGCTGGGGATGGGCAAATTGGTCCAGAAGCAGTTTTTCCCAAGCTCAGACCGGCCGGAAGTGTTAGTCAGTATTTTTATGCCGCACGGCACCGCAATTGCCAACACTAACGCTACGGCGCTGCAGGTTGAACAACTGCTGCATGGGAATGAAGACGTCAAATCCTTATCGAGTTTTGTTGGCGCTGGCGCACCTCGCTTCTTTATTTCAGCGAACCCTGAGCAACCAGATCCGTCGTTTGCCAAAATATTAGTAGTCGCCAAAGATGCTGATGGCCGCGACCGCATCATGCACTTGTTGTCTGAACATATTGCAAAAGGCGAATTTAGCGCCGCGCGCGTTCGCGTCAGCCGGTTATTATTTGGCCCGCCAGTACCATGGCCGGTGAGTTTCCGAGTGATTGGTAAAGATCCGTTGGTATTGCGTGACATCGCCAACCAAGTGCAACAAGTGATGGCAAAAGATGCCAACATTGTTGGCGCGCATTTAGAGTGGGACGAACGGGTGCCAGTGTTACAACTGAGCCTCAAAACCGATCAGCTAATTGCTTATGGCCTTACCGCAGCCGATGTCGCGCAACAACTGCAATTCCAGTTTAGTGGCAGCACCGTCAGCCAACTGCGCGAGGATATTCGCACCGTTGATGTGGTTGCACGATTAGCGCGTGACCAAGCACTGCAGCCAGAATCCATTGAAATTAAAACCAGCCAAGGCAAAGCGGTATCTATTCGCCAGCTGGGTGATTTGACTATTGGTTATGAAGAGCCGTTACTGAAGCGGTACAACCGCCAAAACTATTTAGCAGTTGTTGCCGATATTCAAGGCGCGCAAGCGAACGATGTCTCTAACCGCGTCTGGGCACAGCTTGCCGACATTCAGGCGAAACTGCCGCATGGTTATCGCATCCAACAAGCGGGTTCTGTGGAAGAATCCGGTAAAGCAAACGCCTCAATTCAAAAATTGATGCCGCTGATGGTGTCATTGATGCTGATCTTTATCATGCTGCAAATGCGCTCATTTACCGGCATGTGGATGGTACTGGCAACTGCGCCTCTGGGATTAATTGGCGCGACTATTGGTTTGTTAGTGTTTAACCAACCATTTGGCTTTGTCGCGCTGCTCGGCTTAATTGGCTTAGCGGGTATCTTAATGCGCAATACGCTGATTTTGACCCAACAAGTCACCGACAATTTAAAACAAGGCTATCAAAGTAAAGATGCGGTGGTCGAAGCGACAGTGCATCGTGCTCGCCCGGTGTTACTTACTGCACTGGCTGCCATGTTAGCCTTTGTACCACTGACTCTTGATACGTTCTGGGGGCCGCTAGCCTTTGTACTGATTGGCGGAGTTGGTGTCGGTACTGTGTTAACTTTGTTATTTGTGCCAGCGCTTTATATGGTGTTTTTCCGCAATCGCTTACCAAGCGCACGCGCGAGTGCCAATTAACCCAAGTTAACAGCACGCAAACAAACCTAACAAAGCCGCAGTTCATCCCTGCGGCTTTGTTGTTTATGGCTTACTGACAGACAAAAATGACCTAAAGGATTTATCGCAAAATCATTTAAGTTCGGCACGAAGTTGTTTACTATCGACCGGTAAGCCCAGCCATTGTTGCATTCCTTTGGGCGCTGTTGTCGAGGTTAGAGATGTTGAGGCATATCGTGCGCCATTTGCCGCTAGTGTTTGGTCTAATCGCCGTGCCTTTGTCGGCGCAGACGTCGGCTAATATTTTTGCCGTCTGCGAATACTCTAGTCAGCAATGTATCGACCAAATCGATCCTGAAATCGCCAAAGCCGACCCTAAAAGTGCGCGTTGGTATGAACTGACCTTACTTAAACTCGATACTCTATTTGCACTGCAATACGATGAGCCATTATGGCAAGCCACCTCCAAACTAGTGTTAGACCAGACCTCGCCCGCGTCATTTCGCGCGCGGATTTATATCTATCACGCCAAAATGTTGTCGTCGAAAGGCAGCAAACTGCAAGCCGAACATTATTTAGATAAAGCGGTGAAGCTACTAGAAAGTCTCAATCGCTCTGCGCCAAACCCACTCACAACCATTCGCTTGGTGAATGTACAGACTTATGTTGGCGGCGATCCGCTGGTTGGTTACGAGACATTGCAAAAATTGGAAGCGCAGTTCTCGCGCAGCCACGACGAATTAATGAAATATGATTTATACAATAACCTAGGCCACGGTGCGCATTTCTTAAAACGTCTGGAAGAGTCGCAACAACATCGGGAAAAAGCACTGATAGCCATCCAAAAAACCACGAACAAAGCAAAATTGGCGGAAGGTCATTACAACCTCGCTCGGGTGATGGCTTATCGCGAGCGCTGGGCCGATGCGGAACCCCACTTAGTTCATGCGGAAAGTTATTACCACGAAATTGGCGACCAGTTGCTCACCGCGCTTGCTCGCATGCATCTTGCAGAATCGTTATACCGGCAAGGCAAAACAACAGCCGCAGCAACAATGTTCGCTACCGTCGATATCAGTAAAATCCCAGAGTATGCCACTGCGCATTTGACCCGCATTAGCGCCTTATTTGCATCGAGCAAAACTGCGAGTTAATTCACTTGGCTGATCCGGACTAAAATGTCCATAAGCAAGCGCAAGATATCGACAAACAAAAACGGCCGCATCAGCGGCCGTTTTCAGTAAAAATTATAGTTAACCTTTGCGGTAGGTAATTTTCTTCGTGCCGCCATCGCAGCTACCAATCACTTTTTCATCCTTGATAGCACTCGCGTCAACAATTTCCAACACGTAGTTGGTCACGCCTTTCGCTTGTAATTTAGCATCAATTTCCGCTTTTAACGTATCGCAGCTTTTGATTTCTGCACTAACCGATGCTGATAATACTAAGGCAACACCCGCCACTAACTTCATCGACATTTTCATCAACATTGTAAAACTCCTTTTTAAATGAGGTAAAAAACTGCGTTAGCTTAGCGGGGAAAATAGCCCTTCACAATCGGTCGATGCAATAATTCTCAGAGAACTAGCGGCCATGACTCTTTTGATTGTTTATGACAATTAGCGCATTGCTCGGCTATTCAATCATTTAACTCGTTTGTCCCTGCAATTGTTGCTTCAGTTTGTCATAAGCTTGCAAGCTTTGACTGAACAACGCTGTACTGTTACTGCTCATGGCTAATTTTGCTTGGCATGTTGGACAGCTAAAGCCATGCCCAGCCAGCAAAGCATGAGGCTCAATTAAGATTTGCCCCTGACCACATGCAGGGCAATTGATTGCGGTGGTGAACATCGACAACTCCTTGCAAAAATACCAAGTGAGTTCAAAACTCACTTGGTGCACTTATCAACTACCAGACTTTTCAACAGCTGGCATTTCTATCGGCGAAATGTTGTTAGTGTAGGCTTGGATAATCACACCAACCCCTGGCGGCAAAGGCAGTTGGCCTGCATGCACATCGACGGTATAAGTTGCACTATTACTTTTTTGATAATGCGTACTGTCGGTATTAGTGTTGGTACTGTCATGACTGACACTCCCCTTCACCTCAACACTCCACAAACCAGCACCAATTTTGGCATCAAAACTACCTTCTTCGTGCGTAGCATCGGTACTGGTATCCGAGTGATCCTCGGAATAACTACTGGAAACCTCCATCACAAAATTAACGGTTACATTATCAACAGCCAACGAATTAAGCGGCAGTATCGTTAATAACGGCAAATTAATAGTCGAGGTCATATTCTGGATCACCGCCGGATCACCAGCCTTGGCGCCTGGAGTAATAACCCCTCGAGTCAACTGCATTTCAATCATGGTCGGTTGGTAAGTTTTGGTTTTACCATCCTTTGACGCCACTGGGGTAAAACATGTACTCATTAAAAAATCGATTTGAGTCAACGCCATTTGCTGATTGGCTTTCGCAGCAGCCATCAGCGGTCCACCAATGAGAGATCCCATTGGTAAACCGGTAAACTGCTGCGCCATCGAAACCAGCGCGGGTCCATTTGATGTATCTGGCATAATCAAGCTCCTTTGTTTCACGCATAAAACAACCAGTGCCAGCAGCGCCTCCTGACGTCAGTCGGCTCTCACTAGTTGCAGTTAACTGGTTTAGTTAGGGATCTGTGCTCGTAACGATTTGTCATAACCTTCGATGATCGCCGAAATTCCTGCCGGACGACTCGAAGTACTTATTTTCATGGTGAGTTTGGCATTTGGTTTGGTTTCAACGAGTTTGTCATTGCCAAACAGCCCCCTTTTCAGCTGAGGAAACCCAATCAAGACCTGATCGTCTTTTTCCACAAACTCCAGCTCTATCTCTAAATTGATTTCTTCGGGCTGCAAATGGGAGATGGGTGCGAGCGATAACAGTGGTACTTGCACATGATGTTCGACGACCCCCTTAGCGGTGTCTTTGGGGTAAACCATAGTGACCATTTTTGGCTTTAGCAGTACATTCTCATCAAGCGAATTACTTGCAGCGCCGGAGCTCGCCGCATCACTTGGCTGTTGCTGAAAATAAGTCCGGAGATTGGCAAAGTTCTGTTGTGCAACCAATTGGGCGGCGTTATCAATCGCCGTTTGCATTGCGGCAATAAAATCCGTGAGTTTTAACATAAGTTCCCTTTGCGCTGTCTTGTAGTTCAAGTCGTCAGGGATGGATTATTTGCGACAGTCACGAATTTGCTAGTCCAAAATAACAATATCAGATCTATATCAAAACTTTATCAAATGGGGACAGCTGTGCGGAGGTACTAGATGATTGCCGCCATGCCTTCACTGGGAATTTAACGCCAACCCGCATCGCAATAACCTGCTACCACAGTGACAATTTGCAATAAAAACGCCACGACTGGCGTGGCGTTTTTATTGTTAATAGCAACATTTCTCGAGAAATTACTTAAAATGCCCCTCGCTGACACGCCACTGCTTCCAGCAAAAATGGACTTTCCGATTGCTGTAAATCGGTAAAATCTTGCTTCGAGTGCAAGCCTTGCCAACCGATTTCAATCAGACTTTGCGCCACTGCCCCGCCCAAGTTTTGCCCAGGTCCGAGTAAAATCACGCAGTCCGGCGCAAATTCTCGCACCGCCACCTGCACGGCCTTTTTGAAGTCGTAACAAGCACTGACTTGGGTACCAAAGGTGTAATGGTGGAGTGCAGACTTTTGCACCGGCGCTGCCGGCCAAATGCGGCCTTCACCATCAATCATTGGCAATTGTGGATTGGCAAAAACACCGGTTTGCCAACGTGCTAAGGCTTGCGCTGATGCTTCTTGCATCAATGGACTATGAAAAGCTGCATGGCCTTGCAGCAACAGCGGAAAGCGCTGATCTAAAGGCGGCAGCGCCGCCATCGCTGTTTGCACTGCGGCATTACTGCCCGCCAGCACAGCGTAACCGCCATATTGGATAGAGTTGTATAAATCTGGCA
>JACCDZ010756826.1_pt1 | contig 11019 bp, 27 predicted proteins | sample 7449551 | NCBI WGS metagenome assembly JACCDZ01 (sample SAMN15323452, study PRJNA562643) | freshwater metagenome | isolation source: river surface water | place: USA:Blue River Watershed | collected 2017-08-18
GTTGCTTCTTTACCAGCTTTATCATTATCGTAGCAAACGATGATGTTATCAAAGGTATCAAAGAAACGATATTGCGCTGCAATTTGTTTGTGTGAGTTAGCTCCTGTAGTTGGGGATACAACTGCAGTTTCAAAATCATGACCTTTACTCTTATTGTACTCAGCAAGCATTTGGTATGCAGATAATGCATCAAGTTCACCTTCAGTGATCAGTACATACTTACCACCACGGTTAAATCGAAACTGCATGAACAATTCGCAGTCAGCACCAGTGCGACCTTTGGAATAGAAATTCTTAGGTACTTCACGGACCTTGTAGCCTACCAATTGACCTTCTTGTGTGCAAGGGTAGTACTGCTCGATAACTTCGCCTGTATCCTCTGCAAAAGCGTGACGCACACCAAACTTAGTGTACACCACATCATCAATACCGCGAAAACCTTTAGCCTTAACAGAAGTCTCAGATTTAATCTCTGCGTTCTCTTCTGGTGTCAGTGCAGGTTTTGTACTTGGTTTAACTTCCATGTTCTCTACTTCCTTTTTAACGCTAGAGCGAACTCTAGTGGGTTTCTTTTGATTTGCTTCTTTATACTCTTCAGATGGTACTGTAAACTTACAAACCCAACAATGACTTGAACCATCATTGTAAAGTGCATTACCATCTGAACTGCCGCATTTATCACAACTTGTATGTTTGATGAAAGCTGCCATTTTACTCCTTATAGTTTATTCATTCTTTAACAACCAAGAATTTGAAATTGCCTTAAAGCTACGGTCGTGTACAGTATTACTCTTGAATACAACACCTTCACGATTGCTACCGTTGAGTACAGACTTACCCTCTGCATATTCTAACAGACTTTGAATCGTTTGTTCTTTAATCTCTGTAGCTTCGCACAAGATAGGTACGTGCTTTAATCCCAAACGCTCACAAGCCGCTTTAAGCTGGATTGGCAAGATGTATTGCCCTGTGTGCGTATTGTACACATCAAAAACGTAGAAGTCAAGCTGTGTTTTATATTGGTTACCTTGAATGCCTTCACCAATCATTTCACCTTGAATTGCCATACCTTTCATAAAGTTACGGCGCATAACATCTTCAATCTGAAACTTACGTGCTACTTTCCAGAATGAATTTGCTTCGTCTTCTTTCAGATCAAGATTACGTGAGCACACGTGAAATACATCTTCGTCATCTAGGTAGAAAGTGCAGGATGAACCATCAAGTTTTTCTGTAATAGACCAAGTGTCAAGTTGGTACTCTGCAAAAGATCGAGTCAAGTTTTGAATACGCTCTTGGTCAGTCTTTGGTACTAATACAGGAAAATTACCTCGTGCCATACCAGCGAGTTGGGCATTCATTGGCTTTTCCCATTTTAGGATACCAAAGTGATCGGTTACATCAAGACCTTCAGCAACAAGATGACCAGCACCTTTAATGGTATCTTCTGGAATAGGTAGCAACAATCCTTGTGAGATTTGACCACGTAGTTTAATTGTACGTAGACGTTCACCCTCTACACCTTCAAATACTTTTGGAAAGTGTCCAGCTTTGGTTAGAAATGGTGCAAGGGCTGTTGGAACCCACGAATCTGGTTCAGCATACACCACTAAATCACCTACAGAATATTTATCTATAGAATCAACAATCCACCAGCCATCGACACGGTATGCACAAATCGTATCTGCATCTGGAATTGATTTTACTTCTACAATTCTACGGATAGTTGCAAGTTTTCTTTCACTCATTCGTTCCTCCTAACCAAATCATTGCCTTACGACATATGTTGTAATCATCTTTTAATAATCCAATTGCTCTGTTACAAGCACCGCAAAGTAGACCCCTAATATTACCAGTAACGTGATCATGATCAACGCAAGCTGCAGACAGTGGTTGCCCTCTGCTTAATGTAGGCTGTGTCAACTCAATATCACATATACCGCATCGCCCTTGAAAAGCTGACCATAACACATCAAAACCGTCTGAGTCAATGTCATATTTCTTACGTAATGCCCAATCTCTTGAATATTCCCTACGTGTCTTAAATTTTGCGGTTGTTACTCTATGTTTAGCAGCACATGTCCTGCATCTCGGTTCAATTGTACCGGGTTTTGGGTGACACTGTGCTGCACAATCAATACATTTTTGTTTTCGGCGTGGCATTACATATCATCCTTATGTCGAATACCAACTAATACCGGGAATCTAGGTACGGAGTATCCTGTTCCAACATCAAAAAACTTAACCTTTGCAAGTTGACCCATCAATGTTTCCCTACGCTCCCACAAGTCAACTCGAATAGCATCAGTCATACCACTACCACAACTGAATGTATCGCCTTTAGAGGTACGTAGAATCAACGATCCCATAGTATCTAGGGCTACCATACCTTCTTTAGCTGTAGATCGCTCTGTGCGGCCTAATTCATTGGTCTTTGCAGCATTAGTATTAGTGTACTTAGGCTCCCAACCGATGATTTCAAATTCATTGTCAACAAAGCGTTTGACCTTTTGCAGTTCTGGATTTTTAGTACCAGATCGACCGCATTTATATTTAGCATCAGCATCACGCAGCATGATACCTTCTGCACCTTGAGCAAGCATGTCACGTTCAAACTCATCAATATTGAACATTTCTTCTACAGGAAAGTGCTGCAGTACTTCTACTCGCAATGGCAAACGACCAAAGCATTCTAGATTAACCAAACGTGCATAACGCTCAAGCCAAGGTTGAGTAGGGTGAAAGCGGTCAAAAACCCAAAATGTAAACTCAGGTTCTCCCTCAATACGCATAACTCCAGATGTACTTTGGTTAAATACATCAGGTGCATTCTTATCACCTACAATCAATTCACCATCCATACCATCTAGCATTTCCCAATGGTGTTTAACGTAAGCTTGAATGCTTTTGTTCGGAATTGGTTTAAGACTACGTGAGTAAGCTACACCACCAAATACAATACAGCGAATACCATCAAGTTTTTCTGACATATACATGTTTGCAGGTTGTGTTTTAACCTTGGTTTGCTCGATAGCTAATTGTGGACGAAAGCCTTCTGGAATTGTCATCAGTGTTCTCCAATCTTAAAAATGCGGTAACGTTTGTTGCCAAGCTTCAAGTATACACCAGCATAGTAGAAAATTTTAGGCGATTGCCAAATTAATTTAGGAATTGTCATCTTCATCATCCCATTCTACAATGATCCGTTGAGCTTCTTCAAAACCTTCCCAATTATCTACGCCAGCAGCTTCCAATGCACATAACCAACGGTCACGTTCAAGTAGTTTAAAATATTCCTCTTGATGTACACTAATAATCATTTAGTTTTCTCCTTAACTTTACTTTTGATAGTCTCAAGCTCTTCTGCGAGTTTAAGTTCAATAAGTTCTACTGTCTGTTTACCAATAGTACTTTCCATAACTTTTTCACCAGTATAAGCACCAGCCATCATCCACATTGTGCGTTCGCTCGGTAGCAACGTACTGATTGTACCACAAGTTAGAATCAACACCAGAGGCCACTTGTAAAACTTACCACGAGTTTTCCAAGAGGATTCATTTGACATTAGATAACCAACAGTGTATAGACTGAATAAAACAATACTGGTGATAAAAATCAAACTTATAAAACTTGCTACATTGGTAATTACACCTGCAAGATAAATTACAAAAGCTAAACTCATTGCAGCACCACCTGCAAAATCATGTTAACACCTTGTATGACCATCTGTTGTTCCATAGGATTCAACTGATGCCATGTGCGTTTGTCACCGAACTTAGCTGCTACTGCAGACCAAAATTTTTCTACGTCAGACATTTTAACGTTCTCCTTTTAGTTGACCAGCTTTAAAACATTCTTCAAGTATATCACACAATCGAAGAAACTTATCGTCATCATTGTTACAGATACCATAAAGCAATTCTGTTGCTAGTGGTAACTTGTGCAGATTATATGGATTGTTTGGTGTAGAAGATTTGGTAGTTAAAAACCAATGATCGAATGCACTGTTACCAATACTCGTAAACTCACTCATTACAAAATTCCTTTCGATAATTCCATTCTTGAATCATCAAGTCTTCTACGTAAGTTCCCTTGATGTGCGTTTGAGTCTCAAGTATAGCAGCAATATGGTCATCTTCCATATCACATAAGCAAATATATTTTCCGTATGGTAGATACTCACCGTTCTTACCATAGGATTTCCATACAAAAGCTTCACGGATAGTCTTGAACGGATCACTCAAGTATACACTTACATCTTCTGCAGGTATTGTATTTACGCTACGGCGCAAGTAGTCGTTGCCACCATCAACCATGTAGGTTTCACCTGTAACTTTATCTAGGTGTGTTTTGTAGTCATACACATGATAACTACGTAGATATGTACCGTCAGGTGTAATGATACCGTTACAAATAATAGTTTCACTCTTCGCTTTCATCTTCGTCACTCCATATTTCTATAATTTCAGGATCATGTGCTGTTGGATCAAAGAATTGTAATGCGTATTTGATAGCTTCAGCTTCATTGCACACATCGCATTCGATTTGTTCTTCAACTTGTATTGTTACGTAATATTTCATCTCATCTCCAAACAATAAAAGGAGAGCCGAAGCCCTCCCTGTTTTTTTTACTTAACGTTAATCATTCCCTTGAAGTCCATTGGTACAACAATAGTCTGTACACGACCTGCTGCAATGCCTTCTGCAATCTTCATTTGTGCTTGAGCTTGCATATAAGCGATAGATTGACCAGAGTTAGAACTCAGTGCAGCCATGCGCTCAGATTCTTTCTTAGCGATATCAACTTCAGTTTGCTTAATCTTTAGTTCATTCTGAGCACGAACATAGTTGGTAGCAGACTGCAAGATTTCAGCATTGGGTAGAATGTTACGTACTTGCACAACTGTCAATGATACAGAACCATCTAGTTTTTCAGCTTTGAGTTGTTCATGTACAGTATCACGAATTTGCTCTTCAATCTTAGCACGATTGTCTGCAACCTCAAGTGACTTGTAGTTACGAATAACTTTGTACGCTGCATTATTAACTAGTGTACTCATGTAAGAGTGCATCAGATAGATATCACCTTTGTGCTCAGTGTGAAAGCTACGACTCTTAGTTGAATATAGTTCAGCAACGGATGTTGAATTCAAACCGTAGACAACCGTAATATCAAAATCCGCAAGAGGACTATTATCTGCAGTCATTGGTGTTTTATTGTCAAGATTAACCGCAATGTCTTTTGTTGGAAATGTCAAGATAGAACCAATTAGAGTTTGATTCCATGTTCCCGGTTGTAGTTCATTACCTTCAATTTGCTTTGATGCATTAACACGTACACCAACTTCACCAGTTTCGATACGAGTGCAACCTACAGAAGCAATAGCAACTGCAACAGCAAGAATTAGACCTTTGATAAATTTCATAAATACTCCTTTGATTAAAACAAAATAACAATGCCAGCCAGAATTGACACAGCAATGAACCCGAAGAACAGCAAGTATAGCACAGTTTTTACCGCTTTCCATTTTGCAGATGCATCTGATTCTTTAAAGAAGAAAAAGACAACAGCTACAACAAATGTTATCAATGATAGCACAAAAATTAGTTTTAACATGTGTTCTTCTCCTTGAGTTTGGCTTCGATAGCTCGGGCAAGTTGCCAATGCTGCACTGGTGGCGGCATGTCTCGATAGACGGTATCAATTTCCTCAGGCGTCAGCCCAACCCATTGCCGCTGTGCAGTGTAGAGAGGTATTTGTCCGTAATAATTATGCGGTTTTGGCGATAAAATAGTTTTCATCAGTTGTTGTCCACCAGCTATGCCGCTTTCAAAATCATCTACAGTAGGTTGTGTAAAAGGTAATCTTTCTAAGTCACCTTGTCTAATCCACGCCACAGGTTCCTGCACAGGTTCTGCTTGCATAATATCTAATAAGGCAAGCCTACGCATTTCACCTTCTCGCTCTAGTCTTTCATTACGCGCACGTAACAGACGATTCTCTTGCTCCAATTCGTCAATTTCATTTTGCATACGTTCTTCTGCTGTACTCATAGTTTCTCCATTCTGATATTACGCAAACTACTGCTCTTACGCATTTGCATCAGATGCCAACTAGCTTCTTTGTCGCTGCAACTATAAGAACGAGCACTGATTGTACCATCATTTTTAACTTCTTGCCATGTCAAACGAACATTTTTAACATCTTTAGTTTTGAGCTTCATTGGTCAATTCCGAAATATTGTTTAACTTCAGTGAAGATTTCATCAATGTCACGTTCAGGGTCATGAGGGTTCATTTCTTCAATAACACTCAGACATTCCTTCACGATCAACTCAGCGAAGTGTTCCAAGAATTTGTCAGTTACACATTCAAGTCCGTAATCACTGGTGTTACTGGCCTGTTCAGCAAATTTTTTAATTCGTTTCTTCATGATCCCATCCCTTCAGATGCCATTGGTTTATAGATTGTGTTCTTAGTCTCAATTGTACCATCAAAATACTGCTGCACAATAACGGATGTACGAACATTGTAACAGTTACCTAGTACCGGATGATCTAGCACAAGAGGTAAACTTGCAACGGGTTTTGTAGGATCGTCATTCCAGTGCCAAACCTTCGCTAGACCTACATAATACACCACTGGTTTCTCTGTGTTCATAACTTACTCCTTAAACATTTGATTGGTTATATAAGCTTCAATTCTAGCATCATCTACAGCTTCTTGCACAAGTTTATCTGCATTAGCATAGATTGTCTCTGAGATTTCTAACGACCATTCATCATTGATCAAATCTGTGATATCAACTTCAGGATGATCATACAGATATACCTTCAGTTGATCCCAATCGATATCACGATCTTCAGTTAACGTGAATTGTACCATGACTTTTGTACCGATGTTACCGATTGTTGTGTTTATTTGCATATGTTTCCTTTTATTACTTGACTGACTTGATTGTATGAACGCAAGTTTAAACTTACGTATAACATAAGTTATAGCATGTAATACATCATATAACTTATATTAAACTCATGTTATAACTTTAGTGATTAACTTTAGTTACTTCAGTATGAACTTCAGCTTGAACCCCGAGCTGTCACCCTTCGCCGTACCCTTCCGTCCCTCGTCCCGTTTGGATTGTAGCTCAAGTTAAACTCTTGTCAAGTACTTTTTGTAAAATTTATTTTTGTGCAAGAGGTGTTGCAAAGCTCAAAACTTGTGCTATGATTCAGGCTTCAACTTAACAACCGAAAGGAACTTACATGATCTTGAAACCTGAATTTTTACATATGGTAGACCGTATGGGTCTTGACGATGGTGAACTTGCACTTGCAGAAATCGTATGGCAAAAAGCTGAACGAGCTATGCAAGGTAAACCAGTGCAGGAACCTGTTCTAACGAGCAGTAAGCTACAGCAATTTTTGAAGTCTTACGCACATACACATCGTCAGCTGTCTCTCACTACAGAAGAACTACAATTCCTTGTACGATTCATGCAGGATTTTCTGACAATGAGTGAAGGTTCAATGGATGACGTAAAGAACTATGTACAGACACTATGGCAAGAGTGCAATCCGGATGATCCCGATACCGAACATGCATTTCAAGAACTCAACGATGTACGTGGTTTGCAACGCAAGCTAAAGAAACAGCATAAAACACTTGCTACAATTCAACACAAACTTAAACAAGCTCGGAAACTGTAAATGACTCGTAAACGCTATGAAATTATTGCTACTGCCTTCGATAAGAAAGGTCGTGTGCTAGGTACTGGAGTTAACGATTACAACCGTAGTCATCCACTTATGAAGCATTTTGCTGTACAAGCTGGAGAGTCAGAACAAAAGGATAAAATCCACGCTGAACTTTCTGCTGTATTGGCATCAGGTCGCAAGAATATTCATAGCGTTTTCGTTCAACGGTTTCACAATGATGGTACAATGGCTACTGCTAAACCGTGTCCAACTTGCCAAGCCATGCTTAAAGGCTTTGGTGTTAAAGTTGTTCGTTATACATCTGAAGAAGGAGTGAAAGAATATGAAGTTACCTAAATTTTACAACCCGTTTAAACCGCACATTGTTTCATTTGGTGATAAGTACCTTGTGCGTAAATGGTATGTGTTGTCTTGGAAATATAAAGAAACAGATACATTCCAAAATGAAGAACCGCATTGGTGGCTTCTTTGGGAGTATGTCAATAAGTACTGCATGTGCAGCTCATTAGCACAAGCTATTGCACTACGAGATAAAGTGTGGGTTGATCCTAAAAAGAAACCTAAAGTTAAAATGAAAGTGATTCATGAAATCTAAACACATCAAAGCTTATATGAAGTGTGCAGAAGCTTTTGCAGAGTGCAGCAACGATAAACGTCTGAAGGTTGGTTCTGTTATTGTTAAAGACAATCGCATCATTTCTTGTGGTTACAATGCACATGCAGAGCACATAAATGACCCTAATCAGCTTGAAGATGGTACAACCGACCCTAGAGTACGTCATAGTGAAAAGAACGCTCTAATGGGCCTTATACGCAGTAATCAAAGTGCAGTTGATGCTACAATGTTTTGTACACATGCCTGTTGTAAATTCTGTGCGATTGATATTGTAGATTCTGGTATCAAAAGATTTTTTTACAAAGACGAATACCGTGATATGGGTGGTATTAAGTATCTTCAAAATAATAACATAGAGGTCATTAAGATATGAGAAAACAAAAAGTACATTCTTACATATTTGCAGAACTTGATAAGGTGTTCTATTATTCAGAAGAAAGTAGAACATATTTAAAACACAAGATTGATAAATTTGGTGGTATTTTTGGTCAGGTACTACTTGCAATAAAAGATTCAGATGCTGGTAGAATTAAACCAAATGGATATGCTTCTGTAAAATATAAAAATATTGAGAGACAAGCTCATAGAGTTATTTATTGTTTATATTTCAAAATTGATTTAAGTGATGACTTAGTTATTGACCACATAGATAGAAATCCATTGAATAATAACATATCAAATTTACAGCTTGTAACTCAATCTGATAATATCAAAAATAAACTCCATAGAAAAAGTAATACATTTCATCAAGGTATTAGTGAATCTACACTCAGAATGAACTTTGTAGTTTCATTTAGAGATAAAACAGGTAAGGTATGTAAGTATTTTTCTTATAATCCAAGAGGACACAAAAACAATTTAAACTTATATTCTACTAGAAATCAGGCACTAAATGCTGCTATAGAATACAGAGATTACCTAATAAAATGTGGAAAAATTACAACAAATTAAAATAATTCCGGTGTTGAACTGCTGCAGGAATCAAATGTAATGGTACAATTGTACGATCAACTTTAAGGAGAACTGAAATGGCACTGAAAGATCAAAAAGACGTATTGATTGCTTGGATCAACGGTGAGGATATTCAATGGAAAGGTGAAGGTACTCATGTGTGGTATGACTGTTGGAAGTTTGATGAAGCTGATCGCATCTATCTGGACGATCTTACATATCGCATCAAACCAAAAGAAATTGTAACTACTACGCATATTAAACCTGATTCATATAATAAAGGACTTCATATCACTTATAGTGGAGAAGTGTACCCTCATAATATTCGTCTAACGTGGTCAGAAGATGGTGAAACACTGTTGAAAGCAGAGGTCATCTGATGAAAACCTATAAAACATCAGTAGTTGTAGAATCAGAAGTAACGATTAGTATTAATCCGAATGTAGATACTGCAGAATTAATCAAAGAATTCAGCGAATGCATCTTTGGTGTAGAAACTATTGAAGAAATCGTAGAGTTTGCATCTTCTCAGATTACCAGAGGTGAACCATCGTTTATCGAAGGTATTGGTTCTGTAGAGTACGATTACGGTCAACCGTGGGAAGATCATGTGATAATGCAATACACGATTTGGACTGATGTTTCTACAGAGATTGTAAACTAATGCTACGTTGGTCTGGTACTGCGTTTTATATGATCAGCATGATTTTAACAACGTTGAATGTGTTTCCATTAAATTTACTATTCGGTTTCATCGGTGGATTTTTATGGTGTCTAGCTGGTTGGTTTAGCTATAAAGATAAAGCCTTGATTCTAGTCGAGGGTGCTTCTGCAGCTATTTACTTGTTCGGTTTAATTAATTGGAGTATGAAATGAAAGACATTCGTATTGAACAGTACTGTGATGGGTGGTCCATTGAAGTAGACGGTCGAGGTTTCTATTGGAATCATAATGACGAAGACATTGGAACCAAAGGAATCAAACAACTTCTAGAACATCTTGGATATAATGTTACAGTTGAGGAGTGTTATTAATGAACGAGCAAATTAAAGCAATTGCAAACAAAGCAGGATGTGACTACCTTTATGATTACTCAGAGGACGGTCACGCTGTAGTTTGTAACTTGAGTGATATTGAAAAGTTTGCAAAGTTGATTATACAGGAATGTTTAAGCGTTATTGAGGAAATGAATCCTCATGATACTGAGCGAGACATCGATGATATCTTTGATGAGGTTGATAAACATTTTGGAGTTGAATGATGACAGTAGCAGAATTGATTAAACAATTAAAGAAACTACCGCAGAATATCTCGGTAAGCGTTAATGACGAATCTAACGGCATTTTTCACGAGGTTGTTGAAGAAGTATTCGACATGCCCGAATCTGCCGATGGTTTTGATAAGGCTTGTGTAATCTTAGTAGTAAATGGAGTATAAAATGAATAAAGAAAAACCTACACTATTTCTAGTTAGGGGCGTACCGGGCAGCGGAAAATCAACGTTTGCAAACCTACTCAATCAATATGCGTTGACTATGATCAACTTGGAAGCTGATGATTACTTTACAAAGTACAATGCTGAGACTAACTCCTTTGATTATGAATTTGATCCAACAAAACTAAAAGAAGCACATCAGTGGTGTCAATCTACTGCTATGCATTTTCTAGAACAAGGTTTTAACGTATCGGTGTCAAATACCAGTGTTACAGAATGGGAAGTTGGACAGTATATGGA
>JACCDZ011168134.1_pt1 | contig 11018 bp, 9 predicted proteins | sample 7449551 | NCBI WGS metagenome assembly JACCDZ01 (sample SAMN15323452, study PRJNA562643) | freshwater metagenome | isolation source: river surface water | place: USA:Blue River Watershed | collected 2017-08-18
GTGGAACCGCTGTTGGCGAAAGATGATCACCGCTTTGTGATGTTTCCGATCCAGCACCAAGACATTTGGAAGATGTACGAAACCCAAGTTTCGTGTTTCTGGCGAGCGGAGGAAATTGACTTGACGGAAGACCCCAGCCACTGGGAACAACTGACTCCAGACGAACGCAGTTTCATCTCCATGATTCTCGCCTTCTTCGCGGCCAGCGACGGCATCGTCATGGAGAACTTGGCCTCCCGCTTCATGAACGAAGTGCAAGTCGCGGAAGCGCGCGCCTTCTACGGCTTCCAAATCGCCATGGAGAACATCCACAGCCACACCTACAGTTTGCTGATCGAAACCTACATCAAAGACGCCGAAGAGAAGTTGCGGCTGTTCCACGCCGTCGACCACTTCCCGTGCATCCAGAAGAAATCCCAGTGGGCGCAGCGTTGGATTGGCGACCATCGCAGCAGTTTCGGCGCGCGCCTGGTTGCCTTTGCCTGCGTCGAGGGCATCTTCTTCAGCGGCGCCTTCTGCAGCATCTTCTGGCTGAAAAAACGGGGCCTCATGCCCGGACTCACCTACAGCAACAAATTGATTTCGCGCGATGAAGCCCTGCACTGCGAGTTTGCCATCTTGCTGTACAGCAAGTTGTTGCGCAAGCTGGACAAGTCGCGCATCTACGAAATCGTGCGCGAAGCCGTGGACATCGAGACCGAATTCATCTGCGAGTCCTTGCCTTGTCGCCTCATCGGCATGAACTCCGAGCTGATGACCCAATACATCAAGTTCGTGGCAGACCGCCTTATTGTGCAGCTCGGCTACAAGAAGATTTACAACGTGACCAACCCATTCGAGTTCATGGAATTCATCAGCGTGGAAAACAAGACCAATTTCTTCGAGCGCCGCGTGGATGCCTACGCGTTAGCCAACACCGAGAACAAAGAAGCCGCGTTTGATCTGGTCGAAGACTTTTGAACACCGTGGCGCGCACACATTTGCACATTTGCAGCAAAAGTCGCTGTCGCAGAAATAGACGTTACGGCAGTAGTTGCAGTAGTAGTGATGGTAGCAATACAGTGAAAGCAACAAATTACACGTGGTTTTCAAAGCCGTTTTGTGCACGTTTGTTTGGTTTTTTTTTGCCGGTAATTTGTTTGTTTTGGTAATTGGTTAACAGTTTGTCTATACACACTGAACACACATTGCTTAATACACACACACACACACACCATACATACACTTACACATAGACACACTTGTCCATTGCACCCTTTATCGTGTTCACGTGATGCCAACGTCGTTTTTTTTGTTTCGTCCGCATCACGTGAAGGTTCCATCAAAACCATCTCTCTACAGAAGCAACCGCAGAGTTGGTGGTGGTGATAGAAGAGGTCGTCGATCCACGTGCTGACACCCACACCCAAAAAAAGTCATCGTCGCCATCATCTCCATCGCCAAATTCGTTCTTGATCTTGCGCCCCCCTTTCCGGGTCGTTGCAAAAGACCGGCCCGAGGGCCGTTTTTTCACAGAGTCCTCTTCTGTCTCTGTTGCTTCTTTGACTTCTTTGACTTCTTTGACTTCTTTGACTTCATCTGGATTTTCCGTTTCTTCAAATGTTTCTTCTGCATTGCGATTGTCTTGCGCCGAGTGTTCCACGGCTGATATCAGATCGTGCAACACCTGGCGCACTTCTCGCTTTCGGTCTGCATCGCACGAAAAGTGGAGACCATTGCGATGCACAGTCGAAGAGCAGCTGGAGAGGACGGACGACAACGACGATATCCACGATGCCTGGTGCCGACGTCGTTGTTGTGCGCGCCGTTCGTCTCCGCGCAACTGTGCTTGCCACACCGAATGGTGGGTGGGTTGCGGAATGCGCAATCGGGAGCAAAAGTGGGTGGGCGCAGCAGCAGCGACGGAGGTTCCTCCGCAAAGACTCACTCGGCGAAGCATTGTGTGGCGCGCGTGGGTCGACGGCGGCGTAATGTCTTCCACCCATTCGATGGACAACGAGCCATCCTTTTTCTCCAAGGCCGCAGCCGAGGTGGAGGCGGCAGTGGATGCGGCGACAGATGAAGAAAAGGGAGAAGAGATGGGAAGCGTGAACTGGGATGAAGATATCTGCGAGGCCAATATGTACATGCCGCTCAAGTAAAACAGCAATGCGCCCGCCGCGATTGCCGTGGATTCGCATGGGCTGGAGGGAATCAATAAATCCATGTTGTTGATTCGGCGGAGGGAATAAGAAGCGAATGGGGGGGGATGGGGATGGGAAGCGGAGGAGAGGCGGTTGTTGTGGTAAGAAGATAAGAAGATGGAAAGAAAATAAACACTGCGATCTTGTTGTTGTTTTTTTTCCGTCTCTTGTCATTCCACCACCACTTCATCAGGTTTGTTAGTGTCGTTCGTTTTATTTTCGGCGCACAAACACAAGCAGGGACCACAGACATCTCCAACATCACAAGAATCTTCATCTCATCACTCTCCGACCCCCTCTCTCTCTCCGAAAAAAAACCATGTCGCAAAGTCGCGCAGACATCCTCCGTCACTTTCGCGATCGACCCGAAGACCCGCGACAGCGCAAATCGACAACACCCCCCATGGGGTCTTTGCGCGGCGTTGCAATGCCCTATGTCGACACGGCGTCTCCTGGCTGGGGAGAAGTGCGCGACATCGACAGCTGGGGAACGGCCGTCGGAAAGAACGACTCCATTCTCGAAAACGATCCGTTTCCCGCGCAGTTTGTCACAGAAGCACAATTCACTCCCGCGCAGCGCATGCGCATCCAATGGATTCCATCAATCAAGCGTGAATCAATCGAGCATGGTCCAATGCTTCATCCGAAGGACAAGTGGATGCACGCTGCCATGTTGGCGTCGGGTGCGCAACATCCACACCGTGTCTTGATTTTGCAGAACGAAGAGAATGAACTGGCGAAAGAGGAGAAGGAGAACACGGACAATAAGAAGTTCGATTCCTTCTTTGCGCAATCCATGCGATGGTTGCGCAGCAGTCCCTTCCACCAACATTGGGAAACCATCAATGCAGACCAATTGCGCAAACGCGGCTTGCGCTTTTCCGACCATGCCGTGCCCTCACCACCATCGTCCTCCTCCTCCTCCTCCTCCTTCTTCTTCATGAACCCGCGCCACCCCCAAACGCCGCTGACGCCCGAACAAGAAACGCAGTTGGAAGACTTTTTGCGCGCCTGGATGCAGGACAAGTACCAGTTCGTTTCGGTACACACCCCGCCGACAGACATGTTGCGCACCGGCAAAGAACTGGTCCTCTTTCCCCCCTCTGTTACCGCCGCCGCATTCAATCGGTCGGACCCCCATCATTCCCCGAATCTTCACATTTGGCACCAGGAATTGTTGCGCCGCCCACAAGTGCGCACGGTGATATGTGCGCACCCGGAGGAAGGACAGGGATGGTCGGACACAGTGTGGGGGGCGCTGGCGAACTTGGAGTCGGGAGAACACGTGGTGGTGTCTTTGCGCATCGAGGGCGGCACGACGGCGGGCTCTTCGTCGGATCTTGCCCACGCCATTCAGACGGTGATGGTGGCGCAGCCAGACGATTTGGTGGACATGTTTGATTACGATCCTCCCATGCTCCACATCGCGGTGCGCCGCCGCACAACCGGCAGCTTTGCCAAAGAAGTGTTGCGTGGTCGCTTCTGGGAGTTTTTGTTGCGACAACATGGCATTGTCGCCCACTTTCAACGTCGAACACGCCAACGACCTTGTCTCGGACCGATGCCGGCGGAGGCGGAGAAGGAGGCAACAACCGTGGCGGAAGAGGAGGAGAAAACGTCCCGTCACAATGCGCGCATCTTGCAATGTCGCAAACGATGGTTGGATCGAATTCACCCCACCATGATGACGCGTGCAGACGAAGAGAAAGCAGAGACCGAGACCGAGAAAAAGTCCAAGGTCGAGCAGAAGACCAAGGTCGAGCAGAAGACAAAGAAGACGGAGAAGAAGACGGAGAAGAAAAACATCACCCGCCGCCGCAAATCAACCACGACAATGGAGGATGTTGCAGTGAAAGAGACGTGATTTGTGTTCATGTGACACGTGCAAATCTGCGCGCGTGCGCCAACGATTGCAACACTCGGTCCACCGCCACGGAAATGTTGCGCAACTCGTTCTCGCAAGCCTCGATGTGCGCCGCCATATCAAAACTTCCGATCACTTCTTGACCTTCGACGGCCTGTTTCGGGAACGCAAGATTGTCGTCGTTGTGTTGCGCGAGGTAAAAGGGGTCGTCCATCACCTCTGACACTGCGGCGAAAGACACCTTTTTCAACGAAGGGGAAGAAGAGGTGGTGGTGGTAGAAGAGGTAACAACAGTAGGTGTAGTGGGTGTCCTCGTTCTCGTCCCAATGTCGTACATCGTCCCGCCGGGCACATCGTACTGGCGGGACGATTGAAGGCGCGCGATTGCCTCTTCCAGGGACAGCTTGTCTTCTTCTTCTCCTGTTCCTGTTCCTGCTGCTTCTTGTTCGTGCGCGGCGTCGCGTGTGCTGGCGATTCGTCTCTCCGAATCGGTTGCGAAGTCGTCCAACTCTCTCATGTCCATTGTCGATGTCACGGAAACAACCTTTCGTTTTTCGTGCAACGCCAACAGTTCTTTCAAAAACCACTTGTTGTGCTCCACCAGCGGCATCGGCGGACAATATTGAAGTCGTTCCATGAATGAGGGGATGCGCGCCTGTGTCCATGCGCGGAACGCTTCCAGTTCGTTTGCCGACATCGTGCGACAGTGGGGGTGGTTGCGCAAGACTTTCCACAACGTGCTTTGATTGCGCGGGTGAATGAAATCAAGCGTATGATCTGCGTACGCTGGTGGCACATCTGAAGAACCAGGAACAGAAGAAGAAACGAAAGACATGGTGAAATCAAAGGATGCGTGTGCGGAAATGACGCAATCACGTGTTTAAATGTTACACTGCACCAACATACACACAAACTCACAAACACACAAACACACGAACAACCATCGATTCTAACTTTGGCTTACATCCATCCATCCTTCCAAGACGCGATCGCTGTAATCATATCGACCTTCTGTCAATTCCGCTCCTTCTTCAGGGGATGGAGTCGAGTCAGCAGTAGACATTTCGAGGGTCTGCTGCGTGGTGTTGCTGCTGCTGCTGCTGCACGCATTGTCCACCAATGGGATCAATGACGATGATGACAACAATGTATGCGCGCCACCAGATCGCGCATTGGTCATCGCCAACAATGTGTCGAGGAATAATCGATCAGGCGCAACAACTGTTTCGTCACTGTCACTGTCACTGTCACTGTCATTGACATGGTCACTGTCATTGACATGGTCATCACGTGCATTGTCCTGTTCTGCGGCATCTTCTCCAAATAATTCTCCATCATCGTCTTCATCATCATCGTCTTCATCATCCTCGTCGTTCTCCATCTTGTCCCCCGTGGTGTCCAACAACACTTGAATTGCGGCAGTCCAGTCGTCTACTGTCAATGACTGGTAGAGGTGGTGTGGTGCGCTGCCTGCCACGGAAGCCACCAACGCGCACTGACCGAAAAACAAGATGTTGTTTGCCGGCGGCGGAAAGGCAAACTGATTTTCCGAACCTGGTCGACCATCCACCTTGCCAAACAGTTCGACGTCCATCAACATCGCCGACGATGGGAACGTCAACTGTCTCCAAACGTGGCGCACTACAAAATCGGCAGGTTGTTTAAAGCCGCATCGCTTGTACAATTGCGCAACATTCCACTGTTTCATAGTGTACGGTTGCAGAGTGCCTTCTTTCGTGATCACCAAACAAGAAATGGGAGCGGCAGCGGCAGGAGCAGCGGCAAGAGCAGAAGCATTGTCGTTCATGTTTGGAAGTGAACACAATATGCGAAGCAACAGAGCAACCTCATATCATTATGCGCCAATGTGTGGCGGCGACAATGGAATCCACCTAAACAAAATACAGCGCAACGTGCAACAACTCCCCCCCCCGCTCGCTCTTCCCATCCCCTTTCCTTCCGTCAATCTCCGGCTCACCATCATGCAGACATCGACTCCCTCGGCGTCATCTACATCAGCACCATCATCATCATCATCATCGCCGGCATCCTCCCCCATCTTCAAATGTTGGATTGATCAATGGAATTTGGAGCGTCTCCCCGCTCTTGTGCGCAGTGATGCGCTCGCGCGCTTTCGTCGCCAGGATCGATGTGAATCGTTTCTGGACATCGTGTCGGAAGATGGGTTTCACCGGGTCTATCCGGAATGGGTGGAACATCGGACCCCTCTTCACTGTGATGTTCCGGTGACGTGCATTCCCATCGATCAGTGGCGCATCGTGGTGGACGCGACGCTTTGGATCCGCGAGCCCATTCCCGCCACTCACTTGCCGCGTCTCCATCGATGTGCCGCGGTGCGCGTTGACCGGCACCAATTCCACCGCGGCTCTCCCGTTACCCTCTGTGTGGAACACCGGGAAGGAACCCCTTACGATCTCTTTTTCGAAGTGATCGGAAGTTTGGAACAGTGGACGATTCAGCGCGAATTGGCCGAATGGTTACAGTGTCTCGCCAAAGCCGCGCTGCCATAAATGATTCATTCGCGTACGTCGACCTCCACGATAGGTGTCCTCCATGTTTTCCCCATCCTTCTCCTCTCACGACATCGTTCGCGCATCGGTGTGTTTTCTCGTAATGTTGCTGCTGTGTTTGGTTGCGGTGTGGTTGTGGGTGCAATTGCTGAGCAGTTTGCGTGATTGGTTCACTTCCAGTCCAACTGTGCCACCACGTCGTCCTGTCGCACATCGCCGCCGCGCGAGTAAGCAATACGGCGGCGACGACGACGAAATTCTTCCCTTTGTGGTGGATCTGTCGCCTGCCATGAACAAAAACAACCGTGCATACGGCGCAACCACAACAACCATCCACCCACCAGCCCTGGTATCATTGGAACACGATCCATGCATTCATCATGCACGGTGACAACGATCATGGCCATGGCCAACATCGGCATCATCACAATGATGGGGTCGCACGCGTTCGTTGAATTGGCGCGCCGAAAAATCTGCGCAACTTTACAGGTAAACAACAAGAACAACGAAAAGATCGAGGAGAACGATTGCCCCCTCCCGAGCACCGCCCCCCTCCCCCACATTGACATATTTTGCCGTTTCATGTGGCTCACGGAGTGGATTGGCACCATTACATTGTCCATCGTGTGTGTTGGATTGCTTCACTGGATGTACATGCGATGGTGGGTAGGTGCCGACACTTCTACTACCGCCGACTCGGTGGTTGTCCCGCGGCCACCGGAAGAATGGGTCCTTTCGATGCAACGCGCAGTGGCATCCGCCTTGGTGGAAGCACAACAACAACAACAACAGCAACAAAGTGATCGACGATGGAAACTCGGGGGAATCGCGCCGCCGATAGAGGAGGTTCCGAACATGTTAACGACCAACGGAAGTGCGGATGTGCTGGAAGAAATTGACTGCAATGCATTGCTCCCACCCTCTTCTGCCTCATCGTGTCCACCGCAACTCACTGACGGCGAACACTCGACAACGACCGACACAGATGATGATCCAATGTGCTCCGAACTGAACGCATTCCTCTCCCACCTCTCGTAAATCATTTTCGTATTTTCGTATTTTCGTGTCACTGATTGTAACTTCACCTTAAATTGCGCTTTCCTTCACCCATCCATGTCTTTCTTCTTACTTCTCGTTTTTTGTTCTTTCTTTCTTTTCCTTTGTTGTTTCCTTTCCTTTCCTTTCCTTTCTCGTTTTGTTCCAACCTTTTTTTCTGTGCTTGATTCAACTGCACAGTGGTCATCATCATCTGCACGAACAAACTACAACCTCTTTTTCCCGCCCACACACCCCCCTCTGGAGTAACAGAACCGACCAACTATTTCAACCATGAATTTGTCACGGAATGCGGTGGCGGGAGTGTGCCGCGACCAATGCGACTACCAACACGAATACGGCAGTGGTACCTTGGTGGGGATCAACGAAGGCATCTTGTTGCGCTTCCTGTACGACAGTGACAGCGGAGGGGACCAGGTGGAGTACAACCAGCGATCTTACCGCGCCGATTCATTGTTCGTGTGTGCGCCATCCCTCCATCAATTTGCTGGACGCGCGGCGGATGCGGAACTCGTGGTGGTCCATCGGCCCATCGGAGTCGGCGGCAGCCGTGGTTCTGCATTGTACGTGTCCATTCCGCTCCGCGCCAGCACGCGCGAGGTGCGTCCTGGCGCCACGGGCATTGTGGAATCCATGTTGCGCAAGATGGTCCAATCTGCGCCCTCGCGCGGCGAGGAAGTGGACGTGCGATTGGCGCAATTCAGCATTGAAGATCTTTTGCCCCGCGACGCAGGCTATTTTGCATACACGAACAGCAAGTCCAGCGATGTTGGAGACTGGGTGGTGTATGACGCCGCCGACGGCATTCCCGTGTCGATAAATCTGCTGGATCAATTGGCGCAGATAGTGGAACCCTATCCCATGCAAACATCCGCCACCCAAGTCTTCTGGCACAACAGCGACGCCAACAATCGCGCTAGCGGCACTCAATCCAACGGTTCTGCCTCAAGTGGTAGCACCAGCGGCGGCGGCAAAGATGGCGGCGACGGAGGCGGAGGCGGAGGCGGAAGCAAGCGTGGACAACTGTACATCCGTTGCAAACCGACGGGGGCATCGAAAGACAAAGTGCCAGTGGAGGGCGGCGACAGCGGCGCGTTCGCAAAGGCCTGGGGATGGGGTGGCGGCAGTCGCGCATCGCGGCAATGGTGGAACCAAACCTTGCATTGGATCATTGCGCTCCTGTGCTTCGTTGCCATCTTGTGGTTGATGTTGTGGGGATTTCGATTTGTGTTGCGCAAAAGCAACACCAGTAGCACTTCCGGAGTTGTGAACAGCAGTATCCGCCGCGCCATCGGAGGAAGTGGTCGCATCATGCGTGCCGCCGCTGCCATTGCGTGACGATAATCGTCGCACGACAGTTCCACTGCTTTTTTTCTCAAGGATGTAATATCACCGCAAACCGTTCACATCAACGGAACATCGAGACATCGAAACATCGAAAAAAAGACACGATTGTGCGACCGCGCCCCCCCCCTCCATAGATGGTCAACACGAACCCTTCATCGCCCCTCTCTACCGCGGAGGCGTCCAATGCGCCGCCCGCGCGACGCAACAAATACGTGCGACGAACCCGGCGTCGACAGCAACTCAACCGGCGCACGAAAGACCGCACGGTGGAACTGTTGAACATCCAAAGTCCCCCCGACTTTTATTTCACCAAAGACGAAGTGTTGTTTCGTGACTACCGCAAAAGTCGGCGGCGCTTGCACAAACAGTGTGGCCCCAACAAGATCCGTGTCATGTTGCCGCGCTGCATCAAACCTTGTCGCGCGGGCCATTCGTACAGTCGCTACCTGCATCGTTGTGTTAGCAACAAGCGCAACTGCAAGAAGGGATTCAAGAAGGTGATGCGGAACGGCGCCGCTGTGTGTGTCAAGCGCGGACAGGGTGAGGATGGCGACGAAGAGTACGCGGATGACTTGGAGTACAATCCGAGCTATACAGCCACCAACCCCAACACTCCCAACAGTGGTTTGTTGCCCAGTGGTCCGGACGCCCTGGACGAGTTCGTCCAAAACTTTGGTCCCCCCACCTTCGACTATCGCGGCAACGATGGGGAGGAGGAGGAGGAGGAGGGCGATGACGACAACAGCGATTGGATGCGCGAGAGAGAGTTGGAGGATGATTCGGGGGAGATTAACCCCAACGTGTTTCAGTCCGAGGATGATGGATCCAATCCGTCGCAAAACAGCTTCGTGCGCGCATTCACGGACATGAACATGACGGCGCCGCGCAACCGCGATAGCCCCATTCCTTCGGTCTTCACCCAAACCCCCGATGCAGGACAAGCCAGTGGATTTTCAACGGGAACCAACGTCGGCGCACACCTTGGCGCAACCATGCGCAACGGCAGCAACAGATCTTCTGCTGCCTCAACTCCTCTGGGCGCCAACGATGGAGACAGGATACTGGACGCCCTGCGCACCCCGGCCACGGTCGGCAGCAAGGTGGGCAGCCGATTTGGAAACAATCTTGGACGCAACATCGATTCACCCCTTCCGCCTCCTCCTTCCCCACCTCCCTTTGCATTTGATGAGGACGATGCCAAGGCGCTGCATCGCCTCCTGCAATCTCAATCCGCGTCGGCGGTACGCAACACTCCCTTTGCAGGACAAACCAATGGCGTGGCGCTGGGTAGCAACATCGGTGCACGTATTGGCGCCCATGCAGCCTCTGCCGCCAGCGTCAACCCCCAAACACTCTTTCCTCCCCAACCGGCGAATGCGCGGGCAAAGGCGAATGCAAAGGCGAATGCGAAGGAAAAGTGGAAGGCAATGTTCAACAACGCCTCGTCTTCATCTTCTTCCAAATCTTCATCTTCTTCCAAATCCCCCGCCGCATCAAAAGCGAAGAAGGGAACGAAGGCACCGAAGAACAAAACACCATCCAAAGCTGCGTTGCGACAATTGCTGCAGTCATCTTCCTCATCGGAGTCGATTGGAAAATTGTCGCAACTGTCTCCGTCGAATGGTACACCAAAACAACGACCGCAGCCACAGCCACCGCGAATGGGGCGCAAACAACTTCCCGTTGCGGTTCAACGACGCTTGAACAACATTGGTGCCAAGGAGGCTCCGCAGGGCGTTCCACGAGAGCCTCGCAATGTTTCGCGAAAATCCTCATCTTCATCCTCTTCATCCTCATCATCCTCTTCTTCCTCTTCTTCCTCTTCTTCCTCATCATCCTCATCAGAACCAGCAGCACCTGCGGCGCCGCGTAGAACCACGAAGCGCAAAGGCAACACAACGAAAGCAGCGGCGGCTGCAGCAGCTGCCGCAACCGCGTTGTCCTCGGCAAAGTCACCGTTGCAATTGACACAACGTGGTCGCAAAATCCGAGTGTCAACCAAAGCAAAGTCGGCGCAAGAAAGTGGTGTTCGCGGTA
>JACCDZ012098176.1_pt1 | contig 11016 bp, 11 predicted proteins | sample 7449551 | NCBI WGS metagenome assembly JACCDZ01 (sample SAMN15323452, study PRJNA562643) | freshwater metagenome | isolation source: river surface water | place: USA:Blue River Watershed | collected 2017-08-18
GTTCTTCTCGATGACCTTACCGATGGAAATCCGCCCGAGTACCGGTGGAGTGATAGCCAGACCTTTGAGCATGGTGAGTCTCCTGGAAATGAAAAAAGGCCAGCCACACAGAGCGAACTGCATGGACTGGCCAAGGGGGAGGAAAGGGTTGGAGAAGTTGGGTTTCAGCCGACCAGGAAGCGCCGTGCACCCGTTTTCAGCAGTGGGTACTTGGCCTGCAGGTGCGGCTTGTCTTTGAGCAGTTGCGCGACATCGAAGCCGACACTGTCTTTGGCCTTGCGCCAGGTGATATAACCGTTGGAGAACTCCGCCCGGCTAGCATCGCCCATGGCCTGCTGCAGCATTTGCTTTAGCTCAGCCTCGCGCTTTTCCTTGTCAGCAATCGACTGTCGAACGGCCTTCAGCTCGATGTAAGCCGCTGAAAGACCAGCATGCTGGCTGAAGTCGATGACCTGGCCGGTGTCCTCCGGGTAGAGGCAGCGCAGGGCTGATTCAGCGGAAGCCGTGCCATCGGCCGGTGGCGGCGTATCAGTCTCCACGTAGTGCCAGAACTGGCGCTCCAGCTCGATCAGGCGAGTAATCATCTGCTCGTCCCGCTCGATGCGGTGGATCTCCAGTGTCTGACCACCCAGTAGTACGGCCACATCCGCCGCTTGCTTGCCGGTGACGGCGAGCTGGTGCATCACCTGCAGTTGCACATACTCGGGTACGCCCTCTTTCCAGAGGCGTGCCCCGTTTATGCCGGCTGTCTTACATTCGAGGATCTGCACATCGTCGGTCCCGATCACCTCGCGGTCGATGTTGGCCAGCATCCAGGGCAGCTCCGGATCCGGGTGCTGCAGCACGGCGTTGATGCGCCGTACCTTGTTCTTCGTGCGCTTGCTGTAATGCCAGGCCACGATGGGCTCCAGCACGTTGCCCCAGTACATCGGGCTTTCCTCATCCTGAGGATCAGCCTTGGGCATGCCGGCATCGCGACCGGTCTTCTCCATCCAGAGTTCCAGCTGCGACTTGTAGGGGTTAAGGCCGACCGCTGCAGCTGCATCGGAACTACCGATGCCTTGCTTTCGGATCTGCAGCCAGTCCTCGCGTGGCAGCTCCTTGGTGCTGATCAAGCGCAGAGCCGGACGGGACTTACTGGTGTTGATGATGTGGCCGTTCGATGAAGTTGCTTTCATGTGAGTACCTCACGGGCATAAAAAAACCCTGTGAAGGCTGCCTTCACAGGGTGTCTGGGTAGGTATCTTTAACCCGGTAAGGCCGGGCGATGATGGTCCGCTGGATGAGTGAGTGGCTTAGTTGACCTTGCCGTTGAAGACGACCGTGGTTTCACCTTCTTTCTTGATGCTGAGCTTGTTGCCTTCAGCAAAGGCTTCGACAACTTCTGAGCAGCCATCAATCCTTGCTTTACCGTCGACATACTCGCCTTGGGTATCGAAGCTAAGGACGTAAGTGGACGCAGGGCAGGACATTCCGTTTTCCCCTGTAGAGACAATCAGCACGTACTTGGTTGGCCCAAAGGCATACGCTTTTTCAATCACGACATAACCTGTGCCGTCAGCGTACTCAACGACGGACTCCAGAACGTTCAAAACACCTGCTCTGGATTGGTAATAAATGGCGTTTCCACCGTCTATAGGCGTGACGGTGAACGGGCCGGCTTCACCATCGGATACCAGAACGGATTCATAAGCGACACTGGGGGCGGCAGGTTGAAGCGGTTCAGGCTTCGGAACAGCGACAGGCTGTGTCGATGGCGAGGTGCACTGTCCGCTTTCGCAGATGCGGTCGCCTTTGCAATCCGTATCCTTGGCGCACATCGCCGGGCTTTGTGTTGCCTGAGCAGTATCTTCCTTGGGTTTGTCGCATCCGCTGATGATCAATGCGAGCAGGGCAACGATAGCTATATGTTTCAAGGTTAGGTTCCTTCTATATGTTGACTGGTCAGTATCGGCGAACTTCTGTTTGGCGTCGAACAGCCACCCGGCAAAATAGCCCGGGTGGTTGCTGCCGCATGTTTACGCTGCCAGCTTGAGTGCGGCGTCCAGCGCTCTTTGCTTGACCTGGGCACCCTGACCGAACCAGGCCGAGTCCATGCGGTATTCGTTGCTGCGCGCACGACGCTCGTGGTCGACGTACTCGGTCACTGCATTGAGCAGGCCCCAGGCCGTGCCGCGTGCCGAGTCGAGCTGACTGCCCCGGCCACGACCTTCGTACAACTCTTGAACCTTGCGCAGGGCGCGCTCGTTGGGCAGTTGCTCCGGCAGAGCGCCGGTTGGACTGGTCTCGCACATCACGTTCATGAAGAAGCCCAGTGCCTCATGCCACTGCACTTTGCGCTCGGCCAAGTGGCGCATGCGGTACATGAACTCGTCCCATTGCGAGACGGCGATGCCGAGCTGCTTCTTCACCACCTTCGGGTCGAAGCGGGTGTTATGCGGCACCTTGATTGCGCGGCTGGTGCCGTCCAGGGCGATGGTCAGGGTGTTGTTGCAGACCACGCGCACAGTGGTTGGAGTTGCCGTGGTGGCCAGGGTGCCGTCACAGGACGTGGCCAGCAGCAAGTAGCCATTCACCTGGTCGTTACCCTTGAGCGCAGCGCCCTGGCCGGTACGCGCCAGCGCCCAGAACTTGCGACCACCCTTGAGCACACCAGCGGTTTCCAGCTCATAGCCGGAGACCTCGGTCAGATCCCGGTAAAACTCCAGCACATCCTTGGGCTGTACGGTGTGATAACGCTGCGAGACCACCGACAGCGGTGCCTTGGTGTCCGAGCGGAACAGCACCTTCTGCTCAGGGAAGGAATGGATCGCACCCAGGTGGCCGACGGCATCCGACTTGAAGTGCACGGGGCTTTCGAGGATCTGCCAGTCCATACCGGCTTCACGTTGCCAGACTTCGATGGGCTGTTTCTGCGGCAGGTTGTTGCCCAGGCCGTGCCACGGGGTAGCGCCAACATAGGCCATTTGTTCGATTTGATGAGCCATGACGAATTTCCTTTGGGTGCAGGCCGGCATAAAGCGCCGCGCAGAGCGCAGCACCGGCAATCAGTGATGGATAAGTAAGAGGAGAGCAGTTGCCGGATCAGGCCGGCAGATTGAAGCGGTGACCGCAGAGCAGGCAGAGGTTGTGAGCCAGGACATGGCGGTCGAGCGACTCGCCGAGCTGAGCGCCAATCGCACAGCCGCCGACGCTTCCGGCCAGGCCGCCGAGAATGGCGCCGGATACCGAACCAAGTGTGATACCGACAGGGCCGGCGATTACGCCGAGCGCTGCGCCGGCCTTGCCGCCTGCCAGAGCAGCACTGATGCCTCGTGCGAGACCACCGACAGCGCCGATGGCCGCGCCAGCTTTCATGGCGTGATGGAAAGAAGCGACTTTGGGGGAGTGACAGCGGGGGCACTGCAATGACATGGGGCGAACCTCCTTGGTGCTGATGTCATTGCGGTAATGTGTTGCTGAGATTTTTTTGAATCGAATGGCTGCTTTTCAGCAGCGCTAACTGAGTGCGAACTGGCTGGAGTCGGCCAATAGCGGGCGCTCATGCATGGGGTTAGCGGACCCTCTTTGAGGGTTGGGGGTATCAAAAACCGGGGCGATTCTCACACGGTTGCCAAAGTGAGAAATGAGGCGCTGCGCTATCACAAGAAAGTCGCCCCCAACAGGCTTAGATGAAAGGACTTCGGGGAGCGAGGCCCCCTAGTTCGCTACCGACTACCCACGTAAAGCTGGGAAGGGTCAGAGGGGCTCCTGAATCCCACGATGGAGGTGTTTAAGTTTCACTGCCATCACTACTTCCATCATTTACTACCAAGCAGCTGGTTCGGTTACGCCAATAACCAGGCGAGCACTTATTCCAGCGGCTGAAGGCGCGCGAGAAACTGGCGCCATCGGCATAGCCTAGGCGTTGGGCGATGCTGCCCAGATCCAGGCGTGAGTCGAGCAGCAGGCGTTCGGCCAGGCGGCGCTTGATCTGTTCGTTGAGCTGCTGGAAGGAGTGCCCCTCGGCGGCCAGGCGGCGGTGCAGGGTGCGTTCGGACAGCCCCAGGTGCTGGGCCACGGTGCGGCTGGTGAGCAGGCTGGCCGAGTCGCGGATCACTACCTGCTGCACCAGACGGGCCGTCGGCGGGGCGACCAGATCATGGGAAATCTCGTTGCACAGGCGCTCGCACAATTGTTCGCCTTCAAGCTGGGCGCTGATATGCGCCTGCGGCAGGTTGAGGTGCAGTTCGGCGTTGCTGAACAGGATGCCGTCGCGCGGCGCACCGAAGCGCACCGGGTAGGGGAAGTCACGTTGCAGGGCTTCCAGGTCGCCCGGAGCCGCGGCCGTCATTTCTACCGCCAGGGGCACGGCCGGGCGCTGAAGCAGTTCGGCCGTCACGCTCAGGCAACCGGCTAGGCCGCGCTCGATCACGAAGCGCCGGGCGTCCTGTGGCAGTACGCTGGCATCGAAAAGCAACCAAGTGCCGCGCTTGTCGGTTTCGATGCGGGCCGGGCAGAGAGTGAGGGCGAGCAGCTGATAGCGCTGGAAGGCGGCGAAGGCCTCGTCGAGCGTGCGGCTGGCCAGCATGGTGAAGCCCAGCAGTCCGAGCGAGGTCAGGTGGTAGTGCTTGCCTGCGACAAAACCCAGGCCGGGGCGGCCAGCGTGTTCCAGCAGGTTGCGGATCACCGCCAGCTCCTGCCAGGCCTCGATCTGCGCATTGGATTGTTGCAGCGCATCCGTGGCGATGGCGCTGCCGAGCAGGCAGGTTGCTGGGCCCACGCCCTGAGCGCGGGCGACTTCGAGCAGGTAGCGCACGCCGGTCAGCGGGCGGCTCTGGCGCCAGTTCATCGCAGGCCTCTTGTTTGGCAGTAGTTAACAATTTTTGGCGGTAATTATCATAGATCGTTCAGCCGCTCGCGTCGCATTCTGCTGCCACGTCCAACAGCCTGAGTCCCTGCCATGAACGAATTCATCTACGCCCTGCCCAGCCACAACCGTGCGGCCGACTATCGCCATATCCAGGTCACCCCGACCACCGGCGCCATCGGCGCGGATGTCGAGGGGCTCGACCTGAAGAGCCTGAGCGAGGAGGGCTATGCCGAGCTGCGCCAGGCCCTGCTAGCGCACAAGGTGGTCTTCATCCGCGAGCAGGAGCTGAGCCCCGCCGATCTGGAACGGGTCACCCAGCAGTTCGGCGAGTTCGGCCGTGAGCCCTATGTGAAGACCATGGCCGAGCACCCGCACGTGGTGCAGGTAGTCAAGGAAGCTGACGAGAAGGCGCCCTTCGTGTTCGGCGGTGCCTGGCATACCGACTGGACCTTCCAGGAGCGTCCGCCGGCCTTCACCCTGCTCTATGGCCACGACATCCCGCCCTTTGGCGGGGACACCTGCTACGCCAACATGGCGCTGGCCTACGAGTGGCTGTCGCCGGGCATGCAGGCGCTGCTGGAAAACCTCAACGCAATCCACAGTCCCGAGCGCGCCTACGGCGTTGGCGCCAACCACAATGCGCTGCTGGAGAACATGGCGATCAACTTCGGCAACGATACTTCCGCGGACACCCGCAGCCATCCGCTGGTGACCCGCCATCCGGAAACCGGCAAGAAGGTGCTGTTCGTCAACCCGGGTTACACCGTGGGCATCGAGGGGCTGCGCTCGGAAGAGTCCAAGCCGCTGCTCGACTACCTGTTCAACCTGGCCACATCGCCGGCCTTCACCTGCCGCATGCGCTGGCGCCAGGGCACCCTGGCCATCTGGGACAACCGCAGCACCTGGCACCTGCCGATTTCCGACTACCACGGCATGCGCCGCGAGATGTTCCGGACCACCGTGGTCGGCGAGGTGCCCAGCCGATGAGCCAAGCATTGGGTGTCAGTGAATATCTGCAGGCCGCCGCCGACCATCTGGCCGAGGCGCGCAGTCGGCGCCAGCCCGGCCCGCTGGTCAGCGAGCGCTTCGCCCTGAAAGGTCTGGACGACGCCTATCAGGTGCAGGCCGTGGGCATGCGTCAGGCCCTGGAACAGGGCCGGCACCTGAGCGGCGCCAAGGCCGGGCTCACCTCGGCGACCCTGCGCGCCGCGCTCAAGGTCGAGGAACCGGTGTATGGCTGGCTGTTCGCCGATACCGCCTGCCGCTCGGGCGAGAGCATCGCCTGGGAACGGCTGCTGCAGCCCCGGGCGGAGATCGAGCTGGCTGTGGTGCTGGGGCAGGATCTGCCGGCAGGTGAGATCGAGCTGGAGCAGCTGCTGACCGGCATAGCCGGAGTGGTACCGGCGCTGGAGATCAATGACTCGGCCTTCGAGGGCTGGAAACTGACCCTGCTCGACGCGGTTGCCGACAACCTGTCGTCCGGGCTCTATGTGCTGGGCGAACAGGTGGTGCCGCTGGCGCAGCTGGCGGGGCAGACGCTGAGTGCCGAGTTGCAACGCAATGGCGAGTCGGTGCACTCCGCTATCGAGTTGTCCCTGTCCGACTGCCTGGCCACGGCCCTGTGGCTGGCGCGCAAGCGGGCCAGCCTGGGCCAGCCGCTGCGTGCTGGCGATGTGCTGCTCACCGGCGCCCAGGCGCCGATGCTGGAACTGGCGCGCGGCGACCGCCTGAGCTTCCGTATCGGCGGGCTGGGTGAGGTAACGTGCGCGTTCATTTGAGGTTGCTCGCTTGATCGTAGTGCCCTGCGCCTTTGGTGCCATTCTCAACGATTGGTTGGCCAGCCTTGGTCTGTCTCGCCCTTCCGCCGCCCCGCGTGGGGTGGCGCTCTCACTCGAACAGTGGGAGGCGCAAGTGCATGCGGCGATTGCCTTGGCCCCTGGCCCCGCGCGCGGACTCGACATCGGTCGGCATGTGCGCCTGCAGCATGTCGGACCGCTGGGCTACCTGCTGGTCAACACCCGCACTCTGAGCGAGTTTTTCGAGACCTACCTGCTGCTGGATCAATGGTTTTATGGCTGCGACTGGGCCCAGGTCAGCGTCACACGGGAGCAGGTGGTCATCAGCTGGGACGAGCGCTTCGGGCGTCCCGACAGGCTGCTGGAGCAGCTGCATGTGATGGCCCTGCTCAGCGTAGTGCGCAGCGTTTGTCCGGCTGCCGGTCAGCCGCTGCGCATTGGCTTGATGGGCGCCGCCGAGGGTGAGGAAGAGGCCTATCGGCAAGCCTTCGGCTGCCCGTTGCAGTTCGACCAGCCGGCGTTGAGCCTGAGCTTCACTTTGGAGGCGCTGCACGCGCCGATCGACCTTAGCGGGGCCGTGCTCAGTCCGGCCTGGCGCAGCCGCCAGCGCACCCTGCGCGAAACGTTGCCCAGTGCCACCGAGCTGGTGCATGCGGTGCAGGAGGCCATATTGCAGACCCTGCATATGGGGGGGCCTATCGATGCGGTGGCGGCTCGCCTGAACCTGTCGCGCAGAACCCTGCAGCGCCGCCTGGGCGAGTCGGGCTGCGCGTTCCGTCCGCTGCTCGATGCGGTTCGCCAGTGCCATGCGCGGAACCTGCTCGACGATCCAACACTGAGCCTCAAGGAAATCGCCTTTCTCCTTGGTTACACTGAGCAGAGCGCGTTCAACCATGCCTATCAGCGCTGGTATGGCGCTACGCCAGGGCAGCCCGTACGGCGAATTGGCACGGATTATCAAGACCGCTTCAGCGTCCCTGAATAGGCTTTCCTCATGTACCAAACGTTCGAGGAAAATCCGATGGAGAGTTCACTCTTGACTATGTTGGGTGCGGCTCTGGAGCTGCTCCAGGGCACGCTGGCGCCCAGTCAGTTGCTGATGCTGCTGGCCCTGCCACTGACCCTGAGCCTGGCGGCGATCGAGTGGTGGCACTTTCGCCATGGCGACCAGTACGACTTCAAGGACAGCCTGGTCAGCACCCTGATGGGCGGCGGCTATGTGCTGCTCGCCGAAGGCGTGATGATCCTGACCGTGGTGCTGCCTCTGTTCGACTGGGTCTACGGCTTTCGCCTGGTCGACATGCCGGTCACGCCCTGGTCGCTGGTGCTGCTGTTCATCATGGTCGACCTCTGCTTCTACCTGTTCCACCTGGCGGCGCATCGCATCCGCTTCTTCTGGGCGGTGCATGAGGTGCATCACGCCTCGGAGCATTTCAACTTCACCGTGGCTTTCCGTCAGAGCCTGATGTACGCGGTCACCGGGGTCTATTTGTTCTTCCTGCCGGCGGTGCTGCTCGGTTATCCGCCGGAGTGGGTGCTGACCATGCTGGCGGCGAATATGACCCTGCAGATCTTCGTGCATACCCAGTGGGTCGGGCGTTTGCCGGCGGTAATCGAGTGGCTGTTCAACACCCCGTCCAACCACCGTGTGCACCACGGCCGCAACCCCCGCTATATCGATCGCAACATGGGTGGCGTGCTGATGGTCTGGGATCACCTGTTCGGCACCTATGCGGCTGAAGACCCGGCTGAGCCGCCGGAGTACGGTGTGGTACGGCAGATCCATAGCCACAATCTGGTGACGCTGACCTTCCACGAATTCGTGTCGATCTTCTGTGACATGGCTCGGCCGGGTCCACTGTCGCAGCGTCTGAAACACCTGTGGGGACCGCCCGAGTGGCAGCGCCCGCAGCCCGAAACTCAGACTGCACAGGGTGGTGAAGCATGTCCGCACAACTAGTCCTGAGTTTCGTTGCCGCCGCCGAGCGCCTGGACATGGCGGCGATGCTCAAATGCCTGCATCCGGACTGCGAGTTCCGCAACCAGCCGCTGCCGGGTTGGACGGTGGCGCGCGGTCTGCCAGCGGTAAGCCGGCAATTGCGCGCACTGCTGTGGCTGGTGCGGGACTTCAAGGTCCTGAGTATCCGCAAGGTTAAGCAGGTCGACGGCGTGCTGTCGTTCGTGCGCAGCGAACGCCTCAATGTGCTGGGGCGCATTGTCGAACTGGAGATCAGCGCGGAGTTTCGTTTCCGCGACGGACGCATCGTCTACTGGCAGGACGATTTTTCCCTGGGCGAACTGAGGAGTGTACTGTTCAAAAGGTGTCGCTAGCCTGCCACAGATGGCTCTTTTGAATGGCCAGAAATCAGGGAGCCGCAAGAGTCGCATTGCGCTGCTTTATCAGGTGCTTATTAGCGTCTGCTAGTCGCGCGACATTTCCTCGGACGACGTGGTCACCGGTCCGCAGCAATCGTGGCAGCCTGGCACGCAGGCGAAAGCCGGGATCTGCCGACGCAGCTGGTCGATCTTTCGACTGGTCATACAGCTCACTTGCTTGGCCCCGCCGCATCATTGCTCACCATTCGCGGATAGCTAGAGGACATCTCCATCCGCGCCTTCAGCTTGGTCGCGAACTCATTGGAGCAACGCTCGTGGCGAAACTGTACCCGGTGGATACCGAAGCGGACCATCCAAAGCTCTTCCCTCTGACTGGTTATGCGCTCGACTTTCACTGACACGACGGTGCCTCCAAATTGGTCGGTGAGTTAGAAATGGATCTCTGCGCTCTTCCGATGATACTGAAATCTTTGCTACATGCTTTGGATAGCAGCTTATGGCCGGTTTCTGTCTGTTGTTACCGGCTGCTTTGGGCTTGCTGTGGGTCACTTCTTGCTCGTGCAGAACTTGGCCCATTCCGCCATCAGTGCCCTGCGCTTCTCCAGAAGGTCGGAGCGCGAATAGGCCGCCTCGGTCTGGTCGCGTTCATCATGGGCAAGCGCAAGCTCGCATACCTCTCGCGGGTAGTTGGTGCATTCGTTTGCCCAGTCCCGGAAGGTCGATCGAAAGCCATGTCTCGTGATGTCTGCATACCCCAGCTTGTGCAGCAGGTTGCGTATGGCGTTGCCATGCATGACACCATTCTTCCCTTGCCCAGGGAAAAGATATATTGAATGAGTCGTATTCATGATATTCAGCATCTCGACTACCGGGGGCGATAGAGGAATGACGAAAGGTTTTCGCATCTTCATGCGCTCAGCCGGCAGTGCCCAAGTGCCAGTTTCGAGGTCAAACTCAGACCATTGAGCATGTTGGATCATGTGGTAACGAGCACCGGTTAGAATCAGTAATCTGGTTGCGATGGCGTCACGTGTATCGATGTTGGCCAGGGTGGATATCAGCTTCGGAGTGTCTTTCCACTGCAGTGCTGGGAAGTGCTGGCGCTGTCTGGCCTTCTTCTTCTCTGCCTTGCTCAGCAAGTTGTCCAAGTGCCCGCGCCAGCGTGCAGGGTTGTCCCCCTCGCGTAAGCGCCGAGCCTTGGCTGCATCTAGTATTTGCTCGATCTGGCCCCTGATTTCATCAGCAGTCCGGGTCTTGGTTACCCAGATGGGTTGCAATGCAGCAAGCACATGCTCGGTGCTGATGATGTCAGCCGACAACTTGCCCATGGTCGGGAAGGCGTAGAGCTCCAGTTTGCGCAGCCAGCCTTTCCGCCACTTCTCAGACCAACTACCGCCGTGTGCTTGTTGGTATTCGCGAGCGAGATCTTCGAACGTCGTGCGACGTGCTGCAGCCTGGCGTTCGGCTTCGCGCTTGGCTTCCTTTGCCGCATCGCGGGTTGCCAGTGGGTCGCTTCCGGACGCTAGAAGCTTGCGTTGATCGGCGGCCAACTGCCGGGCTTGGCTGAGTGTGACGGCTGGGAAGGGGCCCAGCCCCATTTCGCGGCTGCGGCTATCCAGCTTGTAGCGGAAGATCCAGCTGGTGCCGCCGCTCTTGGATACCTGGAAGTACAGGCCATCGCCATCATTGGTTTTTCCTGGCGTTGCAGCCTTGGCTATCGACTCCACGGTCTTGCTGGTCAGCTTGCCCATTGCTCGCTCCTACTCCAACCCACACCCCTCAACCCACACTCTGACCCACACCTTGGTTGCGGATTTTATGGATGGCTACGGGATGTCTTGGGACGGATGCTAAGCTGAAAGGCGCGTATTTGCTAGGGCTGTAGGATCTTGCCGGATTTCTTCGGGCAATAAAAAAGCCGGCTTGTGGCCGGCTTTTAGGGGGTGGTTCAGGCTTATTTTTGGTAAGCCGCAACCGCCTTGGTAATTGCTGCGCGGGCTTCGTCGGCGTTGCCCCAGCCTTCGACCTTGA
>JACCDZ012111599.1_pt1 | contig 11015 bp, 10 predicted proteins | sample 7449551 | NCBI WGS metagenome assembly JACCDZ01 (sample SAMN15323452, study PRJNA562643) | freshwater metagenome | isolation source: river surface water | place: USA:Blue River Watershed | collected 2017-08-18
CCCTCGAAGCGACCCTGGGCTTCTTGCAGGGCCACAACCCGACGCTGTGTCACCGCATCGCCGCGCGGGGCTATTTGCCCGAGGGTCCCCGCTTCATGGCGCTGGACACCTTGGAAGATGAAGGCGACCCCCTGGGCTGGGCGTTTGGCGCCCTGGGACAACAAGACCGGGCGCGACACCTGGCCACGCTCTATCTGAACGATCTGGCCGACGTGATCCGCGATGCGGTCGATGCTCGCTTTGCCTTTGTGCGTTATGCCGAACAACTCGCCAGCAGCCAGGCCGACTACGACCCCATGGCGCAAGCCTTGGCCGCACCACGCAACCTGATCGACCAGACGCTGCATCGACTGACCCTGGACACCTTGTCCAGGCACCACCCGGACCTGCTGCTGCTCTCGGTGCCGTTTCCAGGCGCCCTGTACGGCGCCTTGCGCATCGCCCAAAGCGCGCGCGAGTGGAACCCGGCCCTCAAAATCTGCATGGGTGGGGGGTATGTCAACACCGAACTGCGTGAACTGGCCGAGCCCCGCCTGTTTGACCTGGTCGACTTTGTCACCCTCGATGCCGGCGAACGGCCCTTGCTCAGCCTGATCGAACACCTGCGCGGGCAACGCAGCGCCGCGCGTTTGCAGCGCTGCTTCATGCGGGTGGACGGTCAAGTGAAATACATGCACCTGGCCCAGCCTGACTTGGCGTTTGACGACGTCGGCACACCCACTTGGGCCGGATTGCCGATGGACCGTTACCTGTCGCTGCTGGATTTGCTCAACCCCATGCACCGCCTGTGGAGCGACGGGCGCTGGAACAAATTGACCGTGGCGCATGGCTGCTACTGGAAAAAATGCAGCTTTTGCGACGTCAGCCTCGACTACATTTCGCGCTACGACGCCGCTTCCGCCAGCGTGTTGGTCGACCGCATGGAACAACTGATCGCCGAAAGCGGCCAGAGCGGCTTTCACCTGGTCGACGAAGCCGCCCCGCCCAAAGCACTCAAGGCCATGGCGGAAGAAATCTTGCGGCGCGGCTTGCAAGTGACCTGGTGGGGCAACATCCGCTTTGAAAAAACCTTCACCCCCGAACTGGTGAATCTGCTGGCCGACAGCGGTTGCATCGCGTTCTCGGGCGGGCTCGAAGTCGCCTCGGACCGCTTGCTGCAATTGATGAAAAAAGGCGTGTCGGTGCAACAAGTGGCCCGCGTCACCCGCAGCATGGCCGACGCCGGGATTTTGGTGCACGCCTACCTGATGTACGGGTTCCCGACCCAAACCGTGCAAGACACCGTGGACGCGTTGGAGTACGTGCGGCAATTGTTTGAGGCCGGTTGCCTGCACAGCGGGTTCTTTCACCGCTTTGCCTGCACCGTGCACTCGCCGGTCGGGCTCGACCCCAAGGCCTATGGCATCGAGTTGTTGCCGCTTCCCGAGGGCAAGTTTGCGCGCAACGATGTGGGCTTTGTCGACCCCACGGGCACCGACCACGACTTGCTGGGGCGGGGCCTGAAGGCCGCGATCTACAACTACATGCACGGCATCGGGCTCGAGCGCGATGTGCGCGAATGGTTTGAAATGCCGCGCAAACACTGCCCCAGGCCGACCGTCAAGCCCGGGACAGTGGCCCGCTGGTTATGACGCCTGCAAGGCAGCGATGCGCTCTTCCAGTGGCGGGTGGGTGGCAAACAACTTGCCCAGACCGCCTGTGATGCCCATGGCGGCCACGCTGCTGGGCAACGCGCCGGCTTGCATGTGACCCAGGCGCGCCAGGGCGTTGATCATCGGCTGCTTGCGCCCCATGAGCTGAGACGCCCCGCTGTCGGCGCGGAACTCGCGATGACGGCTGAACCAGGCCACGATCATGGCCGCCACAAAGCCCAGCACGATGTCCAGCACGATGGTGGTGATGTAGTAGCCCATGCCCGGACCGCTGTTTTGCTCGTCGTTTTTGCGCAAAGCGCTGTCAACCACGTAACCCACGACCCGGCTGAGGAACACCACAAACGTGTTGAGCACGCCCTGAATCAGCGTCATGGTCACCATGTCACCGTTGGCAATGTGAGCCACCTCGTGCGCCAGCACGGCCTCGACCTCTTCCCGGGTCATGCCCTGCAACAACCCGGTGGACACCGCCACCAAAGCCGAATCGCGAAAGGCCCCCGTGGCAAACGCATTGGGCTCACCTTCGTAAATGGCCACCTCGGGCATGCCAATGCCGGCCTTTTCGGACAAGCGACGCACCGTGTCCACGATCCAGGCCTCGTCTGCCGACTGCGGTTGCGTGATCACCTGAGCGCCCGTGCTCCACTTGGCGATGGGCTTGCTCATCAACAGCGAAATGATCGCTCCACCAAAACCCATGATGAGCGAAAAGCCCAACAAAGCCCCCAGATCGAGGCCATTGGCCGTGAGAAATCGGTTGACACCCAACAAACTGGCCACCACGCCCAGCACCAACATCACCGCCAGGTTGGTCAGCACAAACAGGACAATGCGTTTCATCGAAGTTTCCATGTACAGCCCCACCCTTGGAGCCGATGCCCTGCATGGTAAGGGCGGAGGGGCAGAAATCAAGGGTTCAGCCCTGATCCCCCAAAGAGAGTGGGTGATTAGGTCCAGTGGGCAGCGCTTCTACCCGTGCTGAAAGTTTCGGCGCAGATACTCATCAAAAAGAGGAACCGTGAATGCGATATCCCCATGTGACGGGCTATAAATCATCCCTTTTCTGATGATGGTGGAGCGACGTGGTCCCAGGCTTTGGTGGGTGAGCCCCAAACGTTCGGCCACATCCGACGATCTGTAAGGTCCGGGCCCAAGTGCTGCCATGGCGATGACGTATTCGCGCTCTTTGGGCGTCAATCGATCAAATCGAACTTTGAAGAAACCTTCATCGAGCCGCCGAGTGGCTTCCACAGAAGCCGTTCGGGCATCTGCCCATTCCACGCGAGCCCCCTTTGCGATGTTCCAGCATTGGTAGCCCCACTCTTGCAGAAAATATGGATAGCCATGGGTTTCTTTCAAAACCTCATCCAAAGCATCTTCACTGATGCTTTGGCGCTCGTCTTCAATCGGCTGTTTGATGGCGACCCTAGCGTCTTTGCGGTGCAACGGTCCTATAGCCGGAAAATGAAACAAGCGCTCTGCGTACGATTTTGCGTTTCCTGACAAAGCAGCGACCTGCGGTAAACCAGCACCAAAAAACACGATCGGCAACCCCCTTTGGCTGACTTTGTGCAAGGCAACGATCAGCGCAGCCAAATCTCTGGACCTCAGGTATTGAACCTCATCAATCAGCAGCGTCCAAGCTTTGTCGGCCTCTTGAGCTGCCTCACCCAACCTGACCATCAACTCGGGCAAATCGTTTTCGATGTCACCAGAATCCGCCACGCCTGGCTCCGGGTCGACAGACAGGGTCATCTCACCGTAGGTCACCTTGAATGTGGCGGCAAAAGATCTCAGCGCACGAGTGGCCCGATGTACCCTGGCCTTGGCCTGCTCGCTGAAAGACAGCTTATGCAGCGTCTGATTGATTTTAGGCAACAGCAACTCGGCCAATTCGCGATCTTCTGGGGCCTCGATGAAAGAGGTCAAATGCCCGGATTTTTCTGCCAACTCTTCGATTTGATTCAGCAACACCGTCTTGCCTACACCACGCAATCCCAACAGCATTTGCGATCGACAGTCCCGTCCCATGAGCGCCCGCTCAATGGCTGTTTTTGCTTCATCCAGTATGGCCCCACGCCCAGCCAACTCCGGGGGACGGCTACCTGCACCGGGTGCAAAAGGATTGCGAACCGGGTCCATGACCAAACTCCTGAAAGTCTAATGAAACCGAAGTGAGTATAAGATGATTTCGCTATATTTATTTATACTTTGGTATATTTATTTCATGATTAATGAGTATTTTTAAATCATCTTTATCAATCTCTGGCCTGAACACCCCCCACATCGTCATAAAACTCGGGCTGCGCGTTGTCGGCCCACCAACCCGGTAAGCCGAGCACTGGCAGGGTGAGAAAGGGGGTGGTGGCGATCCAGGGGGCGGTCAGTTGCCCCAGCAACGCCTGCTGGAAATTGGGGTCAGAAATTGGGGTCAGACCCCAATTAAAGGGGTGTGGCCAAAAAACAACCATTAATTGGGGTCTGACCCCAATTAATTTTTGGGTCTGAACACGGTGACGTCGTCATAAAAGCCGGGGTGCTGGTTGTCGGCCCACCAGCCCGGTAAGCCGAGTACCGGCAGGGGGAGAAAGGGTTTGGTGGCGAGCCAGGGGGCGGTGAGTTGCGCCACCAATGCCTGCTGAAAAGCGGTATCGAGCGCCGCCGGGTTGGCCCCTTCGCCCGAAGCAGGCAGGTCGACCCACAGCACATGGGCGGTGATCGATTTGTAGGGTTGCAGGAGTTTTTCGAGCAAGGCATGGCCAAAGGCGATGACATGGGTTTGCGCCCACAAGCCACGCTCGCGGACGAACATCGTTGGCCAGTCGTGCCGCAGATGCGCCTCGCGCAAGGCTGAGGGCCCACACAAGAGCAGCGCATTTTCGTCCAAGAGCGTAAGCGCATCGCGCACCGGGCCCCGCGTGGCGCCGACGCCACTGACCGCAATCTGCCCGGCCTGCAGCGCGTTGAGGCGACGCTTGATGGCAGGAAATCGCAACCAGCAGGCCCCGTTGAGCAGGTCGTGCAGGTTGTCGCGGGTCGGCACGCAGCCGGTGCGAAAAATGAAGGCCTCGTAGGCCTCGCCCCCGGGCAAGCTCGATTGGGGCACAAAGCGCATGCCCTGCGCGCCATGCCCGGCTTCGAAACCGCCCAAGGTCTGGTTGAGCGCGTCGGCCACGCCGGCACCGCTTCGCAAGGCCTGCACGATGGGCTGCAGCCACGGCGCCCAGGGCATCAGCCAGGGCAGGCGCAGGTCGATCGCTTCGGCCAGGGCCATGGAGCCGGGCGTGGCCGCAGCGCTGCCGAGCGTTACGGCATCAAGCGCCAAGGCAACACCTCGCCGCCGCGCAGGGGCTTGAGCTCGGCCTCGCCAAAAGGCACCGTGACGGGCGAGCGCCAGTCTTGGCGCTGCAAGGTGATGCGCCCCGTGTTGCGGGGCAGGCCGTAAAAATCGGGGCCATGAAAGCTGGCGAAGCCTTCCAGCCGGTCCAGGGCACCGGCCGCGTCAAAGGCTTCGGCATACATCTCGATGGCGGCGTGGGCGGTGTAGCAACCGGCGCAACCGCTGGCGTGCTCTTTGAGCGCCGCCGGATGCGGCGCGCTGTCGGTGCCCAAAAAGAATTTGGGGCTGCCGCTGGTGGCGGCCTGTACCAGGGCTTGCCGGTGCTCTTCGCGCTTGAGCACGGGCAGGCAGTAGTAGTGCGGGCGCACGCCGCCGACAAAGATCGCATTGCGGTTAAAGAGCAGGTGATGGGCGGTGATGGTGGCAGCGACATGCTGATCAGCCCCGGCCACATACTGGGCCGCTTCGCGGGTGGTGATGTGCTCAAACACGATTTTGAGCTCGGGGAAGTCGCGCCGCAACGGGATCAGGTGGTGGTCGATGAACACCGCTTCACGATCAAACAAATCGATGTCGCTGCTGGTCACTTCGCCATGGATCAACAGCTTCAAGCCATGCTTTTGCATGGCTTCGAGGGTGGCGTAGGTCTTGCGGATGTCGGTCACGCCAGCGTCGCTGTTGGTGGTGGCGCCAGCCGGGTAGAGCTTGAGGGCGACCACGCCGGCCTCGTGCGCACGCACGATTTCGGACGGCGGCAGGTTGTCGGTGAGGTAGAGCGTCATCAGGGGCTCAAACGACACCCCCTCGGGCACCGCCTGCAAGATGCGATCGCGGTAGGCCATGGCCTGCTCGGCGGTGGTCACCGGCGGCTTGAGGTTGGGCATGATGATGGCGCGGGCAAACTGCGCTGCGGTGTGCGGCACGACGTCGCGCATGGCCGCTCCGTCGCGCACATGCAAGTGCCAGTCGTCGGGCCGGGTCAGGGTGATGCTTTGGATTTGGGGGCTCATGCCCCGATTATCGCAAGGCCGCAGGGCTCAGTGCTGCAGGATCTTGGCCAAAAACTCTTTGGTGCGCGGCTGGCGGTTTTCGGGGTGATTGAAAAACTCGTCGCTGCTGCAATCTTCCAAAATCCGCCCGCCCACGTCCATGAAAATGACGCGGTCGCTCACTTTGCGTGCAAATCCCATTTCGTGGGTGACCACCATCATGGTCATGCCCTCTTGCGCCAGGCTCATCATGACTTCGAGCACTTCACCGACCATTTCCGGGTCGAGTGCCGAGGTGGGCTCGTCAAACAACATGACGATCGGGTCCATGCTGAGCGCCCGGGCGATGGCCACACGCTGTTGCTGGCCGCCCGAGAGTTGGCCGGGAAACTTGTCTTTGTGCGCCATGAGGCCGACCCGTTCGAGGTATTTCAGCCCGCGCTCCAGCGCTTGCTCGGGCGTGCGCCCCAACACTTTGACCTGGGCCAAGGTGAGGTTTTCGGTGACAGAGAGATGCGGAAAGAGCTCAAAGTGCTGAAACACCATGCCGACCCGGCTGCGCAACTGCGGCAAAGGGGTGGCGGGGTCGTGCACCGGCGTGCCGTCGACCCAGATTTCACCTTTCTGAATGGGCTCCAGGGCGTTGATGGTCTTGATCAGGGTCGATTTGCCCGAGCCCGAGGGGCCGCACACCACGACGACTTCACCTTTGGACACTTGCGTGCTGCAGTCGTTGAGCACCTGCACAGGGCCGTACCATTTGGAGACGTTTTTGAGTTCAATCATGAAGGTGTTCCCAAGTTTCAGCGCACGATGGCCACACGGGCCTGTAATCGCCGCACCAGGCTGGACAGGGCGTAACAAATGACAAAGTAGACCACCGCCGCCAGCAAGTAGGCTTCTTCGGGTCGGCCATAGATCTTGCCGGCGGTCACAAAGCCTTTGAGCAAGTCGTAGGCTCCGATGGCATACACCAGTGAGGTGTCCTGAAACAAGATGATGGTTTGGGTCAGCAAGACCGGCAGCATGTTGCGAAAGGCCTGCGGCAAGACGATGTGCCGCATGTTTTGCCCATAGGTCAGGCCCACCGCCTGACCGGCCATGACTTGACCTCGCGGGATCGACTGGATGCCCGCCCGCATGATTTCAGAAAAATAGGCGGCCTCAAACGCGATGAAGGTGATCACCGCCGAAATCTCGGCGCCGATGGGCCTGCCGATCAGAAAGGGGATGAGCAAGTAAAACCACAGGATCACCATGACCAGCGGAACCGAGCGCATGCCATTGACATAGGCGGTCGCCGGCAAGGCCAACCACGCACGCCCTGACAGACGCATGAGGGCCAGCAAGGTGCCCACCACCAAACCGCCCAGCGTGGCCACCACGGTGAGCTGGATGCTGAAAATCAGTCCCTTGAGCAAGAACTTGAAAAACAGGTCGGCACTGACAAAGTCGATGTCAAAACCCATGGCTCAGTGCCCCGCCCCGGTTTGACCGGCGGCAATGAAGCCGGGCACGCGGACACGCCGCTCGATCCAGGCAAACACGCGGTTGACCGCAAACGCCGAGGCGGCATACAGCGCCGTGACGGCCAGATAAATTTCAATGCCGCGCGAGGTTTCTTCCTGCGCTTGCATGGCAAACATGGTGAGTTCGGCGATCGAGACTGCAAACGCCACCGAGGAGTTTTTGAGCAGGTTCATCGACTCGGAGGTCAGTGGCGGCAGGATGATGCGCAATGCCATCGGCATCAGCACATGGCGGTAAGACTGCCAGGTGGTCAGCCCCATGGCCATGGCCGCATGACGCTGTCCGCGCGGCAAAGCGCCAATCCCGGCTCGCACCTGCTCGGCGATGCGCGCCGAAGTGAAGAAGCCCAAGGCCAGAACAACCAGCAAAAAGCCGGGAAATTGCTGCATGGGCGGGATCAGTCTGGGCAAGACGAAGTACCACAGAAAGATTTGCACCAGCAGCGGGATGTTGCGGAACAACTCGACCCAGGCGTTGGCCAACCGGCTCAGCCAGGGGCTGTCGGGCAGGGTGCGCAAGATGCCCACCCCGAGGCCGAAAACCATGGCCACGATCCAGGCGGCCCCGGCGACCGACAGCGTCCAGCCCCAAGCCTCGAACATCCATTCGAGGTAGGTGCGGCCGCCCCCGTCGTCTTGTAAAAAAACCGCCCAGTCCCAGGTCATGTGAAGTGAGGCCGATTACTTCTTGGCGTAGTCTTCCATGGGCTTGTCGTTCAGGTTCGCCCAGGCGGCCTTGGTGTTGTCGCTGGCGGGCAAAGCCACGCGGGTGTTTTTGGGCGGGATGGGCTGGACAAACCACTTGTCGTAGATTTTGGCCAGTTCACCACTTTGGGCCAGGCCGCGGATGGTGTCGTCAGCCACCTTTTTGAAGGCCGGGTCGTCTTTGCGCATCATGATGGCGATCGGCTCGACCGACAACACTTCACCGACGATGCGGAAGTCGGCGGGATTTTTGGACAGGGCAATGTTGCCCGCCAAAATCTGGCCGTCCATCACGAATGCATCGGCACGGCCCGATTCGAGCAGCAGGAAGCTCTCGGCGTGGTCTTTGCCATACACCTCTTTGAAATCGACACCGGCCCCGCGCTCGTGACGGCGCAAGTGCTGCACCGAGGTGGTCCCGGTGGTGGTGGCGACGTTTTTGCCGTTGAGCTGATTGATGGAGGTGATGCCCGAGTTGGCCTTGACGGCGATGCGGACTTCTTCGACGTAGGTGGTGACGGCAAAGGCGACATCACGCTGACGGGCGGCGTTGTTGGTGGTCGAGCCGCACTCGATGTCCACGGTGCCGTTTTGCGTCAGGGGAATGCGGTTTTGCGAGGTGACAGCGACATAGTTGGTTTGCAGTTTGCGGCCCACGGCCTTTTCGACCTGCTCGATGATGCGCTGGCAAATCTCGACGTGATAGCCTGCGTATTTGCCATCACCCAGGGTGTAGGACAAAGCGCCGGAAGAATCGCGCACACCCATGGTGATGGTGCCCGAAGCCTTGACCTTGTCCAAGGTGTTGGCGGTTACGGCCAAGGGAGCGACCAAAACGGCGGCACAGGCCAGGGACAACAATTGCTGTTTCATCTTGAGACCTCTTGAAAAGTGAGCAAAATGGCATCTTAAGCCAAAAAGCAACCCCACCGGTTTTGGGTTTTCCAACGAATTTTGCAGAGCATCGCCCACGACTCAGGGTTTTCCCATCCGCACCGACGGCCTTGAGTTAGGATGCCACCTCATGAAAGTCGTCCACACCCTTGCCGCACTCAACGAGTCATTGGCCTCGCCTCACCGACGGGTGTTGGTGCCCACCATGGGCAATCTGCATGAAGGTCATTTGCGCCTGATCGACACGGCCCGCAAGCACGGCGAGCAGGTGATTGCCAGCATTTTTGTCAACCGCTTGCAATTTGCCCCCCACGAGGACTTTGACCGTTACCCCCGGACCCTGGAGCGTGACTGCGAGATGCTCGCCGCGCGCGGTTGCGATCTGGTGTTTGCCCCCGATGAACAAGCGCTTTATCCGCAACCCCAAACCTACAAGGTGATGCCAGACCCGGCTTTGGCCGATATTCTGGAAGGGCACTTCCGCCCGGGGTTTTTCATGGGCGTGTGCACCGTGGTGATGAAATTGCTCTCCTGCGTGCGGCCTGATGTGGCGGTGTTTGGCCAAAAAGACTACCAGCAATGGCGCATTGTCGAGCGCATGGTGCACCAATTTGCGCTGCCCACCCAGATCGTTGGCGAGCCAACCTGCCGCGCCAGCGACGGCCTGGCACTGAGCTCGCGCAACGGGTATCTGAATGAGCACGAGCGTGCCCAGGCGGTGCAACTGTCGACGCAACTGCGCCAAATCGCCCAAGCGGTACAAGCCGGCGTCACCGACCTGGCCATGCTGGAAGAACAGGCCCACCGGACCTTGAGCCAAGGGGGCTGGCAGGTGGACTACATCACCGTGCGGCGGCGTCTCGACCTGTTGCCCCCGGCGCAAGGCGAAACGATCGTTGGCCGGTGTGTGGCTTTGGCGGCAGCCCGCCTGGGCCAGACCCGCCTGATTGACAACCTGGAAGTCTGAAGCCTTACATGTTGCGGCGGTACTGACCGCCCACTTCAAACAGGGCGTGGGTGATCTGCCCCAGCGAGCAGCAGCGCACCGCATCCATCAGCACCTCGAAGACATTGCTGTTTTCGATCACGGCCTGCTTCAGTCGTGCCAACTGCACCGGCGCCTGATCGGCGTGGCGGGCGTGGAAGTCGCGCAGCCGCTTGAGCTGGCTTTGTTTTTCTTCCTCGGTGCTGCGCGCCAGCTCGAGCGCTTCGAGCACCGGGTCGCCATGCGGGTTGCGGAAGGTGTTGACACCGATGATGGGGTACTCGCCGGTGTGCTTGAGCATCTCGTAGTGCATGCTCTCGTCCTGGATGCGTCCGCGCTGATAACCGGTTTCCATGGCCCCCAGCACACCGCCGCGCTCGGCGATGCGGTCGAACTCGGCCAGCACCGCTTCTTCGACCAATTCGGTGAGTTCGTCGATGATGAAAGCCCCCTGATTCGGGTTTTCATTTTTCGCCAGGCCCCACTCGCGGTTGATGATGAGCTGAATCGCCATGGCGCGGCGCACCGAATCCTCGGTCGGGGTGGTGATGGCCTCGTCGAAGGCGTTGGTGTGCAGGCTGTTGCAGTTGTCGTAGATGGCGATGAGGGCCTGCAAGGTGGTGCGGATGTCGTTGAACTGGATCTCTTGGGCGTGCAGGCTGCGGCCGCTGGTCTGGATGTGGTACTTGAGCTTTTGGCTGCGCTCGTTCGCGCCGTATTTCTCTTTCATCGCCACCGCCCAGATGCGGCGCGCTACGCGACCCAGCACGGTGTATTCCGGGTCCATGCCGTTGCTGAAGAAGAAGCTCAGGTTGGGCGCGAAGTCGTCGATGTGCATGCCGCGCGCCAGATAGGCCTCGACAAAGGTGAATCCATTGGAGAGCGTGAACGCCAGTTGGCTGATGGGGTTGGTCCAAC
>JACCDZ010120866.1_pt1 | contig 11005 bp, 8 predicted proteins | sample 7449551 | NCBI WGS metagenome assembly JACCDZ01 (sample SAMN15323452, study PRJNA562643) | freshwater metagenome | isolation source: river surface water | place: USA:Blue River Watershed | collected 2017-08-18
CATGTGGGGCACCATGTGGGGCACCATGTGGGGCACCATGTGGGGCACCATGTGGGGCACTTGGGGAACGCCCAGGCGCAAAGCTTCCATAAATCTTGTCAAACAAAAGTTTCTTCATGACCAAATTGGTGTAGCGACGAACAGCCTCTTGTGCCTTCTTGTTCGAAACACCAAAGTAACCACCAGTGTCTTCTGTGATGTCGAAATTGATCATGTCCATACTAAAGTTGGATTCTGCAACCTTGTAGTGGTTCCCGAAATAGGTGTCTGTGACGATACGGTCTGTGCGGAATTTTAGAAATTCCCAGTGTCCCGAAGCTTCGCCTGAAGTCCCGAGGTAGTCTCCAACCCAGGTGAATTCCGCGATTTTGCCATCGTGCTCACCAGGGGTTGTCTCTTCCAGAACAGCCATAGAGACGTTAGGGGAAGAATCGAGGGAAGAGACGAAGGGGATTGGGAACGACTTACGATCATTCCCTTCTGGCAACATTCCTTCTGGAACATCCTCCAGGAGAGATGGAGGTAGTGCCATCATGTTGAAATACTGGAGGTTGGTTGTGCAGTAGAGGGTGTATGTGCTTGCACCGCTCCCGGTACCGCTCCAGGTACCGCTCCCGGGTGCACCCTCGATGGGTTCCTTCGTGGAATCCCCCCTGGTGGAATCCCCCCTAGTGGAATCCCCCCTAGTGGAATCCCCCCTAGTGGAATCCCCCTTAGTGGGCACCTCTTCAAGATGCTTCACATAAAAGTCCACCGTATTCTCAGGCTTGTATTTGTAAGAGATATTCTCCCTATCGTTGATAACGATAAACCCATCGGTGACGTAGAGTTTCGGTGACTTGATAAACTCTGCAATGAGCTCACGGTACTTCCCCTTGAGTGCAACAAAGGATTTGATCGAGACCTTTAGTGGCAACCCGGGACTCCCACTCTTGATGGCACGGAGATCGATTGCCTTGAGTTCTTCGTAGATCCGGGCGATACCTTCCAAACGTTCAGTGAACGTTTTGTTGTAATACTTCGTACCGCGGAATTTGTAGATGTCAAAAACAAAGTAGGTAATCTCTCCGGTCTTTGGATCTTTGTACTCTTCCGCGTCAACGATAAACTCGAAATTGGTTGGGTAGTTAAAGTAGATGAAATCATCCTTATTGTTCATGATGTAGATGAAATTGGCGTCGGAGTAGATGATCTTGCGAATCCCGTCGATCTTGTCAGTGATAACCACGTTGGTAGGGTCCGTAAGGAGCTCTCTCCAGATGTGCGGTTTCAAGGTGATGACGTTGTTGATCCCCTTAATCCCAGGAGCGAAATTGCGAAAGCTTCGCGGATCTTCGTTCTTGTAAATAGCGTAAACGTAGTTCAACTTGCTGTTGAAATCAACAGCGAGCGCAACGCCAAAATCTGTGAGGAGACGACGGATGTCATTGATCCTCCAGTTCACCGACTCTGCTGAAGGTGGAGTGATACCGGAGTATTCCACTTCGAGTTCCAAAGAGGGAGTGGTACCTTGCTTTCCTTGCTCTTCCGTAACGACGGAGGAGAGTTCCAAGACCCACTGGTTGTCGATCTTCATAGTGAAGCGTTGCATCTCGCGTTTGGTGAGCGCTGTACCAACCGCAGGTTCCCCTTTGGGACCCACTGTTGTGTCTCCCGGTGTGAAGGGAGGTACCGGAGTTTCCTTCGCAAGCTTTAGCTTGAACCCATCGCTAAAAGTAGCGGCCTGTTTCCTTGTTTTGGTGATGTACTCGGTTGGGGTTCCAACTGGTTCCAAATAGGAACGAATGCGGCGATTACCTCCGTAGGTGGTCGTAACAGTCTTTGAAATTTTTCTTGTTTTGCTAAATTTAGGATAGCGTTTGACGATTTCAGCAATCAAACCACGGAGATCAGTGGTGACTGGGAGGGAAAAAACAATCTCCAATTCGTCTTCGGAGATGTAGGTTTTAAGAACTTCGTTGATTTTGTTCATCGATAAAAAGACACTATTGAAAAAGTTTTTTCTGTTTTTTTTGTTGTGCTGGAGGAACACTGTGGGGGTGGTTCCTGGAGGAACACTGTGGGGGTGGTTCCTGGAGGAACACTGTGGGGGTGGTGGTTCCTCTGGAACGATTACCACCTATGTTGGTAAGAGATCTCTGTAGGGAATTCCGAAGCACCGCCATACGCTGAAGAGTAGGAAGAGTTTGCAATTGTGTCAGCTATGGAGCCAGGAGTGAAGGCTTCACTTCGTCCAGAATTTCCTTCTGAGACACGAAGCTCCTGAAACGTCGAGCCATGAGCCCCCACCCCGGTATCGCGGGTGGTAGCCCTGGTACCGCCAGCACGAAGTTCTCCTGTTGCTCTTTGCTGAGAGAATTCCCCTCGATTCTCGATGAGATTTGCCCTTTCGGTTCTAGGTCCCATTTGGTGGTTTTGGTATGCAAGCTCGGCGTGTTTCCCGAGGTAACTCTCACGGGCTTCTCGTGTTGGGTTCAAACCCTGCAAGCTACTCACCACCCCAGAAATTTCCTGTGCGAGAACAGCACTAGCGTTCGCTGCGTTCTGGATCTCTTCCGCAACACGAGGATCGACAACCCTCGAAGCATTCTTTAGCATCGCGTCGGCTTTACTGATGGACATGTCAATAGCTGTAAGCATTTCAACCTTTGCGTGATGTGGAATTGTGGGGGAGTCGAGAATCTCTTGGTACTTCGCACCAAGGACCTTGCAGCTCTCACGAAGAGCTTTTGGGGCTGCGCGAATTGCCACCCTGTCAAGCGCTTCGGAGATTTTGGTGTACTCTTGCTTGTAGCGAACGCGAACACCAGGATTCTCCTTGTCAAAAGTGCTAGAAAAACGCATCACGTTTTCCACAAGAGCAGCGTAAGCCTTTAGGTACAACTCTGTAGTACCACCAACAGCCGCAACGCTGCGGGGATTGCGAAGACCGTGTTCCCCAAGAAGCTCTGCGTTGAATGCGATAACATTTTTTATAGCATCAACTTCCTTGTAAGCAAGAGCCACTGGGACTCCAGGTTTCCCTCCAGCTCCCGCAGCCCAGAGTTCGAAAATTTTCGAAGTGTTGTCGATGAGAGCAACAAGCTTTTCGTCAGGAGCCCCGGAGGCGATATGGCGGTTTGCCACTTCCATAAGGGAATCGTGGAATTTAGTCATGGTTTTGTAAAGCTCCGCATGATACTGAGCACGGGAGATTTCCCCATTGTCAAGCTGCTGTGTAAGGTAACCTTCCCTTTTTGAGTACTTTTCGGCAATTCGGGTGATGTTTGGCATACCTCCAGCAGTAGCCTTTGGTGCTGGAGCGAGCAAGAGTTGGGTCGTCTTTGCAAGTATAGAAACTTCACTCCACATTGCACGCTCATCTCTAGAGAGGTGGCCAACCGGTGCTCCCGCAGCAACTTGCTCAACAGCCTCCCCCACAAGGTGGAGGAATTCTCTTGCCGAGCAAGCCTTGTTGAGGCTACCAGGTCCAAAGTGGGAGACCAAAACCTCAGTGAGGTCTGTAAGCTCTGCTTGTGTCGCCCCATTCTCCGCCATTTTAGCCAAGAGACGATCTGGGCGGAACTTTTGGCCAGTAGAAGACATAATCTGTGCAGCCTTTAGGCTTTGGATCAATTCCAAATGGACTGGGTCTATCGCTTTAGCATAGTTGGGACGAGCTTCATCCCAGTTTTGGTGGACTTTCCAGGCTTCGACAAACTGGGGGTTCTCATTCCTAACGTCGTTGGCAACCTTGAGGTCTTGACGAGAGAAGTAGTCTTGAGCATTCCACTCAACCTCTGTCTTGATCCTGTCGAGGTGTTTCTTGTCCTGGAGACGTTTCGCTTCGTCAGCAGCATAAGCTGCGTCGCGGTGTTGGCGATGGAGACCGCCGTTGTGGAGATGTTCGAAATCGAACTCGTTGCTCGTTTCGCACTTGCCGTACATACGTACGGCCTGGCGACGATTGAGCGCCTTCTGGTCGGGACCACGGGAGTAGAGCGTAGCCATGGTCTGCCCTTCCTCATCTTTGGAAACCATCTCTTCATTGATTTGGAGGGAGTCGGAATGGCCGCCCCCTCGACCCTGAGCGGTTCTACGGTAAGTGTCGAACATTTGTGCACGCACAGCTTGACCCCTCACAGCCTCTGCTGCTTGGTCGTGACCATACCGGGAGTCGTCGATTGGGGAGTAGATCTCTTCTGCTGCTAGGTAGTTATCCCGTGTTGGGATAGAGTTGAAAAAGACCTTTCCATCCTCTGCACGGACAGAATAGGTGGATTGGATTTCTTCTGGAGCAATACCCTTGAGGTTTTTTTTGTAACCACTAAGGGGGATTCCTCGGAATTCGTGTAAAGGATTTCCGTATTTTTCCATATTGTTATCGGAACACTTTAGCGATGTATTTTTCCGAAACTTCGAGAGAAGCACCAGGCGGAGCACCAAGCGGCAAAGCAACCTCTTCTGCATGCGGCAAGAATTGAAAGAACAAGTTCTTTCCGACGTTGAGGTTTCCAATAGCACCCAAAAGATCTGGATTGCTACCATTGACGACGATGCAATACATGAGTGCAGAGATGACATCTTCTCGACAAGCAGCCTGGAGCTCGAGACGAGAGTCGCGGGTGACTGGTGGTGAAAGATCCACAACTTTTTTGTTGCCGAAGAAAGGCTTCTCTATGAACGAAGTTCCGAGATCGACAAAGACGAGACGAGTGTAGTGGTTTGGAACACGGAGAACGCCACCCTGCCGGGGGTCTTGCGGGTCACCTTGCGAAGCATCCCAGGAATACTCCCTCGCAGTCTGAACACCAAAAGGAGGAAATCCACAAAGCTCAGCAATAGGTTTCATGTCGTAGTAGAGGATGTTGCCGATGTTGAGATCTGTGAGGTAGATTTTGTTTGCAATGGCTTGCTCCATAGTCCAAAGGGCATCGATGATGAGTGTTATCAACTCTTCTCTCTCTACGATCGGTGGTTCCGCAATGGACTCACCTACTGTAGTTGTGACGAAAAGGCCAACCTTGTCAGAAAAGAGGGAATTCTCCAGATTGTGATCGTCCACAATGTTCCATGAGAGAGGGGAGTTGGGGTAACGCTTCAACACAGCAGCCTCTTTCTTTATAGCCTTGAGTGTCTTTTGTAACCTGTTCGTCGTGATGATGTTTTCTGAAGTGAACATTTTCACATCAAACTTTACTCTGGTTTCTTTAGAGAAGCGGGGGGTGAAGGCACAGTCCTCCATCACCAACCGTTCGTACTGAGCGTTAGCAACAATTTCGGAAGAGAAGGTTCCGTCGTTGACACGAATCTCTCCATCAAGTGAATCCTCTCGAAGAGTTATGGGGACTGCTTTGATCCCGAGAAGGTTGAGGGGCGGGAATTCCACAAACCCTTTTTTGGTGGCAACGACAAAGGGGATGTCCAAGGGGAAATCCTCAAGGCCAAAACCAACCTCTTCTAGTGTTTCCCCGTCGATGAGCGGTGAGCTAAACTCTCCAAACTGCCCACCTTTACCATCGCCGAAAGAAGCCGCGATGATGTTCCCGCCGGCTCGCCCGCTTCCGCTATAGATTTTCTTTCCCCCATCAAGAGAGATTTTGCAGTCGGAAACGTCGGTGATCTTTTGGTTTTTCCAAAAATCATTGATCAGTATTTTCTTTCTTACCAGAACTTGTTGTGGGCTCCCTGTCCCGGTTGGTCCTGGAACGAGAGTTGAGAAGAGGAACTCTTCAAGCTTTTTTTCGAGAGGCTCTTCGAGTCCTTCTTCAAGAAGCTCTTCGAAAGAAGAGAGAAGCTCTCTTGCCTCTGTGCTTAACACTACGGAAGATTCCTTTCCTTCATAAGCGAGAAGAATTGCCTGGTGGAATTCGCAGAGTTCTGTTAGTATTTCAGACAAAGTAGTCATGACACTATGTTTTTTCTTTTTTTTTTTAAATTGGTAACTTCCCTACAAGTGGTAACACCAAGGTACTCCCCCAAGGCGACCCCGAGGCAGCCCACGATGAAGCTACACAAAGCTTTGCAAGAGGTTACCAAAGGTTACCAAAGGTTACCAAAGGTTACCAAAGGTTACCAAAGTTTTTCCATTCCTTCGGAATCGGAATCTGTGCTTGTGCTACCAGTACCGCGAACAGCATCATGACTGGTTCCACCAAAGAGACCGTACGTACGAGGTACATCCCGATGATCATCATCGCTGTGATCGTCGCTGTGATCGTCGCTACCGTCATCGCGGCCGCCATATGGTGCTGCTCCTGGATTGAAACGTCCAGTTGATTTGTCACGATAACGACCACCGTGGACTGCACCATGTGTTGCGCCATGTGCCGCGCTACGTGCTGCACCATGCGTTGCGCTACGCGTGGTACATCGTTCAGTACCACCAAGAACATCACGAGGGATTTCTCGCGGAACATTTCGTTGAGATCGACGTGGAGCACGGTCTTGCTCGCTATCGTGATCACTATCGTGATTACCACCATGGTCACTATCGTCATTTCTATGACGCCATTTAGCTTTCATTTCTTGATATTTGTCTAGTTTTTTTTGTTGAGTGGGAGAACTACCGCCATATTTCGCTTTTACATCACGAACATCTTCTTCGGAAACATCCGAGTCTGAACCGGAGCTGAGAAGATCTGCGAGGGAGATGTCTGAGTCGCTTGTTGTGCTATCACCGGATGGGTTACCACCGAAAGCACTGCGGATAGAGATACGCTTTGGGGCTTTTGCACCGCCGTATGGTGCACCGTGTTTCGCACCATGCTGTGCAGCATGACGCTTAAGTTCATAAGAACCACCAAAAACAGCAGGACTTTCACCACTAAAACTTGGTGAGACATCCTCATCTTCGTCTAGTGTAAATTTTTCACGAACCGAGGATTCGTAGATTGACTTCATTGTACTACCACCCCACGCTTCACCGCGGTAGTAATCTTTTTCGTCGTCGTCGTAAAACTGTGACATACTTAGTATTTATCTTTGTCAAACAGAACAATAGAGTTCAAAAGAATATTTAATTTTTTGTGAACGTAATAATCTTTACATTCAAAAGAACCGTTGGGTTCAATTTTCCGTTCGGAAAAGAGGTTGAGTAGCGCAACGATGATAATCGTTTTCACGGCAGTACTAGGGGTTGTTGCTTTGATGTGGTCAATGTAGAGGTTGCCGACAAGGGTTTTGTCACCGGGACCAACCGGCTTTCCTTCAATAGCGAGTTTTACTAGTGAGGTATACTCGTTGATAATTCTCCAGAGAATTTCGTAGTTGGAGTCAAAGTGAAGCGATACTTCACCCCCTACATTGCCCATGGAGGATTCCCCTGTGTCTCCCGTAGGGATTTCCCCAAGAGAATTCTCAAAGGATTCTTCAACAACAAGATCCAGCTCCACACCAAGAAGTTTCAGCATGGAGATAAGGATGTACTTGTACTTGTCAGGAAAACCTTCGTGCTCAAGTTCGGCAAGGGAGTTGATTGCTGACTTGCGGAATTTGGTTTTGTTATCTTTGTTTAGTTGGACAACTGCTAGGTGCTGTTCTTTTGTGTGTTTGCGGAATTGCATGGGTTTTGTTTACACTATGTAGAAACTTTATTTCACGACAATATCACTCACTAAAAATTCATTTTTGCTTTAGAAAACTCAACAAGGTATTTGTCTTTTGTAAAGGCCTTATCGTTACGGTAATGGTTCCAAAGGTTGAAAATGGAAACGTAAGAAGAGTGAACGAGTTCAGCGAGTGTATCCCAATCAATTCCAACCGCCTTTTCTTTAGAATCTTCTGGAATTTCCCCGAAAGAAGCACCGACTGTGTCAAAGAAAAACTCGTCCCCTTTTTGGAGACCGAATTCCCCAAGGTCAGTTTGGGTGTAGATGGCCAAGAGTTGTTGCAACTTTTCTGGGTAATCACAGCGTTCACTTGTGATACCAGGTTTCCCGGATGCCGGATCCCCTGCAGCCCCGCAAAGCATCCCAATCTTTGCCATGAGGTAATCCCAGGTGTCGGGTTTTGGGTCGTCGAGGAGACGGAAGGCTAGTGGCTTTGTGGGCAACAGGGGTTGGGTGATGACTGTAACGTTCTTGTCGTAAGCCTTCATTTCGAAAGAGTAGATCACGGCTGGAAAGACCAAACCCTTACGAGTGTATTCTCCCGCAGCAAGCTGTAACAGCTTTTTCGCTCCGAGTGTACGGTTTTTCACAACCATAAACCCAGCAATTTCCTTATTGGTTTCCCCATAGATTGGGATGTCGTCGCCGTAAGTACTAAACTTTTCAACATGGTCGACAGAAGCCTTGACTGCTAGAGCAATCCCTTTCTGGATAACCCGGTACTTGTACTCCAGAATAACCTGGAGGTTGATCCCGGAAGTTCCATAGCCGATACAAACTCTGTCGTAAGGACAGTGGGTCACTTTGGTGATGTCGACGATGTAGTGACCACGAACGTTTTTCCCCTCAAGCTGTTCCTTCGTGTAGCGAAGAAGCTTTTCCGGGTCAGAGATTAGAGCTTGACGCATTTCGGTTTGCATTCCGTAGAAAACGTGGATACCTGTGGCGTAGTCCCCAAGAAGCTCAACGAGTTCGTTGACAACTGGAAGGTCATCACCAAACGCCATGGCGTTACTGCTGACGTTGTCAGCATCGTCGAAAGTGAGGGTGTTGAAATCAAAAGACATTTTTGAAAAAAGAAGAGACACATGGTTTTTTTTATTTTCATTTTTTTTTCAAGAGCGAAGTAAGTGTAGCGATGTCGTCTTCGACTTCACTGTCGCTATCACTGCTGTCGTCGCTACTGCAGTCACTGCCGCTACAGTCGCAACTGTCGCTACAGGAATCGAGGATACCACGAATGGGTATCGCCTGCACGGCTGCGGACACTGCTGCTTGTGGTGCAGCCTCAGGTGTACCAGTGTACCATTTCGCAACAGCAACAATATCATCACGATGACGATCGATGAGATCACTGATAGAACCTTTCCCTTCTCCTTCCTCTTGTGACGTTTCTATAAAGGAAGAGAGAAGACCGTACTCAAACACAAAGATGAGTGCTGAGAGGTATGGAGAGACTGTCCCGGTGAGGAGGCGGACTATGTGTGCAGCAGAGCATACTGCAAAGAAGTAGGTATTGAACTTTGGAAGTTCGAGAATGGGACCCCAGGGGGAATTGCTTGACATGGGAAGAGTCTTGGTAGAGTCCCACAGGAGTTCTTGCGAGTTTACTGAGAAGTTTCTTCTTCTTCAACAACTACCGGATACTTTTTGAAAATTTCACGAATTGTATTGTGACAGCTAGGAAAAGAGGAAAGATCTTCTGCTGAAAAGTTATGGCTGGTGTTTTTCACATTACGAGGACACCCAAGCTTTAAAAGAATGTCGACTGGCTTGAAATTGTGTGATAAAATAGCGATAACAAGCAAGTTGTTGTTGTTTTTATCAACATAGTCGAGATTTGCCTTTTTCAAGTACTTTTGGAGGATGTAAGGAGAGTTCACACCTGAGCGAATGAGGTGTTCGCAGTAACGAGAGATTGCGGAGGCTTCTGCCTTATCAAGCTCTTCGTCGTTGAGATCCTTGATAAAAAGAACATCTTCGAAATCTTGAGGATTGTAATATTTTGGGTTTGCTTTTGGTCTAAACGCCGCCGCCGCAGATGCCGCAGGTGTCGCTGCGTCTGCAATAGGGCGTTGTGGCATTGTTGGGCGAGGTGGAAAAGACATTGTGGCTATGGGGCTGGAAGCTGCGAGGCTAAAGGCTAAAGGCCAGAGGGTAACGAGTTTACTTTCGTTGAACAACTTGACTTCATTTTTTTATTTTTAAATCAACAACGATTTTCGATGCTGGTTCATGTACTTGCTCTTCGAAAAGCATGTCGTAAGCTTCGTCGATACCCCATTCCAAAAAATTGAGAAAGATCACAGAGAGATCTTCTTTTGGAGATTCCATAGAGATGACAAAGTAGCGCTTATCGCCAATTTTTAGCTCAAAAGTTTGTACTTTACTCCCTTTCAACCTAACAAGGATAACATCATCCTCTCCTCGGAGTAGGTAGGCTATATGGAGGATTTTGTGGAGAGAATCGTCGAAAACTTTTACTATTGGCCCATTGGCGATTGTGTGGAACTTCCCGGTGCCTGGGAACTTCCCAGAGAGCCTTCCGGTTGGATTCCCTAAAGGTCTTCCCGTTGGGTTCCCATAAAGAAAATTCCAGAGTCTCGTCATCGATCCCAGTTGGGGGAGACAAGGAGCAACCATCTCCACAGGGAGAAGGAAGAAGCCATTTTCTTCGCTGTTGAAATATTCCGGTTGTGGGTAGCGACATGGTCCTTTCCCCGCAGTACGTCCTGGACGCCAAGCCGTAGTAGTGCTTTCCTCCGGTGTTGCGTGTGGAAAGACGTGACGTAGTGCGCTCCATTTCGCTTCAACGAGATTTGAAAATTGAGTATAACTTTTATTCCAGTAGAGATAGCTTTCTTCGTCTGGGACAATACCAACATCTGCTTTGCAAGAGGAGTCGATAACCCTCATGAGAGCTTCATCGTGAATTGGGTAGTCGCTACCCTCGGGATCGAGACGAGAAATTGCTTCGAGGACCCTAACATTGTTTTCATCAAGGCGTCGAACCTTGACGGGGCCGCGATTCGCGACCGTGGATTTTAGCGGGGCAATCCCACTGGACTCATCGTAAAAAATGATACCTTCCATGACTCTTCTCCGTATTATTTTTCCGCTTTTCGCAATAGGGAAGTGCTGCCTCTAGGGCCTCTACCAGTGCATCCAGATCCTTTTCCGTAGTAAACTTGCCAAACGAAACGCGCAAAATCCCGTCGTTCCCAAGAAGCCCCAACGCCTTGATTGTGTCACTAGCACCACTCTTTTTAGTGTCGCAAGCAGAGCCGATAGAGACAACTACTCCTGCCTCATCGAGATGTTTCTTTATGAGGAGGTTGCACTTACCGGGAAAGGAAAGGAGGCAGGTACTGGGATTGAGATAACGGGAATCCTTCGGTTCAAAAGAAACGCCGCCG
>JACCDZ011827551.1_pt1 | contig 11005 bp, 14 predicted proteins | sample 7449551 | NCBI WGS metagenome assembly JACCDZ01 (sample SAMN15323452, study PRJNA562643) | freshwater metagenome | isolation source: river surface water | place: USA:Blue River Watershed | collected 2017-08-18
CTCGCAATCGAGCGCCAGAACCTCGATCACTACATCAAGGAGATGACGAAACGACGCGATGAACTCGACAAGCAGATCGCCGAGGCGTTCCCGAAGGACGACAAGTACGCACTCGACGGCGTGATTGTTGAGGTGTCGACCTGGACTGGCACGGACTACAACGCCGTGGCTGAGCAGTACCCGTCGCACGCCTACCCCCAGCTCTACTCGCTCAAGATCGACACCGACAGAGTGAAGGACGCCTTTGCGCCGGCTGCGCTGAAGCAGTTCGAGAAGACCGGCAGACGTTCTGTCAAAGTCAAGGTGCTGGAGGAGGCGTCGTGAGCAATGCGGGCAAGGATAGCTGGAAAGGGCGAGAGGCAAGTGCGCAGAACTATGTCGCCACCCGTCGAACCGACTTCGCCGAGAAGTTCGGGAGCGTCATTGCTGCCGACGTTACCAAGCGACTTACCCACGCCTATGAGGCGGGCTGGCGTGACGCCGAAGAGTGGCACGCTGATGTGATCGAGAACGCGGTTGACGCGCGCGAGGAGGGCTACGAAAACGGATTGAAGGATGCGCAAAGGCAGTGTCTCACCAATGTGGGCATGAAGCTCCGAGACGCGATTGATGATGCAGTCAGGGACGCAACTGCGAAGGTGTTGAAGGAGTTTGACGCATGACCATCGCAACTACAGACATCAACCGCATCATCGTAGAGGCCCTCGAGCTCTGGCCGCTCACGCCTGCCGACCGCGCTGCAATCGCAACCGCAATTCGCACGGCCGAGAGCAACTCGACTCGTCGAGCGAGTGCCTGGAAGAAGGCGCGGCTTGTGCGGCTGGGCAACCTCACGCTGGAGCAGCGCACTGGCGTCCTCGCAACGCTGCCGACTTCGGTACAAATCCTGACCGCCTTGGCGCCGTACGCACCACGCTCGATGGTCGCGATTGCGCGGGCGAAAGATTCACGCTTGGGTACGGCGATCCCGCCGTCGCCTGAGCCAACCTGGCTGGCAAAACTGCTGGCGAAACTGAAGGGAGAAGGGTGATGAAGGTGCGAGTCTGGAGCGGCAAGTCTGGCTGGAACGACATCGAAGGCACCCCTCTTCACGCCTTGCATGAGGTGCGCCGCTTTGCAGTCGGGGAGGTCGAGAGGCAGGCCGCTTCCGTGTGGGAAGCCGAGGCGCTCCTAGCGATAAAACAGGGGGAGCTTGACCATCTTCAAGCTGAGGTGGAAGAGATCGACGAGGCAATCGAAAAACTGAAGGAGGAACATGACGAACCTGACGAGTAGCCAAGAGGCGCTGCTTGAAGAGCTGGTTGCGATGCGTGAGGCGCTCACGACAGAAGTCGGGGAGGTCGAAGCGCTCACGCAAAGCAAGCGCGAGGCCGCGCGCCTGGCGATCGACGACAAGATCTACGGGTGCCACCTCGCTGGCATCCCGAAGTCCACGATTGCAAGAGTGGGGCTGGGCTCATCCGACCGCCCGCGAGTACATCACGTCATTCGTCTGCGAGAGGCGCTCGCAAACCCGGCGAGCGTGGAACCTGCGGGCGAGTCGCCATCCGTGTTGGAGGTTGAGAAGCTGCCACGCTTTAGCTTCGGCGAACCGTTCGAAGACTTTGGCGTGGTCTGGCTGCCGATCCTTGTCGATGGCGAACTGTTCGAACCGTTCGCTGCATCGACGTTCGGGGATAAGCCGCTTATTACAGCGCCGCAGGCTGCGTCTTACCCGGAGCTGGCCGAGTGGCTGGCTGCCGACGAGGCAATCGAAGCGGCGAAGGCTGCAATCAAAACCGAGTAGAGAGAGGAGAGGATCATGGAGCGATATGAACCGCGCGAGCATCAGCCAGCACACGTCGCAACAATCCTGGCCGAGCCCACGCGCCAGGCTTTGCTGGCGGATGAAGTCGGGGCTGGCAAAACGCTTGTGACGGTCGAAGTCTTGCTCAACGCGCCAGACTTGCAGCCTTTGGAGGGTAAGCGGGTGCTGCTGATTGGCTTGGCTAACACGCTCAAGCAATGGAATGAGACGCTTCAGCGCCAGTCGCAGGGTGTGGCGCCCATGATCCTCCCCATCGGCAACAAGAGCAAGGCGCAAAGGGTGGCCCTCGAGGCGTTCAGGTCCGGCGCGCCGGGGGTATTCTTCGCGACAATTCAGTTCCTCATGGCGAACGACTTTGAGACGCGCTTTGTGCTCGACAAATGCGGGCGGCCCAAGATCAAGAAGAGTGGCAAAGGTGAGTTGAGGTTCAAAGCTCGCGTAGGTGGGGTGCATGGCTTGAAGTGGCGAGAGCCAGGAGTCATCGGCCCCGCACAGGAGCCAGCCTTCCTTCCATTCCTCGGCCCGGCTGAGGAGCCAGTATTCGAAACGTACCGGCATCATCTGTTCACTTGGCGCACGATCACGGAGAAGCACCCACTTGACGCAATCATCTACGACGAGGCGCACCTGACTTCAAACCGCAAGGCGACAAGCTTGGACACGCTGCAATCATTCCGCGGCCACGACGGCACGCTTGCAGGCATCCGCAAGATTGCGATGAGCGCAACATGGTCGGGCAACAATTTCTCAAATGCTTGGACGCTGCCGTTCTGGCTGTGGGGCAGCTTCAATACCGAGGGTGGCCGACTCAAGGACGGTGGCCACCCTATCGTTCCCGCTTCCTATTGGAAGTGGGATGCTCAATACTGCGCCAAGCAGCCGCAACTCGACAAAGACGGCAAGACGGTCTACGTGCGGGGGAAACAAATGCTCAAGGTCGTCGGTGAGAAAGACGCCGGCGTATGGGTGAAAACGTTGCCGTGTTACCTCCGGGTCGAAACGAAGGACTTGTCCGAGCTGAACATGCCAGCGCCACCCGAGCCGATGATCGTAACAGTGCCGGCGACTCGCGTGCAGGCTCGCCAATTCGAAGAGCTGCAAGAACAGCTACTTGCCTGGGTGCAGAACTGGGAAGGCGACCGAGAGCCCCTCGTCGTCGACGTGCCGGTAGTGCTGCGCACTCGGCTGCGCCAGGTTGCGCTAGCTGAGTTGAGCCTTGACGAAAATGGCGAGACATTCTTCCGCCCGGATGCCAAGAGCGCAAAGCTTATGGCGCTGGCCGGCATCCTTCAGCACGAGCTGTTCGCAGGTCAGCCCGTCGTGATCTTTACCGACTCAAAGCTCATGGCAAACCTCACGGCGCAGCGCATGGCGAACGCCGGGCTGAAGGTCGCGAGCTATACGGGCGACACAAAATCTGAGCATCGCGAGGCGATCAAGCAGGCATTCATCGACGGCGAGATTCAGTACATCGTCGGCAGTGTGCAAGCGATGGGCACCGGGCTCGATGGCTTGCAGAAGGTCTGTGCTCGAATAATCTGGCTGAGTCTGCCGGACGGTGACCCGAAGCTCCGCACACAGGCGCTTGGCCGCGTGTATCGGCCAGGTCGCACCATGAAGTACGGGGGGTTCCACCACGTAGAAATCCACATGGAGAACTCGCTCGACGTGGAGGTGCTGGAGCGTCTCTTGGCAAAGGCCACGTCGATTCAGGCGTCCGTAGGGGCGCACAATTTGAAAGGAAACGCAGCATGACGAATGAATACACGCGCGGTGATTGCGGGGACAAACTGTTCCGTGAGCACTGCAAAAACCCGGATCGAGTGGAGCGGGTCGACGTGAGCGACTGGAGTGTCAAAGAGATTCTTGAGGAACTGGCGGAGCGGGGCGTTGATCCCGCCGACGCGCTCATTGAGTACAGGGGATGCGGCAGCCATGAAGTTTGCCTGTCGTTCCTGGTGCCCAAGCCGGAGGTGCCGAAGTTCTGGGAGGAAGGAGCAGCATGACGGCGGCAACAAAAGCCAACCTCGACAAGCTTGTCGAGCTGATGCGAGCCTCACCGGGTAAGCGATTTCTGGTGACCGCCGACTCGCATGGCGAGCACGAGGAGTTACTTCGCTATCGCGGCGTGATTGTCGACAGCAAGCTTGTGCCCTACGACGACTGGGGCACGGTGCGCTATCAGCGTCGGGTGGAGGCTTACTACGAAGGGGAACGACATGCTTGACGAGCAAGACCCCTGGGTGATCGCCCGTCAAAAGATCGACGCTGCCCTGTTCGAGTTCGCCACAAATGTTGGTGACGGCGAGGGGCTTCTCAATGAGTGGGTCGTTCCGCTTCACGTCACCTACCCCGACGGCGAGGATGACGCTTACTACATGATCGCGTCACGAGAGCATGCGCCAAGGCACCACCTCGGTGGCCTGTTGAACGAGGGCCTGGCACTGATTGGGGACGACGATGACTGAAGAAGTTGACTGGTTTGAGCGGTTGATCGAGAGCAGCAAGGAGCTGCGCCGCGAACTCGAGCAGCTCGATGCGGGCGCCGAGGCGATCACGTTCTATACGCTGGGAATGTCATTGCTCGAGCGCAAAATCGAGTACCTACTTGATCCGAACCGCCCGACGGCGACGCGGGCACAGGTAACGCAGTGGTGTGCGGGGTTTGACGCCGCGATCATGTCGCTTGTTGGAGCATCTGTGAATTAAGATCTTATTTGAGGCGCGCTTCGGAGGGCATAACCGTCTCACGAGGAGTGCCTTGCTCAAGCGCAGAGAGAAACAGAACCCCGTCAACATCGCACCCCTCCCCGAATGGAAGCACGCTCTTGACCGAGCGTGGCGATACGAAGATGCGCCGCAGCCGGACTGCAAAGACCGGCCAGACGAGTTCACTGACTACCACTTGACGCTTCCAAGTGACGAAGAGGCGTGGGAATTATGCGCCGCGTGCCCACTGCTAGAAATTTGTGGCAAATCAGCCCGCTACGAACGCCCTGCATGGGGAGTGCGCGCCGGGTTCGTCTGGATCGGGGGGCTGCAAGCCAACGTTGAGGATCGCAAAACCTACCTGCAACAGCTCGCCGGTCACAGCAATGCCGGACGCTCCATGATCCTTGAACTTGGCCTTCCTGAGCCAATGTCACACGTCTCGGTTACGCTTTCGTGACTGACGCTTATTTCAAATAAGGTTCTTATTTACGTCCATCTGTGACAGGATAAGGGCCTGCCATCATCCACAGGGAGGAGCCATCCCATGACGCAACCGCTGACAGACCAAGAGCTGCGCTGGACGATCATCGGCCTCTTGCGAATGCCGACAAAGCGCACGCTCCAAACCACCATCGGCGCATCAAACCTGAGCAACCCGTGCGACCGATGCTTGGGCTACGACATGCTCAACCACTACCGCCCGAACCCGCAGGCTGAACGAACCTGGCTTGGTAAGGAGATCGGCACGGGTATCCACGGTCTTCTTGAAGATCGAACCCGCGAAGTGCTCGACAATCCCGAGCTGTACCCCGAGCTATACGCAAAGCTCGCTGGCTCAAATCCCGAGAAGCACTGCTACTTCGCAGAGATTCCAGGTTACGGACGGGTTGGCGGCACTATCGACCTGTCGATGCCATACAACCTTGTCGATTACAAGACGACCGAGCGCCCCAAGCTCGCGCTCTTTCGCGACTTCATGGCGCTTCAGGCTGGCGAGGATGCCCCGTTTGGTCGCGAGCATAAGGACATCAAGCTGAGCCAGACAAAGTACGACGAGGCCATACGTAAGCAGGCGTACAAAGTTCGCGGTTACGTCGGCCAACTCAGTCTGTATGGCTTGGGTCGCGAGTACCTCGGCCAGCCCGTTGATCGTGTCTCGATCGGATGGATCTGCCGCGGGGGTAACGGCTACTTCGATGTGCCGACGATGGATCGCTACGAAGACCCGCGTGCTCACCACGATGTCTGGGTCACCACGTTCGCTTACAGCCGCGAGTATGCACTGTGGCTGATTGATCGAGGCGCGCGCATCTGGCAGTACCTCCAGGGCGGCGGCTCGCCCGAGCAGCTTGAGGGTGCTGAGGATTGTTGGCTATGTGGGCACGAACTACCCAAGCCTTCGCTCGAGCCGACGCCGATCACCATGAATGGCATCCCCGTTGGCGTACCAACGCCGCAAGTTGCGGCCTAAACTTCCCCATCCACAACTACGAAAGGAATAAAACACATGACTGAGGCAAACGAAACAACCGAGGTGTGCCCATGCTGCGACACCTGTGGCGCGAAGCTGGTCGGCATCTACTTGGAGTCGACCGACTGGCTGCACATCCTTGCATCCATCTACTCGGCGCTCAAGTTCGAAGACCTTGATGAGGATTTGCGGAAGGACCTCGAGGACATCCGTGCGGCTATTGCCGAGCAGTTGAACAACGCGGATGTCGACTACAAGATCGAAGTTGACGAGAGCGTGAGCCCCGTATTGCAGCACGTTCGCTACGAGCCAACAGTCCCGGCAGGCTCCATCGGAGACCTGCTCACCGAGCTGCTTGGCGCGGTCTTTGGCACGGCCAAACAAGCCGCTTAAATCCACAACGAAAGGAGATTTGCTATGACAACCATTATCCAAGAGCCACAACCAATGGCACTCGCGCCGGATGCTGCACCCGCAGCGCCGACATTCAATCCACCGCCGTTCGCCCACCTCTTCGTCAAGCCGGAGGAGGTTGGCCTTCCGAAGTCAGTGCTTCTCTATGGCGCGCCCGGCACATGGAAGACGAGCATCGCTGGCGGCATTGCCGAAGTCGAACGCTTCGCCAATGCGCGCATCCTGTTCATCGACATCGACCAGGGCTCGACCGTGCTGGTCAACAACCCGGTTGCCAAGAAGGCGATCGAGGATGGCCGACTCGACATCCTTCCGATCGACAAGCTCGCACCGAATGCCTTCTCAGTGTTGGGCGGGCTACTCGGTCAGGTCGATGCGAACGGCAACTTCCAGCAGGGCGCAGCGTTCGGCTACGGCTACGACGTTGTGATCCTCGACTCGCTCGATGTCGCTCAGGACGTGGCTGCTGACTACTTCCTGCGCACCACGATCAGCGAGAAGACGGGCAAGCCCGACACGCTGCGAGCCTGGGGCATCATCGGCAAGTGGACGAACGACGTGGCGTGGGCACTGCAAAATGCAAGCGCCCTCGGCATTGAGGTTTGCCACTCGCGCGAGAGCGCCGAAGACAGCGGCCAGCTCAAGATCCGCCCCAAGCTCTCGGGCTCGTCGAAAGACAACCTCGCCTCAATCCCCGACCTTGTGGTCTACCTCGACTTCGAGGACGTGACGAACGAGCAGGGCGAAGTCGAGACGAAGCTCGTCGCCACACTCGGCCAGGATCACATCATTCAGGCGAAGAACCGCTGGGGCCTCCCGGCGAAGATCGTCGACTTCACGCTGCCAAAGCTCTACGCCCACCTTGAGGGCACGGGTAAGGCGGCGCCCAAAACCGTGGCGCGCAAGCCGCGCGCCACGAAAGCAAAGGAGAACAATCAGTGAGCATCACAATTCCATTCGACGGCACGCCCGCCCCAGCGCAGGCGGAGTACGGCATCATCCCCGAGCACACGCGGCTTCACGTCAACATCACGCCAACACGCAAGGATGGCACGACGATCGAGGTTCGTCCCTACGCGAACAGCGGCGCGAACGCCCACATCCAGGCGCTCAACCCGCGATTCGTGGTTGCTGCCGGGCAGGAGTACGCCGGTCGCAACCTCTTCGAGCGCATTCCGCTCGCTCGCAAGTGGGCGTCGGGTTCGGCGGTGAGCCAGTTCTTCGGCTTCTTCGGCGCGCTTGGCTTCGACCTTGACAACCCGCAGGGCTTGCAGTTCGACGACCGTGCACTGCTTGGCAAGCAGCTCGAGGTTGTCGTTGGCGATGAGAAGGATCAGAACGGCGTGGATCAGAACCGCATCAAGTTCTTCAACCCGGCCAAGCCGGGCGGCGGCACGCCGTACCAGCAGAGCGCCCCGGCCGCAGCTCCCGCGCCTGTCGCCTCTTTCGGCCAGCAGCCTCAGCAGTGGGCTCCGCCGCAGCAAGCAGCCGTCGGCGCACCGCAGCCGGTAGCCGAAAACCCGTTGGTGAGCCCAGCGCCCGCACAGCAGACGGCCCCGCAGTTCGGGGCTCAGGGTCAGCCCGATTGGATGGCTCATCCTGACCCCGCAGCGTCGCTCCAGAGCGCGGCCACTGCGGTACAGACAGGCTTCTAGCCCAACCGGCGAAGGCCGCGCACATTCACCCCCTTGTGTGCGCGGCCTTCGCTTACCCCATTCTTGAACTCTCGGAAGGAGGCCAATCATTTCCATGCTCGACAAGGCGCTCGCACTGGCGGCGCTGGGTATTTACGTTTTCCCTTGCCGAAAAGAAACAACCGTAGAGAATGGCACCCTCCGCAAAGAGAAGTCGCCCTATGTGCCCGGCGGCTTCAACGATGGCACTACCGATGAGCAACAGATTCGCTCATGGTGGAGCAAATGGCCTCACGCGACAGTCGGCGTGTGGGCTGGAAAGTCCGAGCTTGTATGCCTCGACATTGACCAGAAGCTTGAAGATGAGAACGGCGTCAGTAAAGACGGCTGGTACTCGCTCTTCGAGGCTGGCCTCGCCGACGAGCTAGACGACTCGCTCTTCAACTACCCCACTAAGAGCGGTGGGAATCACTACCTGTTCAGCGTTCCCGATGGCGCGCCGCGCCTTGGCCCGACGGTAAAGCACCCCCTGCCGAAAGGCTTTGAGGTTCCGGGCGCACAGCCTGCCGACGGCCTGCTGCACGACGTTGACCGCCGTGCGGGCGCGAGCTACTTCATCTGGTGGGCCGACGAGGTTCCTGCCGACCGTGACGTGTTCAAGCCCGCCCCGGCCTGGCTTCTGACCGAGGCTCGCAGCTCGGAGGAAAAACCCTTCGAGGGCAGTGTCGATGACTGGTTCGCACAATGCGAACCCGGCGAGCCAAAGGCATACCTGAAGCAGATCCTCGTTGACCTGCACCAGAAGCAGGGCAGGATCGACCACGAGATCATGCGCGACACACAGCGCCTCTTAATCGCCCACGCAACGAGCGGTCAGCCTGGCGTGCCGGAGATTCTCACGAAGTTCCGCGAGCTGTACATCGACCACCCTGGCAACGACTGGCCGTACCAATTCGACACGAGCCTGAAGACGGGCATCGAGAAGTTCGGGGCGTTCCCGCCAACGATCGCTGACGCTCATCAGGTCAAGGTCGCCAATGTCCTTGCGAAAATCAAAGACCCGATGGCGGTGAAGGCTTGGGCCGAGGCCCCTGCCGGTACGACAACCGAGGCGTACCGCACCCGTGTTCGCTACCTTATCTCGCACGCCCTGACAGATGGCGCGACGCTGGCTGAGGCGGCGGCATTCGGGCTCGCTTCGGAGGCACGTAAGTGCCGGTCGATGCATTCGCTGGAATGGCTGCCTGAGCAGTGGGTTTGGCTGGCTGCTCAGCAAGCGCAGGATCGCCCTGTGCTGAGCGAAACGCCTGACGAGGTAGTGTCTACCCTTCCGCAACTCCTGAGCGCGTCAGAGCGCCAGCGAGCTGGCCTGGTGCAGTGGTTCGGTAGTGAGTTCATGGAGCACATCCGCTCGATCAACCGGATCGTGACCGAGCCGTACTTCAGACTCACTCGCTGGGTGCTGCTGAGCTGCTTCTTCGGCGACATTGCGTGCCTGCGCCAAGAGAATCGCGTGAGCCTGCCGTTGAACATTTACGGCATCCTTGCTGGGCCCTCGGGCTGCATCCAGGGTGACGCTGAAATCGTCATCAATCGTGCCGGCAACGGCAGGCGGATCAAGCTGAAGGATCTTGTCGCAGGATTCAATGGAGAGCGCACCGGGTCAGCCCGGTGGAATCCGGAGATTCCGACGATGGTGCAGCGCGAAATGCCTGATGGAACCATCCGTCTGGCAGAGCTTGCGAATGCCTGGTACTCGGGCAAGAAGAATACCTACACGGTCACTACAGATACGGGGCGCACTATTCGGGCAACCGATGAGCACCCGTTCCTGACCGAGCGCGGATGGCTTCGTCTTGACGAACTCCAGGTCGACGATCTGGTGCATGTTCGCGGTGACCAGAAGGGTGCGGGTTCACAGCGCGACCGTGGCGAGCGCCGGAAGTATCGACGTCTGTCATGCGGGCCCTATCACCCCTACGGGAAGGGTAAGGATCGCAAGTCGGGCTGGAGTGTCTGTGAACATCGACTCGTAGCCGAGGCGACCCTGAACGGGCTTACGCTCGACGAGTTCTTGGCGCGAGTGAAAACTGGCGACATTGAGGGGCTGGAGTTCTTGCCACCAAGCAGGGTTGTTCACCACCTTGACGGCAACACGCTCAATAACGAGCCCGACAACCTGGAGGTTGTTGATTCGCAGGCCGAGCACGCCGCTCATCATGGCGAAGAGTTCGTGAGCAACGTGCTCTATAAGGCAACGACTGAGCGTGTGGTGAGCGTTGAGTATTTCGGCGTCGAAGATACCTACGACCTTGAAGTGGTGGGCGATCCTCACAACTTCATTGCCAATGGGTTCGTGGTTCACAACACGGGTAAGAGTGAGGCTCTCGCCCCGCTCTTCGCCATCTTGAAGGAGGCGGGCATCTCGGCCAACATCGGCGGCGATGCAACGAGCGCTGGCCTGACTGAAGTGCTCATCGAGCGCAACGGAAAGGTGAGTTTCTTCAACGCCGATGAGGCTGATGGTGTCATTCGCAAGTGGAAAGACAACATCGGCCCGTTCGCCGACATGAAACAGAAGATCACCGAGTTCTATGGCGGGCGCGTGCCACCAATGCAGCGCTCGACAAAGAAGGATCTGTCCGGCATTGAGGCAACCGCAATCCTGAACGCAATCCTGGTTGGCGTTGACGAAAAGATCATCGACGCCATCGACCCTGATGACTGGATCAGTGGGTTCATCAACCGCTTTGTCTTCGCCCAGGGTGAGCGCAAGGTGGTGAGCGCCCGAGACGTAGCACCCCGCTTCGTCTCGGCAGACGAGCGCCCGGCAATCTCAGGTGGCACCACCTGGGAGAGTGCATGGGCATCCCGGTTCAACAATGCACGGTTGCAAGTCTCGGCTGGCGTGCCGAACGACATGCGCCAGTGGATCAGCATGACGAAAGAAGTAGAGGGGCGACACTA
>JACCDZ010301647.1_pt1 | contig 11002 bp, 11 predicted proteins | sample 7449551 | NCBI WGS metagenome assembly JACCDZ01 (sample SAMN15323452, study PRJNA562643) | freshwater metagenome | isolation source: river surface water | place: USA:Blue River Watershed | collected 2017-08-18
GCAATACTCCTTAATTTGACTAAATGTTATCAAACTGTCTAATTATGAGTGGTTCTATTATATGGGGCTAGGACAATTGTAAAACATAATTAATTGCTGGTTTACTCAATTAAATAAGATTAAAATTAGAAAATTGACAACTAAATTTGTTACAAATTATACAATTTATTTTTATGTGCAGAGGTTTCAAAATTATAATTGGTGTCACGAGATAATTCATCGTTAAATATAAGCCTGTTCTTTGCGGATATTGTAAATAATTACTAGCTGTCTAATAATTAAATCAATTTCATATTCAATATTGGCAATAATTATTACTGATGAAAGCTCATCATCTTCTAGTGGTGTATTTTCTTCCGCCTGTGCCTTAATTTCATCAAGATTAAATTCTGCTGATATAAAATAGTTACTATAATTGATAGCTAATGAGTCGATAATTACTCGACTTTTGGCTAATATAGCGCGCAGTTGGTTCTTGCTTATCTCATTGTCCCGCATCTCATCAAAGTCTAAATTAAATGCCAGAATACTACTTAGATGAAAAATATGACGAATATTGGCATAGACACTCAATGTCGCGTTAGTATATGCTGGAACTGCTTCACGTTGAGCTTCAGTATGCCAACGCACAAATTTGGTAAGTTCTTTAATGATAAGTGTTTCTTGTTTTAGGTAGAGTGCTTCAAATTCGTCTTGGTTAAAATTTTGCTTAAGTAACGAGTCAAGTAAAATTTGTAATTCAGTGACTAAGCTTTTGATACTAATTAACGTTCGATTGTACGCATAATCAGGATAAAACCACCTGGTCAAGATATAAGCAATCAAAACACCCAACGAAATCGACAAGAGTCGTAAAAAAGCGCTACGAATATCACCATTATTGATCAATAACATGGGCAATGTCGCGCAGGTCATAATGCCAATATACGAGTATTTGTTATCAATAAACCAATAGCCAGCAATAAATGCACCAATTACTATTCCCGCCAAATTGGTGATCATACTATTGGCAAAACCAATAATAAAAACCATAGCGAGCATAAAACCACACAAGGTACCAAAAAAGCGTAAATGACTTTTAGTGATAGTACCACCAACGGTAGGATTGTCATATAAAATAATGGCGCATGTCATGGTGACAGCAATGCCTTCTGGGATACCGACATATGTAACGTATGCAACACTAATTAGCAACGCCAAACTAAGTCTGGTCGCGCGAATAAGTTTTTCGGGGGTAAATTTAACTGTTGGCATAGTTTTATTGTGACTCAGATGGGGTAATTGGATTCGTAGTATATTGATAAAGCTTGGCTAGGTTAAAAGTGATGCCAGCAATATCTTCGTTTAGGGGCTTATCAATGCTTTGGAGTTTAATTGTCTTATGTTTCTTATATTTGGCGCTAACTTCGGTTACCTGCAAGCTATCTGGCCACACGACATTATTTAAATCCCCATCGAGTAAGCTTATGATTAAGTTAATTTGCCCAACTATTGTGCTAAGTTTTTCAATTTCCAGTGTATCATGTTTAAATGAACCGCGCTTAAGACAGATTAAGGTTACATTTAATAAGCGATATAAATGGCGAATGTAGACGTAAGCATTTTTTGCAGCATCTAATTGTTGGATACTCAAAATTTTTTCAAGGCAAGCCTCTTCATAAAACTTAGTAAATTTGCCTATTTCAGCTAGAATTGTATTGCCGCTGCTTGTGACTTGTACCGCGTTAATCTGAGCGGTTCTGGCTGATGTGATTAAGATTTCTAACAGCTTATTTATTTCACTCAGGGTGTTTTTAATTACGCCGAGCAATTTATTATGTGCTTTGACTGGATAAAACCTGCGGTGCATAATATACGCAATTAAGGCACCAATCATAATATTAAATAATCGCAAAAATGAGCTTTTAATATCATTATTATTAATTAGTAGCACTGGCAAAGTCCACGTTAGCAGTCCACCATAAGTGTATTTACTATCCATAAATAAATATACTGAGAGAAAAATCCCGATGATTATTGCAATAATGTTTATGACAAAATTATTGGCAAACCCTATAATAAAAACTAAAGCATAAATAGATGCAATCAGTGTACCCAGTGTCCGCGAGCTACCTTTGGCCATAGTGCCACCGATAGTCGCACTATCAAATAATACCAACGATATTGTAATATAAACCCAAAAGCCATCTGAAACACCGCTATAAGCCACATAAGCAAAGCCGATTAATAGTGCAAGACTCATGCGGGTGGCACGTATGATTTTGTCGGCAGAAAATTTGACTTGATTCATTTAGTTTAAGTCTTCTTTGTATTTGATATTTTTTAAACTATTCAAGGTGATTACCAGATTCATAATTGTATCCGCCAGCAAGATCTTGGTATAACATGACTTGAGTTAATAAGTATTCTAGCTTACTCTGATTTAAAGAAAGTGCAATATTATCTAATAACAACTGCGAATTCATTACAACAATGTATGAAATAATTCCCCGTGTGTAGAGACTATTTTGCAATTGATACTCTTTATTTGCGTGGTCATAGGATGATTTGTCAGCGGTTAATTTCTTAAGATAGTGATTTCGAGTGGAAAAATCATTGTCAACATCACGCAGAATTTGCCGAACAGTCTTTATATAATTATACGTAGCAGCTTTATATTGACCATTATTAGCCTCAATCTGACCAAACACACTTGGATTGATTTGCCAATTCAAATATGCATCACTAAAGGCCCCAGGTGTAGCTGGGTTACCTAATGTACCATTATTACTTTGCATCCCCATAAACCGATCTAATTGAATTTGCGGAAACAGATTACTGGCTGAAATATTGATGCCTTCATTGGCAATCAACACTTGTATTTCTGCCATTTTGAGATCTGGTCGATTGGCTAAAACTGTCGTGGGTAGTGCTCCTGGATCAATAAAATTTTCATTAATAGTCATAAATTGATTCTGGGTAATAATCTTACCTGGATTATTATTTAATAAATATCGTAAGGAGTTTTGACTGATAACGATATTATTTTCAACGATTTGTTTTTGGCTGATAATTTGTTGTTCTTGCGACTTTAAGAGTTCAACACCCTGTTCAACACCAATTCCACCTTTTAATGCATCTAATCTAATCTTGATAAGTAGCTTGGTATCTTGCTGTAATTTATCTAAAAGCTTGAGTTGTTCGGTTTGGGCTAAGTATGTCATATAACTCGAGACAATTTGACCTATTAAGGTTAACTTAACCGAATTAATCTTGGCTTGCTGTAATGCAACATTGTATTTAGCTTGTTTTTGTTGCATCGGTAATTGCATCAGATTAAGGGTATATTGTGGCCAGATTCCATAGAAAGTACCAGGATTGGCAAAATCAGGGTTTTGCGAAAATCCACCATATAACCCAATAAATGGAATCCAACTAAGTTGTATTTGGCGTAATTGACCACGTGCTTGATCTAAATTGGCATAGGCAATGTTAATGTCATTATTGTTTTTTAGACCAGACTCGATTAATTTATTGAGATTATTATCCTTTAACTGCTGCCACCATGCTAATTCAGGCATACTCTCTTGTATTACAACAAACTGATCAGCAGAATTAAATTTAGCAGGATAATCAATCTTAGGTAAAGCCGATTGGCTACATGCAACAATTAAGCCAATCAAAGGAAGCAAAAGTAAATTTTTTTTCATCGTTATTAGGTATAAATTCTTCAAAAATATTAACAGCTATGGAAGTTAGGATATGTTGTAGCATAAACTCAAGTGGTTATCGATTTACTGTTTTATGGTTTAATATAAACATATACGCTTGAACCAAAACTTAGCGGATAATTTATTGGATCGTAGTCAGTTATTTTGATTTGTACTGGTAAGCGTTGCGGCAACATAACCCAGTTATTCTCATTTTCTGTAACTGTTTGTATCTGTGTCTTTTCAGATGTGATTTGTCTATTTGCTGCCCATGTATTACCAACTACTACACCATGATATGCTTTTTCCCACAAATACATACGTGGAAAAATATAAACCTTAGCTCCATTACGAACTCTTCGCAGATCAATTTCGTTAAAATTAGCTTGAATGTACATAGTTGATGTATCAACAAACGAAAATAGCGGTTGATGTTCTTTAATTGGCGTACCTGTGGTCAAATAGAGATTATCCACGACACCATTAGCATAAGCCCTTACAGTGGTCAAATCAAGATTTAATTTAGCATTTTTCATTATCGCTTGAAGAGCATTGGCTTTTTGTTGATGCTGGATTATTTGTGCATCATCAATGTCTAATTGAGCTTTGAGTGCTTTAACATTATTGGCTAATGATTTGCGCTGATAGTCAGTTGTTTGTACCTCAAGGTGTGCAACAGCTAGACTTACACTTTGATTGCTCTTTAATTGGTATTCATAATCAGCTTTTTTATAGTTTTCTTCGGCAGCAGCTAATAATGCTTGATTTTTCTTGGTTTCTTTTTTGATAACCACAATATTGGCTAATTCTTCATTATAGTTTGCTAGTGCTTGTTGATAAGCAAGTTCATAAGGATCTTGATAAACTTTGAATAATGGTTGCCCCTTTTTTACGGTCTGACCATTTTGGACATAGATATCAGTAATAAACCCAGAAACATCTGCTGCAACAGGCATAACATTTGCTACTACAAACGCATTATTGGTAAAAGGAAATAAATACGAGAAAAAATAAATAAAAAGAGCCAAAGTAATCAGGCTCAAAATCATTACCGGAAAGCTCTTAAGTTTAATGAGAATATCTTGAATGTTCATCGATATATTTATCTTCTATAGTAAAGGGTAAGTTTTTATAAATTGAGTATACATTAGAGAACCGTCGTCTTTCAGCCTTGGACTTTGTTGGATTTCAAAAAAGACTTCTTCTGTAGTTATATATAGCTACACTGAGTCGTCTTTTTTTATCAATCCTTTGTGTCCAAAAGTCAAATACTATGAGTGTATTTATATGGAAGATATACAGGATTCCAAATATAGTCATCTAGCATACTATTGATACATTCATCAGATATGCTTTCATGAGATGTCAACCCACTGTTAACAGCTTCTTTAGCTACTTTAAAAGCTATGTTTCTAGCGATATTTCTTACTTCTGTAAGTGGAGGTAAAAAATTATAGTTACTTTCTGATTTAACAGGCGAAAATTTAGCAAGCTCTTCAGCAGCAATTAAAAACATTCTGTCAGTTATTTTCGATGCACCAACCACTATCGCACCAAGACCAATTCCTGGGAAAATATAAGAATTATTTACTTGATCAATACGTTTTAAACCATCTTTAGATTGATATTTTGGAAAAGCGGTACCTGTTCCAACTATTGCTTTTTCATTTGTCCAGTTCAAAACATCATGTGGGTTAGCTTCAGCTTTTTCTGTAGGATTAGACAGTGGGAAAACAATCGGTTTTTCACAGTTAGTCGCTAAAGCTTCAATTACATCTTTATTAAAAATACCACCTTGGGCGCATACTCCAATAATCATAGTAGCTTTAGCATTTTGTACTGTCTCTAATAAAGTAATATTTTTACGATCAACAAAGTTCCACGCATTCGTCTCATCAATTGATCTACTGAATGGTTTTTGAAAATCTAATGAGTCAATATGATCTGTAATTAGACCACTTCTATCCACTAAGTAAAATGCTTTGTATGCTTCTTCTCGTGACACACCTTGGTTGACAATAGCTTCTAGGATAAGATTAGATATTCCAACCCCAGCAGAACCTGCACCAACTACAATAATTTTCTGTTTTGATAATTCAATACCTGATGACTTACACGCCGATAACAATGAACCAACTACAACAGAAGCTGTACCTTGTATGTCATCATTGAAAGTACAAAGCTGCTCTCTATATTTATTTAGTAATCTTAATGCATTATTTTGTGCAAAATCTTCCCAATGTAATAATATTTTTGGAAATCTCTTTTTTACTGCATTAATAAATGCATTAATGAAATCATCATATTTTTGACCTCTAATGCGTTTGTTGCGCCAACCAAGATATAGTGGGTCATCTAGTAACGTTTCATTATCTGTACCTACGTCAAGTACTATCGGCAGTGTTTTATGAGGTGGAATTCCTGCACATGCAGTATATAATGACAATTTACCTATTGATATCCCCATACCTCCAGCACCTTGATCGCCCAAACCGAGTATTCTTTCACCATCTGAAACGACAATTACATCCGTTTCATCAAACTGTTCATGAGCTAACATGATATCAATTTTATCGATATCTGGATAGCTAATAAACAAACCACGTGATTTCCTATAAATGTGTGCAAAATTTTGGCATGCACTACCAACTGTTGGGGTATAAATTAAAGGCATTATATCTTCAATATATTTGTTCAATAATGCATAAAATAAGGTTTCATTGCGATCTTGTAAATTTCTTAGGTAAATATGTTTATCAAGATCAGTATCAGTATTCATGACAATCTGATAATTTTTATCCACAATTTCATCAAGTGAAAAATATGCCGAAGGCAATATACCATATAGCTCAAACTCCGCTCTTTCGTTTGGAGTAAAACTACGACCTTTATTTAGCACAGAGTTATTGATAAGTTCATAACCTTTTACATTAACTTCCAAGAATTTCTGACCTGATTCATCATGTTTTTTTACAAATTTCATTTTATCAATCCATTAAAAATATAGTTCATCTATGATTATGTAATATATAACTAACAACTTAGGTTATGTGTAATAAAGTACAATTATATTAATCTAAAAGTGTAATTACTGCAATTTTCAAACGTTCCAGAACTAATACTATATTTATGCTTTAAATAATAGCTTAACTTACAGTACAAGTATAAGACCATCTTGCTATTGTTCAGAATGTTGTTTAATATCAGACAAACACTCTTGAATAAAGTTGTAGAATGCTTTCACATTAGTTTCATTACTGAACGGATTAATTAATATGTAATAAGTCAAGAAATCTTTTATTATCCAGTCTGGTAGGACCCTCACAATACGTGGATTATATTTATTCATATCTTTATATAATATTAGTGGTACTATTGCCTCATTACTATTTAATAAAGCTATAGTGTTCACTTCACTATTTCCCATTAGTCGATTTGGCATTTCAAATTTAATTTGTCTATTCTCAATTATGTTAGTAAGTGTTACCAATTTTTCTAACTTATAGTTCTCCCTTGCGTACCCCAATATGAGATGCTCTTGTAACTCCTCAATACTCTCAGGTATTCCATATTGCTCTTGGTATTCTGTTGTACAAAATAAACCAATATCATAACTAAATATTTTTCTTACTTTCTGATCTTGCTTTGATGGTATATGATTTACTACAGCTAGGTCTAACTCATGCTTTATTATATCTACTTCAAAATCTTTACTATAAAAAACAGCTAAATTAATTTTGGGATTATTCTTCAAAAATGCAGGCAACTTTGATGAAATATGATGCATTGATAACATTGGTGGAAGCTGCACTCTTAAATCTCCGGAAATTTCTTTATTGGCATTTAATTTCCTAGTTAAGCTATCAATAAATACGTCGAATGATTTTACTTCGTCAACAATTGAGTTATAAAGTTCTTGTCCAAAATTAGTTATTTTGAAATTGTAGGTATTGATTATCAATAATTTATTTTCAGTAATATCCTCCAGCTTAGCAATTCTTCTTGAAATAGTTGTCCTTGTTATACCTAAATGCTTTGCTGCATTACTATAACTGCCAAAATCTACTACGGTTATAAATGTTTTTAAATCATCATATATAATCTGCATATTGTATACTTTAATAATTTTACACCACTAGACTGTCATTTAAGTGCAATCCAGTGACGTACTTAACTATAAAATTTGATTAGATATTCGTTTCCACTATTTTACCTTCTTCCAGAGTATATATCATAGTACCTTCATTTTGAATTTTATCCCATTTTTCTCGTTCTTTTTCTATTAATTCCGAAGTGATGTCATAACCAAGTTTACTATGTACAAGGGCAGTTTCTGCACTAAAATTATAATCCTTGCTATGTAATTCGGTACCTTTCTTCGAACGGTAAATAATATGGACTAAGTCTAAACGCTGGGCATTACCCAGTTTTAAAATATCTTTAACCTCTGGTTTATTCCGAACTTCTTCTGGTAACATAGTTCCTAAATAACGAATTGCGTGCGATAAATTTTGAGAGGTAGAATAAACCTTATCACGGCGTTTAGAGTGTGAGGAGAATTGAATATCTTTAATTCTCTCCATCATACCATCCATAGAGTGAGGTAAATGTCCAATTGCAGAAAATAAATCAAACATAAAACACAAAACGTTATCAATATCATTTTCTTTGTCAGCAAACTCTGATAATACCTTTGATAAAGGCGTGTTAGCATAAACGCCTCCATCAACGTAATAACGATCATTAATTTTCACAGCTGGGAATCCTGGTGGCAATGCACCTGATGCCATAATATGCTCTGGCGTAATTATTTCTTTAGAACTGTCAAAGAATACAAAATCACCACTTTCTAAATCAGTTGCACCCAGACATAGCCTAACATGCTGTTCATTCAAGTAATCAAAATCTATCAATTCTAATAGGGTATCTTTAACTGGCGATGTGTCATAGAAACTAAAATCTTCCGGTTTACCATTTGAAATCAGCCATGGGTTAATAATTTTAGGTTTATAAAAACCAGGTTGCCCAAACAACAAAGCATATTGAGCGCCCAAATAATTATGAATCTTTGACATTCCTGCCATAGACATGTCTGGAAATGGAATGCTTACTGTTACTTTATCCCAGAACTGTTGCATTCGCTCCATTCTTTTCTCTGGTGGATTACCTGCTATTAATGCAGCATTAAATCCACCTATCGAGATTCCTACGACCATGTCAGCCAAATACCCATTCTCAGATAATGCTTTTGATCCACCTACTTGAAATGCGCCGAGAGCGCCACCGCCTTGGAATACGTAAATAATTTTTCTTGGGTGTTTAGTTGTAGATTCATCTGATATTTTATTATTCTTCATGCTTTTAATCTGCTAAGTAATCGTAAACAACTTCGCCGAAACCAAGTGTTAAATCTACGATTAAATGTGTACCACTAATAACTTTTCTAACTGGTAATTCTGCAACAGGAGCCAAAGCATGAGCAAACAATTGTAATTCAGCTGGTCCCGTCCAAGCTCCCTTAACATTCATATCCTTTAAAAAGTATTTCACTAATTGGCATACACTTTTATCTTTACCATTAACATGTGGAATAATTTTTAATAAATAATTAGGAGTGGTTTCCATTGATTCCTGTAGAGCTTTTGCATCCAATTGATGATATTTATATCCCATGGTTCCAACAGCAACTGGCATACTATTATATTTTAATACTCCAAGTAAGGTATCAACATCTATTTCTAACCTAGGACTAGCATATTTTTTTGGAAAACCCCAAATCTCCCGTCCTGCAGCAATAGGAGCTAAATCATCCAAAAACATCATGTGTGAGTATGTGCCTTTTTTACCATCTAATTCAACCTCAATAACCTGTCCAGATTCGGTAAAAGAACCAAATCCATAAGCATCAGGCATTCGCATGAATTCAAACTTAACCACATTACTGGTTACTTTTAATGGTTCTGGTACAATTTGCTGCAAGAGCTCGAAGTCAGTTTCATAAGAAATAATAAAATATTCACGATTTACAAATCTATAATCGATCTGTAAAGCGCTAGGAGAGGTTAATGGCATAGCAAATGCGCTTTGTTTAATTTCTGATATTTTCATAGATGATCCTTAAAATGAAATTCGTTTACAAAATAAAATGTTCATAGAATAAACTATTACTGCATATGCCAACCATGAGTTAACAACATGCTCTGACCAGTAAAGACATTCATATCATGTCCTGCCAAGAATAGCGCAGCATTGGCAACATCATCAAGCGTAGTAAATTCACCATCAACTGTTTCCCCCAGCATGATTTTTTTACTACATCTTCTTCAGAAATTCCTAGTGTTTTAGCTTGTTCAGGAATTTGTTTATCAACTAGTGGTGTACGAACGAAACCAGGCCCAATCAAGTTAGCACGGATATTGTGTTCTGCACCTTCTTTAGCAACTGTACGCACAAATCCCATTTGAGAATGTTTAGCTGATACATAAGCTGCTTTATTTTTAGATGCTTCTACTGAGTGAATCGAACCAGTTACAATAATTGAGCCACCAGTTTTTTGTTCAATCATTTTCTTCATTGACGCTTTAACTGTCAAGAAAGTACCATGTAAATGAATATCAATCAAAGGTTTCCATGCGCCAAAATCAAAATCAATGATTGGTGCAATAGTTTGGATACCAGCATTACTTACCAATACATCCAATTTACCAAATTTTTTGAATGTTGCATCAATACCTGCATTTACTTGCTCTTCGCTGGTAACATCCATTTGTACAGCAAATGTTTCAACGCCATACTGTTTAGCAATCGCATCAGCTACTGCCTGTGCTTATTCCAAATTTAAATCAGCAATTACTGAATGAGCACCAGCTTCAGCAAATTTTTCTGCCATATGTTTACCAATACCTGAAGCGGCACCAGTAATAACTGTAACTTTACCTTTTACATTTCCAGTCATCTAATAGCTCCAATATAAATAGAATTTTAATAAAAATAGTCTGAATTATAACATGTAATTAACTAACTTACACAATTTAATCATTTAGATTATAATATAATTTAGTGTCGTTTGCATATGAACTAAAAAGTGCAAGCACATGAACGTATAATATCCCCGGTTGTCAAGAGATATTTCACTGCTTCGTACCTTACACTTAATTCAAGATTAACCATACAACACTTTAGTTATTCTTGAATCAACCTCAAATAAATCTTGCAAAATTCTGCACAAAATGCATTTATTATGCAAGTTGCTGGCAGTATCTGATATCATTAACTTTTTGACGAAATGCTATGAATATCAATACCACCAACAA
>JACCDZ011106372.1_pt1 | contig 11001 bp, 8 predicted proteins | sample 7449551 | NCBI WGS metagenome assembly JACCDZ01 (sample SAMN15323452, study PRJNA562643) | freshwater metagenome | isolation source: river surface water | place: USA:Blue River Watershed | collected 2017-08-18
CAACGTGCCGGCGAAGTTGGGCTGCCAGTCGACTGTGCCCTGCGCCAGCTCGGCCAGCAGCGTGTCGGCATAGGGCGACAGGCGCGCTTCGGTGTAGCGCATGGCGGCAAAGGACTTGGGATCGTCCGGCGAGCCCCAGTTGCCCTGGCCATCAACCAGTGGATAGCGGTAGCTGAACGGCTGCGCCATCAGCACCATGGCCTCGTAGCAGGCTGAGTCGCCATGCGGATGATATTTGCCGAGCACGTCACCGACGGTGCGAGCGGACTTCTTATGCTTGGCCGAATTCTTCAGGCCGAGTTCGCTCATGGCATAGACGATGCGGCGCTGCACCGGCTTGAGGCCATCGCCGATATGCGGCAAAGCGCGACCCTTGATCACATACATCGAGTAGATCAGATAGGCCTGCTCGGTGTAGGTGCGTAATGGAACAAGTTCGGTGCCGTCGGCCGGGGTAGACAACATCAGTTCATCAGTCACGCTCAAACCTCCACATCGGCGAGATTGCCCTTGCTTTCCAGCCAGGTCTTGCGATCGCCCGAACGCTTTTTCGCCAACAACATGTCCATCATTTCACGCGTTGCCTCAACTTCGTCGAGTACCAGCTGGATGAGGCGGCGCGTATCCGGCGCCATCGTGGTTTCACGCAGCTGCAGTGGATTCATTTCGCCCAAGCCCTTGAATCGCGTCACTTGCGGCTTGCCGCGTTTGTTCTCGGCCTCTAAGCGATCCATGATGCCCTGCTTCTCGGCTTCATCTAGCGCATAAAACACCTGCTTACCGAGATCGATGCGAAATAGCGGCGGCATGGCCACGCAAACATGGCCACCGCGCACCAATGCCGGGAAGTGCTGCACAAACAGCGCACAGAGCAGCGTGGCAATATGCAGACCGTCGGAGTCGGCGTCAGCAAGAATGCAGACCTTGCCGTAGCGCAGGCCACTGATGTCATCGGAGCCGGGATCGACGCCAAGCGCTACGGCGATGTCGTGCACTTCCTGCGACGCCAGAATCTGCGACGAATCCACTTCCCAGGTATTGAGGATCTTGCCGCGCAGGGGCATCACGGCCTGGAACTGGCGGTCGCGCGCCTGTTTTGCAGAGCCACCGGCGGAGTCACCCTCGACCAGAAACAATTCGCTGCGGGCGATGTCGCTGCCGGAGCAATCCGCCAGCTTGCCGGGCAGCGCCGGTCCGGCCGTGATGCGTTTGCGCGCGACCTGTTTGCTTTGCTTGAGGCGCTTCTGCGCAGAGTTGATGACCAGCTGCGCGAGCTGTTCGGCAATGTCGGTATGCTGGTTCAGGTACAGCGAAAAGGCATCCTTGACCACGCCAGAAACAAACGCCGCCGACTCGCGCGAGGACAGCCGCTCCTTGGTCTGGCCGGCGAACTGAGGATCCTGCATCTTCAGCGAGAGCACGAAGGCACAGCGTTCCCAGAGGTCTTCCGGCGCGAGCTTGATGCCCCGCGGCAACAGGCTGCGGAACTCGCAGAACTCGCGCAAGGCTTCCAGCAGGCCGGTGCGCAGACCGTTCACATGCGTGCCACCCTGCACGGTGGGAATCAGGTTGACGTAAGACTCCTGCGTCAGCTCGCCACCCTCGGGCAGCCATAGCACGGCCCAGTCCACCGCCTCATTTTTGCCTTCGAGCTTGCCCAGAAACGGCTGCTCGGGCAGGCGCGGCCAGTCCTGCGTGGACTCCATCAGATAGTCCTTGAGACCATCCTGATAATGCCATTCGATGCGCTCGCCGCTGGCCTCATCATGGAAATGCAAATGCAAGCCCGGGCAGAGCACAGCCTTGGCGCGCAGCACATGCTTGAGCTTGCTCAGCGAGACTTTCGGCGAATCGAAATAGCTGGCATCGGGCAAAAAGCGCACCACGGTGCCGGTCGCGCGCTTACCGCACTCGCCGACCACCGCCAGCTCAGACACTTTTTCGCCGCCGGCAAAGGCCATGCGCCAGAGCTGGCCATTACGCTTCACGGTGACTTCCAGCGATGACGACAAGGCGTTCACCACGGACGCACCGACACCGTGCAGACCACCGGAAAACTTGTAGTTCTTGCCGGAGAACTTGCCGCCAGCATGCAGCCGCGTGAGGATCAGTTCAATGCCGGAAACGCCATGCTCGGGGTGAATATCCACCGGCATGCCACGGCCGTTGTCGCTGACTTCAATGAAACCATCGGCCGCGAGCACAACGCGAACCTCATCGGCAAAACCACCCAGGGCTTCGTCGACGGAGTTATCCAGAATTTCCTGAATGAGGTGGTTAGGGCGCGTGGTGTCGGTGTACATGCCCGGGCGCTTGCGCACCGGGTCAAGGCCGGACAGGACTTCGATAGAGGCGGCGGTATAGCCGGTCATTGCACATCCTCGGATTGCGGTTCATCTGTGATGGTGGGGTTACGCCGATCCCAAGCCAGATAATCTGGACTGAGACGGGGATCACGCGGCAGGCCGTGACTCAAGCAATGCTGCAAACAATCGCCGAGGAACTGGTTTACCAGCTGCTTTTCATTGGTACGCCAGCCCGCCTGATGCAGCGGCGGCACGATGGCTGGAATGCGTCGAGCGGACTGGAAGCGCAGCACATCGGCCATGCGCGCATCGTGGAACAGGCGCACTTCCATATCGAGTTCGGGGCACCACGGCAGGGTCGGCGTCATCTGCGCGAGACGCCAGGTTTCGGTGTAGCGGGTACGCTCCACGCGCTGTAATTGCAGCACCGGCTGTACGCTGAGCACTTCGCTATCCAGCGGTACTTGCAGCGCCTCACCCCAGGCGAACTCAAGCGGAGCGACAGCACCTAGGCGATCAGCAACACCCGCACCGCGCAGCAGCTTTTGCAGGCGTGCATAGTTGAACTCATAGAGCGCGTGCATGCCCGCCAGATCGACGGTGTAGCGCGGCCAGACAGCGCTCATCGTGCCCACTTCGACACCACATGCGCCTTGTTCAACGCCAGCCATTGCAGCGCCAGCATGCACGGCGCGTTATTGATGCGACCGCTGCTGACCAGCTGCAATGCCTGCTTAAGACTCAGCACATTGACTCGGATGTTCTCACCCTCTTCCGGCACGCCATGCACGCCGCCGGCACGCGACAAGTCAGCCGGTGCCACAAACAATGTGAAGCGCTCATCGGAGCCTCCGGCACTGGGCATGAACTCGAACACGAACTCCATGTCAGTGATGACGACACCCGCCTCTTCCAGCGTTTCGCGGCGCGCCACATCCTCCAGCATCTCGCCGGGCTCCACCAAGCCGGCAACCACTTCGTATTGCCAGGGGTGCTGATCCTCGATGGCACCGACGCGAAACTGCTCGATCAGCAGCACTTCGTCAGTCTTCACGTCATAGATCAAGACGCCAACGGCGGGCGGACGCACGAACATCTCGCGCGTTATCTCTCGCCCCATGGAGCCATCAAAATGACGATGCTGCAGCCAGAACTTGTCAACGCGATAAAAGCCCTTAAACAGGGTTTCACGACGATTGATCACGACATCATCGTGGCTCAGTTCATTACTGCTCATGCTCAGACGACCTTGTAGATTTCAGCACCCTGCTCGCGGAATTCCGCCGACTTCTCGGCCATACCCTTCTCGGCCTCGGCGAGCGCAGCGGCATCCTCCAGACCGGCGGCGTAGTCGCGCACATCCTGGGTGATCTTCATGGAGCAGAACTTGGGGCCGCACATCGAGCAGAAATGCGCGACCTTGTGCGCCTCTTTCGGCAAGGTTTCATCGTGATACTCACGCGCGGTGTCCGGGTCCAGCGCCAGGTTGAACTGGTCGTCCCAGCGGAATTCGAAGCGTGCCTTGGACAAGGCGTTGTCGCGAATTTGCGCGCCCGGATGGCCCTTCGCGAGATCGGCGGCGTGGGCGGCGATCTTGTAGGTGATGATGCCGTCCTTCACATCCTTCTTGTTGGGCAGGCCGAGATGCTCTTTCGGCGTGACATAGCAGAGCATGGCACAGCCGAACCAGCCGATCATGGCGGCACCGATGCCGGAGGTGATGTGGTCGTAGCCCGGCGCGATGTCCGTGGTCAGCGGGCCGAGCGTGTAGAACGGGGCCTCGTCGCAGCATTCGAGCTGCTTCTCCATGTTCTCCTTGATGAGATGCATGGGCACATGACCCGGCCCTTCGATCATGACCTGCACATCGTGCTTCCAGGCGATCTTGGTCAGCTCACCGAGCGCCTCTAGCTCGCCGAACTGCGCAGCATCGTTGGCATCGGCAATCGAGCCGGGGCGCAGGCCGTCGCCCAGCGAGAACGACACATCATAGGCCTTCATGATTTCGCAAATTTCGTCGAAGCGCGTGTACAGGAAGTTTTCCTTGTGATGCGCCAGGCACCACTTGGCCATGATCGAGCCGCCACGCGAGACGATGCCGGTCATGCGCTTGGCCGTCAGCGGCACATGACGCAGCAGCACGCCGGCGTGGATAGTGAAGTAATCCACGCCCTGCTCGGCCTGCTCGATCAGCGTGTCACGGTACAGCTCCCAGGTCAGGTCTTCGGCCACGCCGCCGACCTTCTCCAGAGCCTGATACACCGGCACCGTGCCGATCGGCACCGGCGAATTGCGGATGATCCACTCGCGCGTCTCGTGAATGTTCTTGCCGGTGGACAAATCCATGACCGTATCGCCACCCCAGCGGATGGCCCAAGTCATCTTCTCGACTTCTTCGTCGATGGACGAGCCCAGCGCCGAGTTGCCGATGTTGGCGTTGATCTTCACCAGGAAGTTGCGGCCAATGATCATCGGCTCCAGCTCGGTGTGATTGATGTTGGCCGGGATAATGGCTCGGCCGCGAGCGATCTCATCGCGGACAAACTCAGGCGTAATGATCTTCGGAATCGACGCCCCGAAGCTCTGACCCGGATGCTGATGATTAAGCAAGCCGGCATCGGCCAGATGCTCGCGGCGCATGGTCTCGCGGATCGCCACATATTCCATTTCCGGCGTGATGATGCCTTTGCGCGCATAGTGCATCTGCGTGACATTGGCACCGGCCTTGGCGCGACGCGGCTGGCGAATGTGGCCGAAGCGCAGATGTGCGGTGGCAATGTCTTTCTCGCGCTGCAAGCCAAAGACCGAGCTAACGCCGCCGAGCAGATCGACATCGCCACGCTCATCGATCCAGCTGGCACGCACCGAGGGCAGGCCCTGGCGAATATCAATTTTCACCGCCGGATCGGTATAAGCACCCGATGTGTCATAGACGATGACCGGCGCATTTTTTTCGCCCCCCATGTTGGTTGGCGTATCGGCCAGCGAAATTTCGCGCTGCGGCACGCGGATATCGGGGCGAGAGCCAGTGACATAAATCTTGCGCGAGTTCGGCAAGGGGGCGATGGCGGCAGCATCTACCTGAGCAGAGGCGCTCAGGAAGGCGGTTTCGGGCGAATTCATGTGAGTTTCCTGTTCGGGCAACGAGGCCGCCGCAGGCTACGCACGAGGTGCGGGCATGTAGGCGACAAGATCAGCCCTGCACTATATAGCGGGGTGCAGAGGGCGACAACACGGCCAGCACGCGACAATCACACGACAAAAGGTGAACCGGGTGATTGCTTGCAGTTAGCGATGCCTCGGCTTAGGCTCGCAGCACCAAACATACTCACGAGTATCTCGCATGCGTTTGTCTCGCCTTACCGTCTCTGCAGCGGCCTTCGGCCTGCTTTTTCCGCTCCTTGCCCAGGCAGAGACGCTGGACCTGCTGGCTACCCTGCGCCTAGCCGATCAGCACGACCCTAATCTGGCAGCCGTTCGCGCCAACGCACGGGCAGCCGAACAAGGGCCGACCATTGCGCGGGCCAGCCTGCTACCGCATCTTGTCGCCAATGGCAGCATCGGCGAGACCTCGCTCAAGCAAACTACCAGCAGCACCGACTATCGCAGCACACAGTGGTCGGCGAAGCTGAGCCAACCACTGTTCGACTGGGCCAGCTGGCATCAGTACAGCGCAGCCAAACTGCAGCTTTCGCAGGCACAAAGCGATGCACTAGATAAAACCCAGAATTTGTTTCTGGCCGTTTCAGAAGCCTACTTCGATGTGCTGCGAGCCGATGACAATCTGACCTTGGCCATCGCACAGGAAGCCGCGCTCAATCGCCAACGCGATCAGGCCGAAGCTCGCTTCAAGGTCGGCTTGATCGCACGTGCCGATGTCATGGAGGCCGAGGCACAACGCGATGGCGCCACCGCACAGCGCCTGACGGCCGAGATCGGCCTAAGCAACGCCCGCGAAAAACTCAATGCGGCGGTTGGGCGCGACATCGGCACCCTCGCCCGCCTGCGCGAAACGCTGCCATTGGAAGCCCCCGTTCCTGATGATGCCAATGCCTGGGCGGACCTAGCGCGCAGCCGCAACCCCGGCCTGATTGCCGCACGCCTGCAAGTCGATGCCGCACAATCGAATCGTCAGGCTCAGCGCAGCGGCTATCTGCCACAGATCGGGCTGTTTGCCAGCCATAGCGTGCGTGACAACACCCATGTCAGCTCGGCCAACCCCTCGGTATCGTTCAACTCCGGGGACTCCGATGTGTATGGCATTGAAGCCCAATGGGATCTGTTTGCCAGCGGCCGCACTCGTGCCTTGGTACAACAAGCAACCGACACCGCCGAAGCATCAAAGCAATCCGCGTTGGCGCGCGAGCATCAGGTAGTCACTGCGGCACGCACGAGCTACCTCACGCTTAAAGCGGACAGCGCTCGCCTGCAAGCGCGCCAGCGCGCACAGGCTTCGGCTCAGCTCTCCTATGAGGCCACCAAGGCTGGCTACGATGTGGGCACGCGCAATATCGTGGACTTGCTGCTGTCAGAGACCAATCTGTACCTGACCAAGCGTGACTATGCCAATGCGCGCTATGACTATGTCATCAACAGCCTGCGCCTGCAGGCTGCCGCCGGGCAGCTCAGCGAAGAGAATGTAGCCAAGGTAAACAGCTGGCTTATGCCGTAATCAGCTCAGCGGCAGCAACTTGGCCAGCGCCACCGCCACGGCCGTTTCCACGCGCAGAATGCGTGGCCCAAGATCAATGGTCTGCAGGCCGGCATGCTGCAACATAGCCACTTCGTAGGGAATAAAACCGCCCTCGGGGCCGATGACCAGAAGCTGTGGCTCACGCACATCAGCGGGGCAAGCAACGCCACCCACGGGATGCGCCAGCCACCCGCGCCGTCCCGCCAGCAAGGCCGGCAGCTGATCTTCAACAAAGGGTTTGAAGCGCGGAGCCAAAAGAACCTGCGGCAACACCGTGTCACGCGCCTGCTCCAGACCCAGCACCAGCTGCTCGCGAATCGCCGCCTCGCTCAGCCACGGGCTTTGCCAGAAGCTCTTTTCAACGCGAAAGCTGTTGAGCAAAACTAATTGTTCAACTCCCAGCGTCGTGACCATTTGCAAGACGCGCTTGAGCATCTTGGGACGCGGCAAGGCCAGCAGCAAGATCACGGGCTGCTTGGCCGGAGGAGCCTGCGTTAGCGTGACACGCAGCTGCAAAGCATCGGCGTTGAGCGCCGTAATGATGCCATCGCCCATGAGACCGTTAATCTGCCCAACACGAAGCGTATCGCCCACGCTGGCGCGATGCACGGCCAGCACATGCTGCAAACGACGACCAACTAACGTGACCGTATCTGGCGCAGTAAAGTCGCTCGCCTCAAGCAGAATCAGGTTCATGCGGGTGGCAACAGCGGGGTTAGCAAGGCCAGTTGTCGCGCTACAGCACCCTGATTCGCCGCGATGACGCGCAAGCCCGCCTCACGGCGCGCTTGCGCCAGCTCGCTATCGGTCAGCAAGGCATATAAGGCATCGGCCAGCGCGGCTGCATCCTGAACGGTCTGCAAAGCACCTGCTGCGCTCAGCTCGGCATTGATGCTGGCAAAGTTAAAGTCGTGCGGCCCAGTTAGCGCCGGCACACCCAGCGCCAGAGGCTCCAGCGCATTATGCCCGCCTCGGGGTACCAAAGAGCCGCCCACAAAGGCTGCCTGTGCCAACGCCAGCCAGCTCATCAGCTCGCCCATGCTGTCGCCCAGCCAAACCGCCGTGTCAGCTTGCACAGGAGCTTGCGTGCTGCGTCTTGCGTAGCGCAGACCGGTTGCGTCAATCAGCTCGGCTACGCCCTGAAAACGCTCAGGATGACGAGGCACCAGAATCAGCAGCGCATCAGGCAGATGCTGGCGCAGCAAGGCATGTGCTGCCAGCACGGGCTCATCCTCACCCGGGTGTGTACTGGCCGCCACCCAGACCGGTCGGCCCAGTAGCGCATGCTGCTCGCGCCAAGCCTGGGCCAACGCCGTTTGCCCGACCGAGATGGTGATATCAAACTTCAGGCTGCCGGTGACCACCACACGCGCCGACGGCACGCCCAAGGCGCAAAAACGCGATGCCGCCGCCTGATCCTGCGCGGCCACAATCGACAAGTTTTGCATCATCTCGCGGGTCAGCGCGCCCGCTTTGGCATAACCGCGCGCCGAACGCTCAGACAGTCTGGCATTGGCAAGCAGCACAGGCAGCCCCTGGCGCCGAGCTGCAGCCAGCGTGTTGGGCCAAAGCTCGGTCTCCATCACGACCAACGCGCAGGGCTGCCAGTGCCGCAAAAATCGCGCGATAGCACCTGGGTAGTCGTAGGGCGCATAAACATGACTAACAGCATCGCCCCAAATAGCGCGTACACGCTCCGAACCGGTGGGCGTCATGGTGGTAATCAGCAAAGTCAGCTCGGGATAGGCTACGCGAATTGCGGCCACCAATGGTTGTGCTGCCAGCGTTTCGCCCACGGAGACCGCATGCAGCCAGAGTGGTCGCGATAGCGCTCGCGGCTGACGGGTAATGCCCATGCGTTCGTGCCAGCGCAGCCGATACTCAGGCGCGTGGCGGCCACGCAGCCAGAGCCGAAGCCATATCAGCGGGAAAATCAGGCGCAGAATTGCGGTATAAAGCCAGCGCGGCACAGAGCGCTCCCGGACAGAAAGACTGGAGACCGTCATTGTAGCCGCATACACTTGGCACTGTTACACGCTCCCGACCAAGGAACCTCATGGCTCGCATCACCCGCGTCAACGACGGCTTTGACACTGCCTGGCTGCATCCTCGTTACTGGCTGACTTGGCTGCTGGTCGGTTTTGCTTATGTTCTGGGATGGTTGCCCTGGGCCATCCAGCGCCAACTCGGTGCCGGCCTAGGTTGGCTGGCCTATAAAGTAGTGCCCATGCGCGTCAGTGACACGCGCATCAACCTGAGCCTGTGCTTTCCCGAGCTTAGCGACAGCGAGCGCGAAACCATGGTCCGCGATGTCTTTCGTCAGGGCGGCATCGGTGTCATGGAAACAGCCGGCGCCTGGATGAAGCCGGTGGAATATCATCGCCGGCGTATCCGCGTGAAGGGCCTGCAGCATGTGCTAAATGCGCAGGCACAAGGGCGCGGCGTCATCATTCTCGGCGCGCACTACAGCGGCTTGGACCTAAATGGCACAGCAGCATCGCTGTACTTCCCTCTGCATACCGTCTATCGCCCGCAAAACAACCCGGTGCTGGACTATTTCATCCGTAACTGCCGCGGCAAGACTTACGCAGGTCAGATTGATCACGCCGACATGCGCACCTTGTTCAAGGCACTGAAAGCCGGCGAAATTGTCTGGACATCGGTCGATCAAGACTTCGGCCTCAAGCAAGGCGTGATGGCACCTTTCTTTGGCTACCCCGCCGCCACACTAATTGCCACTTCGCGAATGGCGCGCGTAAACAACTCGCCCGTGGTTTTTGTGCACTTCATGCGCAACCCCGACGAACAAACCTACACCATGCATTTCACTGCCCCCCTGACGGGTTACCCCAGCGGCGATGATGTGGTGGATGCCACGCGATTGAACGCCGAGCTGGAAACACTGATCCGCCGTGCCCCCACGCAGTACATGTGGTTCCATCGCCGCTTCAAAAGTCGCCCGGCTGGCGAATCAGCCCCCTACATCAAGAAAAAACGGAAACGCTAACGCATGAAAATCCTAGTTACCGGCGGTGCCGGCTTCATTGGTTCCGCCGTCGTGCGCGAACTCATCAGCCAGACCTCGCATCATGTCGTCAATGTGGACTGCCTGACCTATGCCGGCAACCTCGAATCTCTGGCGACCGCCTCGGATTCGCCGCGCTACGCCTTTGCGCAGGTCAACATTTGCGATCGCGCCGATCTGGATCGTGTCTTTGCCGAGCATCAGCCGGATGTGGTCATGCACCTTGCGGCCGAATCGCATGTGGACCGCTCCATCGACGGCCCCGGCGACTTCATCGAGACCAATATTCACGGCACCTACACCTTGCTTGAGGCCGCTCGCAGTTACTGGTCTCGCCTAGACGCATCACGCAAAGCCGCCTTCCGCTTTCACCACATCAGCACCGATGAAGTGTATGGCGACCTTCACGGCACCGATGATCTGTTTCTGGAAACCACACCCTACGCGCCCAGCTCGCCCTACTCCGCCAGCAAGGCCGCCAGTGATCACCTCGTGCGGGCCTGGCAGCGCACCTATGGCCTGCCCACGCTCATCACCAATTGCTCGAACAACTACGGGCCCTATCACTTCCCGGAAAAGCTCATCCCGCACATGATTCTCAATGCGCTGAGCGGCAAACCACTGCCGGTTTATGGCAACGGTCAGCAAGTTCGCGACTGGCTTTATGTGGAAGATCATGCTCGCGCGCTGGTGTTGGTGGCCACGCAAGGGGTGATTGGCGAGACCTACAACATTGGCGGCCATAACGAGCAGAAGAACCTGCATGTGGTGCAGACCCTGTGTGCGCTACTGGAAGAATTGGCAACCGATAAAAAGCCGGCGGGTGTGGCTGCCTTCGCTGACCTCATCACCTTCGTGAAAGATCGCCCTGGTCACGATGCGCGTTACGCTATTGATGCCTCGAAGATCGAGCGCGAGCTGGGCTGGCGCCCGCAGGAAACCTTCGACAGCGGCCTGCGCAAAACCGTGCAGTGGTA
>JACCDZ010672761.1_pt1 | contig 10999 bp, 12 predicted proteins | sample 7449551 | NCBI WGS metagenome assembly JACCDZ01 (sample SAMN15323452, study PRJNA562643) | freshwater metagenome | isolation source: river surface water | place: USA:Blue River Watershed | collected 2017-08-18
ATTATCTAATGCTTCTGCTAAGTTATTAAATGCTGTTTGCACAAGGTCATTTTCTTCATATTCTTCATCGATAATAGTTTGCAGTTGCAACATAATATTATCTAAACGCTGTTTATATTCTAACATATATTCTCCTATTAAAGTTGTTCGATTAATGCTTGATTAAAGTCTATAATATAAACTTTATGGCCCGGTACGACATTATATGCGCGACACGCTTCTGAAGCGGCATTTTCGGTAGTATAATAATTAATAGTTTGCGTGTTAATGTTAACGATTGCGTACATTGTGCTCCTTTGTATAAGCCCAAATTATACAGCCAAACCCCGCACTCGTCAAATGGCATAAAAACAACACTACGATCTGTAGGGGTATTGACACGCTAGCCAAAAGGCCGTATAATAAACGCATGTTCGAACATAGTGGGGGTGGACGGCGAGGGTGCCTGCGTTTTCAGCTGTGGATAAAAGGTGTATAATCTGTGGATAACTTTTGGCCTGTGGACAATCTGTGGACAGCGAAATTTCTGGGAAGTTATCCACAGGTTATCCCCGCAACTAAAGTATTACCCAGAGTTATCCACAGAGTTATCAACAATGTGGCTCTAGAACAACACAAGACCCTGATCCCTCCCGGGTCTCCATTGACTGAGCACTCAAATGATGCTAGTCGTCTGCTTCAAACTGCCATGATCCCTCGGGCAAGGGTGTGAGCACATATTCTGCGGCTGAGTCCCACTCTGTTTTCTTATATACAGCAAAGTCACAACGACTGTGATTGTATTTGAATAAGATAATGTTTTGATTCTGTGTGTCACGACTTATGTGTACGTGATGATCACGATAGTTTAACTGTACGAGATTGTGAATCATTATGTGCTTCCGGTTAGATGCTGTATACGAGTATTTAACACAGTCCAAGGCCGTGAAGGTATTATGCTATTATAGTCTGCGTTCTAGATCATAAAAGTGCAACTAGAATACAGCCACCATTGCGTATAGTGATCGCAGTGCGGGGCACTGCCACAGAAAAGTGTTGAAAAGTGTGATAAAGTGTGATTTTGTGTGATGAATTCTAGATTTAGAGTCATATTCTAGAATCACCATGACGCGGCATAGAATTTTTAATTTGCTCAAAGGTGGGGCAGACAGGCATAGCAAAAATGGTCACATTTGCTCTCCCAACCATGTCCTCAAGTTCCCCCAAAGTCCTCTATAATTCCAATCTTTTTAGCTCGAACCCCCGGGATCTCAATTCTATAGCACGGTTCTTGCTAGTGTGTGATCAGTGTGTGCTAGTGTAGACCCTCAAAAAGTCTTGCGCCGCGTGCCGCTTCGCGGCTCAGGACTCTAGACTGCTCCTGGACAGTGCCCAATCCTGTACAGCGGGGCCTTAGCTATATGTGTATATGCTCAATATGTCTAGACCTCTACAGCGGGGCCTGTATATAATGCTGTATACGCTATATGTGTATGTGTACTCATAACTGGTCTAGTCGCTCTGTATAGTAGCATTTGGCAGTTCTAGTTATAAGTAACTATATGCGCTTAGTGATATCATCGGATCGTTACATAGAAGAGTTTTGGGATTACTGCCTGCGTGATTCTACGGAACTATGGCAAGGTCGTTACTATACCATAGATGGCGGTCATGATCCTTTTGGTTGGCAAATCGTTGTGGATTCTAATCCTCGTTTGGATCTGCTTATAATCAAGTATTCGGAGATCATCACTGTATATCAACAGGGCTGATCAGCTGTATATGCTACAGCGGGGCCTTAGTCATCGCTGTTGTTTAGCTTGCGTTTGATCAATCTGCGTAGATTTGGGTCGTGTTGACTCAGCTGTATAATAGTACCCAAAGCCCAACCCATGAGCCAAAGTCTGCCTCGACGACGCAACAAGCTCATTAGATCATCGTAGGTTTCTTGCTGGGTTTTGGTAAATCGCATACAGTATTTATGGGTTGACAGCTTCAGCGTTAGGCTGTATAATAAAGCTATCAACAACACTTTTTAGGGATCGTTATGCTGGTGCGTGTTCGCAATCCTGAGTTTGGGCGCAAGAATGTTTGGTTCTTTGATCAGCCTGAATATTTTGAATACTCTGGGGAAGAAGTGCGAGTCAAGCATGTGTCTGCTGATGAGCTGGCTCTAACCACAGGCAACCCAGAGTGGCCTGTGCGTGTGATACGCAGAGATCGTATCCTAAGCATAGATGGGCGATCAGTAGCCCACATTGAAGTAAAAGCCGAAACCCGTATTGTAAAAGGAAGCAAGGGTCAAGAATATGTCGTCACCAACAGCCAAGGTCGCTGGACCTGTACCTGCCCAGGGTTCCAATTCCGTCGTAGCTGTAAGCACACAGCAGGAGTTTGAGGTCATATGTTAAGTCTAGCAGTATCTGTATTTTGTGCGTGGACAGCCCATGGGCTATTTAAGAATGGGCATGGGTTCTGGGCTTGGGCCAATCTAGTGGCCAGCGCAGCCAACATGGCCATATTCTTTGTGGAGATCACCCGTGGACTCTGAAATTCAACATCGCGACTTCCTGGGCCGTAAATTGGCTGTAGGTGATAGGGTCATCATGATGGCTCAACACAGCCGTGAGTTCCGGCTGGCCCAGATCGTTAAGATGACACCCAAAAAGGTCAAGGTAGCTTGGGCTGACTACGATTGGGCTACCTACACCACAGAGCCTGAACGCTTTATCAGGGTAGAGGGTCCAGACCTAACTTGGTATTTGATCACTAAGGGGCAATGATGGAATTTCTATTAGTGTTAATTTCAGCTTTGGTTATGCTAGCGTCACTGGCTTTTTTTGGGTTGGTTGGCTGCTCAAGGAGTTAATCGTGACTGAGAAGACAGCCAAAGAGATACCCGTCCACAAGGACAAATTGGGTAGGCTCATTGAGTTAGATGACTTTGTGGCCTACCCCCAGAGCAATAGCCTTAGAGTGGGCAAGATCACCAAACTCAACAAGATCATGGTCAAAGTGTTGGACATTACTAAACCCGGCAAGTACAAGCCCTCTGAATACAACAAATACCCCCATGATTGTGTTAAATTGGAACAGAGTGACATGACCTGGTACATTCTAAAAAATTCATAACCAAAACCTATTTACAAGCTAGTTTTGTGATCATATAATAAATACATACAGCAACGAGATAGACTCCGCGCTAACAACTATACAAAGGATTTTTGTATGTCTAAAAAATACGATACTCTTGTCCTCATTGGACGTTTTCAACCTTTACACAATGCTCATCTTGAGATCATCAAGCGAGCCACAGCACTGACTGATCAGCTGGTGATAATCACAGGTTCAGCCCGTCAGCCCAGAACCTATAAGAACCCATTTACCAGCCAAGAACGTGCCCGTATGATCAAGGCCGCAACCTATGGGCTCAGTATGCGTGTCTACGTTGAAGAAAACATTGACACCATCTACAACGATCAAGCCTGGGCTATTCGCGTACAGGGCATTGTCAGCAAGTACCGCGTACTAGGTGGTGCGGGGGTGGGTATCATTGGACATAAAAAAGACGACAGCTCGTTCTACTTGGACATGTTCCCGCAATGGGGCTACGAAGACGTAGAACTCATTGAGTTCCTGAGTGCTGTTAACATTCGCGATCTCTACTTCAAGCGTGATGTTAACATGGCCTTTATCCGAGGTGTAGTGCCCGAAACCACATTTGATTTCCTAATGGAGTTCAAAGAAACCGCAGAATACGAGCAGATCATTCGCGAACGTGAGTTTGTGGCCAACTACAAGAAACAGTATGCTTCACTGCCCTACCCTCCAATCTTTTCAACTGCGGATGCTGTGGTTATCCAATCAGGCCACGTGCTGATGATCAAGCGTAGAGCAGAGCCTGGACGTGGACTTTGGGCTCTACCCGGAGGCTATGTCAATGCCAACACAGACAAATCAGTAGAAGCCGCAATGTTGCGTGAACTACGTGAAGAAACACAGATCAAGGTACCTCTTCCGGTGCTCAAAGGCAGTATTGTTCGAAGCCGAGTATTCGACGCCATTGACCGTTCACCCAGAGGACGTATCATCACTCATGCGTTTCACATCCAATTGCCCGACGGTGAACTGCCCAGGGTAAAGGGCAGTGATGACGCTGAAAAGGCTAGGTGGGTGCCTATAGCAGAAGTGAAGTCGGAAGACTGCTTTGAAGACCACTATGAAATCCTACAGCACTTCGTAGGTGCTTGATCGATAGACGATCGAGCAAATTTAACTGATAAGGAGTTTATCATGAAACTGGCAAAAAACATCATTCTCAACACTGACAGCTACAAAGTTAGCATGTTCAAACAATATCCAGTGGGCACCACTGGAGTCTACAGCTATATCGAAAGCCGCGGGGGTCGCTATGATCGCACTGTGTTCTTCGGTCTACAAGCGTTTATCAAGGAGTACCTACTTGAACCCATCACCCAAGCCGATATTGATATTGCTGATGAAATTCTTACAGCCCATGGAGAACCTTTCAACAGAGAGGGCTGGGAAAGAATTCTACGAGTACACGGAGGTTACCTTCCGGTCGTTATTCGTGCTGTTCCTGAAGGCACAGTGGTTCCTGTTAAAAACGTTTTGGCAACTATTGAAAACACTGATCCGGAAGCGTTTTGGCTCACAACCTGGCTAGAAACTGCTCTGCTTCGTGCCATTTGGTATCCAACTACTGTGGCTTCTCAGAGTTGGAAAATCCGTCAAGTCATTCTAGAAGCATTGGAGAAAACAGGTGATCCAAGTCTTATTGATTTCAAGCTTCACGATTTTGGTGCTCGCGGCGTATCTTCTATGGAAAGTGCGGGAATTGGTGGAGCCGCACACCTCGTCAACTTCATGGGCACAGATACTATCTCTGGTATTCTTTACGCTCGTGAATACTACAGTGCCGGTATTGCTGGTTTTAGCATTCCTGCTGCCGAACACTCAACCATAACTTCTTGGGGTCGTGACGGTGAAGTAGATGCTTATCGCAACATGCTCACTCAGTTTGCTCGACCCGGCAGCATCCTCGCTGTTGTTTCGGACAGCTATGACATCTTCAATGCGGCCAGTAAACTCTGGGGCGAAGAACTGCGTCAACAAGTGATTGATAGTGGTGCTACTGTTGTGATCCGTCCGGACAGCGGCGATCCTGATACCGTATGCCGCAAGTTGGTTCAAATCTTAGGCGAGAAGTTTGGTTATACAACCAACGCCAAAGGCTATAAAGTTTTGAACAATGTGCGTATCATCCAAGGTGATGGTATCAACGAACAAACCGTTCGTACCATTCTAGGAGGCTTTGCTGCCTACGGTTGGAGTGCTGATAACATTGCGTTTGGTATGGGCGGTGCTCTGCTTCAACAAGTGGATCGTGACACTCAAAAGTTCGCAATGAAGTGTTCGGCAATGCGTACTGTTCGTTGGCCTCATAGTGATCCACAATGGTACGATGTCCAAAAGGATCCTATCACTGATCCAGGCAAGAAGAGCAAGGCAGGTCGTGTTACACTTTGGAACAGCGGCGGCGAATGGATCAGCGCAGTTGATAAGCCAACTGGCTGGCACGACAAGGGCATTGGCGAATTCGTCGATGTTCTTGAAGAAGTCTATCGCGACGGTCGTCTTGTAAAAGACATTACCTTTGACGAAGTTCGAGCTAACGCTCGCAAATAAAATGTAACAAGGGTCTTGACGGGCCCTTGTTTTTTACATATAATTGACACATAGCAACACACTGAAAGACTGAAATGACTTACTTTTTGAAATCCGGCACCCGATTCAATGTAACTACCAAAGAAAGCATGGATCTTCACGAGGCACTGCCTGCTGGTACTTACACAGTTAAATTTGACAAGATGGCCGGTGCCTTCTACCTTGAAGGCATCGAAGGATTCGAAATCAAAGGAAAGATCTACGGCGATACCAAGCGCACCGCAGAGCGTGTTCTCAACACATTTATGGATCGTACTGCTTCTACCGGCATCATGCTCACTGGTGAAAAGGGTTCGGGCAAGACTCTGCTGGCTAAGATGCTGAGCCTTGACGCACAGGCCATGGGCATTCCTACTATCGTTATCAATCAACCTTGGTGCGGCGAAGACTTCAACGCCTTTATCCAGATGATTGAGCAACCCACTGTGATCCTCTTCGATGAGTTTGAAAAGGTCTACGATCGTGACGACCAGGAAAAGATGCTGACTCTGCTTGACGGTGTCTATCCTAGCAAGAAGCTGTTCATTCTAACCTGTAACGACAAGTGGCGTGTCAACGAACACATGCGTAATCGTCCTGGCCGTATCTACTACATGCTGGACTACAAAGGTCTGGACAACGACTTCATCGTTGAGTACTGCCAAGACAACCTGAAGAACAAGAATCACATTCCCAGCGTTTGCCGTATTGCTATGGTGTTCGCACAGTTCAACTTTGACATGCTGAAAGCAATGGTTGAAGAAATGAATCGTTACGACGAAACTCCACAGCAAGTTATGAAGATGCTGAATACTCGTCCTGAGTTTAGTGACGAAGCCAAGTACAAGGTCATTCTCCAACCAAAGGGTCTAGACATTCCAGAAGATCTTGTAGAAACTTCTGAGTGGCACGGTAACCCACTGACTCAACGAATCAGTTTAGACTACAAGGAGTACACTGGCAAAGTAGACGAGGACGGCGACCGTGAGTGGAATTGGGAAGACTGCCGCTTTGGTCAAGAAGACCTCAAGCAGATCGATACCACTGCTGGCAAGTTCATCTTTATCAATGAGATGGGCGATCGTGTTACACTAAGCCGTGTGCGTGAGCGTTCTTACCATTGGGATGCTTTCTAAGCTGTTGTATGCCCAAGAGTGACGACACAAGGTATGCTTCGGAGATCCCGATGGTTTTGGCCTGGGATCCCAAGTATACCGATTCCGAAATTGCCCGAGCACAATCCATTGCTTGGGCAACCAAACGAGCAGAATACAACGCCAACATGGCCAAGTGTCTGCGCCATCGTGCGCTAATTGAAGCAGACATGAAGCAACGAGGGTATAAACCAGTTAAGTCTATATCTTGGCAAGCTAACTATAATCAAAACAACAACGGTAGTCCCGCAGATATTGTGTTCGTTGATCACGAAGTAGGCGGCGTCAGTGTCAAAGACGGCAGTGACATCATTGGTAACTTTGGCACCAAAGATTTTGACCTAGACATTGATCGTCCGCGTGGAGAGGATCTGTTTAGGCATCTTGCCACACAAGAGTTTGATAGGCTGATACAGCGTGTTAAGAACGATCTTATCAAAGATCTCAAAGTAGGCGATACTTGGACAGAAGATCGTGAACTAGACTACGGCAAGTACGCTATCACACGACTGTCAGAAGACACATTCTCTTTGAAGTTTGGAACAACTAAAAAGACTGTGACCACAGAGCAACTGCTGACAGAAGATGTAGTTGATCGCAAAGGTCAATGGAAGAAGCTTCCTGGTAAGTGGCGCAGAGTATTTGGTGACTACTATCAAGATCGCAAAAAGACCTACAAGGTCGAACGCGATGCTCTATTCAATGTACTGTATCCAATCATTGTTAATCTTTGCGAAAAGATAGTGATTGCCGATCCGGAGAAGCTTTGCCAAATTGGAGGCTTTACCGAAAAGCCCTACTATGTCAGTGACCTACGCAAAGATCGAGTTTACTTTGTTCCGCCCAAATCTACTGTGCTAAACAAGATCCAAGTGGAGATCTTTAACAAGGAAAAGGATCGTAGTTTTGGATCTGGCTTTGAATTGGGCTGTAAAATTAAATTGGTTAATTCGCTCGAATTCGCCACATTGGACTTCTATGTGTGTTATAATAGTGGAACGTTCAACAGAGGACCAGTGATCAAAATCCAAAGCTTTCAGGACAAGGAGAAACTTTGGACTAAGATTAGCTGAGTTAAATACACTATGTTTCCATACATCGGCGGTAAAGCTCATCACGTGGGTTGGATGGACCCACTGTTCCCTAATCAATTCGATACCTTTGTAGAAGTCTTTGGAGGCGCCGGCTGGGTGTCTGTTAAGAGTCAAAAGGTTACTCAAAGTACAACTAGAGTCTACAACGACTTTAATCCTCTGTTAGCTAACGTCTACGAATGCCTACGCAGAGATCCAAAGGCTGTGCTAGCCTTAATGGATACAACACCTAAAAGCCAATTGTCATTGTATAGACAGTATCAAAAAGAACTGTTCCAAGACTTAGATTGGAACTCAGTTCAATTGGGCGATATAGATCTAGCAGTCAAGTACCTTTATCTCCAAACACAAGTATTTGCTGGAACACCTTTGAGCACAACCAATGTGCCCTACTTTACCGAAACCAAAGCTGGCGGCAAGTATCCTTCAAAGTATGACACACTGCGTAAGAAATTAGCCACAGATGCGATTCAACAACGTGTTCAATTGATCACCGGTGTAGAGCAAATGGACTGCGAAGATCTAATCCGTAAGTATGACAGTCCTAGTACTTTCTTTTACGTAGATCCTCCTTATTACAATATGGAGTTCTATTACTCAAAAGACTTTCCTAGAGAAAAGCACGAAAGTCTAGCCAAAACACTGAGCCAAATACAAGGCAAGTTTGCTCTTAGCTATTATGATTTTGATGACCTACATCAATTCTATCCAGAAGGGCAGTTCTTTTGGCACAAGCAAGAAGTCTATCGTTCTGCGGCTACCCGAAGCGGCAACGATGCTGACTATAAAAAGAAAAGCCGCGGAACCGAAATTCTAATTATGAATTATGATCCTCAAGTTCATAGCGGCAAACCCGTAAAGCCAAAAAAGCCAGCCAAACCAAAAAAGAATCAAAAGCCTCAAAAGCCAATTAAACCAAAAATTGTTGACACTGGACTGTTTGTGTAGTATAATAGATACTATCGTAACAACACACAGTGAGCGACACATGATTCTCAACAACGCACCGGCTAACGAAGCTATCGTTTCCAATGTGGGCGAAATCGGCGAGTTCCGTATTCGTAACTCTGCCAAAGCATTCAACATTCTGAGTTCGGGTCTGTATGCCAACAAGATCCGCGCCATCGTCCGCGAATTGAGCTGTAATGCTGTAGACAGCCACACTGCCGCTGGTCGAGCTGACACGCCATTCGATGTTCATCTTCCTAACCAACTCGAGCCGTGGTTTGCTATTCGTGACTACGGTACTGGACTGAGCCATGAACAAGTTAAAAACATTTATACCACATATTTTGAGTCTACTAAGACTGATAGCAATGCCTTCATCGGCGCTTTGGGTCTCGGCTCTAAGTCTCCTTTTAGTTATACTGATAACTTCACCGTAACTGCTATCAAAGATGGTGTCAAGGGTATCTATACTGCGTTCATCAACGAACACGGTGTGCCCAGCATCGCACTGATGACGCAAGAAGCCAGTGAAGAGCCCAGCGGTGTTGAAGTCAAATTCTCTGTAAACGATCGCTGGGACTTCAGCAAGTTTCATGAAGAAGCTCGCTATGTCTATACCTACTTTGCTCTGCGTCCTGTGGTCAGCGGTGTAGACAAGTTTGAGTTCCGTGACATTGCCTACGAAAGCAAGGATATCATCCCCGGCGTTCACCAGGCAGATCGCCATGGTCACCACGGTAGCCGTAGCATTGCCGTTATGGGCAATATCTGCTATCCCATTGATATTCCCAAAGCAGACACTAGCCTTGGCGAACTGGCCAAGCTGTTGAGCTGTGGTCTTGAGATCCATTTTGCCATTGGTGAACTGGACTTCCAAGCCAGCCGTGAAGGTCTTTCTTACATTCCTTCAACCATTGAGGCTATCAAGCGTAAGTTAGAAGCTCTTAATGCTGTGTTGGCTATCAAATTGGCTGCTGAAGCAGATGCTATTTCTAATCTGTGGGATCGTGCTATCTTCTTGAGCAAGCGTAAGGAAAACTATCTGTGGTCTGCGGCTGTACTAGCCTATGCCAAGGACAATCCTATTCCTACGTTTGATCCTGCCAAGTACGGCGGCTTGAATAACTTTACCATCAAGGTTGAAGACCTGGCCGCCAAGTACAACATTGTAGTCCGTTGTTTTACCAAGAGCCGTAACAGTGCTACTTGCCATTCTAGTAATGCCAAGACTGAGTACGGTGACAAAGATGCCAACGGTAACTACAAGACTTGGTCAGTGTGGAGTTTCTCTGTAGATGCTGACAGTAACTTTGTCGTAGGTAACCTCAAGACGGGTGCTACCGAACGTGCCAAGTTCCACTATCGCAATACCAAGAGCGATGTCTACAGCCGCACCGTTTACATTTTGGACAAGGCAGATCGTAGCAAGGAAATGGATCTGAAAGCATTCTTTGCCGCTATCCATAATCCTCCTGCGGATCGCCAAGTCAAAGCCAGCGACCTTCTTGAGAAGCCTCGTGCTGCCGGTTTGGGTCGCAACGTTACCATCATGAAGTTGGAACGCCGTGGCGGCCGCGGCGGCCGCGGCTACCGTCGAGATGACGATATGGTTTGGCGTGATGCTGGCAAAGCTGATTCGTTTGACAAGAACGAAACCTATTACTATGTTCCGCTGAGTGGTTTCCAAATGCTGAGCTCTAAGGGCTACAGCGACGCTAAACACTTCCATAGTGATGTTACTGCTCTGCCCGGCCTGTTCAAAGGCGAGATCTATGGTGTTCGTAAGACTGACATCGAAGCTATTAAGGCTCGTAAGAACTGGGTCAACTTGGAAGAACACATTGAGAAAGTATTGAACGGCAAGGATAATTCCAAACTGTTGATGAGCATTGTGCGTACTCGTGTTGAAGATCACAACTTCTTTGACATGCCAAAATTTGCTATTGGCTACATTGAAAACGCTCAAAGCCCGTATGTTGTTCTCCTTTCGGAGTTCAAAGGCGTTGACAAGTTCAACGGTAACCAGTATAATGTTACAAGTTTGTTCAGTAAGTTTGCTCCTAAGGCCAACTTGAATCCCGAAGCACTGATCAACAA
>JACCDZ010529021.1_pt1 | contig 10997 bp, 16 predicted proteins | sample 7449551 | NCBI WGS metagenome assembly JACCDZ01 (sample SAMN15323452, study PRJNA562643) | freshwater metagenome | isolation source: river surface water | place: USA:Blue River Watershed | collected 2017-08-18
GGAATCAAAGAAACTCAAGAGATGCTAGATTTTTGTGGAAAACACAATATTACTTCCGATGTTGAAATGATTCGCATGGAAGAGATTAATGAGGCTTATGAGAGAATGATTAGAAGTGATGTGAAATATCGTTTTGTTATTGATATCAAATCTTTTTAAATAAATTGGCCTTTCATTTGAAAGGCCAGTTTTATTCTTTATATTCTTTTAAGTAAGGAAGCTCTAAAACTTTACGGACATTGTATTCTTCTTTCTCAAAGACTTGAACTGTTTCATTTATTCTTCCGACATAATAAGGACGCATAGATACCTCGGGAGAATCCTCCAAAAAACCTAGAAAAAAAAGATAGCCACTTTGAGAGTTTTTTAAATTATTGTGATGAATGTGCGTTTCTACAGGAGTGGTAAAAGTAACTTGTCCACATCCTTCGATCCACTCAAAATGAAGAGAGTTAAAACCACAGATTTTAAGCTCTAAGTTTCGAGCAATGATGTAAAGAGGAGAGCGCCTATCCATGAGTAGCTTTTCCAGAAACATTTGGTTTTCTAAGCCATCATTAAAAATAGCAGCAACGGCATCGGGTTCATCTTTTATGTGAACTTTTCCTTTTTGTTCTTCTAGTAAATAAACAAAGTTCCTCTCTTTTGCCTCAACAGCAAAAGCAGAAAAATTCATAAATATGAAAAGAAGTAAAAAAATGATTTGCGACATCTTATCTTCCTTAGGTTGGTCGGAGAACGTCTTAAAGAATATGTTAACGATTTATTCTTATTTAGACAGATCATTTAAGTTTTGAATAGGCCTTGTCTATAGCTTTTACAAATAGCAGGGACAGAGAATCTTGACTAAAATTAAAGATTAGGAGCTTTATGAAGAATGTGTTGCTGGCCTATAAAATGAAATACACCCATATCTTTAGATTTAATGGGCTCTATTTCTTTTATACTCCTAATTCTCCTCGAAAAATATTCTACTTTATTGATTATATCAAAGGTGGCAACGAGCATTTAAAAAATCATCAATACTCTTTTGCTAATAATGTCCTTTTGGCCCATCTACACTTTAATATTTTGAAAACAAATTATCGCAACCCTTATGCAGGACTGATCAAATTTAAATTTCATAAAAAGCAAAACGGACATTTTTTAGTTAAAGTGATGTTTTTTAATCGCATGAATGCTTTTGATAAATACTATTTTTATCTCATCGATCTTCTACAGTTGTGGCTGAGTCTTTATTTTTGTTATCAAATTATTTTTTTGAAAAATCTTAATTTCTTAAATTTTCTTCTTCTTTTTATCATCAATTTCACTGGAATTACTCTCAATTGCATCATTATTGATTTTTTCAAAAAAGAGTTCGATTTTGTGAAATATATTGAAAATGTGATGAGTTTTGATGTGGGATATGAGACTGAGAATGTAAGAACATACACTTATATGTAGAATCTGATGCTAAAACACGTTATTCAAAGACAAAACAGAAGATTCCTTTTATAATAGAGGCATGAAAAAAAATAAAATTTATATTGCAATCGTTGTTGTTGTCTTATTTCTACTGGCCGGCTTTCTAGTTTGGAAGTATCAAACATCAAATAAGACATTATCAGAAGAGAGAAAGAGCTATTTAATTGAGTTAAATAAGCATTTAGGCACTAAAGGAATTAAAGTTTTAGATTCTTGTGAAAACGTCCAGGATTTAAAAGTTGAAAATGTTTCAATGTCAGATTTAAAAGATCTCTGCCTGTTTTATAGTCAATCTCCAGAGTTACTAGAGTTTTCTTTTAACACTCCTACGGATTTATTCCAAAAGTATGCTCTTTTAAGTGAAAAGAACATTGATTTGGGAAAACTTTGTAATCATGAAGAAAAAGAAAAAGCGGCTGCTTCTCACTTGATTGATGAGAAGAATTTAGAGAATTTATGTAAGGACATTTCTTTTGAAGCGCAATTAACTAATCAGTTTAAGAATCAAACGGAATATCAATTCTATGTAGATTGCGCTAAAGAATATTCGTTAAACTTACAACAATTTCATCAAGATGCGATGAGAAATAATTTAACCAGCTTAAGTGAAGATGATTTAATTAAACGATTCTCTGATAAGCCAAAAACTTTATTTTTAATGCAACAATGTTCAAATAAGGCCGAAAATCTTTATTGGAAGGAAGTTTCTCATTCAAATGATCAAAAAGATCTGGAATTTTGCATTACAGTTTTAGAAGAGTGTCAGAAAAATTTCACAAGTGAGAGTTGCCCGACTGATTACAAAAATATTCTGGCGCAATGTCGTCATAAACTAAAAAAATAAACATCACCTTTTCATAGACATTTTTTCTAGATTAAGTACACTTACTTTATAAAGGAAAATGTCTATGAAAAATGCACTTATCATCTCGGCTTTAATGATTCCTCATCTTTTATTTGCGAATCAAAGTAAACCTGAAAAACCAAAACTTGTTGTCACGATTATGATCGATCAATTTAGAAGCGATTATATTCAAAAATATAAACAGGAGTTTTTACCTGCAAGTCAAAAAAATAAACTTGGCGGTTTTTTATATCTCTTAGAAAACGGAAGTTATTTTCAATATGCTCAATATGATATTCTCCAATCCATGACAGCTCCTGGACATGCTACGGTGATGACAGGATCTTATCCTTATCAAAATGGAATCGTTTTAAACGAGTGGTATGATGCCAAACTGAAAAAAACGATTGAAGGAGTGGATGATAGTAAGTGGCCAATCACTTATATTGAAAATCGCGATCTAGGTGGAAAGTCTCCAAGAAATATGTTGGCCAATACTGTTGGTGATGAATTAAAAAATGCCGACTACAATTCAGAAGTAGTTTCGGTTGCACTTAAAGATCGCTCTGCTATTTTCATGGGTGGGCATCGCGCAGATATTGCTCTTTGGTATGAAGAAGATTACAAGAAGTGGGTGACAAGCAGTTTTTATCAAAAAAAATCTGACCATAAGAAATTTCTCGATCAACTGAATCTTTCAATAGAAAAAATGACTCCGATGAAGTTTCAAGCAAAATTTGAAAATGACCTCGGATCTCCCTTTGGTGGTTACCTCACTGTTCATGCCGCGATTGAAGCCATTAAGAGTTTTGAATTAGGAAAGCACAAAGACCCGGATATTTTAACTATCAGTCTTTCTTCTCATGATATTGTTGGGCATCGTTTTGATTCCAATTCTCCACAAATGAAGGAGATGACTTTACACGAAGATCAAAATATTTCAGATCTTCTTAATTTTCTCAATAGCTATGTAGATGGTGGTTTAAAGAATGTTGTCGTTGCTCTGTCTGCAGATCATGGAGTGGCCGGTAACGTAGAATATCTTAATGAACATAATCATCCGGCCGGAAGAATTACCAGCGCAGTGATCAAAGATGTTTTAGAAGAGAAATTAAATAAGAAGTTTGGCAAGTTAAAGGGAAAGTGGATTGTTGAACACGTGAACTTTAATGTTTATTTTTCAGAAGAAGCTTTCAAGAAAGTAAAGAGAGTAGATTTAGAAAATGAAGCTAAAAAAGCATTATTAGACATTGAAGGAGTGCGTTTTGTTTTTTCTAAGACGGACTATGAAGAAGGAAAATTGCCGCCCCAAATGTTTGAGCGCTTAATTAAAAAAACTTATTTTGAAGGAAGAAGTGGGGATGTGGTCATTATCCCAAAACCTTATTATATTAATTCTTCTAAGATGAACACGCATATGACTGGTTACTCTTATGATAAAACAGTTCCGCTGATTATTATGGGAGAAGCTTTTAAAAAGGCACAACATCCAAAAATTGTTGAAGTTGTAGACTTAGCGCCTACCTTGTCTTACATTCTAGGAATTATTCCTCCAAGTGCAAATGAAGGAAGAGTTCTGACGGAGAGTTTTAAATGATGCAATCAAGATTTAAGCATGAATCAGGCGACTTATTTATTGTTTCAAATGAAGATAATAAAATCATTCTTATTGATTGGAATAAAGATCCTAAGCTGCCAGTAAGCGAAAAATTAAATGAGCTTCATAAAAAGGCCCACCAACAGTTTGCTCTCTATTTCAAAAAAGAGCTAAAGCAATTTGATCTTCCTATTGCGGTGAAGGGAACACCTTTCCAGGAGAAAGTCTGGAAGTACTTATTGAAAATTAAATATGGTAAAGCTGCTCATTATAGTGATATTGCCGTCGCAATTGGACATCCAGATGCTGTGAGGGCCGTTGGAAGTGCGGTAGGGAAAAATCCTTTAGGGATTTTAATTCCTTGTCATCGAATTGTTCCTAAGTCTGGAAAGCTAGGAGGCTTTGGAGGCGGTCCGAGTTTGAAGAAGTATCTTCTTTCTCATGAGGGATATACTTTTTAAGTTCCTTCTTAATTTTCTTCTTAATTTTTTTCAATGAATTTAAAACGCTGAATCTCATGGCCATCAACGATGATTTTTTCTTCAAACATGGCCTTGGGTCTTACCCAAATCTTCCCCAATTGGTTCTCGTAAAGACATTCATAAACGACCATCTCTTCTAAGGTTTCCGTATGTCTGGCAATCATGAGTAGTTTATATTGTTTGCCTTTGTAGTGTTGATAGATACCTAGTTTCAGATGTTTGCCTTTGTTATGATAAGAAAAGAAGGTCAATAAAGAATGCTGATCAATATTTATCTACTATAAAAAATTCAGGAATCAAATGATTTTTTACTATGCGGCATAAAATTTGATATGAATACTTAGTCGAACTAATTAAATGAGGAAATAGTTATGAAGCTTTTAATATCCTTAATGGTGTTATTTGCAACATTCAATGCTTTTGCCATTGATACAGATGCTTCTAAAAGAGCACTGAATACATTAATGAACAAAAACCCATATGCTCATAGTGAGGTGCTTACAAGTCAACGCGTAAACACTTTAATTGCTCATATGATGACGAGTTCATTTGTAGATAGAAAACATGGTGTTTTATCAGTTATTGAAAACGACTGTACAAGACCAAGTGACTGGTACTATGACTGTACTCTAAGTTTGAATAGTTCTGATAAAAAAATGGATGGACGTGGCTCATTCATTGCTGATCAAGATTCTATTGAAACAACAATCATTATCAATTATTCAGTTGATAGATTCTTTAAAATTATGATTGGTAAAGTAAAATACGAAATTCGTTAATTAATTCTATATTTAAAAATAAAAAAGGGCTTCATTCAGAAGCCCTTTTTTTGTTTAAATTATTTTCCTGGCAATCTTAGTACAAGTTAACAACTTAAACATTCAATTTATCTTTTATCAGGTTGTTGAGGTCTTGATTTGTCTGATGAGTAACTATCTTGTTCTTTTCTTACATCTTTACCTGGTTGTTGTTGACCTGGTTTGTTTGCAAGATTTTTTTGGTCTTTATTTTGTTGAGATTGATTTTGACCTTGTTGTTGCCCTGGTTGTGCTTGAAAGCCTTGTTGTCTTCTTGCATTGTCTTGTCTTTGATCTGCATGTTGATTTTGTCTTTCATTCGCTGCTGGTTTTTTAACGTCTTTTTGATTGATCATAAAAATTCTCCTTTTTTTGAAATCATGTGAAAGTCTTATTGCATATCCACTGCCAATTCTTGTTTTTCCCTTGAGTAGGAAGGCGGCATAGCTGTTGCACATTTTATTAGTGTTATCTGAATTAAGAATTAGTGAAATAGAGTTGTAAAAAAATGAAGAATGACTGTTTAAGGAAGATAACAAATTTTAAGGCTCAAAAAGCAGGCACATCGTTGGATTGATGTAAGTAGCACATAAATGTTGTGTAGACGTTTTTATAAGAATTCATAAGAAGAAGAAAGAAAAAACGAAAAGAATAGTGAGGCAAAAATGGTCGAAAGAAAAAATGAAATTCCTCATACAGCATTACATTGGAATACCGGTATTTATTATTCTTTCATCATAAAGATTACTCGTTTGTGGGATTATTTTTTTAGCGTAGATGGAAAGCTTAATCAGAAAAAATATATGCAGCATTTTTTTGTCGATCAAATTTTCTTTATTTGCATCACAGCTATAAGCATTCTTCTGGTTCTCAATTATTCACCTCTTTTAGTTGTTGTAGATGACACCGGTGTAGAGTCGACGTATATGGGAATGTTATTATATGTCGATGTCATTTTATGTCTGACCCTCTTAATTCTTAATCGACTTTCTGTCATCATAAGAAGGCTTAATTGGATTGGACTTAGTCGAATTTATGTTCTTTTAGGAATCATTCCTCTTTTAAGTATTATCTTTGAACTTTTCTTAATGTTTGCTCCCTTTGACAAAGTGAACATCGAAAATTTCTCAGATGATGAATTGCAAATGTTTCAGCGCTAAATTTCAAAATACATGATTAGGGGAAAATGAATTATGAATGAAATCATTAGAAATGAAGAAAGAAAAGATGTGAAGAGCGAATGGTTTGAAGGAAGAAGCACTTTTCCTTTTCATCATCAAGAAGGGCAGACGGCCGGATATGGAGTTTTAAAGCTCATTGGACAGGTCACATTAAAACCTAATCAAAAGATTCCCAATCATTTTCAAAGTAATATGGAAGTTCTCTCTTATATAATCAGTGGAAGGATTATTCATACTGATTCGCTGGGATTTATTACAACATTAGGCCCTGGTGTTTTTCATAGTGAGTACAATGCGCTAGAAGGAGAGACGCAAATTCTGCAAATGTGGATCGCACCAGAAGTGATGGATAGTAATCCTACTTATGATGAAATCTCTCTTGCTGAAAAATTTGGCTGCACTGATCTGCTTCTCGCCGTTTCAGGAAGTGGTAGAGATGGTTCGATGAAGATAAATCAGGATATGGATGTTTATATCGGCAAGGCCATGATGGATGGAGAAAAATTAATTCACACTTTTCGCTACAGAAAATGTTGGCTGCAAGTCATCAAAGGAGATGTGTCAGTAAATGATGAGCGTCTCAAAACGGGCGATGGGATGGGGATTGAAAACGTAGATGAGCTTTTCTTTAAATGGACAGGTGGTTCACATTTTATTATCTTTGATTTACCTAACTAAAAAAATGGAAGTTCTTTTATGAAAGTATTACTGTTTTGCGGAAGTCTGAGAAAAGATTCATTCAATCTTAAATTATTAAAATGTGCTAAAAAAATTGTTGAAACAAATTCTTCATTTAAATCAACTCTACTTGATTTAAATACGCTGAATATTCCTCTTTATAGTGGAGATATTGAAGCCGAAGGAATTCCTGCAGGAGTTTCAAGGCTTGGAGAGGAAATTCTTCAAGCAGATTATATTATTATTTCATCACCGGAATATAATCGCACTATTTCAGGCGTTCTTAAAAATACTTTGTAAGTTGGGCCTAGGGCACGTCTAGCCGACTGAAGCTCTTCCAATTATGATTCGCCAATGATTTTTGATCCAAAATACCCCATTTTTATTTTCAATAACTACATCGATATGCGGAAGGGGCACAACTCTTTGTCGTATTTGGTTTCCCATCAAATGGATCGCGATTTATTATCAGGTTCACTTTTTTTATTCGTTGCCAAAAATCGCAAATCAACGAAAGCTATCTTCTTTGATGGCAACGGCCTTATCGTTATTCACAAAAAGCTTGAACGTGGACGCTTCATGTCTTTCGAGAACTTGAGCGAAGTCACTGAGATAAATTCAAATGAACTAACTCTAATTCTTAATGGTGGTCAAATACCACTGAGTAAGTCTGGTAAAAAATTATCCCTTACAAAGTAATTTTTTTGTGGGCCTAACGTTTCGGCCATTCTACAATCGATTCTATGTATGACATATCAAAAGAAAATAATAAAGAATTACTAAAAGAACTCAATCGCCATCTCCAAGAAAAGGTTCTTTTTTTAGAAAAAGATAATCAACAACTTCGTCTCATGAAACAAAAAGATGAAGAGATATCTATAAAGCTTTCAGAAGAATTACATAATCTTCGTAAGCGATTCTTTGACAATAAACAAGAGCGCAACTCCAACAAACCGAAGAATCATAAGAAGAGAAAAACTGGCAAACTTCCTCACAACCAAAACAATAATCAAACTGAGGCCCAGGAAATATCTCTTGAAGAAGTAATCGTCGAATATAAAATTGATGACTCTAAATGTATCAAGTGTGGAGAAGTTGGTCTCATCGAAATGAAGAACTGTTTTGAAGAATCAAGCGAGTTCGAAGTTGTTGAACGTAGATATATTTTAAAACGCCACAAGAGAAAAAAATATTCCTGCAAGTGCTGTCAAAATATTTCTACTTCACCGGGGGGAGTGAAACTTACTCCCGGTGCAGAGTACTCGATTCAAATGTCTACTCAAGTTGCATGTGATAAGTTTGAAGATCACTTGCCTCTAGAACGCCAAAGAAAACAAATGAATCGTGTTGGCCTTGCCGTAGAAGTAAAAACCCTTTATGGATTAACAGAGCATCTTTACAATCTCCTTCGCCCTTTGCAAGAGCTTATTCGTCTGGATGTTCTGTCTGAAAAGTGGGTTCACATCGATGAATCACCAATTGATTTTTATAATCCAAATAAGAGCAAAGGATATGTGTGGTCAATGTCTAATGCTCGTGGGGCCTACTACCAATTTGAACCAACGAGGGCCGGTGAAGTTGCTAGCGAAATGCTCAAAGGTTATAAGCAAGGCAGTGTTATGACCGATGGTTATTCTGGCTATAATTTTTTGGATCTTTTAGAAAACATCAAACATGCTTTTTGTTGGGCCCATGTGAGACGTAAGTTTTTTGAAGCAATGGTACATTCTCCAGATGCAGAAATTGCAATTGATCTTATCGACAAGCTCTACCAAGTAGAGCACATGGCCACTGAAGTCCATCAACTAAAGGAACTTAGACTTGATAATTCTGTTTCAATCGTTAAAGAATTGGATGCATGGATTGATTCATTGAATGGAAAGTTTCTTGATACAAGTTCCATTGGCAAGGCAATTAATTATTACATTGGCAGAAAAAAAGGACTTCATCATTTTTTATACGATGAAAATGTTCCTATCGATAATAATATGGCCGAGAGACGCCAGCGGTGTCCGGTAATGGGAAGAAAGAATTTCCTACATTTTAAATCAATTAACGGTGCCGATGTCGGAACATTTTTTTATTCAGTGATTGAATCTTGCAAATCAAATGGACTCAATGCCCGAGCCTATATAAATGAAATGGCACACAGGCAAGTCAACAATGAAACACTCGAAAGTCCTTACCAATACGCTTGTCGTTTAAATGAAGAGATCATGAAAAAACTTGTAAATGAAATGATGACGATTAGAAATTCCTCAGAGTGATTTAATTTTAAATAGAATTAAGTCCAATAATTCAAAATCGACTTCTAGAAAAAATCCAGACTGATGTTTGATAATGATTTGTTGTTTTTTCTCTGAGGCAATTGAGACTGAACGGAACGCAGCCTTTTTTGAGGATGTTCCATTTTTTTTCCATTTCGCAATCAGAGGTTCTCTCACGCCAACGAGTTTGGCTATTTTACCTGGTGATAAATGAAATTCCTCACCAAGTGCGATAACACTATTTTTTATATCTTCAGAATAATTACGGCGAGAAGTGTCGTTGTATTGATTGTGCTCTTTGATTTTTGCTTTGATCTTTTCGACAGCGATTAAAAGTATTGATTGCATGTTGACCTCCGTTTAAAATCTTGTCGGATCATCAACGGAAATCAAGAGACGGGGGCTAGGCCCAACTTACAATACTTTGGACTGGGTATCGCGATTGCCATCAAATCCTCTGGCAAAGAAAAAAGTCTTTCTAATGGGAGCTTCTCCTGGAAAGTATGGAGCGCTGAGAGGAATCGATAATGGAAAAATGGTTCTGCGTGCACTGGATGCAGATCTTGCTGCTGGAGAGTTTGCTCTTTCTAGTGCAAATAAGGCCTTTGATGAAGCTGGCAATTTAAATAGCGAAGATAATAAAAAGGCCTACGAAAAAACAATGAAGGCCTTTTTAGGATTTAATTAATTTAGGGACATTGATTCTTCTTCAAAATCATCTTCTGAATTGTTGTATGACGTAGAAGAGTCAATGTTTAGATAAATGTTATGAAGATCTTCAAAGCTTCTTCTTGTTGTCGCTGGAAAATCATGAATAGAAATTCCTTCTAGCTCCAATTGCTTTAACATTTTATTTAATCTTTTTAGCATTTTTTCAACTTCATTAAATTCTCTTGCATGAGGAAGTGGGCGAGTTTCTTTAATGGCCACTTCTACACCTTTTGCTTTAGAAACTTTAACGAAGTTTTTAATTTCTCTTACCGGGAGAGATTTTAAATGATGAATGGCCGAGTCTTGGCTTTCTTTATCTAGTTTTACAATTTCATTTGTTTGGCTGATTGAAAGCTCGCCATTTTTTCTCAAGCTCTTTACGTTATCGCTTGATTTCTCATCTCTTGAAATTGCCTCATGAATTTGGCGAGGAGAAAGTCCTGTTTTTTCTGCCACATGATCTAAGAATTTTTGAGCAGGAAGAATTTCTTTTTTTACTTCTTCTACATCGCTTTCTTCTGTTGAAGTTTCAGCGATAGCTTCTTCTTCATGAGGATTTAATTGTTGATAAATTTCTTTGGCCCTTCTTAATTGCGCCTCTAATTCTACTTTTGTTAAATCTTTTCTAACTAAGTTTTCATCAATGGAAAGAAGCTCTTGTTCAAGAGGACCTCTCGTGTTGATCATGACTGAAATGGTATCAAAACCTAAATTTTTATAGGCCTGTAATCTTCTTGCACCGGCCAGAACAATTTTTTCTTCGTTGATGACGATAGGATTAATAAGCCCAGCTTGCACAATAGATTTTTCAAGTTCAGAGACATCTGTATTTGTTCTTGAATAGGAATTAGTAATTTTTAGTTCGGAAATAGGCATTTCCACAATTTGTTGTGCCATGAATAAAATCCTCGAAGTATAAAAGTGTGTGTTAGGCATAATGCAATTATTTGAGGGGAAACGTCAGCTAAAAAGA
>JACCDZ011679918.1_pt1 | contig 10997 bp, 10 predicted proteins | sample 7449551 | NCBI WGS metagenome assembly JACCDZ01 (sample SAMN15323452, study PRJNA562643) | freshwater metagenome | isolation source: river surface water | place: USA:Blue River Watershed | collected 2017-08-18
CCGCCAGCGCGGCTTCGCCCAGCTCCAGCGCACGGCTGCGTTCGCTCACCAGCGCCTGCAGCGTGCCCTGCTCGTGGGCCATGTACTGGCGCACGCAACCGACCAGCGCCGGAATCAGGCTGGAACGACGCTTGAGCTGCACATCCACGCCGCTGCTGGCCTCGGCCACCCGCTGGCGGTTGAACACCAGTCGGTTGTAGACCCACACGCCCCAGCCCAGCAGCGCCACGCCGCTGAGCAGCACAATCAGCGTTCCCTGACCCATCCCGCCACCCTCGTCCTGTGCCACCCGGAATGGCCGGCACGCAGGCTGACAAGGCTACTGCATCAATGCTTCGCCTGGCGTGACTGGCTGCGCTTTGCCGGAAGTGTCCGGCCCGCGCTGGAGAATCCCTACAGGGTTCCGAGCCGCAAACCGGCATCGCCAATCACAGGCGAAAAAAGCCCGACCTTGTCTGACAAAAATCGATTCGTTGCCTATGTCAGATGTACGTCTGATGGCAGTTTGAAACCATCGTCCAAATAAGAACCGGCCACCCTCCATTGTCACAATGAGAGCGGAAGGTCAGTCGATATACCTTGTGCGAGCGCGCTATGAACCAGACCTCTGCAGCACGCTGGTGGTTGCTGGCCAGCATCCTTCTCACCCTGGTGGGCTGCCTTTGGCTGATTCCCAGCCTGTGGCAGGGGCTCTTGCTGGCAGTTGTGCTGGCCGCCCTGCAAGGCGCAGCCGTGCACAGTGCCAACAGCCAGGCCGCCCAGCTCACCCCGCCGCCCCGCGAAGAAGACCCGGCCCTCGCCTTCCTCCACTCCCTGCGACAGCTACTCGCTGAACTGCTGCCGCTGTGGAGCCAGCATGTCGAGCTGGCGCGCAGCCAGACCGAGCAGGCCGCCGGAGGGCTGACCCAGGAATTCGTCGCCATCAACCAGCAACTCGGCAGCAGCCTGGCTCAGGGTGGCAGTAGCGATGGCGTGTTCGAGGTGATCCGCAGCGCCCAGGACGAGCTGCCCAAGGCGATCAGCGCGCTGGATGAAACCCGCGAAGAGCGCAGCCAGTTCCTCACCGAGATCAACGCCCTCAGCCGCTTCGTCGACGAATTGCAGAACATGGCCGAGGACGTCGCCAAGATTGCCTCGCAGACCAACCTGCTGGCGCTCAACGCGGCCATCGAAGCGGCACGCGCCGGCGAGGCTGGCCGGGGCTTCTCGGTGGTGGCCGACGAGGTGCGCAAGCTGTCCAACCTGTCCGGCGAGACCGGCACGCGCATCACCGAGAAAGTGCGCATCATGGGTGGCTCGATGCAGCAGATGGTCGAGCGCGCCGAGCACCTTTCTAGCCTGGAGCAGGGCAAGATCGAGCAGGCCGGCGCCATCGTCAACCGCGTGCTGGGCGAGCTGGCCGGCGGCGTGGCGCAGCTGGAGCTGCGCGTGGAGGAGCTGCAGCACAGCAGCCGCCATGTCGAGCAGGCGGTCACCCAGGTGCTGGTCGACCTGCAGTTCCAGGACCGCGTCAGCCAGATCGTCGGCCATGTCACAGACGACATGCGCCGCCTGCAGGACTGCCTGCAACAGCTGGAGCCGCTGGACCGTACGGCCTGGCTGCGGCAGCTGGAGTCCACCTACACCACCCTCGAACAACAGCACATTCACGGTGGTGGCAGCGCATCCAGCGCGCAGCAATCCTCCGGGGTGACCTTCTTCTGAGCCTCTCTTTCAAGATCCACGCACAAGGAATGCAGCAATGGGCAAAACGATTCTGGTCGTCGACGACTCCTCCAGCTTCCGCCAGGTGGTCAGCATCGCCCTCAAGGGGGCCGGCTACGACGTCATCGAAGGCAGTGACGGCAGGGACGCCCTGACCAAACTGGACGGGCGCAAGATCAACCTGATCGTCTCCGACGTGAACATGCCGAACATGGATGGCATCAGCTTCGTCAAAGCCGCCAAACAGCTACCGGCCTACAAATTCACCCCGGTCATCATGCTCACCACCGAAGCCGGCGAAGCCAAGAAGGCCGAAGGCAAGGCCGCCGGCGTACGCGCCTGGGTAGTCAAGCCGTTCCAGCCTCCGGTGCTGCTGGATGCCGTGTCCAAGCTGATCCTGCCCTGAGGGCTTCTGGCATGACCGAATTCGTCCACCAGTCCGACGGCGAACGCAGCCTCTGCGTGGTCCATGGCGAGCTGAACATCTACAGCGCCGCCCAGGTCCGCGAAGAGCTGCTGCACAGCCTGGGCAGCCACCGCCAGCTGGAAATCGACCTGGGTGCTGTCAGCGATTTCGACAGCACCGGCGTGCAGATCCTGCTGGTGCTCAAGCGTGAAGCGCAGCGCCTGGGCAAGCAGCTGGCCTTTATCCACCACTCGCCCGCCGTGCGCGAAGTGCTCGACCTGCTCAACCTGGTCGGTGAGCTGGGTGATCCGCTGGTGATACCGCTGGATGCCCAAGGAGGCCGCGGATGAATCTCGACGAAGCCCGTGGCGCCCTGGTACAGGAAGGCCGCGAACTGCTGGCGGCCATGGAGGAAGCGCTGCTGGATATTGAAACCAGCGGCTACACCGATGAGCGGGTCAACGCCATCTTCCGCGCCGCGCATACCATCAAGGGCTCGGCCGGACTGTTCGGCCTCGATTCACTGGTCAGCTTTACCCATGTGGTGGAAAGCCTGCTGGACAAGGTGCGCAACAGCGAGATCGAACTGAACGGCAACATGCTTTCGCTGCTGCTGACCTGCGGCGATTACATCGGCAGCCTGATCAGCGCGGTGGAACACGGCAATGAGCTGGACGAACCCAATCCAACCCTGCGCCAGCACCTGATCGACCAGCTCAACGAATACCTGCAAAGCACTACCGCCGAGGCACCACCGGCAGAAGTTGAAAGCCCCCCGGCCGCCAATCAGGAACTGGTCGCACCGCAGAGCGGAAAAGTGGATGTCCTCGAAGGCGAGGCCGTCAGCAGCGACCTCTGGCATATCTCCCTGCGCCCTAACGGCGACGTGCTGCGCAACGGCATGGACCCGCTGTCGTTCTTTCGCTACCTCGGCAAGCTGGGGCGCATCGTCTACCTGCACACCCTCACCGACAACCTGCCCGAAGCCGCAGCCTTCGATGCCGAAACCAGCTACCTGGGCTTTGAAATCGAGTTTGAGTCAGACGCCAGCAAGCAGGAAATCGAGGACGTCTTCGAGTTCATCCGCGAGGATAGCCAGCTGCTGATCCTGCCGCCGCGCAGCCTGATCCAGTCGTACATGACCCTGATCGAATCACTACCGGAATGCCCGCGCCGGCTAGGGGAAATTCTCGTCAGCAGCGGCGCCCTCACCCCCCATGAACTGGAGCGGGTGCTGGCCCAGCAGGACAGCGCACCACAACCACCACCACCGCTCGGCACCCTGCTGGTGGAAGAGCAGTTGGTCGCCCCGCCCGTGGTCAGCGCCGCCCTGCACAAGCAAAAGCAGAGCGAAGAGCGGCGGGTGCACGAGCAGGTCTTCGTCAAGGTCGAAGCCAACAAGCTGGACAATCTCATCGACCTGGTCGGTGAGCTGGTGATCGCCGGCGCCGCCGCCAGCCTGTCGATCAAACTCAACGACGTCGCCGCCATGGCCGAAGCCAACGAAAGCGTCACCGCACTGGTCGAGCGCATCCGTGATGCCTCGCTGACCCTGCGCATGGTCGCCATCGGCGAAGTGTTCCAGCGCTTCCCGCGGGTGGTGCGCGACATCAGCAAGGAGCTGGGCAAGGACATCGAACTGCTGGTCACCGGAGCCGAAACCGAGCTGGACAAATCCATGGTCGAGAAGCTCGCCGACCCGCTGATGCATATCGTGCGCAACGCCATGGATCACGGCATCGAGACCGGCGAACAGCGCCTGGCCAGCGGCAAGACCGCCCGCGGCGCACTGCGCCTGAATGCCTACCACGAGTCCGGCAGCATCGTTATCGAAGTGAATGACGATGGCCGCGGCCTGGACCGCGAACGCATTCTCGCCAAAGCCATCGAGAAGGGCCTGGTGCAGGCCGAACAGGTGCTCAGCGACAGCGAAGTCTTCCGCCTGATCTTCGAACCGGGTTTCTCCACCGCGGCACAGATCACCAACCTGTCCGGACGCGGCGTGGGCATGGACGTGGTCCGGCGCAACATCGAGCAGCTGCGTGGCGAGGTCGACGTGCTCAGCGAGTTCGGCCTCGGCACCACGGTGCGCATCCGCCTGCCGCTGACCCTGGCGATCATCGACGGCTTTCAGGTCGGCGTCGCCGGCGAATCCTTCGTCCTGCCGCTGGATCAGGTCATCGAATGCGTCGATCTGGGCGAGCAGAAGGACCTCAACGACCTGCTCAACCTGCGCGGCGAACCCCTGCCCTTCATTCGCCTGCGCGAGCTGTTCGCCCTGTCCGGCGAGCCACCGCCGCGGGAAAGCCTGGTGGTGGTGCAGCAAGGCAGCCAGCGCGTCGGCCTGGTGGTCGATCAGTTGATCGGCGAGCTGCAGGCCGTGATCAAGCCGCTCGGTCAGCTGTTTCGCAATGTCCGTTGCATCAGCGGCACCACGATTCTCGGTAACGGTCAGGTCGCCCTGATCCTCGATGTCCCCAGCCTGGCGCAGACCATCGGCACCCACCACCTTTCATTGTCCCGCTCTGCCGAACAGCAGAACGCGACCCTCCACTGATGAGCAGGAGAGCACATCATGCAATGGTTCAATGATCTCAAACTGGCGACCAAGCTGATCCTGGCGTTCCTGGTCGTCGCCACCATCGCCGGCATCATCGGCTTTATCGGCACCCGCAGCGTCAACACGGTCAACGACATGATGACCGACATCTATGGCAACCAGTTGGTGCCGATCAACGATATCGGCAACGTGCGCACCCACGGCGCGGAGAACTACCGCCGCCTGCTGCTGCTCTCTGTTATTCATGACGCCAAGCTGGCGGACAAAGTGCGCAGTGACTACGACAACAGCCTCAAGACCATCGATGAGGGTTACAAGCACTACATGACCACCGTGCTCTCCCCCGAAGAGGCCGCCGTGGTACCCAAGCTCGATGCCGCCGTTGCCAAGTATCGGGAGCTGACCGACCAGTTCTTCCGCATGCTCGACGAGGGGCGCCAGGCCGAGGCGCAGACCTTTGTCAGCCAGGATCTCTACCCGGTCTATCTCGACATCAGCAACCATCGCGCCTCCCTGTCCGAAATCATGGCGAAGAATGCCGACGCCACCAACACCGCCTCGGACAAGATCGTCGCCGACATCATGACCCTACTCACCGGCCTGATGATCGGCGGTTTCATCATCTCCCTGGCCCTCGGCCTGCTGGTCACCCGTGTCATCGTTCGCCAACTCGGTGGCGAGCCGGCCTATGCCGCCGACGTGGTCAAGCGCGTCGCCGAGGGCGACCTGACCGTCGATGTGCAGCTGCGCAATGGCGACAACAACAGCCTGCTGGCCAGCATGCGTCAGATGACCGAAAAGCTGCGCGCCATCATCGGCGACGTGCGCATGACCGCCGACGCCCTGGCCTCGGCCTCCGAGGAAGTTGCCGCCTCCGCCCAGGCCCTCAGCCAGAACGCTTCCGAGCAGGCCGCCAACGTCGAGGAGACCAGCGCCTCGGTCGAGGAAATCTCCGCCACCGTGGCGCAGAACAGCGAGAACGCCAAGATCACCGACGGCATGGCCAGCCAGTCCTCCAAGGATGCCGTCGAAGGCGGCGAAGCCGTACGCGCGATGGTCAACGCCATGCGCCAGATCGCCGACAAGATCGGCATCATCGACGACATCGCCTACCAGACCAACCTGCTGGCACTCAACGCCGCCATCGAGGCAGCCCGCGCGGGCGACCACGGCAAAGGCTTTGCCGTGGTCGCCGCCGAAGTCCGCAAGCTGGCCGAACGCAGCCAGGTCGCCGCCCAGGAGATCGGCGGCGTGGCCGGCGAAAGCGTGACCCTGGCCGAACGTGCCGGCCAGTTGCTCGACCAGATGGTGCCGTCGATCCGCAAGACCGCCGACCTGGTACAGGAAATTTCCTCGGCCTCGCGTGAGCAGAACACCGGCCTGGAACAGATCAACCTGGCCGTCGGCCAGCTGGCGCAGACCACCCAGGTCAACGCCTCGGCCTCCGAAGAGCTGTCCTCGACCTCCGAGGAAATGAGCGCCCAGGCTATCCAGCTGCAGGAGATGATCCAGTTCTTCCGGCTCAGCGAGGAGCCGGGCAGCAAGATGGGGCGTCTAAGCCGGCCCAGTGCACCGATGAGCAAAGGCAAGAGCAGCAGTCCGCGGCGTCCGGCCGATGACGAAAAAATCGACGAAACCGCCTTCACCCGCTACTAGGAGGCGCCGCGATGAGTTCTCTTCCGGTACACAGCCCGGGGCGGGCGCTGGGCTCGACGGAAACGCCGCTGACCCAGCAGTTCCTCACCCTGACCCTGGGCCATGAACTGTTCGCCCTGCCGATCGAGCATATCCGCGAGATTATCGAGTTCGGCGGACTGACCGAGATCCCCCTGATGCCGGCCTTCCTGCGCGGCGTGATCAACCTGCGCGGCGCGGTGGTGCCGGTGATCGACCTTTCGGTGCGCTTTGGCCGTGAACGCACGCGCATCGCCAAACGCACCTGCATCGTCATTCTCGAAGTCGCTCAGGGTGACGGCCTGCAGCTGCTGGGCATCATCGTCGATGCGGTGAATGCCGTGCTGGCGGTCGAGCCACAGCAGCTGGAGAGCCGACCGGCCTTTGGTGCGCGGATTCGCGCCGACTTCATCGCCGGCATCCTCAAGCAGAACGAGGACTTCATCATCGTCCTCGATATCCCCCAGGTGCTGTCGCTGGATGAACTGGCCGAACTGGTCGGGTCGCTGGAACCCAGTAGCGCTGGAACCAGTAGCTAAGGAGCGATCATGGGACAGGCCGCAACAAACGCCTCAGCCCGGCACATCGAGCTGTCGGAGGCCGAGTTCCGTTTATTGCAGCGCCTGTTCTACGACCAGGTCGGCCTGCAACTGCCGCCTGCCAAGAAGCCCCTGGTGTGCGGGCGACTGGGCAAGCGCCTGGTTGCCAACCAGCTGAGCAGCTATCAGCAGTACCACAAGCTGCTGGTATCACCCGAGGGTACCCGCGAGCTGGAAATCGCCATCGATCTGATCACCACCCACGAGACCTACTTTTTCCGCGAACCCCAGCACTTCAACTACCTGCAGCAGAAGATCCTGCCGCAGGTCGCCGCCCAGGCGAACTTTCGGGTATGGAGCGCGGCCAGCTCCACCGGCGAAGAGGCCTACACCCTGGCCATGGTGCTCGACCAGCACCGCAGCCCGAAAGCCTGGAGCGTGCTCGGTACCGATGTCAGCCTCGGCGTGCTGGAAACGGCGCGCAAGGGCATGTTCATCGAGTCGCGTGGCGACAAGATTCCCCCCCACTACCTCAAGCGCTACTGCCTCAAGGGACAGGACCGCTATGCCGGTTACTTTCTGGTCGAACGTGCGCTGCGCGAACGGGTCGAGTTCCAGCCCAACAACCTGACCACCCCCTGTCCGGAGTTGGGCCAGTTCGACCTGATCCTGTTGCGCAACGTGCTGATCTATTTCGACCCACCAACCAAGCAGGTGGTGCTCAGGCACCTGCTCGACCGCCTCAAGCCGGGAGGCTGGCTGATGGTCGGGCATTCCGAGTCCCTGCAGGAGGTGCCGGTTCGCCTGGAGCTTGTCGCCCCCTCGATCTACCGGCTGCCCAACCGATGAGCCAGCGCTGCTACCTCAAGCCCGGGGAAATGTACTTCGGCGAAAGCACGCTGGTGGAAACCCTGCTGGGGTCCTGCGTCGCCATTACCCTGTGGTATCCGCCCGTGCGCAAGGGCGGCATCTGTCACTTCATGCTGCCGCAGCGCCAACGCGAGCTGCGCAGCCACAGCCGCGATCTGGATGGCCGCTATGGCCGTGAAGCCTGGCTATGGCTGCTGCAACAGAGTCGCGCCCAATGCCTGCAGCCGGAGCAGGCGGAAATCAAACTGTTCGGCGGCTCACGGGTGCTGCAGCTGAAGCCCGAGCAGAATTTCGCCGATATCGGGGCCAAAAATATCGAAATGGCAGAGGACTGCCTGCAGCAGGCCGGGCTACAGCCCTGCGCCCGGGACGTTGGCGGCGATGGCCACCGGGTCCTGCGTTTTGACCTGCGCACCGGTTATGTCTGGGTCAGGCGTGGCGAGGCCTTACCCAATGCCGTCCTCAAGGAGATGCAACCATGAGCATCAAGGTAATGATCGTCGATGACTCGGCGGTGATGCGCGAAGCCATGCAACAGCTGCTCAAGCCACACAAGGACATCGAGGTGATCGGCGCCGCCATGGACCCGATCCTGGCCATGCAGAAGATGCAGAACCTGTGGCCGGACGTGATCCTGCTCGACGTGGAAATGCCGCGCATGGATGGCATCAGCTTTCTCCGTCAGATCATGGCCACCCGGCCAACGCCCGTGGTGATCTGCTCGACACTGACCGAAAAAGGCGCCGATATTACCCTGCAGGCGCTGTCCGCCGGCGCCGTGGAAGTGATCTGCAAACCCACCTCGGGGCTGCGCGACTTTCTTGAGCAGAGCGCCAATGATCTGGCCAATGCCATCCGTACCGCATCCCGTGCGCGGGTCAAGCAGCAGGGCGCAAGCCCGGTGCACAAACCCGCCGCCAAACTCACCGCCGATGCGCTGATCAGCGCCCCGAGCGGCGGCCTGATCAACCAGCGCACTACCGAGAAGATCGTGGTACTGGGCACCTCCACCGGTGGCACCCAGGCCCTGGAAAGCGTGCTCTATGAGTTGCCGGTGAATGCCCCGCCCATCGCCGTGGTCCAGCACATGCCGGAGAAGTTCACCCGCAGCTTTGCCGAACGGCTCAACTCGATCTGCGCCATCGAAGTCCGCGAGGCCCAGGATGGCGACCGTCTGCTGCCGGGCCTGGCGCTGATTGCTCCGGGGGGCCGGCACATGCTGATCAAGCGCAGCGGTGGGCAATACCACGTCGAGGTCAAGGACGGCCCGCTGGTCAGTCGCCACCGGCCCTCGGTGGATGTGTTGTTTCGCTCGGCCGCCGTGCAGGCCGGACGCAATGCCCTCGGCGTGATCATGACCGGCATGGGCGACGACGGTGCCCGCGGCCTCAGGGAAATGCGCGAGGCCGGAGCCCACACCTATGCCCAGGATGAGGAGAGCTGCGTGGTATTCGGCATGCCCAAGGAAGCGATCAAGCTGGATGCCGTTGAACAGGTGGTGTCTCTCGACGAGATACCCGCAGTCCTGATGACCTGGCGCTGAGCCACGGAGAGCCACATGATTCCTAACCGTTTGCCAGGCCGCATCCTGCTCATCGATGACAGCGCCCTGCAGCGCGAGTTTGCCGCCGAACTGTGCCAGCGCATGGGTATCGAACAGATTCTGCACGCCGCCGATGGCTTCGAGGCGATCAACCTGCTGCGCGACGATGCCAGCATCGAAGCCATCATCCTCGACCTGGAAATGCCCGGCATGGATGGTGTGCAGGTGCTCCACGAACTGGCGCGCCTGGAGCTCAACCCCGCCGTGGTGGTCGCCAGTTCACGCGAAAGCGTGCTGCTCAATGTGGTCGAAAGCATGGGCAAGAGCCTGGACATCAAACTGCTCGGCGTGCTGCAGAAGCCCGTCACCCTGGAGCAGCTGGCCTGCAGCCTCGGACGTTTTTCCGCCATCGTGCAAAGCTGCGAAAAGAGCGCCGCGCAGGCCAAGGGCCCCCAGCTGGAACCGACGGACATTCTGCGGGCCATGCGCGAACACGAGTTTGTCTGTTACTTCCAGCCCAAGGTGGCGCTGTACGACGGGCGTCTGTGCGGCGCCGAAGCCCTGATCCGCTGGCAGCATCCGCAGCATGGCCTGCTGGCACCGGCCGCCTTCATCGAGATGATCGAAGCCAGCCCGCATATCTCCGAAGTCACCCTGCAGATGCTCGACATGGCCCTGGTGCACTGCAAGGGCTGGCACGAAATGGGCCTGCCGCTGAGTTTCTCGCTGAACGTCTCGGCCCGCTCGCTGGCCGATTCGCAACTGGCCGATGCGATCATCGAACGGGTCACGGCCAGTGGCATCGCCCCAGGCTTCGTGATTCTGGAAATCACCGAAAGCGCGATCATGACCGATCTCGGCATGGCCCTCGGCACACTGGCCCGCCTGCGCCTGAAAGGCTTCTCGATTTCCGTGGACGACTACGGCACCGGCTTCTCCTGCATGCTGCAGCTGTCGCGCGTGCCCTGCACCGAGCTGAAGGTCGACCGTGCCTTCGTGAATGGCGCGAGCAACAGCCAGCACCTGCGCATCCTGCTGGAAAGTGCCCTGGATATCGCCCGCAAGCTCAACCTCAAGGTCGTCGCCGAGGGCGTGGAAACCCGCGAGGACTGGCAGCTGCTGCGCGAACTGGAGTGCGGCGAGGCGCAGGGCTATTTCATCGCCAAACCGATGCCCGGCGAAGCCCTGCTAGCCTGGTGGCGAGCCAACCAGAGCCGCCTCAAGCAGCTCTAGCGGCTCTTCAGAGCATTACTCGACAGTCACCGACTTGGCCAGGTTGCGCGGCTGGTCGACGTCGGTGCCCTTGAGCACGGCAACGTGGTACGACAGCAGCTGCAGCGGCAGGGTGTAGAGAATCGGTGCCAGCAGTTCGTGGGCGTGCGGCATGTTGACCACCAGGGTGCCCTCGCCGTTCTCCATGCGTGCCTCTTCGTCGGCAAACACGATCAGTTGACCACCACGGGCACGCACTTCCTGCAGGTTGGATTTGAGCTTTTCCAGCAGCTCGTTGTTCGGCGCCACGGTGACTACCGGCATGTCGCTGTCGACCAGGGCCAGCGGGCCATGCTTGAGCTCGCCGGCAGGGTAGGCTTCAGCGTGGATGTAGGAAATTTCCTTGAGCTTGAGCGCCCCTTCCATCGCCACCGGGTACTGCTCGCCACGGCCGAGGAACAGGGTGTGGTGCTTCTCGGCAAACAGCTC
>JACCDZ010993774.1_pt1 | contig 10994 bp, 5 predicted proteins | sample 7449551 | NCBI WGS metagenome assembly JACCDZ01 (sample SAMN15323452, study PRJNA562643) | freshwater metagenome | isolation source: river surface water | place: USA:Blue River Watershed | collected 2017-08-18
CCCTCCACGCTGGCTGTGCCCATGCCGGCCGGTGCGCTGGCGCTGACCAGACTCAGCACGTGGCCGTCGTCGACGTCGGTGTCGTTGGCCAGCACGTCGATGTTGAGTAGCTGGTTCTCGGTGCCGGCAGCGGTATCGGCCACCGCCAGCGGGCCGTCATTGGTGCCGGTGACGGTGACATCCACCGTGCTGCCCGACTCGGCGCCGAACTGGTCGGTCATGGTGTAGCTGAGGGTGACGTGTACCACCGCGTCCTTGGCCAGGTGGTCGAAGTCGGTCCCCGGATCGAATTGCAGTTGGCCACCGACCACGCTGGCTGTGCCCATGCCGGCCGGTGCGCTGGCGCTGACCAGACTCAGCACGTGGCCGTCGTCGACGTCGGTGTCGTTGGCCAGCACGTCGATGTTGAGCAGCTGGTTCTCGGTGCCGGCAGCGGTGTCGGCCACCGCCACTGGCCCGTCGTTGGTGCCGGTGACGGTGACGTCCACCGTGCTGCTCGACTCGGCGCCGAACTGGTCGGTCATGGTGTAGCTGAGGGTAACGTGTACCACCGCATCCTTGGCCAGATGGTCGAAGTCAGTCCCCGGATCGAATTGCAGCTGGCCACCGACCACGCTGGCACTGCCCATGCCAGCCGGTGCGCTGGCGCTGACCAGACTCAACACGTGGCCGTCGTCGACGTCGGTGTCGTTGGCCAGCACGTCGATGTTGAGTAGCTGGTTTTCGGTGCCGGCAGCGCTGTCGGCCACCGCCACTGGCGCATCGTTGGTGCCGGTGATGGTGATGGTCGCGGTCTGCGCCACGCTGGCACCGTGCGCGTCCACCACGAAATAGCTGACGGTGATGACTTCGCTGGCGCCGGCGGCCAGGTGATCAAACGCGCTACCGTCGGCATCGACCAGCAGTTTGTTGCCGGCCAGCGTCAAGCCGGCAGGCAGCGCGCTCGAACTCGGGCCGCCGTTGACGCTGAAGCTCAGCCCGCTGGCCTGCAGGGTGGCGGTTTCGCCAGTATCGATGTCGCTGGCGCCCTGCAACAGGTCGACCTCGAAGTCGGCGCCCCCTTCGTTGCCGCCAGCGGTGACGGCGGAGCTGACGCGCGGGCCGTCATTGCTGCCCATCACATCGACGGTGACGGTGGCGTAGCTGATGGTGCCGTTGCCCAGCTGGATGGCGTAGACAAAGGAATCGTGCCGGGTTTCGCCGACGGCGAGGGAGTCCAGCCCGGTCGCGAACTTGAACTCGATCTTGCCGGCGTTGATGCGGATCTGGTTGCCGCCCAGCGTGGTTTCCCAGCCGGTGGTGACATTGCTCGTCAGCAGGTCGCTCAGTGCACCGCTGCCATCATCGATGGAGTACAGCTTCTTGGCATTGCCGCCCAGATCATTGCTCATCACGTTCAGGGTCAGCACGTTGCTACTGCTGTCGTAGTTACTGGCCGCCAGCAGTTCATCCTCGGTGTACCAGTAGGAGTCGTCGCCGGCTTGCGGTGTCTTGGAGTAGGAAACGCTGCTGATGGCCATGATGTGCTCCCTGAATGATCTGCGCCGGCCGGATGACGAGCGCGCCGCTTGCGCGCGCGGGCAAGAACGGCGGAATCGGTGACATGAGCGATGGCGGCTGGCTTGCGGCCAACCTTGCCCGGCACGGGCGGGATGCGTGTGGCGCATCAGGCTGGCGGCATGGCGCTAACGCCCCGACACCGGTCATGACATAGGAAGTGTAGTAAGCGGAACTTTTTAATCTACGGGAGAAACATCCCGTTATTGGCAGGAGCAAGCTCCGGCATGGCCCAGAGACAGCTCCCGTAACCTTGCCATACCGGCTCAGGCGGGCAGCAGCAGGCCGTGCTGCAACACGTAGCCGAGCAGGCCGTGGCGATTGCTCACCCCGAACTTCTTGTAAATCACCGTCAGATGGTTACGCAGCGTGCTCTCGCTGATGTGCAGCTTGCCGGCGATCAGCTTGGCCGGCTCGCCGCTGTTGGCCATCAGGATGGCGACGATCTTCTGTTCCTGCTCGCTCAGTGGCGGGGGCATGGCAGGGGCGGTGTCCGGCGCCGGCATGGCACCGTGGCGCGACAGCGCGTCGAAGATGCGCCCGGTGGCGTCGCGATCCAGCCACAGCTGACCGTGATGGACCTTCTCGATGGCGGTGAGCAGCTGCGCCGCGTCGGTGTCCCGCGTCAGCAGGCCGCGGGCTCCAAGCATGATGGCGCGGTCCTGCCGCGCCCGTTCCTGCTGCCGTGTCAGCAACAGCACCTTGTCGCCGCGCGTGGCCAGTGCCCGGATCAGCGCCAGGCTAGTCTCGGCGTCGCCATCCAGATCCAGTAGCACGATATTGGCCTCGGCGGCAGTCAGCGCCGCCAGCGGCGACGGTGTCACCGCAGCGCTGCCGGCCAGCGCCAGCCGCGGCGCCTGGGTGGTCAGCAGCGCCGTCAGCCCCGCCAGCAACAGCGGGAAATCGCTGATCACGAACACCCGCAGCGGGCACGCGGTATCGTCGGCCGTCAGGCCGTGTTGCGTCTGCATCGCCATCGTCGCCCCCGTTCGCTGTCACGCCACATGGCGTGCCTGTTTCAGCTTATGCCAAAACGGCAGCGCCTCCACCACAAAGCGTTAGCGGGCGGTCCGCGCGCCGCGGCAACGCCAAGCCGTGCCGCCGCAAACGACCGCGGTGTCACACAAGCTGTACACAATTAATATTTGTTAGCAAATGCCGGCTATCTGGCGGCAATGGCTTCGATTATGCTGAAACAAGATTGACTGCCGATGCTACCGGAACGCTTTGCGACGGTGCCGCGACAGCTCTCCTGGAGGAGACATCATGAAACTGCTGATGCTCATACTGCTGGCCAGCGTGCTGAGCGGCTGTGTTGTACGGCCGCTGTACCCCTATCGCCACGATGATTACTACGGCCATGACCGCTACTATCGCGGTGACGACTGGCGTGGCGGCGACTGGCGCGACGGTGATCGCCGCGGTAGCCGGCGTCGCTAAACCAGTGCGCCATGCCCGTCATGGCGCGCAACACTCAGGACAGCAGGGCCGGCAGATGCCGGCCCTGTCCGCAAGCAATTCCCGGTGTCGCCACGCATGGCGGCCCGTCACTGACATAGCGAGAACCAATATGAAAACCATCCTGTTTGCCCTGATCGCCGCCAGCAGCCTGTCGGCCTGTGTGGTACAGCCCGCGCGCGTCAAGCTGCGCTCCCCCATCGTGCTGGAGCCGGCGGTGGTGGTCGAGCCGGTCTACGATGATCACTACCATCGCGGTGGCGGCTTCTGCCCGCCGGGGCAGGGGAAGAAAGGCCGCTGCTAAAGGTTGGCCGCAACGCCAGCATCATGGCACCGGTAACGAGCGGCGCCGCAGCCCTGAGCCGCGCCGCAAGCCACAAAACAACACCGCCCCCGACATCGTCGGGGGCGGTGCTGTTTAACTAGCGGCCATAGACCCTAGGGGCGGCGTGTTGGCCGCGGCCGGCACACTCAGCCGCAGGCGCCGACATGGCCGCAGGCGGTGCAGAATTCGCAGCCGTCCTTCTTGATCAGCGCGCGGTTGCCGCACTCCGGGCAGGCCTTGCCGGCCATCGGTGCCGCGGCCACGTTGACCACCGCGCTTTCGAACAGGTCACCCTGCTCCGGCACCATCACCCCCATGTCCTCCACCGGCACGCCGTCCTCGCTGAGGATGCCCAGCATCGCGTAGCGATGGATGATCAGCCGCGCCAGATAGGCCTCGGTCGACGGCCAGCTCTGCGACTTGTCGCTGGCCGGCACGCGGGCAAAGAAATCGGCCTGCGGCTCGGCGTAGCTCAGCAGCTTGCGCAGCTTCATGCCGATCCACGCCGGATCGATCACCCGCATGTCGAGGCTCAGCATCTTGCACAGCCCGTCCAGTTCGCGCGGATAGTGGCCGGCCAGCCACATCGAGTACGGCCGGCGCTGGCCGGTGGGCAACACCAGCTCCTTCACGAACAGCACGAAATCGTCGCCGGTCTGCGGGTTGCTGACATCCACCGACCAGCTGATGGTGCCGTCGGTGCCCGATTTCGGTTCCTTGCGTGCGAACAGCGCGTCCATCACCGGGGTGGCGGCGCCGGCGGCCAGCGTCAGCGCACCCAGCTGTTCGATGCGGTGGCGCACCACGCGCGCCAGCGCGGCGGCGGCGGCGCTGCTCTGCACCGGCGCGTCGCCCAGCTCGGCGCGGTAGTGGCGGTCGCCACGGGTGGCGGCCAGCGCGTCCAGCTTGGCGCCCAGCCAGGCACGATCACGGCAGCGCATGTCCATCGACAGCGTCTTGGCGATGGCGCCGAGGCCGCGCGGCACGTCGCCGTTGACCCAGCACTCGAACGGCAGCGGTGCCTCGCCGTCGATATGGCCGACCATCACCGCGAAATCGCCCTCCTCGCCCTCCACCATGAAGGTCCACGACGGGTTGCCGTGCTTCAGCCGCGGCCGGTTCGGCCATTTCAGGCTGGCCAGCGCCGGGCTGGGTGCGGTGTTGAGGGTGATGCGGCGGTCGGGATCGTTCTGGTTGCCCAGATCCTGCGGCAGCTGCTGGCTGGCGGCGGTCGGTGTCGGCTCGATCGACAGCACCGAACCGAGCACGCTGTTGGGGCGGTAGGTGGTGATGCCCTTCAGCCCGGCGCGCCACGCTTCCAGATACAGCGTCTCGAAGTCGGCGAACGGGTAGTCGGCCGGCACGTTGACGGTCTTGGAGATGGCGGTGTCGATGTACGGCGCCACGGCCGCCACCATGCGCATGTGATCAAGCGCGCTCATCTGCAGCGCGCTGACGAAATACTCCGGCAGCGCGTTGGTGTCGCCACCCTGCATGCGGTACACGCGGTAGGCGTGGTCCTCGACCAGGTATTCCTGCTGCGTGCCGTCGGCCATGCGCTTCTTGCGGGTGTAGTACCAGGAAAACGGCGGCTCGATGCCGTTGGAGGCATTGTCGGCAAACGCCAGCGAGATGGTACCGGTCGGCGCGATGGACAGCAGGTGCGAGTTGCGGATGCCGTGCTTCCTGATGCGCGCCTTGAGCTTGTCCGGCAGGCGGCTGGCGCAGTGCGGCGCCGCCAGGTACTTGTCGGCATCGAACAGCGGGAAGGCACCCTTCTCGATGGCCAGATCCACCGACGCGTCGTAGGCGGCGTCGCGCATGTGCTCGGAGATGCTTGCGGCCAACCTGCGGCCTTCCTCGCTGTCGTAGCGCACCTTGAGCATGATCAGCGCGTCGCCCAGCCCGGTGAAGCCCAGCCCGACGCGGCGCTTGTTCTGCGCCTCGCGCTGCTGCTCCACCAGCGGCCACACGGTGAGGTCGAGCACGTTGTCCAGCATGCGGATCGAGGTGCGTACCACCTTCTCGAAAGCCTTGAAATCGAAGGCCGGCGCGTCGCCGAACGGCTGGCGCACGAACTTGCACAGGTTGATGGAGCCCAGGTCGCAGCAGCCATAGTCCGGCAGCGGCTGTTCACCGCACGGGTTGGTGGACTCGATCACCTCGCAGTAGGACAGGTTGTTGTCGGCGTTGATCTTGGACATGAACAGCACGCCCGGCTCGGCGTGGTCGTAGGTCGAGGCCATGATCTGCTGCCACAAGTCGCGGGCGCGCACGCTGCGGTACACCCACAGTCCGTCCTCGCGCTGGAAGCTGTCGGGGAAGGCATCCGACGCCGGTGCCACCGCGTGGGTCAGTTGCCAGTCGCCGTCGGCCTCCACCGCCTGCATGAAGGCATCGGACACCCCCACCGACATGTTGAAGTTGGCGAGGTCGCCGCCGTCCTTGGCGTGGATGAAGGCCTCGATGTCCGGGTGGCTGACATCCAGCACCCCCATCTGCGCGCCGCGGCGCGCGCCGGCGGATTCCACCGTTTCGCAGCTGCGGTCGAACACGCGCATGTACGACACCGGGCCGGAGGCGCGGCTGTTGGTGCCCTTCACCCGCGCGCCCTTGGGGCGGATGCGGCTGAAGTTGTAGCCGACCCCGCCGCCACGACGCATGGTTTCCGCCGACTGCAGCAGCGCCTCGTAGATGCCGACCTTGCCGTGCTCACTGACGGACACCGCGTCGCCGACCGGCTGCACGAAGCAGTTGATCAGCGTGGCCTTGAGATCGGTGCCGGCGGCGGAGTTGATGCGGCCGCCGGGGATGAAACCGTTGTCCAGTGCTTCGAAAAACAGCGGGGCAAAACGTTGCGGATCCTGCTCTTGCTCGGCCAGTGCCTGCGCCACGCGCTGGCGTACTTCGCTGACCGATTGTTCGCCGTTCTTGGCGTATTTTTCCAGCAATACCTCGCGTGAAATATCCTGCTCCGCAAACGCTACGCTATTGTCCCGGTTCATGCCGCCCCCGCTAGATGTGGTGTCTTGAAAGTTTAAGTCTACTAGATGCAGCACTTCACGCCCTTGATTTTCATTAAAGGGGCACCACTGAGCAGCCTGCGGCCAACCCTGTGCGGCAGGCATACAACAGCCACCACACGACGCACCAAACGCTTGCGGCCAACCTTGTGACAAGGTTGGCCGCAAGCGGAAAAGCAGGCGCTTATTTCAGTTTCAGCAGCAGCGGCACGCCATCCTTGTCGGCCTTCACCTTGTCGGCGTCCAGCACGCTGATGCGCTCGACCAGCTCCGGTTTCGCCGTCAGCAGCAGCTGCCGTGCCGCCTCGCCACGGGCGCGGGCCAGCGCCTGCAGCGCGCTATCGTCGATCTTCTGCGCCGCCAGCAGCTCGCCGCGCATCGACTGCGCGCGCTCGGCGGTGTCCTTCTCGCTGGCCACCCGCTTGAGCCAGGCGAAGCGGCCGAACTGCACCGCGTAGCCATCGCCCACCGCCTTGCGGATCGCCGGATCGCCCATGTCCGGCAGCGGCAGCGGTTCGTCGGCCTGAAGCTGGTAGGCGGCACGCTTGAGGATATCGCTGTCGACGCGGTAGCGCGCGAGCTCCTTGCTGTCCTGCTCCACGTCATAACCGCCACCAATGGCCAGCGCCAGCTTCGGCCGCTTGACCAGCAGCTCGGCCAGCTTCAGCAGCTTCTCGCGCTCCGGCGGCGGGATGCGGTCGTCGCCGGCGTCGGCGTAGATGTCGTCGAAGCCCTCGCCGCCGAACAGCGCGCGGAACGGCGCGGAGACGATCTTGACCACGATGTTGCGGAACGCCTGCCACACCAGGTGGCCGTAGGAGAAGTCCGGCGCATCGAGGCTGCCGGCCACCGGCAGCGACAGGTCGATGCGGCCGTCGCTGTCCTCCAGCAGCGCCACCGCCAGGCGCAGCGGCAGGCGGGTACCGTCGTAGTCGCTGACCTCCTCGCCCAGCTGGATGTGGTCGATCACCATGCGGTTTTCGCCCTGCAGCTGGCGGTTTTTCAGCACGTAGCGCAGCTCGGTGGAGAGGCTGCCATCGGTGATCTTCCAGCCGGCAAAGGTCATCGAGTACGGGTTGAGGCTGCCCAGCGGGATGTTGCGGAAGTTCAGCACCATGTCGAGATCGTTGGTCACCGCCAGCGGCGACAGCGCACCGCGGATGCGCACGTCGCCGAACTGGTCGACGCGACCGTCCAGCGTCACCGTACCGCGCCGCCCCGGGTGGCTGGACAGGCCGAGCACAGTGCCGGACAGCGAGTGGATGCGGGTGGCAAAGCTGGGGTTGAGACCGAGATCGGCAAAGTCCATGCGCGCATTGCGCACGCGGACGGCGCGCACCTCGACCAGCGGCAGCTTGTCGCCGCCATCGCCCCTGGCGGCGGGCGCCGCCTTGGCCGCCGCCTGCGGCTTCATCAGGTGCGCGAAGTTGGGCACCCGTTTTTCGTCGAGGATCAGCCGCAGCTGCGGCGACACCAGCCGCACGTCGCCGAGGCTGATCCTGTCCGGCTGCGCCTTGATGCCGCTGACGGCCAGCTGCTGCCAGCCGAGCAGCACCTCGCGCCGGCCCGGCTCAAACAGCGCCAGCTTGTCCAGCGCCGCCTTGCCGTCGGCCTGCCAGCGACTGCCCTGCAGCGCAAAGCCGAGATCGGCCGACAGCTCGCCGCCACCAAAACGCAGCACGGTGTTATCCAGCGCATACGGCGCCACGTCACGCAGCGGCAGCCGGCTGGCGCGCAGCTTGCCCTTGATGTCCTGCAGGTTGGCCGCAAGCGTGGCATCCAGCTGCAGCCGGCCCGGCCCCAGCGCCGCCGCCAGCTGCACGGCAAAGCCCTGCTGCGGGTCGCCGCTGACGCGGGCGCTGACATCCTGCAAGGCCACGCTGACCGGCTGGCTACTGCCGGCATCGCGCCAGCTGAGCGCGGATTGCGCCAGCGTCAGCTGCGGGTAGCGGATCTGCCACGGCTGGCCGGCACTGGCGGCGGCCGGCGTCGCGGCAGTGGTGGTGACCGGCAGCGGGCGCAGCGCCTCGTCGATGTCCAGCTGCCCGGCTTTGTTGCGGCCGATGGCCAGCTGCAGGCCGGCGACGCTGATGTCACCCGGCGTCAGCTGCCGCTTGCCCAGATCCAGCTGGCTGCTGGCCAGCTGCAGCCGCGCCAGGCTGGCGAACGCCGGCTTGCCCTGGCTGGCGGCGCTCAGTTGCGACAGCGCCAGCGTGGCGTTGTCGACCCTGACGCTGCCATCCGCCGCCACCGCCACTGCCGCCTGCAGGCTGTCCAGCCGCACGCTGGCGGCCAGCGGCGTGACAAAGCCGCGGTGCTCGGCGCGTAGCTGCCAGTTGTCGACGTGGATGGCCGGCAGGCTCACGGTCCAGCCTCCCGCCGGCTTGGTGGTAGCTACCGCCGGTTTGGCCGTCGCGGCGGTTTTCACGCTGGCCGCGGCCGGTGCGGCGGCGGAAGGCAAGGCCGCCAACCAGTCCGGCTGCCCCAGACGGTCGAGTACGGTGTCCAGCTCGCCGCCGGCGAGGCTGAGCCTGCCCACGGTCAGCCGGCGGCTGGCGAGGTCGAACTCGCCGCCGCTGAGCGCCAGCTGGCCGAGCTTGAAAGTGCTGCCGCTGCCCGGCGCGGTCACCGCCAGCGCCGCAAGGTTGGCCGCAACGCCCTTGGCCGACAGCCGCACCGTCTTGCCGGCCAGATCGAAGTGGTACGGCAGGCTGACGCTCAGCTTGCCCTGCGGCGGCGCCAGCCTGAGATGCGGTTGTACGTACGGCCACACGCTGGCGAGGGTAAAGCCGGTCGCCTTCAGCACCCCGTCCGACTGCAAGGGCTGCAACAGCAGGCTGCCCTGCCAGTCCAGTTTGGTGCCGTCGCCCAGCTCGGCGGCGAGGCGGTAGCGGCCGTGGTTATTGGGCAGCGTGGACAGGTTTTTCAGCTGGAAGTCCAGCGGCAGCACCTGACGCTGCACGTCGCCGCCCAGCTGGTCGTGCAGCAGCAGCTGGCCCTTGTTCAGCGCCAGCTGGGTCAGCAGCAGCTTGGGCGGCTCGCCATCGTCCTCGTCCGGCGCGGTATCCGGGCCGGCGGCGTCGCGCAGCAGGCGCGTCCAGTTCCATTCGCCCTGCGCATTGCGCGCCGCCCACAGTCGCGGCGTGTCCAGGGTCAGCTCCGCCAGCTCGAAGCGGCCGATCAGCAGCGGCACCGCCTCGGCATCGACATTCAGCCGCGCGGCGCTGAACAGCGGTGTGCCGTCGCGATCGTTCAGGTGCACATCGTGCACGGTCAGCCGCCACGCCCACGGCGCGAACTCCACCTCGCCCAGCGTCAGGCTGCGGCCAACCTTCTGCGCCCAGTTGCCGGCGGCGTAGTCCACCGCCTTGGGCACCCCGGCCCACAGCCCGCCCAGCAGCACGGCCACGGTGGCGGCACTCCACAACAGACGACGGGGCCAGCGCGCGGGCGTGGCGGCAGCTTGGGCAGCGGTTTCACTCATCATTAAACAGTCCGGCAAAAATAGGCAGTGCCCGCCCGCAGCTAGTGCGGCCGCGGCTGTGGGCTTTATTCCACAACCGGCTGCCAGCAAGGCGGACGAAGGTTGCAGTCGCGCCGCGCCGCTCATAGCATGGCGAAGCGTGACCATAATTTTAAACACCGCAGTCCAGACTGCGGCTTTCATCAAGCATTCTATACCCTGAAGAGGAACGCATTTTGATTGATCTCGCCTGGCCGTGCCATGCACGCCAGCCGCTGCTGCGGCAACCCTGCGACCTGCGCCTCGATGCCGCGCAGGCTTTCCTGACGCTGGCGCGCCGCCGTGACGCGCTGCTCAACCACGAACGCCGCAGCACCAGCTCCGGCGCCCACACCTGATCGCCATAGGACTACCCAATGAACGACGCGCAGAAAATCCAGCAATGGCTGGACGAAAACCGGATTACCGAAGTTGAATGCCTGATTCCGGACATGACCGGGCTGGCGCGCGGCAAGATCGTGCCGCGCCACAAGTACAACCCCGCCGAGGGCCTGCGCCTGCCGGAAGCCGTGCTGTCGATGACCGTCACCGGCGACTTTCCCGAGCAGGATTTCACCTCCGTCGCCGACCCCGACATGCGCCTGATCCCGGACGCCAGCACCGTGCGCCCGGTGCCGTGGGCCAAGGAGCCGACCGCGCAGATCATCCACGACTGCGTCAATTTCGACGGCACGGATGCCGATCTCGCGCCGCGCAACGTGCTCAAGCGCATCCTCAAGCTGTACCAGCAGGACGGCCTGTCCGCCATCGTCGCCCCGGAAATGGAGTTCTACTTGGTACAGGTCGAGCCCGACGAAGACATCCCGCTGAAACCGCCGGTTGGCCGCACCAAGCGCACCGAGGCCGGGATGCAGAGCTTTTCCATCGACGCGGTCAACGAATACGACAACATCTTCGACGAGATCTACGACTGGTGCGAGGCGCAGGGTCTGGCGCTGGACACGCTGATCCACGAGATGGGCACCGCGCAGATGGAGATCAACCTCGATCACGGCGATCCGCTGCAGCTGGCCGACCAGGTGTTCCTGTTCAAGCGCACCGTGCGCGAGGTGGCGATCCGCAACAATATGTACGCCACCTTCATGGCCAAGCCGATGCAGGGCCAGCC
>JACCDZ011451000.1_pt1 | contig 10993 bp, 9 predicted proteins | sample 7449551 | NCBI WGS metagenome assembly JACCDZ01 (sample SAMN15323452, study PRJNA562643) | freshwater metagenome | isolation source: river surface water | place: USA:Blue River Watershed | collected 2017-08-18
AATATCTGTCCAAGGAAAGTCTGATACCACTTCTTCTTAACTACCACATAGCAGTTAAAGACGATGTGCATCCCTTCCAAACACAGTTGATTTGCCCAAACAATGGGCATGTTTTTCAATGTGCTCATGTGCAATGGGATCAGGAAACCACTGTCATCACCATCATCCAAAGCTTCAGATGAGGTAATATCAACAGATTTCCCGCGATATACCACATTCTTATGCCTTGCCCCAATTACCTTCATCTTGCGGTATTGGGTAGCAGATTCCTGCCAATAGAGGGTGATTACGTTGTAGTTCCGAGAGAAACTACCCAGAGCTTGAGTAAGCTGTCCAACAACAGCAGACTCAACAGTGATGTTATCTCCCTTTTCAATCTTTACCGAGTTCAGTCGAGCACCGGGTTGCCATTCCCCAAGGATGATCTCTTCCGAGATCGAGTTCCATGTGATCCTGAAATCGTAGTGTGCCGTTTCTGGATGCTGACCGTTGGTCCTGACAGTCGTCTCAATGGGCTGAGGCTCATAGAGCGGAGCAGGCACCACAGGGGGAGCAGTTTGAGGGTCTTCACCCGCAGTCTTCCAAGCTTCCAGTGCATCAAGGTAATCCTTGTATGCTTCAGCTTCAGCCAGATAATCATCAAACTCAGACTCATTACCAGTCTGGTTCGCCATCATATTCTGGAAGAATTTGTAGATATACAGTTTACCTTCTCTGGTAAACGTATTCAGAGGCACACCCCAAACAATGAAAGCATAATCGATGTCACTGAGATCAGGGTTCTCTTGAACCTGTTCAATCAGTTTATCGATTTTCTTTCCACCAGAAGCCCGTTTCCAAGCTTTCTTGGCAATGGGATAGATGTTTGTGAGGTGAGGTTCCTCATCAATCATTTTGTTATTGGTGCGGACAGGTATCATTGGGAAATAGCCATCCATCGGGATGACTGAACTTTCCAATGCATCAAGATCAACGTTCCCGGTTCCCAATTTATACAGGAACATCTTCGGGACACCTTTGTATCCGTTATCCTTTTCCCAATCAGATTCCTGACCCCAGAACCTTGAACCAGTCAGAAGAAATTCTTCTTCAATCTCTTTGGTATTCGTGTTCTCGAACACACCGGGTTCGATTTCCACTACGTTGTCTGTCTCAGTGAGGATCGTTTCCTCATAAGCAGGCTCTTCCCAGACAGCGATCCTTTCGATGTCCCACCAAGAACGGTCTGCGTCCACGGCATCAGGCCGGAGCAGAACATGACGCTCAAACGTCTCGGTCTCTCGATCATAGAGACGAGTGCCGATCTCGGTCTTGGTCTCTGTGAGCACCGAAGGACGCCCATCAGAGTAGGTCTTGAGCACGCGGGTTATGCTGTGCCGGGACTGGACGGTATCAACGTCTGTGACCGATCCCAGCGAGTAGAAGCCTGTCCTGCTAGGCAGTGATGTGTCGCTCATATAAGGCCCAAGCACTGGACCCTCAGACACGAACACCGGGTCAGGATTGACCGGAGCTATCTTCTCGGAATACCGAGCATAGATATACTTTCCGTCTGGATCATAATTAACCGGACTGAATGTATGAGTGGTTGTGTCTTCAAAGGTAATGGTGATGTCAAAAGTGACTTCATCAATATCCGCCATCCAATCAGAATCGAGAAGATCAAAGTGGTTTTCCACCATGTATTCTTCTGCCCAATTCCAATAATCAGCAAATCCCAGAATGACTTGTTCACCCACTGCCACTGAACCAACGGGAACAGTGATGTAGGGTTCGATCAATTCGGGATTGATAGGAGAAGCACCAAACACACCACCCAAAGGCATACCTTCGGGATAGTGTTGCTTTGCCCAACGAAAGAATGATCTGTAGTTCATTCGGGGACCATTCAAAGTCCCCGAAACAATCACATCTCCAACAGATTTGCCGGTATTCGAGAGAACACCATTTAGAACCAGATACTTCAGGTAGTTGGTCCTAAATTCATAATCCCCTGCCATGTTATACACGACAGAGGATACGAAGATTTGTTCTCTTGGTCCAAACAATCCCACAGGATGTTCCTTAGACGTTCAAACCATTGTTGGTTTTGATACGCTGCATGACAGTATCGACAGAAGCGTTTTGCAAAGCCGTAGGAGCCAGCAGACCTTCATCAATGGTCTTCTGAGTAACCCACGAGTCGATGAACATCTTCGCCGCTTTCACTTCAGCGTCACGCTGATAGCTGGTGATCTGTTGGGTGTAGAGGTCTTTCTGCTTGCCGATCAGACCCACAACCACAGTCGTCCCATCCGTCCGGGTATCCAGCGTTTGAGCGCGAGCACCCTCAACCTGTTCTTGCAGGAGTTCCTTCTGCGTGGGCAGGAGTTGGGTGACAGTGAATTCCTTCGTCCGGTTGTCCCAACCGATCACACCGGCCACAGGCGTTCCATCAGAACGGTTCCCGACAGTCTGTGCCCGTGCAGCTTCAGCCTGCTCTTCGGTCAGCAGACGTTGAGCCGGGAGAACAAAGTCCATCTGGAATTGCTTCATGTCACGGTCGATAGCTGCCGACTGCATTTCGCTGTCCAGCATTTCGATCCGCTTCGGAAGCATCTGTTCGACATCAGCCTCTTTGAGTTGGTTATCCCAACCAATACCAGAGATGATGGCTTTGACCTGATTGATGGCTTCTTCCAACTGTTCCTTTTGCAAAGGCAGCATGTTGGTGTTGTTGAATTGCTTCGCTTCAACATCCAGTTGAAGAGCATCTTTTTCTAAGAGCTTCTGACAGAAATCTTGATCCATCAGAGCAAGCTGCATCTTCTTCACAGCAAAATCAGCAGCAGCAGTCTTTGCAGTTGCTTTCTTGGTGAAGTAATCGAGCTTGGTATTTTCCAGTTCCACACGAGAACGAATGGCATTGATTTCAGCCGTTCGTGCTTGGTATTGGGACATGACAGCTTGCCAATAGGCATTGTCTTTGCCCATCAGGAATTGAACAGCCTGTCCCATCGCACTCTGGATCGATGCCGTATAGACATCAGCGTATTCACGTCCAGTGATCCGATCCTGTTCATATTGGCTCTTCAGATGAGCACTCATGGCGTCCATGAGAGCATCGAAGACACCGGGACCACCGACAGTTCGGTTGGTCAGTTGAGCCAGATCGATCGGTGCAACGTTGTCATAGAGAGGATTTCCCGTCGAAGGCGGGATTTGGAAATCACTCGCATCAAAATCAATATCTGGGAATGCGAAATCCCCATCCTCCACCAGCTTGTCAAAGACGGCTTCGGCTTCGTCGCTTCCACCGCAAGAATTCGAACCGGGAAGGATGGGCATTTCATTTCACCTTATGAACCAGAGAGATCGATCAAGCGCCCATGCCAGCGGCAGCGGCTTGCTTGTTTGCCAACACCTTGAGTTCTTCAGGCGTCAGAGCCGGAAGCTCTTCAATAGCGAATTCACGAACCCATTTGGTATCGGGAAGGATTTGGCCATTGGCACCTTTCTTGGTGCGGATTTGCTGAAATTGCTTTTCTTTCAGCATGTCCAGAAGCATGTTTTCGACATGCCAGCCATCGACCTGTTCGCCATAAGGGATATAGCGTTTGATCTCGCCAACAAAACGATTCGACACAGTGAAGATTTCACCCGGAAGATCGGCTTTGGCTGGATTCATGTTCGTGATCCGCACACGAATCAGACGAGTTGCTTCAAGATATTTCTCTTGACGAAGTTCCGTCTTCGTCTTTTCACGAGGAGCTTCTTCTTTTTCGACTTCGCCATTCATCTTGGCATTGATCTTCTCACGAAGAGCATCGATCCCGATATTGGGCGAGTAGGTGACACCCAGAGTGGCAGCTTTCGTCTTCAGAAGAGCCAGTTGATCGACCACAGGAGCAGTCACTTCAGGAGCGACCGGAGGTGCTGAGGCGGTCGAAGCAGGAGTTGCCACAGCTTCTTTTTGAGCTTCGGCGGGAGCTTTCGAAGTATCGTTCATTGTTCCATGACCTTTTATGAAGAAGGGGACAGGAAGACCTCTTCCTATCCCCCGGTTTCAGTATCTCACTCAGATCAGAGCGGTGCAACCGTCTTGATCAGAGCAATCCGCTCAGGACGCAGGATCAGGATACCGTAATACCACTTGATGGACGAGAAACCCGTCTCACCATAGGGGTCATTCCGGTCAGCCGTTTCCTTGCCCGGCATCTTGGTGGTCATGTCGAATTTGGTCGTCTTGCCATCGGTTTGGAAGCCAATGGTGGTGAACGACTGATCGCCAATGACCAGCATCGGATACACGTTGTAGCGCGTGCCCGAGCCGCCGTAGGGAGTGCCAGTCCGGTAGCCAAGGTTCGCACCCGTGGCAGCCGCACCTGCACCAGTCCAGTTCAGCATTTCAGGAACGACGATGATCTTGAATGCGTCAAGCATCCCGATTTCGCCGTTCATGATCGTGGCTGCATCCGCGTATTTGTGCACGGGAATGAAAGCCGCGTCGTTGAACGAATCAACCATTTTGCGAATCAGAGGGATCAATTCCGAGCCGACATACATGATACGACCCGCATTGACGGTTTTCGTATCGATCATACGCGAACCCGAAATGACTTTCGTCTGCTTCGGAGTGCGGTTGTCGTCAAGGATGATCGACAGACGCATCAGGTCATCGTAGTCCACGACCGAGGGAGAGGCACCTTCGCCGGTGATGGTGGCATTCGAAGAGGCAGCACCAGCGTAGTGGATCACACCGGCAGCAGCCAGAAGGTCGGCTTGCAGCACGGCTTCGGTCAGTTGCACAGCACCCGACACCATTTCACGGGACATGTGCCCGTAGAGATCGCTGTCCGAATCGAAGTCCAGCGACTCTTTGGTGAATTCGGTGAATATACCGAATTTGGTGATCGTGCCCGAACGGGTCAGACGGGTGAAACCAACCCGGTTCACACGGCCACCGTTCTCAGTCATCGTCGGCAGCTTGTCGGTGATCCGACCGATGTCCTTGGACGAGCCATAGAGGTTGCCGTAGCCCGGATTGGCACCGGAAGCCCCGGTCAGAACAGCACCAGCAGCGTCGATACCCTGATCGCTGAGGTTGCGGTCATCAAGCAGCGGGACATAGACGGAAAATTTGACTTCTTTGCCGAAGTGTTTCGGCATCGAGATCGTGTCAGCCAGCGGCATGAAGTATTGTTCTTTGCGGGATTCGATGATCGCTTTCTTGTGCCAGAAGAAAACGTTCATCTGCGAAGAGCCAGCACCTTCGACAGTCGAAGGAGCGCCATTCGGAGCGTTGTATTGATGAGCCATGTGACCTTTCCCTTAGCTCAGAGCCGGAAATTTCCTGCCTGTTTTTCGAATTCCTCATCGCTCATTGCGAGAGGGTTGAAGTCGGGAGCAGGTTTCGCCGGAGTTGTCCGGGTAGTTCCAGCCGCCCTTGCCGCCTCACCATTGACCGCTGCCGGTTTCGGTTTCGCTGCACGAGTCTCAATCGGTTGACGGGTAGTCGCGGCAGGTTTCTCTTGAACCGGAGGAGTTGCAGGCTTTGCTTCCTGTTTCTTCTGGTTCGTGGGAACACCGTTTGCCAGCAGACGCCCATGCTTGTGGAGTTCGTCAGCAACCGTTTTGTAGGCATCGAGGAAAATGGCATCTTCAGGGATGACATTCAGGAGCTTCAATCGATCCACTTCACTGATAACTTGGTCATAAATGCCAGTTTCGCGGTGAGTGTTGATGAGTTCCAGAATTTTGGGTTCTTTGAAAACCCGACCCTGACTTACCTTGTCCCACTGTTTATCGATGATTTGGACGGTTTCTTTGCCGAATGGAGTGGACTGAACGTCTTCCAAGACTTCATTGAAACGCATCTGATCGTCAGAGACAGCGTGGTTGCCCGGTGTATACTTCGTTTCTTCGGACATATCAAGATCAAGTGGATCGATCTGCTTGTCTTTCAGAAACTTTGCGATTGCAGCAGGGTCTTTCTTCTCCAAGTCAATGAACTGCGAAAGTTTCGCTTCGTCCAAAAGACCATTGTTTTCAAGCATTTTCATCAGCTTAAGCGACGGTTTGAGGCTCTGCATCTTGCGGGTGTAATCGACACCCCGTTGCATCAATGCAATAGCTTCTTCAGGTGATTTCACCTGAATTTGCCGACCACTTGCCTTGAAGGGTGCCATGAACTTCTCATAGGCAGCCTTGTAGTCCACCGGAACAGCAGGAGTTTCAGTCTTTGCAGGTTCCTCTGCTTTGGCAGGCTCTACCTCTTTGGCTTTCTCAGTCTTCTTTTCTTCCGGCTTTTTCAGATCAGCATCAGAAGCATTCAGAGGATTTTCTTCTTCCTCTTTGTCTGCCTTTCCCGAAACCTCTTCCGCGTTTTCAGGTTCTTCAGCTTTCTCTTCAACCACAGTTTCATCAGCATTTCCCGAAACAGTTTCTTCATCGGAACCAGAGGCAACAGTATCCTGTCCCTCAGCAGTCGATGGCTGTTCGGCCGAAATTTCCGGGGGCTGGGACATGTTCAGGATGTCATCATCCGACATTTCCAGCATTGCAGCTTCGTTTGCATCGCTCATGATCAGGCCCCCAGCGAACCGTTATAGTCGGCATCGAATGGTAGAGCAGGCTCTTCACCACTCGCCCGAGCTTCTGCGGCCATGGCAAGCTCTTCCTGAAGAGCTTCCTTGTTGGCTTCCAGATCGCTCCGAGCCTGACGGCCTTCTTGGACCAGTTGCACGAGGAAGCGACGGAATGCACCGATCCCGTGCATGTCCTTTTCAAGCTCACGCAGTTGCTCAGGCGAACCTGAACCAGAGCCGTAGAGGCCCACCATGCGAATTGCTTCAGCTTCCAGATACCCTTTCACCACGATCTCATTGAAATCGGGATTGTCGTAAAGAGCGAGAACTCGGTCTGCCTTTTTCACACGCGCTTCTGCGTATGCGATGCTTGATTCGAGATGTTCGATGCGGTCCATGACTACCTTTTCCTTTTCTTATTGTCCAAGTTTCAGTGCAGGATTCAGTGCCGGGTCTTGTTTTGCGTCATAGTATTTGGATGTGATATTCGTTTGAGGGTCTTTACGCCCTGCATCATCCAATTCACGACCCAACAAATCTGTCTGTTTGGGGGCATAACCCCGTCCAGCAAAATTTGGTTTGTCGTCAGTCATTTGGTTGAACCCAACTGCTGCTTTGACGCTGCCCGGTTTCTCATCTGGTTTCCTGTCCTTGAGAAGTGCCTTGGTCACTTCCAAGTTCTGGTTAGCTTTGCCTTGAGCACCTTGCTTTTGCAACTCCCTTTCATGTTTCGTCCCGGTCTCTTGTTCAACGAAGTCGAGACTTGCCTGATCAGCTTGTGCTTCAGTCAGTTCGGTCTTGGCATCATTGAGCGTAGCTTTGCTGCGAAGCTCTTCAATTTGGAGCTTCAGAAGCTGGTTTTTCAACTGAGCTTCTTCGATTGCCAAAGGATCAGGCTCAGGTTTGTAGTTCTTCAGCATATGGGCCAGTGCAGGCATACGCTTCAGTTCTGCAATCTGGCTCAGGATCAGGTTCCGTTGACCAATATCCATGTCCGGGCCAATGGTCTGAAGCATGAACCCAAGGTCTTGTGCCTTGGCATTGTCCACCTCAGCCGTCGAAATATCGACTTCCATATCGAATTCGCCAGCGAGGTCTTCACGACGCACTTTGACAAAGGTTTCATTCGTGACCCGAACCACTTCCTCTTCCGAGAGGAATTCTTGGTTCATCATCACGATCTTAGCACCGAGTTGCTGCACACCCTTCGCCAGACGACGAAGGATCGCCATCTCACGCTTACTGGCAGCGTCCAAGAGGCCACGGATACCAGCAGCGACATCACCATAGGCGTTGCCAGACAACCCACCGGAAAACGCTTTGACCCCTGTCAGAGCCTCTGCTTCTTGGTTCTGAAGGTTCAGCATCAGCATGGCTGACTGCGGAATTTCCGGGAATCGATGTTCAACCACACCCTGATTGGGGTGATTGATTACCGAGTTGTATTCATAATCCAACCCAGCATCAAAACGCTTTTTGTTGATGGCATCCAGCATACCTTTTGCTGTGCCTGTTTGACCATTGGCCGAACGAGCCATCAGGTCAATCATACCCCGAGTAACAGCACCCAGAATACGTTGATTGTCTTCCAGCAATTCAGCATCGGTTTCCCCGAATAGCGAACGCTTGATCGGCATGTAGGGAACCAGCACGAAAGGAGCCTTCCGGTCAGGGAAGGGGTTCTTTTCGAGCCGGATCAGGGTGTCGCCAACCCAAGTTGCGACGATGGGAACAAGCTTGTCGTTCCCTTCCACATCCCACAGGCCCCAATACTCATAGGCCACGATACGCTTCCGAGCTTCATCATTGAATTGAAAGCTCTCAGGAGTGTTCGTTTCGTGGTCAGGAGATGCCAGCACACCAGCACCTTGGAAGTTCACATTCTCAAGGTTCTTGTAGCGACCATCTTTTTTCAGATCAGCTTTCGAGGTTTCGAAAGACATGATGATGAAACGAGCTTTGTCGATGTCACCTTCACACGAAGGATCGATGAAAATGTTGTGAGGATTGACCAACACTACTGTCGGTTCATTCTTCAGAATCTTTTCTTCTTCGATTTCTTCAGTCTGATCGGTTTCGAAAACAACAGTGGCAACACCAGTTTCTTCGAAATATTCGACAGATTTCTGAAGCAGTTCAGGAAGATTCTTGAACTCATTGTAGTTTTGCTCTTTCAGTTGGAACGCTTGTTCAAACTGTTGAGCTTCTTCTTGGCTGTCAATTTCCATGTAGGAATAGACAGGGACGGTCTTTTTGACCATCTCGACTTCACGGCACCAGCCAACACGAATGATCGACGTGCCTTCATCGACAGTCGTGCGAACGAATTCATCAATGAAGCGAACACTGTTCAGCTTCGTTCTGAATTGCCAGTTCAGCACCAGTTCGTTTTGACGAGCACCTTCGGTATCTTCCCAAGTCGTTGGGGAGATTTTGAACAGCTTGTTCGAAGAAAGGAAAGGCTCAGTCAAAGCCGAATATCGCCATTCATTTTGGCGACGGATCAGCTTTGGCTGAACAGACGAACGACCCAAGATTTTCTTGGGACGTGCTGAACCAGTGACATCACGAAGGTTGGCCCATTCTTTGATCTTTCCCATATGGGAGCTTTGGCTCATCTGGGCTGCCAGATAATCCTGCTTCAGATCACGAATGCTCGGAGGCTTACTCCAATCAGTAAGCTTCGGGTCTTCCCTGCCCTCGTATTCGGTCACATCGTTCATCGCATTCATTCCCCGATAAGCTCACGGTCCAACGTGATCTGTTCACCCAAAGCCTTCAAGTCTCGTTGGCACTGTCCAAGAGCAACCCGGAACTCTGCAACCACTTCTCTGCCTTCTGCAAGAGAGGCGTCCAGTTTCGCTGCGTGATCTGCGAGACGGTCGCGCTCACTGGTGCTGGCTTCGGACCAGACACGATAACGGGCTGCACGTTCGTTGGACGTGCGCAGCCAGTCACCATAATCAGAGCGGACAGTAGCAAGAGCTTCTTCATATTGTGCCTCAGCTTCCCGTAGCTTGGCTTCAAGAGCCGAAGTTTGGACCTTATGGGCCGTTTCTTTTGCCCTGTTATCTTGCTCGACTTTGAGAGCCGCAGCAAGAAGAGTTGCACGCTCTCGATCCCATTGCTGCTGGATATTTGCAGCACCTTTCTTGTAGCCCCATGTGGAAACTCCCCCCAACACGAATGCTGAGAGGAGCAAAACGAGACCGATCTTGACCGGCGTAGAAATCATGGCAGCCAATCCTCGTCTTTCACTTTGAATCCGGGACACAGCTTGTTGGCGTAGTCATTGTGCCCCGTGACCCATTTGATTCCGGGAATTTCTTTGATTTTCTTCCGAACTGCTTGCCGTTGCATTTCAGTGAAGAAATCTTCGAATTTCCCCATCTTCAGAATCTCTTGGCTTTCAATCATCAGGAAGCCAATCGAACCCCGGTTCCGTTCGACCACATGAGCACCTTGGGTCGTATACGGACGACCTTCAAGGAACTGACCAGATGGCATGAAAAGTCCATGGTATCCGAAACCATTGAACTTTCGTGCCCGATGCCATACATCGATTTCTGCTTTGATCTGAACAGCATTCATTTGCGAAAACTGTTTCAGTTGTGCTTGATTCAAAGCAGCGCAATGAAGAATCACTTCATTGACATTGTATTTTCCGTTTTGGAGGATACCCATCACTGTTTCTCCCGAATGATCATCCGAAGTTTTTTCGGATAGAATGCTACGGTAAAGATGTTGTAAGCTCCCCGATCTTCATCGGGAATCATGAGCCAGAAGCCATACATCAGCCGAAGACCAGCAACACCCATGATCACATGGAACACGATGTTCGGCCAAGTCGAAGGATCGATGCTGTTGATGACAGAGTAGAATTCATCCTTGCCCATCAGAGAAGGCAGGATGTCCCAGAATAGACCTCGAAAGATGGCCGCAGAGATGATCCAGAAGACACCCCCCATGATGTGGTGGATGCCCGTTCCTCCAAGTGCCAGAGCCGAACGTCTGAACGCGATCAGCACAAGCAACATGATGATTGCCCATAGGACAATTGATACTTCCAAAATCAGCACGATCACGATTTCTGCTCCTTAAGCTCGCGTTTCATCGCTATTTCGATGGCAGCATACAAGTCTGCTTGCTTTGATGCCAGAGCAGAAAATACAGCGTCGTTTTGTTCTTTCATGTTAACGATTTCCGTTGCTTTGTCGGTCGATTTTTTCGTCTTCCAGTTGAAGATGTTAAGCACGACGAAGACCCTCCACTACACCCTTCAGAGCGTTCAGTGTGCCATCCAAGTCCCGAGCCAACGAAATGATCTTGTCGTTGCTTTCCTTCATGTCCTGAAGCCGAGCATCCTGAATGGTATTGAGGCGCTTCCAGAGCGCCCCAATTGTAATAATGAAAAGGATGCAAACAAT
>JACCDZ011468187.1_pt1 | contig 10992 bp, 8 predicted proteins | sample 7449551 | NCBI WGS metagenome assembly JACCDZ01 (sample SAMN15323452, study PRJNA562643) | freshwater metagenome | isolation source: river surface water | place: USA:Blue River Watershed | collected 2017-08-18
ACACGACCCCTCCCTGGCCGTTCCTCCGTCCGTCCAGGCCCGACTCCAGGCCTGACAATAAGCACCATGACCAGAAAATACTTCGGCACCGACGGCATCCGCGGCACCGTGGGCCGCTCGCCCATCACGCCCGACTTCGTGCTGCGGCTGGCCCATGCGGTGGGCCGCGTCCTCAGGCGCACCCAGGACCGGCCCCGGGTCCTCATTGGCAAGGACACCCGCATCTCCGGCTACATGCTCGAAAGCGCGCTCGAATCCGGCTTCAACTCGGCGGGCGTGGACGTCGTCCTGCTCGGCCCCCTGCCCACGCCGGGCGTGGCCTACCTCACCCGGGCGCAGCGTGCCAGCCTGGGCGTGGTGATCTCGGCCAGCCACAACCCCTTTGCCGACAACGGCATCAAGTTCTTCAGCGCCCAGGGCACCAAGCTGCCCGACGCCTGGGAGCAGGAGGTCGAGGCCGCCCTGGAGGAGGCCCCGGTGTGGGCCGATTCCGCCAGCCTGGGCAAGGCCAAGCGCCTGGACGACGCCGCCGGCCGCTACATCGAGTTCTGCAAGAGCACCTTCGACCCGCAGCTGTCGCTGCGCAAGATGAAGATCGTGGTCGATGCGGCGCATGGCGCGGCCTACCACATCGCCCCGCTGGTCTTTCACGAACTGGGGGCGGAGGTGCACAGCATCGGCTGCGCGCCCGACGGCCTCAACATCAACCAGGGCGTGGGCGCCACCCATCCCGAGGCGCTGGTGGCGGCGGTGAAGGAGCGCGGCGCCGACCTGGGCATCGCCCTCGACGGCGACGCCGACCGCCTGCAGATGGTCGACGCCCAGGGACGCCTGTTCAACGGCGATGAGCTGCTGTACTTGATGACGATCGACCGCCTGGCGCGCGGCGAGGCGGTGCCTGGTGTCGTGGGCACGCTCATGACCAATATGGCGGTGGAACTGGCCCTGCGCGCGCGCGGCGTCGAGTTCGTGCGCGCCAAGGTCGGCGACCGCTATGTGCTGGAAGAACTGGACAGCCGCGGCTGGCTGCTGGGCGGGGAGGGCTCGGGCCACCTGCTCGCGCTGGACAAGCACACCACCGGCGACGGCCTGGTGAGCGCGCTGCAGGTGCTCAAGGCCTGCGCCCGCAGCGGCCAGACCCTGGGCCAGATGCTGGAGGGCGTCACGCTTTTCCCGCAGGTCCTGATCAACGTCCGCCTGGCCCCGGGCCAGGCCTGGGAGGGCGACCCGCGTCTGGCTGCGGCCCGCGCCGAGGTCGAGGCGGAACTCGCCGGCAAGGGCCGGCTCCTCATTCGCGCCAGCGGGACCGAGCCCCTGGTGCGGGTGATGGTGGAGGCGAAGGACGCCGGGCAGGCCCAGGCCTGTGCCGAGCGGCTGGCCAAGGCGATCCAGCCTGCCTGAGGCGGGAGGCGGCCGTGCCCGGGCGGGGCAAGGGGAGGCGGTCTGGGTGCCCGCCGGCACAGGCATCGGCACAGGCACCGGGGCAGGCATCGACCTCAGGCGACTTCGGCTTGTCATATTCAGCTTGAACAATGCAAGGGCCGCGGCTGACGCGGCGCACCGGACCGCTGCGGTCCCCGACCACTGTTCAAAGCCATGTCCCACACCCTTCGCGACGACGACCTCTCCAACCCCAGCACCCACGACCACCTGCACGACATCGTCGAGCGCGCGGTCGCCCTCCAGCCCTCCCGGCGCCGCCTGCTGAAGGCCGGCCTGGGCGCCGCCGCCGTCCCCTTCCTCTCCGGCATGACGGCCGTGTCCACCGCCGTCGCGGCCACGGCCAAGGCCGCTGCGCCGGCCGAGCGCATGCTCGGCTTCGAAGCCGTGGCTGCCTCCTCGGCGGACGAAGTGGTCGTCCCCGCCGGCTACCGCGCCGTTCCCATGCTGCCCTGGGGCGAGCCCATTGACGCCCGGGGCCCCGCCTTCAAGCCCGACGCCAGCAACACCGCCGCCGAACAGGAACGGCAGATGGGCGACAACCACGATGCCATCGAGTTCTTCGGCTTCAACGCCGCCCGCAACGGCTTCGGCGACCGCAGCGACGAAGGCCTGCTGGTGATGAACCACGAGTACATCAACCCCGAGTACTTCTACGCGCCCGACAGCGACCCGGCGCACTGGATGAAGCCCTTCACCGCCGAGAAGGCGCGCAAGGCCCAGGCGGCCCACGGCGTGAGCGTGGTGCACGTCAGGCGCAACGCCCGGGGCGAGTGGGAGCATGTCAAGGCGTCCCGCTTCAACCGCCGCATCCATGGCAACACCCCCATCACCCTGCAGGGCCCGGCCGCCGGCCAGCCCCTCCTGCGCACCGCCGCCGACCCGGAGGGCCGCACCGTGCGCGGCACCCTCAACAACTGCGGCGGCGGCCGCACGCCCTGGGGCACCTACCTCACCTGCGAGGAAAACTTCAACGGCTACTTCGGCTGGAACGGCGAGCGCAAGCCCTCCGCCCTGGAGAGCCGCTATGGCCTTGCCAAGGACGGCTTCGGCTACCAGTGGCACACGGCCGATGCCCGCTTCGACCTCAACGCCACGCCCAATGAGCCCAATCGCTTCGGCTGGGTGGTCGAGATCGACCCGTTCAACCCGGAGGCGCAGCCGGTCAAGCGCACTGCCCTGGGCCGCTTCAAGCACGAGAACGCCGAGCTGGTGATCGCCCCCAACGGCCAGGTGGTGGTCTACATGGGCTGCGACGAGCGCAACGAGTACCTGTACAAGTTCGTCTCCGCCGGCCGCTTCGACCGGCGCAACCCGCACAGCGCCTACAACCGCGAGCTGCTTTCCGAGGGCACGCTGTACGCCGCGAAGCTCGACGCCGGCGGCGTGGCCGGTGACCGCATGGGCGGCGGCACCTGGATTCCGCTGGTGTTTGGCCAGCATGGTCTGACGGCGGCCAACGGCTTCCAGGACCAGGGCGATGTGCTGCTGCGCGCGCGGCAGGCCGCCGACCGCGTCGGCGCCACGATGATGGACCGTCCCGAGTGGGTGGCGGCCAACCCGCGCAAGCCGGGCGAGGTGTACCTGACCCTCACCAACAACAACCGCCGCAGCGACGACAACGGGTCCGCGAACAAGGCCGACGGCAGCACCGCCGCCGGCTCGGCCCGGCCGCCGGTGGACGAAGCCAACCCGCGCGCCAACAACGTCTGGGGCCACATCCTGCGCTGGAACGAGGGCGGCGGCGACGCCACCGCCCTGTCCTTCACCTGGGACCTGTTCGCCCTGGCCGGCCAGCCTGGCGTGGCCGGCGCGCGCGCGCCCTCGGCCAACATCAACGCCGGCAACCTGTTCAACAGCCCGGACGGCCTGGCCTTCGACCGCTTCGGCCGCATGTGGATCCAGACCGACGGCAACTACGGCAACGTGGGCGACTTCGCCGGCATGGGCAATAACCAGATGCTGGTGGCCGACCCGGCCACGGCCGAGATCCGCCGTTTCCTGGTGGGCCCCTCGGGCTGCGAGATCACCGGTATCACCTTCACGCCGGACCGCCGCACGGTGTTCGTCAACGTGCAGCACCCGGGCGAGATCGGCAATCATCCGAACGCGCCCAAGCGGGCCGACGGCAAGGTCTTCGCCGACAACGACATCGCCCGCGACCCGACCCGCTTCTCGCAGTGGCCGGTCAAGGGCATGCGCCCGCGCGCGGCGACCGTGGCGGTCAGCCGCATCGACGGCGGCCCGGTCGCCGGTTAAGCAGACGGCGCAGGCTGCCGCCCGCGAAGGGCGGCAAGCTCAAGGCCCGGGTGCAGACGCCCCGGGCCTTTTCAATGAAGTTCTGCGGGGTGGCTGGCGCACTCGCCCCGGCGCTGTAGGGCGGCTGCTGGCGAAGGGGGGGGCGGGTTCAGTACCTGGCCGGGACATGCATATCGGCAGGCACCGGGTGACGCTCGTAGTCCTCATGCCGCTCGCGCTCGGGCAGCTGGATCTCCGCATGGGTCACGTCCGCGTAGGGTACTTGCGCCAGCAGGTGGTCGATGCAGTTCAGGCGAGCCTTCTTCTTGTCGTCAGCGGGCACCACCCACCAGGGCGCTTCGGGGATGTGGGTGCGTTCGAGCATCACCTCCTTGGCCCGGGTGTAGTCCTCCCAGCGCCGGCGCGATTCCAGGTCCATCGGGCTCAGCTTCCACTGCTTCAGGGGGTCGTGGATGCGGCTCAGGAACCGCGAGTACTGCTCCTCATCGGAGATGGAGAACCAGTACTTCAGGAGCTGGATGCCTGAGCGCTGCAGCATGCGCTCGAACTCCGGCACCGAGCGGAAGAACTCCTCGTACTGGTTGTCGTCGCAAAAGCCCATCACCTTCTCGACGCCGGCGCGGTTGTACCAGCTGCGGTCGAACAGCACGATCTCTCCCGCCGCCGGCAGGTGAGTGGCATAGCGCTGGAAGTACCACTGGGTGCGCTCCCGGTCGTTGGGGGCGGGGAGGGCGACCACCCGGCACACCCGGGGATTGAGCCGCTGGGTGATGCGCTTGATCACGCCGCCCTTGCCGGCCGCGTCGCGGCCCTCGAACAGCACCACCATCTTGTGGCCGGTGGCCACCACCCAGTCCTGCAGCTTGACCAGCTCGCCTTGAAGGCGCAGCAACTCGCGGAAGTAGGTGCGGCGGTCACGCTTTTCCGCCTCGCTCAGGGCAATCTCGTTGCCATGGATGTCGAAGGGGCGGTCTTCCAGCTCGAGTTCGAGCTCTTCGTCGTAGCTGTCGGCGATGTCGCGGCGGAAGCGGTAGTCCTGGGAGAGGTCGGTCATGTGGGCTTGCGGTCATGCGGCTCACCGGTATCCGGAAGCGGGGTTGGACGTCGATGCTCGTCGCCGCCGATGAAGGCTTCATGACAAAAGGCGCCCCGCGCGCATGAATGCGCAGTTCCGCGCTTCATCGAAGTGCCATGCAAGTGCCATGGCGAGGTCACACCGATCCGGAACACTGGACTCGTCCAATGAAGGAAACCAGATGAAAGAACTGCCCACCCCCACATTCCCCCTTTCTCCAGTGTCCCTGCCCCGGGGGTCACTTCACCGCCGCGGTCACGCAGAGGATCCGGACCTCGCTGGGACGATTGCCGTGGCCTGGGCGCGGCACCAGGACGAGGTTCGGGAGGCCCAGCGACTGAGGCACGCGGTCTTTGCCGGCGAGATGGGCGCCCGCCTGTACACCCCTCTGGCCGGCCATGACATCGATCTTTTCGATGACTATTGCGAACACCTTCTCGTGCGTGACCTGACCAGCGGCCAGGTGGTGGGTACCTACCGGGTCCTCACGCCGGCGCAGGCCCGGCGCGTCGGCAGTCTCTACAGCGATACCGAGTTCGACCTCACCCGCTTGCGTGGCCTGCGTGAGCGGATGGTGGAATTGGGGCGCAGCTGCGTCCATCCCCAATACCGCCACGGCGGCGTGATCCTGGCCCTATGGGGCGCCCTGGCCGGGTTCATGGACCGCAATGACCTGGACACCATGATCGGTTGCGCGAGCATTCCCATGCTGCACGAAGGCATCGTGAGCGGGGACGTCGCCGCCAGCGTCTGGCGGCAGGTCCGCGAGCGGCACCTGGCCCCGATCGAATGGCAGGTGCGGCCGCGGCTTCCCTTGCCGGTCGAGCGCCTCGACGGCAACCTCCCGGTCGAGCCGCCCGCCCTGATCAAGGGCTACCTGCGTCTGGGCGCCAAAGTGCTGGGAGCGCCGGCCTGGGACCCAGACTTCAACACGGCGGATCTTCCGATGATTATGCGCATCGGCGATCTGCCGGCACGCTATCGGCGGCACTTCCGAAGCGCCGCGGACTCCCGGGGCCTGCGTTGACCCTCTCGATTTGCCCCTCGCGGCCAGGTGTGGGAGTCGAAGCCCGACGTCTGCGCTGAGGCCTCAGGTTCCTGCTTCGGACAGGGCAAAGGCGCGGGAGGTCCTCGCCCAGGCCGCGACCTCTTCCTGCAGCAGGTGCGCCGATTGGGGATAGCTGGACGTCCAGCCCCGAGGGACCATCAGGGTGAGGGTGGCGCCTGCGGTTTCCAGCACAAGACTCTGGGCCAGAGGGTCTCGGCGCGCGTGGCAAAGAATCACGGCCAGTCGAAGGGCGAGCAGTTGCTGCACGAACACGGGGTCGCCGAGCTGCTCCTCAAGCTTGCGCAGCTTGCCCCGATGACCCAGTACCAGCAGGCTCAGGTGGTGCAGCTCGCTCTGGGCGAAACCCGGTGCGTCGGCGTGGTCCAGGATGTACGCGCCGTGCTTGTGGTAGTCCTCATGGGCAATCTGCCTGCCGATCTCGTGCAGGCGCGCCGCCCAGACCAGGGGCTGCATCGGCGCCGAGGTGAGGTCGCGGGTGCCCGCCATCTGGGCCATGAGGCCGGCTGCCACCAGGGCCACCCGCCGTGCCTGTGTGTCATCGACGCCGAAGCGGGTGGCCAGGCGTTCGACGGTCGCGGCACGCAGGTCGGTCCCGGGTTGCTCCCGGTCCAGCAGGTCATAGAGCACGCCGTGGCGCAGGGCGCCCTGGGCGACATGGAGCGTGTCGATCTCGAGCAGATCGAACAGGGCGAGCAGCACCGACAGGCCGCCGCCGATCACGGGGCGGCGATCGTCCTTCAGGCCCTCCAGGCGCACCTTGTCGGCATGCCGGGCGGTCAGCAGCCGCTCGCGCAGCCAAAGCAATCCGTCCCGGGTCACGATCCCCGGCTCGAAGCCGCAGGCGTGCAGGACGTCGCCGACGGCGCCCACCGTGCCCGAGGACCCGTAGGCGCAGTCCCAGGCGCTGCGGGGGTAGGCGGCCAGCGCCTCGTCCAGAATGGCCTTGGCGGCGATCTCGGCGCGATCGAAAGCGCCCTGGGTGAACTCGCCTTCGGGGAAGTACTTCTGCGACCAGGCGACGCTGCCGACCCGGAAGCTCTCGAGGGCGTTCGCCGTGAAACCCTGGCCCAGGATCAGCTCGGTGCTGCGGCCGCCGATGTCCACGACGAGGCGGCGTTCATCGGACTGCGGCAGGTGGTGCGCCACGCCCTGGTAGATCAGGCGGGCCTCTTCGCGGCCGGCGATCACGTCGATGGGAAATCCCAACACCTGGCGGGCCTGTTCCAGGAAGACGTCGCGGTTGCGGGCCTCGCGCAGGGTCTGTGTGGCCACGGCGCGCACCTGGGCCGGATCGAACCCGGCCAGGCGCTCGGCGAAGCGGGACAGGCAGGCCCAGCCGCGTTGCATGGCCTCGGGGGTGAGGTTGCGGGCCTCGTCGAGGCCGCCCCCCTGGCGAACGGTTTCCTTGAGGTACTCGACGCGCTGAACGACACCATGGTCGTGACGGCCGATTTCCAGCCGGTAGCTGTTGGAGCCGAGGTCGATCGCGGCCAGAAGAGAACCGTTTTTCATTAATGGGGCGCCAGGGTCGGAGGGGGTGGCCAAGGGGCGACGGAGGGTATCAGCGCCAGATGACAGATGTGTGAATTTCCGATGACGCAAGTCGACACCGGATTTGTCACACGAATGTCACTTGGCGGACCTAGATTCACCCCTGTCTGTCACACCCAACGGCTCCTTCAACCCCAACTCAAAGGAAACATGTTATGAAATTTGCCCTGCGAATCGCGGCCGTCGGCCTGGCCTCCATGTCGCTTGCCGGCCTGGCCGCCGCTGAAGAAGTCACCGGCGCCGGCGCCTCCTTCCCCGCCCCCCTGTACGCCAAGTGGGCCGCTGACTACAACAAGGCCACTGGCGTGAAGATCAACTACCAGTCCGTGGGCTCCGGCGCCGGCATCAAGCAGATCGACGCCAAGACGGTGGCCTTCGGTGCCTCCGACATGCCCCTGCCCGACGCCGAGCTGGCCAAGAAGGGCCAGATCCAGTTCCCCACCGTCATCGGCGGTGTGGTACCCGTGGTCAACATCCAGGGCATCGCCCCCGGCCAGCTGCGCCTGAACGGCCAGGTCCTGGGCGACATCTACCTGGGCAAGATCACCAAGTGGAACGACGCGGCCGTCAAGGCGCTCAATCCCAGCCTGAACCTGCCCGATGCCGCGATTGCCCCGGTGCGTCGCGCAGACGGCTCCGGCACCACCTTCATCTTCACCAACTACCTGTCCAAGGTGAATGCCGAATGGAAGGCCAAGGTCGGTGAGGGCACCGCGGTGAATTGGCCGACCGGTACCGGCGGCAAAGGCAACGAGGGCGTCGCCGCCTTCGTGGGCCGTCTGCCCAACTCGATCGGCTACGTCGAGTACGCCTACGTGAAGCAGAACAAGATGAACTTCGCCCAGATGCAGAACGCCGCGGGCCAGTTCGTCAATCCCGACGACAGCGCCTTCAAGGCTGCCGCCGCCGGCGCCAAGTGGAACGAGAGCTTCTTCCAGATCCTGACCAACCAGCCCGGCGCCCAGTCCTGGCCCCTGACCGGTGCGACCTTCATCCTGATGCACAAGGCCCAGGACAAGCCGGCTGAGGCCGCCACTGCGCTGAAGTTCTTTGCCTGGGCCTACAAGAATGGCGACAAGACCGCCGACGATCTGGACTACGTCCCGATGCCTGCCAGCGTGAAGCAGCAGGTCGAGAAACTCTGGTCCGCTGAGATCAAGGACGGCTCGGGCAAGCCGATTGCCTTCCGCTGATCGATTCCTGCGCTCGCGCGCGCCGGTCGCCACTGTGCGATCGGCGTTCCTGGTGGAAAAACATGTCCTCTACACTCCCGGCGAACGAGGCTACCCTGGACCTGAAAGCCGTGATTTCCCCTTCTCAAAGGCGGGCACAGCCCCCCGTGCCCACCCGTCGTGCCGGCGCTCCCTTGGTTGACCGGGCCTTCGCCTGGGCTTCCAAGGGCGCGGCGCTCCTGACCCTGGGCCTGCTCCTGGCCATCCTCGGCTCGCTGGTCGTCGGGGCCTGGCCGGCCATCTCCGCCTATGGCCTGGGCTTCTTCACCAGCACCACCTGGGACCCGGTGGCCGACCAGTTCGGCGGCCTGGTCATGATCTACGGCACCCTGGTCACTTCGCTCATTGCACTCTTGATCGCGGTCCCGGTCAGCTTCGGCATTGCCCTGTTCCTCACCGAGCTGTCTCCGTCCTGGCTCAAGCGCCCCCTGGGCACCGCCATCGAGCTGCTGGCGGCCGTGCCCTCCATCGTGTATGGCATGTGGGGCCTTCTGGTGTTCGGCCCCATCCTGGCCGCCTGGGTGCAGCAGCCGCTGCAGTCCCTGCTGGCCGGCGTGCCGGTGCTGGGCGCCCTGGTGTCCGGCCCCCCGGTGGGCATCGGCGTGCTCTCGGCCGGCATCATCCTGGCCATCATGATCATTCCCTTCATCGCCTCGGTGATGAGGGACGTGTTCGAGGTGACGCCTCCCATGCTCAAGGAGTCGGCCTACGCGCTGGGCTCCACCACCTGGGAGGTGATGTTCAAGGTGGTGCTGCCTTACACCAAGGGCGGCGTCATCGGCGGCATCATGCTGGGCCTGGGCCGCGCCCTGGGCGAGACCATGGCGGTCACCTTCGTGATCGGCAACTTCAACCAGCTGGACAACTTCAGCCTGTTCGCCCCCGCCAACAGCATCACCTCGGCCCTGGCCAACGAGTTCGCCGAGGCCGCCTCCGAGATGCATCAGGCGGCCCTCATTTACCTGGGCCTGGTGCTGTTCGTCATCACCTTCATCGTGCTGGCCCTGTCCAAGCTGCTGCTGGCGCGCCTGCAGAAGAACGAGGGGAAGAAGTCATGACCGCCTCCACCGGTGTGGCCAAGTACAAGGCACGCAAGCGCCTCAACGCCATCGCCCTGACGCTCTCGCTGGCGGCCATGGCCTTCGGTGTCTTCTGGCTGGTCTGGATCCTGTTCGAGACCATCCGCCTTGGCATAGGCGGCCTGTCCTGGGCCACCCTGAGCCAGATGACGCCCGCGCCGAACGAAGAGGGCGGCATCGCCAACGCGATCTACGGCTCCTTCCTGATGGTCACGCTGGCGACCTTCGTCGCTACGCCCATCGGCATCCTGGCCGGCGTCTACCTGGTCGAATACGACCGCGAAGGCTGGCTGGGCCGGTTGACCCGCTTCGTCAACGACATCCTCCTGTCGGCGCCGTCCATCGTCATCGGCTTGTTCGTCTACGCCGTCATCGTGGCCCGCTTCAAGCAGTTCTCGGGCTGGGCCGGCGTCGCCGCCCTGGCGCTGATCGTGATCCCGGTCGTGATCCGCACCACCGAGAACATGCTCTCCCTGGTGCCCTCGGCCCTGCGGGAAGCGGCTTACGCCCTGGGCACGCCCAAGTGGAAGGTCATCACCAGCATCACCCTGCGCGCCGCCCGCGCCGGCGTGGTGACCGGGGTGCTGCTGGCCGTGGCCCGCATCTCCGGCGAGACCGCGCCCTTGCTGTTTACCGCCCTGAACAACCAGTTCTGGACCTCCAACCTCTCCGAGCCGATGGCCAGCCTGCCGGTGACCATCTTCAAGTTCGCGATGAGCCCCTACGAGAACTGGCAGCAGCTGGCCTGGGCCGGCGTCTTCCTCATCACCCTGGCCGTGCTGGGCCTGAACATCCTGGCCCGCGTGGTCACCCGCAACAAGATCTGAAGAGGCCGCACCATGATGGATACCGCGACCCCCGCCCAAGCTTCCTCCGCCACCTCGGCCGGTCTCCGGCCCAAGCTCTCGGTGCGCGACCTGAACTTCTATTACGGCGGCTTCCATGCCCTCAAGGGCATCAACCTCGACATTCCCGAGAAGAAGGTCACCGCCTTCATCGGCCCCTCGGGCTGCGGCAAGTCGACCCTGCTGCGCACCTTCAACCGCATGTTCGAGCTCTATCCCGAGCAGCGGGCCGAAGGCCAGATCCTGCTCGATGGCGAGAACCTGCTGGCCTCGAAGGAAGACGTCGCCCTGATCCGCGCCAAGGTGGGCATGGTGTTCCAGAAGCCCACGCCCTTCCCGATGTCGATCTACGACAACATCGCGTTCGGCGTGAAGCTGTTCGAGACGCTGCCGCGCGTCGAGATGGACGAGCGCGTCGAGTGGGCGCTGAAGAAGGCGGCCC
>JACCDZ010720929.1_pt1 | contig 10989 bp, 9 predicted proteins | sample 7449551 | NCBI WGS metagenome assembly JACCDZ01 (sample SAMN15323452, study PRJNA562643) | freshwater metagenome | isolation source: river surface water | place: USA:Blue River Watershed | collected 2017-08-18
AATTGGCAGAGCAGCGGTTTTGTAAACCGCCGGTTGGGGGTTCGATTCCTCTCGCCAGCTCCACAAATTCCACTGACGAATCAACCGGTTGGCGGCTTACAGAGCCACTACTCTCCCCTCGCAATTCGGCGAGTGTAACCGTCTCACGCACAAGACACCCAACCTGCAGCCGTTTCAATTTCCCCCCTCTCATATATTCTGGTGTGCCGATCGAACTCCATTCGGATTCGTATCGCCAAACATCGAAATGGTCACATTCTTGGGCACTCCAGCTCCCTCTTACGCAAGCGACAGTAACATCCCTTGGCAGGAAGCTCTCGGTTTGACCCTCAATCGTTTCTGACGCCTATCGTCGACTCAGACCTTCTACCTCCCCCTAACGGGTTAGCAACTCTGGGGACTAGGCGCGGTGCGATACTTCGAATAGAGTTGAGATCAATAACAACGCTGAATTCAGTATTCGACTCGACCTTGACTGCAAGGAGGCACCATGCAGACTCGATATAGCCAACGAGTATCCGTGGATTATTCGGTGATGTTTGCAGGAGAGGCTATCGTGGGCGAAGGGCGAATTCTAGACCTCTCTCTTCCAGGCTGCCTCCTAGAAAGTCCCCAAAAAATGACCGCAGGCGAATACCTCCAGCTCCGATTGTTCCTGCCTGATCGTCCAGCCCCCCTACATGTCGGCCTCGCCGCAGTCAGATGGGTTGACGGCTCCAAGCTCGGCATTGAATTCATCCGTACATCCCAGGACGAACAGTGTCGGCTTGAACAATTCGTGGGGCGGCATCTTGGGTGCGGAAGTTCCTCAACTTGGAGCGAAGGTATCGTGCTGACTGAAGCAGCCGGGGAATAACTGCATCTCTCTAGGATCTCATGGCCTGATTTCCTTAGGAGCGCCGACCATGTCGAACCGGTTTAAGCTTCGTACTTACCAGAGGGTCATGATTTGCGGCACTAGCTACTATCTTTCAGAAGACTTTCTCGGCAAAGGTACGGTTTGGGATATTTCGTCTGGAGGATGGCGTATGCAAGGCGACCATCAAGTCAGGATTGGCATGAAACTCACATTGCGAATGGAACTGTCCGAGGAGAAGACGCCTTTGGAGATAGAAGAGGCTATGGTTCAATGGGTCAGCGGAAAGGACTTCGGCATTCAGATAAGAAAAATCCGGCACTCAGCGGCGAAGCGGCTTGAACGTTTGATTGGACACCATCTATGCGTATTTCCTCAATTGGAAAGCTAAGCGTCTTTGACCTCCTCCGTGGCCTCATCAATTTCACTAAGGTCAATGTCTGGACGCTCCTTCATCATCGAAGGGTGCAATCCATACTTTTTTAGCATCTTATAGAAATCAGCCCGGTATCGCCCCGCAAACTGGGCTGCTCGAGAAATATTCCCACCCGTCATTTGCAGCACATTGCGCAAATAAGAACGTTCAAATTCTTCTTTTGCTTCGGTCAACGGCTTCAATCCAATCTCTGTTGATGCACCTGCCGACGGGAGCAAATCCGGCAATACCATTTCTTGCCGAGACATGACCACAGCTTTTTCGACTGCATTTTCGAGTTCTCTTACATTGCCCGGCCAGGGGTAGACCATGAGTCTATGCATTGCCGCAGGCGTAAACCCGCGAACATCTTTATTGGAACGTATCGCACTTTGTTTCAGAAAATGCTGAGCCAGCAGCGGAATGTCGTCCTTTCGCTCACGCAACGGAGGAACTGCAAGCGGAACAACCGATATTCGATAATACAAGTCGTGCCGGAACGTTCCAATTCTTACGCATTCCGTCAAGTCTTTATTTGTGGCGGTAATAATACGCACGTCGACTTTCGTGGCGTAATCAGCGCCGACCTCACGGACTTCGCGTTCCTGCACCGCTCGTAGGAGCTTCACCTGCATAGGCAATGACATTTCGGCAATCTCATCGAGGAAGAGGGTACCACCGTTCGCGCTTTGAAAAAGTCCTCGTTTCGCCGTCACTGCACTGGTAAATGCACCACGAATATGTCCGAATAATTCGCTTTCAAAGAGGCTTTCGCTGATGGCCGCACAATTCAATGCCACAAAGGGGCCCTTTGAGCGGCGACTATTGGCATGGAGCACACGAGCCAGCACTTCCTTCCCCGTTCCGGTTTCCCCCTTCAGAAGAATGGTAACATCTGAATCGGCAATCTGTGCAACCTGCTGAAACAATCGCTGCATAGCGGGACTTCTAGCGATGACATTTTCCAAGCCATAGAGCTCCTTGACCAACGATTTGAGTCGCTGAATCTCTCGAGTCATGCGTAACTGGATTAAGGCCTTGTCGATTGTAGCCTTCAATTCCTTGTCATCGAACGGCTTAGTCAAATAGCCGAAAGCCCCACGTTGCATGGCTTCCACAGCATTGGGGATGCTCCCGTGCGCCGTGAGAATGATGACCGGCAAACCCGGTTGAATCTGTAAAAGTTCTTCGGTCAATGCCAGCCCATCCTCTGCTCTCAAACGCAAATCGGTAATGACGATATCAAAAGTTTCCTGTCGGACGGCCATAAGCGCATCGCGTCCTGTTGTGCAAGGCGTCACCGAAAATCCTAGCGCAGACAGCCGCATCCGCAGCAAATGCAATAAGCCTTCGTCATCATCTACAACGAGAATTCGTTCTTGCTCCATGACGGTCCTTAGGGTTTGGGCGGCTCCGACTGTTGAGGAAGGGAAATATTCGACGGAGGTTTGATCGGACGGGTCTTTCCTCTCATTTCCTGGTCGATACGCTTCAACGCTTCCAGCTGACTCGTAAGTTCCTCGATTTTCTTATCCCGATCACTGACTTGTCGTTGGAGACTCTGAAGCGTAGCTGGCTCAACCGACATCCGATGGGGTTCCCGCCTGGAATTGAACAGCTCGGCTTTTCGCTCCTGATCCTGAAGCTCACGTTGCATCGCCTCGAGTGACTGTGCCTCACTGTCTTGCAAGGCACGCAATTGTTGGATGGTGAGTTCACGATCAAGCAGGTCGCGCACGGTTCGTTCAATTGTTTGGGAAAAAACTCCTTGCGTCTGGGCTATAGCCGGTCCACCCCAGACGGAGCGGATCCATGACTGATCAAGCGGCACTTCGCCGGCCTGCAGTAGTTGCAACCAGAGCCGGCTCGAGACGGCCAATTGACTCTTAGGAGCGACAGCAATGACTTTTTCGAAGTAGTGAATGGCTGATTCTCGACTTTCGTAGAGAGAGGTCAATGCGCGGGTGAAGAATACATGATCGCAGGTATTCTTACTAGTACATTTGGACGTCAACGAGGAATCTTTACGTAGAAGGGCCTGCAATATTTTGTTCTCTGCGCCATCCCCAACAAAGTACGGAGCATGAAGCGGGGGCGGAGGGACGGTACTGCAGGCAGACACCAGCCCCCAAAACAGCAGCACGGGTATTTTGCGCATCCGCCCCACTATGTGAGCATCCCAGGTTTCGTCAGACACAATATGAACCGGACAGTGGTTCCTTTCCCGACTTCGCTTTCCACCCAAATTCGCCCACCATGGGCTTCCACAACTTTTTTCGCGAGGGCCAGTCCGAGTCCGCTCCCCACGGAGACATGCCGGGTTTTTGTGCGGCCTTGATAAAACCGTTCAAAAATATGCGGCACCTCCTCCACCGGTATACCGGGCCCCGAGTCCGTTACATTCACGAACAGCAGTCCTTCATCGCGCCTGGGCATCATGTGCAACTTCACGACCGCTCCCTCAGGACTGTACTTGAGCGCATTCGACAGCAGATTGTCCAGCACTTGTTCGATGCGAGTGCTGTCTGCCCTCACCCAATGGCGTTCAACCGGGGCCTCGATCAGGAGTTGTACCTGTTTAGCGTCAGCCAACAAGCGGATTTTATTCACTGAAATATCAGCGACCCGACGAAGATCCGTCGGAACAAAACGATATTCCATCATGCCGGATTCCATTTTCGACAGATCCAGGATCGTCGAAATGAGGTACATCAACCGTCGACTACTGTCCGACATGATGCGGAGAGTGGTCCGTTGGTCCTGTGTCAACGGGCCTGGAATTTGATCAAGCAGAAGATGGGTGCCCTCCTGAATGGAAGCCATCGGCGTACGGAGTTCATGGGATACATGGGCCAGAAACTCGCTCTTAATATCATCCAATTGCTGGAGCCTGGCTCCCATCCACTTCACCGTTTCACCCAATTCTCTCAATTCACGAGGCGCCTGGCCATCTAAGGTCGCCCGAAAGTTGCCCTGCCCCACTTCCTGGATCGTAGCCTGAAGCCGGCGCAATGGTCGAAGGATATTGTAGCTGGCCACCGCGGCCATCCCGAGACCGAACAAAAGGGCCACCAGCACAAGGTTGCGCGTGACGGACTCCGCATGGACAGAGCTAGCATGCGATTCAGTCACCCCGACGGCGATACGCGCCTCGTGCAGCCCGATGTACTGCTGGAGACTTGACGCCATTCTCCCCGTCAGTGCGTCTCGCCGCGCATCATAGGTTGCGGCGGACTCCAACGGGTACCCACCCGGCTCCGCTACCTGAGCTTGAAACAGCGCCAGATGCGACTGATGAATCCGTTCAACCTCCTTGAGCAGCCGGACCTCCGGCTCGGACGCATCACGTGTCAGCAAACCCTGCAACACCTGCTGAAACTCTTTGCTCTCGGCGTCGAAATGTTCGAGAAACGTGGCGGCCGGCACGGCCACATATTTCTTCTCGCTTTGGACCTGCTCATAAAACGACGTCAACAACCGCTTCGCCGAATCAATCTCCGGGTGATGGTGGGAGCCAACCTCCGTATTCAGACCGGCTAATGTGCGAATTTGCAACAACGCGTAAACGTTGACGCCTGTCATGACCGCAATAATGACCAGATATGTCAGAACCAGTCGCCAGAAAATCGAGAGGCGCACGACGAGGCATCCTCCCTAGTGAGACATGTGAGGGCCGGAGCAATCGGCAGTGTAGGTTAAGCCATACACCACTTCGCGCATCCCCTCAACAAGTTCTCCATATTATGCAGAACAGCCGGCGCGAGTATGAGCGACTGAAGTTCCTCCTATCGGGCGGAATCGTGGAACTGCGACTGATACTGGCGTTGTCGTCTGGATGTGGCGGATAAGGCCGAAAACAGGTGGCCGCGAAAGAGGAGCATACCGACCATGAGTGGCGGGGTCAGGAGCAGCGCCATCATGCCGGTGAGGCTTGCGGAAATCCCGAGGTCCGTCAACCAGGCGGTCAGGACGGTAAAGGGCACGAACACCAATTGCATAAAATCAAGTCCCGCTCCCCTCCCCAGCTGACTCGAAAGTTTAAAGAACAGGGATAGTCCCAAGGGCGCCAGCACCAGAGCCATCGGCAGGAACCATTCAATCCAATTATCCAGAACGAAATCGTAACTCCGCTTCAAGACATCCAGCGGCGAGTCATGTCTGGTGAGATAGATCACTTCGGGAGCGGGATTCAGCAGGATGAACACCAGCAACAGACAGGCCGTGACCAGAAATTGACTGTCTGGATTGGCGCGCAGACTCGTGTCCAGGAGCATGGTGGGAATCCAGAGTACAAACCCCACGCTGATGACGTCCCAGAAATAATGTCCCATACTCTCCAGCACGTCCTGCATCGTAATCGTTCGCATGCCCTTGATGGATTGTTCGATCAGACTGAGGGTCGCGCCGATCAACCAGGCATTGACAGCACCGAGCACAAATCCCCCGAGCATACCCAAGGGACGGGCGATCTGGTGGGCCAACAACATGAGCAGGGTAAACACAATGACGGCGAGGATCACCAGCCATCCGCGGACCAGAGAGCGCCCGGTCGCGTAAAACGCGTCCCGGTAGAGATGGAGTGTAGAGCTGAATACGGTCAACATGGATCAGTCATCACGGGCTGATCGATCATAGGGGGTTGCCTCCTTACAGGGAAGCCGGTTCCATATGTCGGAGGCGGACAATAAGCCGGATTCCCCCAACAGGTCAAGTCAACCTACAGACGAACCCGGACTCGGTAACGAACGAGAGTGCTGATGTAGTAGCTACTATTGACTTGCCCGTCGATATGATTATGTTCTTTCAGTAGATAGACACACCCACCCAGGAGTCAGCCAAATGGATATGAACCGCATGACCGTCAGGCTACAAGAGGCTTTGCAAAGCGCATCAGCCCTTGCCATGCGCCGGGGACACCAGGGGATTGATATCGAACATCTCCTGATGGCCCTCCTGGAGCAAGAGCAAGGCATTGCGAGTTCTCTGTTCGAACAGGCCGGGGTGTCGCCGGCCGCCGTTCGACAAGCGGCGGAACAGGCTTTGGCCAAGGTGGCTCAAGTTCAGGGACCTGGTGCGGCTCCCGGGCAAATCCATCTCACACCGCGTTTGGGCGCGCTGCTGACTAAAGCCGAAGACCAGATGAAGGAGTTGCGCGACGAATTCATCAGCGTCGAACATATTGTCCTGGCCATGGTGGAAGAAGGGGGCGTGTTTCGCCGGCTCAATCTCACGCGTGAACGCCTCCTCACGGCATTGCAGCAGGTTCGGGGCAACCAACGGGTGACAAGCCAAGATCCTGAGGGTACCTATCAGGCCTTGGAAAAGTACGGTCGCGATCTCACCAAACTCGCTGGGCAGGGCAAGCTCGATCCGGTCATCGGCCGCGACGAGGAAATTCGGCGCACCATTCAAATTTTATCCCGGCGCACCAAGAATAATCCGGTCCTCATCGGTGAACCAGGTGTCGGCAAAACAGCCATCGTCGAAGGCTTGGCGCAACGGATCGTCAAGGGTGATGTGCCGGAAGGTCTCAAACAGAAGCGGGTCGTCGTCCTCGATATGGGCGCGCTGGTCGCCGGGGCCAAATTTCGGGGCGAATTCGAGGAGCGATTGAAGGCCGTCCTCAAGGAAATTCAATCGGCGCAGGGGCAGGTCCTGCTCTTCATCGACGAACTGCACACCGTGGTGGGCGCGGGCGCGGCGGAGGGCGCGATGGATGCAGCGAATCTCCTCAAGCCGATGTTGGCCAGAGGCGAAATGCACCTCATCGGCGCGACCACGCTGGACGAGTATCGCAAGCACATTGAGAAAGATGCCGCACTCGAGCGCCGATTCCAAACGGTGTTGGTGGACCAGCCAAGCGTCGAGGATACCATTTCCATCTTGCGCGGGCTGAAAGAACGCTACGAAGTGCACCATGGCGTGCGCATCAAGGACGCCGCCCTCGTGGCGGCAGCCAAGCTGTCGAACCGGTACATCGGCGACCGGTTTTTGCCGGACAAAGCCATCGATCTCGTCGACGAATCCGCCGCGCGTCTCCGCACGGAAATCGACAGTTTGCCGGCCGAACTCGACGAAGTTTCACGAAAGGTGCTGCAACTCGAGATCGAACGGGAAGCCCTCAAAAAGGAAACCGATCCGGGCAGCAAGGCGCGGCTGCAATCGATCGAGAAGGAGCTGACCGAGAAGAATCGCGATCTTCAGGCCCTTAAGACACGCTGGGAATCTGAAAAAAACTCCGTGAGCAAGCTCAGAAAGATCCGCCAGCAGATCGAAGAGGCGAAACAGAAAATCGAGCGCTCCGAACGAGCGTACGATTTGAACAAGGTCGCCGAGCTTCGTTATGGCGAGTTACCGAAGCTTGAACGGGAACTGGAACTGGAGCAGCAATCCCTCGGCAAAAAGCAAAACGAAACCCGCCTACTGAAAGAGGAAGTAGACGAGGAGGATATTGCCGCGGTGGTCAGCCGCTGGACGGGTATTCCCGTCACCCGGCTGGTCGAAGGCGAAATGGAGAAACTCCTGAAGCTGGACGAACTCCTCCACACTCGCGTGGTAGGACAAGAACAGGCCGTCACTGCTGTGGCCGACGCCGTGTTGAGAGCCCGCTCCGGTATCAAAGATCCCAACCGGCCGATCGGTTCCTTCCTGTTTCTCGGGCCGACCGGTGTCGGCAAAACGGAATTGGCGCGCGCCCTGTCGGTCACGCTGTTCGATGACGAGTCCAATCTCATCCGTATCGACATGTCGGAATATATGGAGAAGCATACGGTGGCCCGGCTGATCGGCGCCCCTCCTGGCTATGTGGGGTATGAGGAAGGCGGTCAGTTGACCGAAGCCGTGCGCAGACATCCGTTTTCGGTCATCCTCTTCGATGAAATCGAAAAGGCGCATCACGACGTTTTCAATATTCTTTTACAGGTACTCGACGACGGACGGCTGACCGATTCACAGGGGCGGACTGTGGATTTCAAGAATACGGTGCTGATCATGACTTCGAACATCGGCAGCCAGCATATCCTGGAAGCGCAGCAGGCCGGCGCTTCCTATGAAATGATGAAGGCGCAGGTGACCGGCGAATTGCGCGCCCACTTCAGGCCGGAATTCCTGAACCGAGTGGATGAAATCGTGGTGTTTCACGCCCTTGGCAACGAACACCTGGCGAAGATCGTGGAGATTCAGTTGGAGCGCTTGCGCGCCCGGTTAATCGAGCGCCGGATCGCGCTGACGGTGACGCCGGAAACGCTGCAAAACCTCGGCCGGCGCGGGTACGACCCGGTGTATGGCGCAAGACCGCTGAAGCGGCTGATTCAGCAGGAAATTGAAACGCCGATGGCGCGGCAGCTGATCAAAGGTGCGCTGCGGGATGGAGACACGGCCGTGGTGGATCTCAAGGATGGGCAGGTTGTGATCGTTCCAACGGTCGCGCCCTAGGCAGACCTTCCATCACGACGAAGCGACCAACATCCGGGGGGCGGCTATCCCAGAAAGACCGCCCCTCCCTTCGTGTCTGTTTCCTTGCCGCTGAAGTGTTTCTTATCGATCCGCCATTCCGTCTGCGACACATCCAGGCGATGCCCCTTGATCGTGTGGAATGTACCCCGGCTGAACACCACGCGATTCCCCTCTCGCAGTTCCAACGTAAAAACCACCGTTCCCGATTCCTCGTGTTTGAGCGACACGCTCGTCGGACTCTTGGCAAGCTGATACGCACGGCGTTCGTTGAACGTAAGATTGCTATCGACCACTTTCGCCATCATGCGCCCCACCTCATCGAACAGCGCGAAGTTGACGAGCAGCGCCCCCGCCGGTTCCTTGATGGCGACCTCAAACTGCGGCACGCCCTCAATATCGATGATGCCGTTGGAATTCCGATACAGGTTCGAACCGACTTCAATATCCATTGCCACGACTCCTTATGCTGCACGGCATCCGGAGATGCCCGTCACGATTTCTTGATACGGTCCAAAATCAGCGCGATACATCCGCCCAATAGCCCACCGCCCAGAATGGTCGTCAGAAATTCAACCAGCTTGAGTTCCCAGACCGATCCTTGGGCCTGCATCGCTTCGCGGATGCCCCCCTGGAGGAGAATGACGGCCAGCGCCATGGTCGCACCGACAATGAACCACCAGGCGAAGACACGCGCGGTATGGATGACGGGAGATTCCTTCACAACTCCACTCGACGATCGAAACTTCGGTACTGAATCGCCTCGGCCAGATGGGCCGGTCCGATACTACCAGACTCGGCCAAGTCGGCAATAGTCCGCGCAACCCGGAGAATACGCCCGTGCGCGCGAGCCGAAAACCCCAATCGGGCCATGGCCTGCTCCAGTAGGTCACGTCCCTGGGTGTCCAGTGCACAATACTGCTTCAGATGGCGCGGTTTCAATTGGGCATTGGTGTAAATCCCGTCGCGACGATACCGTTCCGCCTGGCGTATTCGCGCTGCCATCACCCTCGTCCGGATCGTCGCAGAAGAATTGGTCGTCGCCAGATCGTCACCCAAGGCGCGAATCGGCACGGCCGGCACCTCGATCTGGAGATCCAGGCGATCCAGGAGCGGACCGGACAGCCGCCCCCGATACCGCTGCACCTGAGCAACGCTGCAGACACAGTTCCTGGTGCGGTCGCCATAATATCCGCAGGGACAGGGGTTCATCGCGGCCACAAGCATGAAGCGAGCAGGAAACCGCAGGGAGCCGCTCGCGCGTGTGACCGTCACGTGGCCGTCCTCCAACGGCTGTCTCAACCCGTCGAGTGTGGCCCGACCGAACTCGCCGGCCTCGTCCAGAAACAGCACGCCGTTGTGAGCGAGGGAAACTTCGCCGGGACGCGGCATGGTCCCGCCACCGATGAGGCCGGCCTCGGAAATGCTGTGGTGCGGGGCGCGAAACGGCCGCCGACGCAGGAGGGGGTGATCTTTCGACAGCTGTCCGACCACGCTATGGATGCGGCTGGTCTCGAGCGCTTCCTCTTGCGCCAATAACGGCAGGATACCCGGCAAGCGGCGCGCCAGCATGGTCTTCCCCGCGCCCGGCGGGCCCATCATCAAGAGATTGTGGCCACCGGCGGCAGCGACCTCCAGCGCCCGTTTCGCATGCGCCTGCCCTTTTACGTCGGCAAAGTCCTCGTCTTCAGGCAGCGCGGAACAGGCCGACCGGTCGCGCGCCAGTAACAGCGGAGCCATCGTCTGGGCGCCGCGCAAAAACTCCACCGCCTGCGGAAGTGTATGAATGGGAAATACGTCCGTACCTTCGGCCAGCGCCGCCTCTTCGGCATTTTCAGATGAGATGAGAATCCTATGACGATGACGGCAGACTACACCGATCGACAGGGCGCCCGGGATAGGCTTCAACCGGCCATCCAGCGACAGCTCCCCCACAAACACATGACCCTTCACAGCTTCCGCAGGAATGACGTCCTCCGCCGCCAGAATGCCCAAGGCAATGGCCAGATCGAGACCCGCGCCTTCTTTCTTAATATTGGCTGGAGCCAGGTTGACCGTGACTTTTTTGACGGGGAATTGGAAACCGCTGTTCTTGAGGGCGGCACGGACACGGTCGCGACTCTCACGGACCGTGGCATCGGGAAGCCCGACGATGGAGAACTGCGGCAGGCCGGCGGAAATATCGACTTCCACATCGACCAGGTGCGCGTCGACTCCCACAATCGCTGCACTCAAGACATTGGCCAGCACGATTCCCCCAGAAAGC
>JACCDZ011017769.1_pt1 | contig 10989 bp, 8 predicted proteins | sample 7449551 | NCBI WGS metagenome assembly JACCDZ01 (sample SAMN15323452, study PRJNA562643) | freshwater metagenome | isolation source: river surface water | place: USA:Blue River Watershed | collected 2017-08-18
ACAAATTGTTGCACTCGGCGAATATCCAATGTACTGGTATTTGTCAATGTATCTTGCAATCGGAGAAGCTCGTTGTGACACTTGAGAATACGCAACTTATCAATCGAATGCTTATTGAAATTAATGCCCATTGATTCTGGATCAATATTGCTCACTTGCGCGATCTTCACCTTTGTATCTTCATATGTAAGCAATCGTTTGAGATCATTATTCTCACTGAGAATTTCAGCACCTGAAGTATTAATGTCTAAAGCAGATACCCACAAGTAGTTAACCAAATTCTTATAGATATTACTTGGAGCCATATAGATAGATTTCTCTTGACGCATATTATTTCCATACTTCTCGCCCAAGGAAATGAAGTAAGAAATAATATTCTTGAGAACTACTACACCTTGTACCGCACGTCGGCATCTTTCAAAGATACGATGGGCGCGTTCATCGCCAACCTTAACCGAAAGATCTGCAAGCTCATAAGCATTGGCATCATATTCATTGTTGAAATTAGCAGCATCGACATCGTTTGTCCCAAATGATTCAAATACTTTAATCAAATTGCTACCAGCTTCTTTGTCATACCATTTAGCGATAATCTTTGTGGCTGCAAGCAGTTTATGCAAGTCATTGACCGCATCTGGGTTCTTGGTGATAGCATCAGTGAAGTGAAGAAGATACAGATCAATAGCCTCAATGGTCTTGTATAGACCAATACGAGCATCGCATTGCCATCGGTACATCATCTTTAGCTTTTCTTTACTAATTTTTTTGCCATTAGCTGGAGTGCTTTCATTGTACATCTCAATTTCCAAACCCATTCCAACCTTGTTATCATCAACTTGTCTAATGATTTCGTTGTATTCAGTATTGATACGATCGATGGCCTGCCCGATAGCTTGACCAACGCTCTTTTCATAATCCTTAGAGTACTCCATGAGTTCCTTGTTTGTGTTTGCAAGATTGGATCGAAAGATAGCAATATTCTTGAAGAATTGTAACTTCTTAATAGTAATTTGCAGTTTAGCAAGTGGATTGGTAAGAGCGGTAATTTCAATCTTGGCAGCACTTGTACTGAACAAATCATTCATCACTTCAGTAAGATTACCACCATTCTTTTGCGTCTCATCTCGGAAGGTCTTAAGCATATCAGAATATTTACCAATATTCGCTACCGCATTCTTGCAACCATTGGCGAGTTTGTTAGTTGCGGCATTTGATCCCATAGCCAATGCCTTCTCAGCTACAAGTCTAAGAGTGCTGAGGAAACGATCCTTAATCTCTTTACTATCAATGGTATCCACATTGATCTCCAACAAATGTTGATAGATCTTACCACGCATGCGGTCACTAGTAAGGAACTCATTTAAACGAACCATAGTATCCAAGAATTGAACCACTTCATCATTATATTTGATTTCTTTACCCAAATGGTTGCACACATCAGTAGCGCCTTCAACAATATCATTGAGATCAGCTCCGAATGCATTGAGGAACTTGTTGACTTGAACCTTAATTTCTTCACGTGACTTAATAAGACGCTCAGCAAGGCTGGTGCTTAGGTTAACACCTCCAGATACAGAATCAGAGAACCCCCCAGAGTAGCCTTGCGATTCGGCAAATGATTTGAATGATTGAGCGATATGTTGCGTTTCGCCTCCATTGAAAAGTTCTTGCACCATTGGCATGGCTCCATTGATGTAATGTTCTTGCTTGGAGTCGAATGATTGGAAAGCATTTTGGATACTTCCGCCGATCTTGTTCAAATCATTAACGCTGGAGAATGTTAACGAAGCAATGCCAGCAGCTCTTTGAGCATCCAAGTTGCCACCAGATTTGAGTTTCTTCATGGCATCTACAAATCGAGTTGAATTTTCGCTGTATGCTTTAATATTATTTCTTGAAACACCAAACTCATGTTCCATCATATGGTTAAGACCATCTAACCATTCAGAGATCCAAGATTGGAGAAGTTTCATAGCATTTACTGAATCTTCAGAGTAGTTACCCGAATTGATACCCGATTCAAGTAATTCAGAAACTGCTGTGATACGCAAGATATAGTAATGGATCTTTTCTATTTTCTCTTCCAAATGCTTATCGAGCTTTTGTGCCTTCTCATGAGACTTCTTCATGATAGCTTTGGCCTTACCAGTAAGCTTGTCGGATGCACCGCCTTGGATCTCTCCTGGAATGCCACCAAACGCTGAAAGAATGTTATCAAGATGTCCGCCTGACACAGAGAGTGCTTGTTGGCTAGGGGTAATACCTTGACCAACAATAGAACCATCGTTATTGATAGCTACACTAACGTCGCCCAAGCTCGCCGAACCAGCTGCACTAATTTGCGAGAAGGTTTCAGATAGATCCTGTGGGAAACTCATTGGCAAAGTGAATCAGTTGCGTGTAGTAAGATTCTATTATATCACAGTCCAGATGATTTACCAAATTTATAAATAATTAGACCACTTATGAGTCATAAATGCGACAAACTGAAACTGCTAAATAGAAACATTATCGCGTTGCAAAAATAAATAATTATGTTAAGGTTTGATAAATAATTTTGATTAAGAAGTGTCTCGCAATTTATGAGTAGCAATATAGTGAGTCATCCTTGATAACCTGAACGTAACACAATGAGCTTCAATGGTGGTAAGGATAAATACATGAGCCTACTTGTGCTAATCAAGCGAGAATCTCCAGCCTTGTATGATGTTATCAATGAACTCTGCATGGATGGTACATTCCGTTCGCAACGATTCCAAAACACGTTCCTTATGCCATCCAAATCACTCGTGAAGAAGTTAGAGGATTTGGTGGCCAACGATAAAGATGAACAAGCTATCGACTTGCTACGTTCTCTCATCCTCAAACGTCACTACGAACTGAGCGATTTCAAGACCAAAGACATCGTGATGGGTACCCTTCAATCAAGCTCTCGTGTCTTGAAAGATCCTGCCGAGGTAGGTAAATTATTGAAGTCTTCAAAGAAGACTGTTTATAGTTCCAAGACAGGAGCTCCCACCTTTACCGTATACGAATATACTGGAGATGATTTCCCTAAGACCGTTGGAGGCGAAAGCGGTGGTATGATCTTAGCAACCAAAACTAAGAAGGGGGGTTCTGATAACAACAAGGTTACGGAACATCTTGCTATCACCAAAGGATTAATCCAAGAAGGCGACGCGTCTACTACTATTGATAATTTCTTCCGTGCAGTTTCTGGACTACTTTCGCATTTGCAATCAAATGATACCGCTGGATGGGATATCGCCAAGTTCTATTTGTGCCGAAACCCTATCCTCTCTTGGTACTTCTTGACTTTACCAGGAACTGAATATGGTCTAGTTAGCCACTCAACCTTGAAGGATATGGATTTCACACAAGGTATCGCTGATAGTAATCTTACTAATGAATGTATCGAGAATAATTACTCCTTGAACAAGGAAGTCTTCCAATCTATTAACAATCTTAGAAGCAAATTAGTTGCGTCGAGTGATAAGTCTTTGATCTGCCAGAGCATCAAGGATGCCTATACCAAGATGCTCCCTGAAATGAAATCTAAGAATTGTATCAATCCCAAGCTTGCTTCCAACATGGAAATGAAGATGCTTATGGACGAGCTACGATTCCAATATGAAGATTGCGTGACATCATGGGAAGGTGTAGATGATACTCTGACCGCGCTTCGAGTTATCAACTGGGCTCACCCTAATGGATCAGCTGTCTTGACAAATGATGATATCTACCGTCATTGTCTTATCAAGCCAACCGAAGCTGTTAGCAGCGGTCCAAGTGCCTTTGTCCGCAGTGTTTATTTCTTGTATATGCCACTGACTGAAAGTATCGAGGATCAATTGGTAACAAGAGGCGCCGGTTCTATCCGTGGTGGTAGTAACCCAAATGCTATCAATAGTCTTATCTTCAATGGTGGCGCTGCTAAGAAGAAGGCTAAGGCTTGTGATATCAAGATGGAATCCTTTGTGAAGATGCTCTCCAAATCTCAACGCCAAGCCTTGAAGGGCATGCTTTAAAATTGAAACAATGGTAATAACATATAATCAAGATTAATGCCACAATTTAAAGTAGTTGGAACTATCATTAAAGTAATTGATAACAAGTTCCTAATTAAGGTTGATGATGACTACTATCAAATAGTGGCAGCTATCAAAGAGAGTATTAAAGATCCAAACACTAGTGGCCATTTCTTGGGTGTAAACTTCAAGAGAGCTAGGTTCGATATAAAGAACTTAGATTGGTCAGAACCTACAGATCTAATAGGTGTTAGGGTTACCATACAATGCGATCATAATACTCGTAATATTCGGCAACAAATAGATGTTCCTAAGGAAGTGATGAACTATGTTTCTGACTATGTTTTCAAGACTGTAATTTCTTACTCAGCTAGGTCAATTCAAAACATCCAATAACGATGTTTGAGATATTTTTTTTTATGCCAAAAAAAGAAACACGCACAATGGTACTATGATGGCGCTACTATGAATGGGCCCTCTTAATTATTTCAACAAAAAAATAAACCAATCATGATCTTTATGTCCGCAACGATAATAGTCCATAGTCTTGTAGATCAATAGGTACGAAGCTATTATGTCTGAACTTAATAATGTTCTTGAACATGCTCCTATCTTTGCTTTGAAAGTTAAGAGCAACGATATTGGCTTTATTATTCCAGAAATAGTTAGGATCCATATTGGAACTCAAAGCATTCATCATTGAAGCATTAGGGTAAATCCTAATCATTGTAGCTGTTGTTTTTATCTTACTCATATCGATGCCTTGTTCAATGTTTATGATTTGCCTACCATTATCATCGGCAACGCCTTCGAACCCGCTAGTATTGTTAGTTACAACAATGATAATCTTATTGAGCAACTGACCAAACATCTCATTTGTGAATTGTTTATGGTTACTTGCACCTAGCTTGTATTCAGGGTCAAGCATCCTACTACCAAACTTATCCATGATAATCTCTTTTAGTTTCGCCTTAGCCTTCTCATTTGAGAATCCTATTTCAAGATACAATATTAGTGGATCCGATGTATGGAAGCCATATTCATTAACAATATCAAAGCACTTATTGATGTCAAGTTTAGATACTGTTCTTACATATTCGTTACCATGCGTGATTATTAGATTAGGTTCCGAATCGCTACCAAAGCTACTTGATAGATGCACATCTAGTTCGATACATCTCGCGCCCATAGCTAAGACTTCCTTGATTGAATCATAATTGGTAGAAGCAATATGCTGATACGAACATATATATGAGTTATGAGATGAATTCACTTGAAACTTGTGTAGTGGGTATACTAACCATTCTGGATGCGACAGAGCTACTGGTTGTATGGTACCTTTTTGTAGTTGTCTATTAATAGCAAACTCATAACTATTTAGGAGCTTGGGCATCGCCCAATAAAGTATGATCAGTAATACAACCACAAGTAGTATGATTAGTCCTACCATACTGAGGGATACAAATACTTGTACCTATATAAGCTTGGACTTTTTTTGTTATCCAAATAGTCATATCATATGCAACAAAAAGGAAACCAACTAGATAATAGATTGGTTGCTTGATGAGTGAAACCATACTTGCGTTCATGGGTAGCTTGATGAGTGATACCATACTTGCAATCATGGGTAGCTTGATGAGTGATACCATACTTGCAATCATGTGAGGCTTGATGAGTGATACCATACTTGTGTAGCCTGATCAATGAAACAATATTTGTGAGGCTTGATGCATGATACCATACTTCTGTAGCTTGATGAGTGAGACTATACTTGCGTTCATGCGTAGCCTGATCAATGAAACAATATTTGCGATCATGTGTAGCTTGATGAGTGAGACTATATTTGCGTTCATGCGTAGCCTGATCAATGAAACAATATTTGCGATCATGTGAGGCTTGATGAGTGAGACTATATTTGCGATCATGTGAGGCTATACTTGGGTAGCTTGATGAGTGATACCATACTTGCGTTCATGTGAGGCTTGATCAATGAAACAATATTTGCAATCATGGGTAGCTTGATGAATGAAACAATATTTGCGATCATGTGTAGCTTGATGAGTGAGACTATATTTGCGATCATGTGAGGCTATACTTGGGTAGCTTGATGAATGATACCATACTTGCGTTCATGTGAGGCTTGATGAGTGAGACTATATTTGCGATCATGTGTAGCTTGATGAGTGAGACAAAAAAAATGTTTCTCATTGAGAGAACATTTGTGTAGCTTGATGCTTGATTGGAAGTTCCAATGCTTAAAGACCTTCATCGGTTTCTTCATATGAATCAATTTCCATTGAAGGTTTGTTAGTGACTGGTACCCAATGCATCTTCTCGAATGCTTCAATGTCTGCCATGTCTTGATAATCTGAACTATCTTGGACATTGCCCTTGTATATGAAGAGCTTCGAGTGTTTACCCTTAAGGCTGATCTCAAGCTTGAGTTGTCGCCCAGTAATGATGATTTCAACACCCAATCCACCCGTGATCACAGTTCCGCGTGTGATATGCTTATGGACATTGATATTGGTAAGGATGCGTTCTCCTGTAGAAGGATCTTCATCGCCAATTTCTCTGTACTGCTTGCGACCATTCTTTACATCGAAGAAACTATCCATAACATCGTAGATTGCTGGGATAAACTTGAAAGACATGATTGGTTTATCGGAATCAATGTAGCATTGATCTTCAAATTGTTCTGGTACATGTTCTTTTACTCCTGGAGGAAAATAGTTTCGTTTAGGGAGTGTGAGCCAAAATGTTGGATTAATCAATTGTTCGATATCTCCTGTATCCTTGTTAGTACGCGTAGTACCCATAGGTGATACACCTTGAGTGCTCATGAGCAAGAAGGGTCGTTTCAATCCATTTGGTAGCATGCGTACCTTCTTCTTATCGGCAGTGATGATACCTTGAGCGGTCCATTCCTCAATAAGAGTCTCAAATGAGATACATAGAGCCTTGAGAGCTTCAATGTTAGGATTAGGCTTAGCTGCACCTTCAACTTCAGAGAACCCAATACGAATGTTTTCATAAGCTCGCTTATGAGGTGGTCTGATGTTACAATAGGTGGTGATTCCTTCTGGGGAAAGAAGCCAACCATTGGTAGGTTGAATGTAATTACCTTCGATATCCTTGATATAGATCGGAGGATATTGCGCATGGGTCTTAGCCTTGAATGCCGAATCGATATCAATAAGAAGCATATTATGCTGATATTTAAGATAAGAGGCTAAGATCATTTCGGTAGTGACGTTTCCTTTCTTGGCTGGGATGGCTGGCGTGGTAGAAGTAGTAGCGTACATTGAGACTGATAGGATTGAGACTGAGGAGTTCGAGGCTTTGTATATTTATAAGGATAAATGTCAATTTTAAACGAATCCCAATATGGGGGCAATTAGGGGGTATTTACTCGTTTTTTTAAGTATTTTGGGTATCACGTATATTCGTCTCATTCTTGGGTTGATTACAATAGTTCGCTTTATACTTGACATTCACCTCATGTAAGGTGAAGCGAGCCTGTTCTCGTATATTGAATGGATACTCAGAAACGATGTTATTTAAGTAAAGATCTATTTGGCACAGATTCTCATATACAGTGAACGGCATATTCCTTTCTTATGGTGAAGGTTGTGATTGGGACTTCTTCCTGTTTATGAAATAATAGACAAATTTGAGTTGGATCTTAATATTAGCTATGAGCTCCTTATGGAAATCTATTTTGGCATTATCCAACACACGAGTAGTGCTGCGTTGATGGTGGTAATATGCTGCATAGTGTAGGAAGAAGAAGTAATAATGAAAGTAGTCGGGCTTGGGGAGCACTCTGTATTTGTTCATGAACTCCTCAATAAAACACAAGCTGACTTCGGGGTAGAACGTGAGGAGACATTCCATGAACACTACTATGCCCATCTTTTGTTTATTCTTGTTGATCATCTTTTGTACGAATCTCAATACTTTGGTCACACTTTCTCTTGGAGCATCAATATTTCTATCTGAAGATACAGATGAAACAACAGAGGACCTGCGACGTAGGCCTAACTTATCGATGAAACTATCATGCGATGAAAATGATGAACTGTTACTACTTATCTCTGAGATACTGATATCAGAGATGCTTTTGATCGAATCGGCTTCGAACCTTGCTAAGGCATCCAATGGGTCTGGTTGAATTCCGGTAGAAGTAAATAGATTACTTTTAACGCTTGAGAACATGTTTTAAGGCAAAAATGAAAGGTATTATTAACCTATACCAATTGAGCAAGAGACTGATTGTGGTTTGTGTTGCTATATATAATAAGACTTAATACTGATACCTGCAATTGAGAATCATGGCTCCTCCTATCACACTATTGAAGCCAGGATGTTTAGTTGCACGAATGGGTGAGTCGCAATCGGAGCTCGACAAGCTTGTTCCAATCAATTATATCATGGATTGGTTCGATAAACGAATTCGTTCGGGCAACTCTGCAGGTAACAAGAAAGTTACTATGAGCGATAGAGTGGTTGTATTATTGTCTAAGACAGGTTCTGGTAAGAGTACCTCTATCGCCCCTAACTTGTATCTGCGCTTCTTCAATCGTTACCGTAAGCAGATAGTAATCACACAACCAAGAGTGCTTACAGCCATTGAGATCCCTAAGGACATATCCAAGATCCCAACATACCAAACGCCCAACAAGGAAGGGCTATCCTTGGAACTGTTTAAGAACCTGGGGTATCAGACCCAAGACTTTGTTAGGAAGCCTGCAGAGAAGGGTATCTTGTTCACAACTACTGGTATTCTCTTGCAATACTTGAAGACAATGACGGATGAAATATTCATCCGCAAGTATAAGTTCATCATTATTGATGAGGCACACGATCGGTCTATTGATGTAGATTTAGTATTGTTTATGATGAGAGAGCTACTTACTCGCAACTTGGGCAATGATCCACCTTTCTTGATACTCATGAGTGCTACTCTCAATGTACAAGAGTATTGTCGTTACTTTAACACCAAGACAGTGTTCGAGGTATCTGGCCAATCGAAACCAATCCAAGTGCATTACCCAGAGCATGATATCGAAGACATATATCAAGACACTATTGGTATCTTGGAAAAGATTGCCGAACGAGAGGACAAGGAAACTGATAAAGATGTTCTGGAAATGCTCAATAAAGGTATCAGAGATGTGATCATCTTTATGCCCAATACAAGCTACATTGTAAAGATGACCAGAGCAATAGAGGCTGTCAGTATGAAAATGAAGAAGAAAATATTCACGGTACCTATCACATCAGCCGATATAGAGTCCAACTCCAAGAACTACCAAGCCTTGATCGCTAATCTATTCGACTTGAAGTTCCCAGATGGATCTAAGCCGTATCGTAGAGTAATCATCTCTACCAATGTAGCAGAAACCGGTCTTACCTTAGAGAGCCTACGCTACTGTATTGATACAGGATTGCTCTTTGTTAGCGAATACAACCCACGATTAGATGCATCTATGCGCATGGTTAAACCAACCACTTCTAGTATGAGCTTACAGAGAAAGGGACGCGTTGGGCGTAAGTTCCCAGGTGTGTTTTACCCATTGTTCACAGAAGAATCATTCAATCATATGGTTGTTGATAATATTCCAAGTATCATGGTTGAGGATATTACTGCACATCTATTAGCTATCATGCTCAAGAACTCAAAGGAACCAAAGCGTAATGTTAGTGTCCATGAGATACCATTACATGCGCTACTAAGCCCTCCGAGTAATGATGCCATACAACAAGCTATTGAGAGTTTATTTGTATATGGGGCAATTGATAGTCATGGTATGATAACTGAGCTTGGAAAGATTATGGGTGTATTCAGAAAGCTCTCATTACAGTCTGTAAGAATGATATTATCAGCGCCCGTGTTTGGGGTATCAATGAGAGATATGATCATCATGGCCATCATGATAGAAGCTAAGAAGAGTGACTATATCCTGCGAACGGCTAAGGCGCCTGTTACCTCAGCCAACATTATTATGGATATTTATGGTGTGTCCAATGAATGCGATATCCCTAACTATAGCCGACTTAAGAACAAGCTACTAATCGGTTGCGACTTCTTGGAAGGCTTACTATTGTATCATTGGTTCATACAACAATTCAAGACAAAGGATGTGCTCCAAGTGAGAGACTGGTGCGACAAGAATCATATGAACTTCTATTTCTTCATATCACTCGGGGAACAAGTGGATAACTTCATGTGGCTCTTATTGAATGAACATAATATCAACCCAACTTATCATCAAAAGAACCTTTATGAAACATTAACCAACTCACTAGACTCACCAACTGATGATGAAGAACTTGTAGAGATAGTTTGCAAATACAAGGAATGTATCTACTCGGGATTCAAAAAGAATATATTGATTTGGGACAATGATCGTCAGTCTTATGTAAATAGATATGGAGAAGACATCATTGTTTCAAACCCAATAGCTTCACAATTGTCCTACCAAAAGATTGGAGCTCCATTCAAGCAAAATAAACCAAACATCTTGCTATACAAGAACATGGTCCTGAAGAAACATACCAAGAGTGGTAACTACATTTGGGAACCTGACCTTATCTCGAACATGGATGGCTTTGTCAAAGTAGATATCGACTTGTTGCAATCATAAGCATCATTTACTTGTACATTTTTTTTGAAACTATTCACAAAGGTAGCCTTCATAATCGCAAAACAAATGTTAGTCTTCGAGTAAATACAAAAATAAAAGTTTTTTGTTGAGCCAAATCTAAAGATTAACATTGAAAAATGACCGACCTCGCGGACAAAGAACGACAGTAGACGGACAAAGAACGACAGTAGACGGACAAAGAATGACAGTAGACGGACAAAGAATGACAGTAGACGGACAAAGAATGACAGTAGACGGACAAAGAACGACAGTAGACGGACAAAGAACGACAGTAGACGGACAAAGAATGA
>JACCDZ010909880.1_pt1 | contig 10986 bp, 7 predicted proteins | sample 7449551 | NCBI WGS metagenome assembly JACCDZ01 (sample SAMN15323452, study PRJNA562643) | freshwater metagenome | isolation source: river surface water | place: USA:Blue River Watershed | collected 2017-08-18
ACCCAGACCAGATATGCGGGTAAGGTGTTTATGGATACACATCAGTCTTCCAAACTGAAGTAGACCGGCTCGATACCGGCTACCCGCTCCAAGTTAAGGATGTTAACAGCAACATTTATACATTGAACTTTTAATTCAAACCGTAAAAATACATCCTGTTTTTCATAGGTTGACAACTACCTTAAAAGGTTGTACAATAACATTTTTAACACAAAGAGGTAATGACATGAAACGTTCAGGTAAACGATAGTGTCATCCTAGACCCCCGTATGGTCCTGGATGGCACGTAAAAGACAATTAATTACGATCCATCCCTAGCTGGCGTTAACGGTAGCGTACTCGGCTCTTAACCGATGAGGTGTCAGTTCGAATCTGACGCTAGGGACCATATGGGGGTATAATTCAACGGCTAGAATATCCGGCTTTTAACCGGTCTATCAGGGTTCGATTCCCTGTGCCCCTACCATAAAGAATGACAATTAGATTGTTAGATGTGTGAAAGCTAGGGCCTCGAAATCCTAGTGAGTTGGGACTAATTATCCTAGTAGCAAACAAGTAGCTCTATAACTAACGTACTCTAAGTGAAGACAAGTTATCTGTAAAAGAGCTTGTTAGATCATAACCGCAGCCGGCATAATTTGCGGATAATGCTCCCTATGTATGTAGTGGGAGGATCTAGTTGTCATCCTTTATGGTAAAGTAGCATAATGGTTGTGCACCTCCTTCATACGGAGCAAGGTGTGAGTTCGAATCTCACCTTTACCACCAAACAATATCTCGCTAGTGTAATGGCAGCATACCGGTCTCCAAAACCGTTGGTCGGGGTTCGAGTCCCTGGCGGGATGCCAAATTATTCCCGGGTAGTTAAATGGTTATAACGGTCGGCTGATAACCGGCTATTCCTTGTTCGATTCAAGGTCTGGGAACCATATATAGCCGTGTAGCTCAGAGGAAGAGCAAACGCTTGATAAGCGTTAGGTCGACATTTCGAAACTGTCCATGGCTACCATTTTTAGGATGCTAACAGCAACTTCTATAACTTTTTTGGTATAAAAGAAAAAAACGCATCCTGTTTATTTTGTTGGGGTATCGTATAATGGCTTAATACAACGGGCTTTGAACTCGTAAATCTTGGTTCGATTCCAAGTACCTCTGCCAAGTTAGTGCTTATATGAGTAGTCAATGCTGTGGTGGCAACGATGGAAGTATAAGTCAGTCCACTCAACAGGAGATCTGTAGGCTAGCTTAACCAGCTATCTTGGAGTGCGGTGTGATACCGACGGTGGACGCCAATACTAAGACAACACTTAGTAAGATGAGTAGACGGAAACCGAGCCATGTGGATGCGTGGTCTTCACTACATATGAGGTGGGTGACGATGCGAAAGTAAGTCGGTCCAGTAGGGGTAAGAAAAGTGTTGTTAGCGGAAAAAGCTGCCGAAGGACAGAAGTTAAGCGGGCATAGGCCGACAGTTTAACGCCGTGTAATCCTTCAAGAATCTTAGAATGTAAGATAGTTGTGTTCGCGTCCTGCAGGTAAGGGCACAACCGTAACATCACGGACGGGCGTACTATGCCGTGTAAGAAATACGACTCAGAATTTATACCCTCTTCGCCAAGTTGGTCTAAGGCATCGGATTTTGATTCCGACATTCCGAGGTTCGAATCCTTGAGGGGGTGCCATACTATGGAGTCGTTAGTTTAGTGGCAAAACCGCGGGTTGTGATTCCGCTATCATGGGTTCGATTCCCATACTTCTCCCCAAACAATTAATCCTGCTTTAGCTGATGTGGTCATAGCAACGGTTTGAAGCACCGAGGAACGTGGTTCGATCCCACGAGGCAGGACCATTATAGAAACGTACAAAGGCTAATGACGTCGGCTGATGTAGCGGATTACAGCTGGATATCTTTCCGGTGGGCAGGTTCAATTCCTGCAAGTGCGTTTCTATAATGGCTTTGTAGCTCAGATGGTAGAGCAGCGGATTGAAAATCCGTGTGTCACTGGTTCGATCCCGGTCAGAGCCACCAGTAAGAATATACCCGCGTAACTCAGTGGACTAGAGTACAACGCTACGAACGTTGGAGTCGGAGGTTCGAATCCTTCCGTGGGTGCCAGAATTCGCGTTTATTGACCGCGTATAATAGGATAAGTTGTCAGTAGTTCAGACCCCGCCTTGCTTGGTTGTGCGTTATCAACCTAGCACTAATTTCGGATGTTTAGCACAGCGGTAGTGCAACAGCTCGACACGCTGTAGGTCAGTGGTTCGATCCCACTAACATCCACCAGTTTTAGGATAGTAACAGCAAACAATAATCGCGATTGGTTCGCACTTTCTCTACAAAAGAAACTTAACTGGTTCGAATCCAGTATTAATGCTATCCTGTTTTATTTTGGACTCCTGGTATTAGTTGGGAGTACGGCGTGGGATATAATCCTTCGCAGGCATTGGTTCAATTCTAATGGAGTCCACCAATTTATGGGGCCTTGGTGTAATGGTAGCACGTTATAAGACGGATATCCTGCCAAGGATACAGACAGCAACACTTTTCAATTTCCACTATGAAGGGAAAGGTCCTGGTTCGAATCCAGGGGGCTCCACCAATTTATTGCGGGCATTCAGGGCATCGGTCAGTCTCATAAGCTCGGCCTAGTAGGTTCGAATCCTACGTCCGCAACCAATATGCTTCGTTCGTCTAATGGCAGGGCCACGGTGTTACATACCGTAGATAGAGGTTCGATTCCTTTACGAAGCACCAGTTCAAGGATGCTAACAGCAACGTCATTTATGACACGTTGGTTCGATTCCAACATTTGCCGCATGGCAAATTCGCTCAATGGTAGAGCAACGGCTTAACATGCCGTCAACATAAAGGCATCCTGTTTTATTTGCCCTCTTAGCCCAATTGGTAGCAGGCAGTGGCCTTAGAAGTCACACAGTCTCGGTTCGAATCCGAGAGAGGGTACCAGTATTTTATGCGGTGGTAGCGCAATAGGTAGGAGGCAACAGACTTAAAATCTGTACAGTGTGGGTTCGAATCCCATCCACCGTACCATGCTCCTGTGGTGCAATTGGTAGACACGCTAGCTTGAGGGGTTAGATGTTGCAGGTTCGAATCCTGTCAGGAGTACCAGTTTATGTGCGTTTAGTCTAAATGTTAGGGCGCCATGACGCAGGGCTAGAAACCTTGAGATGCGGGTTCGAATCCCGTAACGCATACCGATATGCTCGCGAAGTATTAGCTGGTGGTACACCGCCCTCGTAACGCGGAAGATTCAGTTCGAGGCTGAACGTGAGCACCAATAGATTCTTGCAAGAAGAAAACAGACTCGCCCTTGGATCCGCGACGGAGGGAACGGAGTAACTGGGGTACAAGTCCCAAGAAGCGGAACGAATACATAGTGAGTTGGCAGAGTGGCTTAATGCACCACCTTGGAAAGGTGACTATCCGAAAGGGTACGAGAGTTCGAATCTCTCACTCACTGCCATATATGGAAGGTTAACTAGTCTGGGACTAGCACTGTCTCGAAAACAGATGGACTGCGCGAGCGGTTGGAGTTCGATTCTGCCATCCTTCCTCCAATACCACAGTGGTCTAACTGGACAAGGCAACACTCTTCTAAAGTGTCCGATGGGGGTTCGAATCCCTCCTGTGGTGCCATATAAGCAAACACATTAGTGAAAGAACGGTTATAAACCTTAGGGCGTAGCCTGCGGCATCGTTGTATTGCGGTGGCTAGTGTGTTTACTTATATGCCCCTCTAGCCCAATTGGTATGAGGCGTCTCTCTCAAAAGGAGAATCGTGTCGGTTCGAATCCGACGAGGGGTACCAGTTAAGGATGAATACAGCAACCACCTTTTGCAGCCAAAACTTTGCAGGCCGTCCAATTGGGGACCGTAGTTGAAAATGGGGTTCGATTCCCGGCGATACTACATCATCCTGTTTTGCTCTTGTAGTACAAAGGTAGTACACTTCCTTGGTAAGGATGAGACGCTGGATCGTTACCAGCCTAGAGCACCAAAATAGAAAAATAGTTCAAAAAGTTGTTGACAAACAATGGGTTAGACTATATAATAGATACATGTTAAGCAATTAACACTGTTCTTTAAAAATTAATTAGAAGATTGTGCTCGGTTCGTCTATCGGTCTAGGACACCGCCCTTTCACGGCGGGAAGAGGGGTTCGATTCCCCTACCGAGTACCATTTAGTGTATTGTTTATGGAAAAAGTCTGTGTACACCAGGCTAATGCACTCTCACTGTAGGCTCCGGTTCGAAACGCCCTATACGAGTTGATGTCAGCGGATCAGGGTCATGCCCTGGTCTGTGCAACGAAATTGGATCAAGTATCGACGGGTACTCCATATAAGTTGACACGTTAAAAGCAAACGGCAATAGGGTTATTGTTGTCCATAACGTAAACAATACACTAAATGGTACATACACTAACGTGTGACTGCGTCATTGGTAACAGTGAGAGGCCTACTAAAGCTGTAGGACATTAGTGTAATGGAGATGTAGGAAAATTGGTAACCCCAGTGGACTGTAAATCCGCCGCCCGAAAGGCACTACTGGTTCGACTCCAGTCGTCTCCACCAATAAATACTAGATGATAGTACAAAGTGTTGATTCAATTAAAGATATAATCAACGGTTATACACGTTTAACTGTTTATAATACAGTTGTAGATCCTGCAACTAATAAACAGTATATTGAAGCTGTACAGTATCTATACAATAAAGTAGGACAGTTAGAGCCTACACATCAAAATCATCAAGTAGATAAAAAAGCATAATGGAAGTGTGGCAGAGTCCGGCTTATCGCGTTAGTCTTGAAAACTAAAGGCTCAGAAATGGGTCCGTGGGTTCGAATCCCACCGCTTCCACCAAATTTGGTCTCAAAGTGTTCATGGACGCACATCAGCCTGTCACGCTGAAAGAAGGGGATCGTTACCCCTTGGGACCGCCAAGTTTTAGGATACTAACAGCAATTTTTACATAATCCAAACTTTATGTTGTGGGTTCGAATCCCACCCTTCGGGTAGCTCAATGGTAGAGCAAAAGTCGTAAAAAATGTATCCTGCTAATTTTGCCTCTGTAGCTTAATTGGTTAAAGAACCCAGCTTATACCTGGGCATAGCACCGTCTAGATAAGGCGGAGTGTGGGGGTTCGAGTCCCTCCAGAGGCACCAACAATTTAGGAAACAACATGATTCAAAAAACATCTAGTAGAGGCCCGGATCTTAATAATGATGTCTGCGTTGACAATGTGGGCAATAGATTTGATCTAGTTTTAGTAGCAGCCGCAAGAGCTAGAGAACTAATGAAACAACATGCAAACAGTGGCAGGCAGACAATGTCTAATGCTCCTGTTTCTGCATTAATGGAAATTCAAGAAGGTAAGATCGGAAGAGATTATCTAAAAAGAGTAAGATAATTATGGTGCGGTGGCAGAGCGGCCCAATGCAACGGATTGCAAATCCGTAAGACCGTCGGTTCAAATCCGACCCGCACTTCCATATATTGTGATAAGTAAGAATATGCCCTGGTGGTGAAATTGGTAGACACGCTGGTCTTAGAAGCCAGTGCGCGAGCGTGACGGTTCGAGTCCGTCCTAGGGCACCAAATTTAAAATGCTGTACTATGCACAACTAGACAACGATTTTGTTAGTTTTTTAAAATCGTTAGTATATAATTCTCGTATAAACTCAAGTCCAAGGGGACAGTACCTTGCAGGTAACATTGGTGAACAAATCAATCTAAACCTAGGTGCTGATACCGAATCGAGATTTACTACTGAGTTTTATAAACATGCAGTACTGGCATTTAAACAATTTAATAAAACTGTCGAAGGCAATATAAAATGCAGTATAGGAGTTCCCTGGATTAATTTTCAACGATCTGGAGAATTTAATCCGTTGCATAATCATGCTGGAGATTTAAGTGTTGTAGTTTATGTAGATATTCCAGAGTGTATTGCTCTTGAAAATAAAAACAGCATAGTCGAAACTAATATGCCTAGTTATGGCAAGATTGATTTTCTCTACATAAAAGAAGGTACAGAAATAGTTACTAAATATTCTCATCAACCCAAAACAGGAGAAATTTTTATATTTCCATCTTTGTTGTTGCACACAGTTTATCCATTTAGATCAAACGTTGAGAGAATAAGTATTAGTTTCAATATATTTGATATTGAACAAGTTTAATGCGGGCGTAGCTCAGTTGGTAGAGCACTACCTTGCCAAGGTAGATGTCGTGGGTTCGAACCCCATCACCCGCTCCAAATATTCGGCCTTTGGTGAAATGGATATCATCTCTGTCTTCGAAACAGAGGGTGGGAGTTCGATCCTCTCAAGGCCGGCCAATGTCCTTGTAGTACAATGGATAGTACGAGGTCCTCCTAAGACTTAGATACAAGTTCGATTCTTGTCGAGGACACCAAATTAGGTTGACAACATATTGCGATAAGTATATAATTACTATGCGATCGTAAGCAAATAGGCAAAGCTCCCACTTTTTGGGTCGGGGACGGGGTACTGCAATATGCAACCTTTGTAGGTTCGAAGCCTACCGATCGCACCATATAAAAGCACATTTAGTCTAGGTATAATCTAGACGGTAAGGACTGGCACCAGCATACGCAAAAGCCTAAGTGTGTTTCTATATGGATAGTTGGCCGAGTGGTCGAAGGCAGCGGCTTGCTAAGCCGTCCTCCCCGAAAGGGGAGCATAGGTTCGAATCCTATACTATCCGCCACGTAATTTAGATATATACATTCTATTCCCTAGTAGCTCAGCGGTAGAGTAGCGGACTGTTAATCCGTTTGTCGGTGGTTCGACCCCACCCTGGGGAGCCAATTATATAAGAGGTACATATGAGTAAAGGTAGTAGACCAAGACCATATAGTGTTAGTCAAGCAGAATTCGGTAGCAACTTTGATGCAATCTTTAGAAAAGATAAACGTGTTGAAGAAGATGCTAAAATCGAAGATGAAGCATTTAAACAAATAGAGGAAAGTATGCAGGTAAGAGTTCAAGAAGATGAAAGTAAAGTAGGACAATGCGGATGTGGGCGTAGCCCAACAGGTAAATGTATTGGGTGGCACGGTCTAACAGAAGAAGCATTTAAAGAAAGAAAAGAACTCTACGAAACTGGCAAGGTTGATCTTGCTGGCAGAGAAGTTAAGTAAGTATTCGGGGGATTAGCTCAGCTGGGAGAGCAGTAGCTTTGCAAGCTAAAGGTCAACGGTTCGATCCCGTTATCCTCCACCAATATGCTGGAGTCGCATAGTGGCAATTGCAACGGTTTTGTAAGCCGTCGGGAAACCTACGTGAGTTCGAGTCTCACCTCCAGCACCAGAACACCCGGCATCCCATAGCCGTTAGTAAATGGGGGTCAATTGTCTGTACCATAAAAGACACGGCGCATTGGATCTGCCGCAAGGCCCGCTATATGGGCGACTTGAGAAATCACAAAGGCAGGGACGCTAACCTGTCTAAATGGAAAAGTACGTAGACGGAGTAGACAGCCCAGTCTAAGGGCTCCTGTGGTGGGAGATGCTTAGACACTATTATAAAGCACATTACTGCACAGTGTTTTGACTTCCAGGTCTTTTTGTACATTGTGGTCGTCTGTAGTGTGTTTCATAATAGTTTTTATGGCCAGGTGGCAGAGCGATTATGCGCTGGATTGCAAACCCGGTACAGGTAGGTTTAACTCCTACCCTGGCCTCCAAATATGTGGCGTGTAATGGACTTACACGATTTCTGGCAGTTGAAGTGACAGGAGTAATTATCTTGAGAACGATACTGGTGCTAGGAGGTAACGTTGCCTAGCGAGAAATCCGAGATTGTTTTGCGTTCGATTCGCAAACGCTACACCAACAGAATTATAAATAGTTTTAATGCGGGGTTCGTATAGTGGTAATACCTTAGCCTTCCAAGCTAATGCTGAGAGTTCGATTCTCTTACCCCGCTCCAAGTTTTGCCTGGTTAACTCAGCGGTAGAGTGTCTCCCTTACAAGGAGAAGGTCGGCGGTTCGATCCCGTCACCAGGTACCAAGTTTTTCTCGGTGTAGCTTAGTCCGGCTTAAAGCGCCTGCTTTGGGAGCAGGAGATCGTGAGTTCGAATCCCACCTCCGAGACCATAATGACGCAGTGTGTTAGAAGCGGTATCTGGCCAGGCTCATAACCTGGAGGTCGGGGGTTCGATTCCCTCCACTGCAACCAATTTATTATATTATGAATATAACAGTTTTAGGTGGCGGAACAGCAGGATGGCTTACTGCCTTACTAGTAAGGCAATATTATCCTAATGTTAATATTAATTTAATAGAAAGCGAAGAAATAGGAATTCTTGGCGCAGGTGAAGGAACAGTTCCTAACTTCACTGATATACTTTCATTCCTTAATATATCAGTAACTGATCTAGTTAGAGAGTGTGAAGCCACAATTAAAACAGGAATAAGATTTAAAAATTGGAATGGCGACGGACTTGACTATTTTCACGAGTTCGGATCAGCACCAGGATTAGATCATAGAGAATTTAACTTTGATCAATCCTATCCTAATATAGCCTATTCGGTTCAAGCATCGAAAGGTCTTCCGTTTGACGATTTAAAGTTTACAAAACAACTTGCAGATCAATACAAAGTTCCTTTTGATTACATAGAAAATCTAGCATTGGACAACATCGATCCAATACTAAAGGTTAGACATTTAGGTAATTTTGCACTACATTTTAATGCTAGAGCGCTGGCGGTCTTTTTAAGAAAAGTTGCACTTTCTAGAAATATCATTAGAATCGAAGGCAAGTTTACAGAAGCTAGTCTAACAGAAAATGGTAATATTAAAAGCCTACATTTAGCCAGCGGAGAAACTGTCAATTGCGATTTTGTATTTGACTGTAGCGGATTTGCTAGACTTCTAATTGGAAAAACATTTAATACTCCGTGGATTGATTATAACAAGCACTTGCCATTAGATACTGCTCTTCCATTTTTTATACCACATAATGGTAAAAACATTGCTCCTGAGACAGAAGCTATTGCAATGAAATATGGGTGGATGTGGAAAATTCCTGTACAGAACAGATATGGGTGCGGGTATGTATTCAATTCGGCATATATTAACAACGAACAAGCCTTACAAGAAGTAGAAGAATTTTTAGGACACACTGTAACTAGTCCTAAAACATTTAACTTTAAAGCAGGTTCATATAAAGATACAGTAGTTAAAAACTGTATGGCTGTAGGACTTGCTCAAAGTTTTGTAGAACCGCTAGAAGCAACATCGATTATGATTAGCTGTATAAATCTAGAAACGTTTTTGCAAAGTGACGGTGTTTCAAATCAAACAGATTCTTTTAAAAAACACTTCAATGAAGACTGTTTAAAGCGTAATTCGGATGTATTAGAATTTTTATATCTGCATTATATAACTAAACGAAATGATTCTAAATTTTGGAGAGAGTTTAGAACATCAACTACTATGATCGAATCTATTAAAGATAGAATCGATTATTGGGCAGAGTCTCCGGCGGCCTCGATTAGATTTGAAGGTCATGGCACATTTGGTGCAGACAGCTGGATGCAGATAGCTGACGGACTTGGATTACTAAGTCAAGAGGCACATGCCAAAAGAGTAGCCAATCTAGGACTACTCAATCGAGTATTTGGACAACTACAATCTTTAAAAATAAATCAAAATCTAGTCAGTGCAAATTGTTTAGACCATTTTGATTTTTTAAATTTTTTAAAGAAAGATAGCCAAAATATATAGACAAGACAAAGATTTTGTACTATAATAGATACATGTTAAGAAATTAACAAAGAGTTTTTAGGTTAGTCACAGCAAACTTTAACGGCTAATACCCGTATCAAACGATGGGCAGAGATAACTTCACAGCCTATCACACATGGTGCTAGTACATGTAAAACAACTGGCAAACAACTAACCTGTTGATTTTTAGGATAGAAACAGCAACCTTTTACTTTAAAGACTGCACTTAATGTAGTAGACGGTGGCCCGCAAGGCGGGTAACGCTGGAGCCTTAATTGGCTTTGAAGGTGTTACTCATAGCTAACACACCGCTTCCTCGGCGTATCAGAGGGTGTTAGACACTTATGGAACTGATGACATATGGAAAGACATATATGATGTTAGTACAGACACAACACTAACTAGGCAACATGAATGTTGATATGGTCTAGGGAACTGAACCGATATACAGGGGATGGGGGTAGACCAGAATACTAAACTTAACTGTTCCAGCTATCCTGTTAAACAATAGAATGTTAACAGCAACTTTTAATTTTCAAGCATATCGAAAACAAAACACATTCTGAAAGGACACACAAAATGAACGCATTTGTAAACGCAGTAGCAAACCAAGAAGCCCGTACCGCAAACGGTATGAAGGCACGTAAGTCAACAGCCAAGGCTACAGTTGACCTGTTTTACAACATCGGCGCAAGCCGTGGTAAGAACATTGTAGGCGCATTCACTGCGGCCTACGTTGAAAACGCAGATGTCGCTCTGCGTATCGCACAATGGGCACGTGACGTCCGTGGCGGCGCTGGCGAACGTCAGCTCTTCCGTGACATTCTAGTTCACCTAGAAAAGCGTGACCCTGATGCAGCTCTGGCCCTTCTAAAGAAGGTTCCAGAAGTCGGCCGTTGGGATGACATCTTTGTTTTCTCAACACCTGCTCTTAAGAGCGCCGCTTACACTATGCTAGGCGATGCACTTCGTGCAGGTAATGGTCTTGCCGCTAAGTGGACTCCACGTAAGGGTAAGATCGCAGCCGAAGTTCGTGCCTTCTATGGCATGAGCCCAAAGCAATACCGTAAGAGCCTTGTGGCACTTACCAAGGTTGTTGAAACACAAATGTGTGCCAACGACTGGGATAACATTAACTTCTCACATGTTCCTTCTGTGGCTGCTCGCAACTACAAGAAGGCATTCAACCGTCACAGCCCTGCGT
>JACCDZ010358648.1_pt1 | contig 10984 bp, 13 predicted proteins | sample 7449551 | NCBI WGS metagenome assembly JACCDZ01 (sample SAMN15323452, study PRJNA562643) | freshwater metagenome | isolation source: river surface water | place: USA:Blue River Watershed | collected 2017-08-18
AATCCGCTGTTTCATCAAAATATATATAAAATATATCATCCCCTTTTATATATTTTGATACCTTTTTATATATTTTTATATTTATTTATCGACTTATTATGAACCCGTCTCTTCTTTCTAAATTTTTACACCAAAAATAATCAAGTAAAGTTAAACATTTCTTATTAAATCCCAATGTCTCATACATTATACCTTCGAATAATCTAAAATCAGAATAGCTTATCAACTCTTTATATTCATAGTTTTTAATAAAATGTTTAAATAATTTAGAAGGAGCACCAATAACATTCATATTTTTTTTATTACAAAAACGATTCAATTCAAATACCCCCTTAGCTTTATATACAAAAGTCATTAAAGATACTAATTCATCTTTAAAATATAAACCTAATTTTATACTACTTTGACTATATCCTTGTATGTGATTCGAATCTAAAAAATTTCTAATTAATTTAGAATCATCAATAACTTTTATTTCACATTGTCTTGCATATATTTTATTACTTATTAAACCTAAACGATTAGATATAATAGATTTCATAATATCTTGTTTTGATAACCATTCATCTTCCCAAATATGGATTAAATGTATTCCTTTTTCTTGACACTTTAACGATTTTTCTAAATGATACTTTTTATTTTTATAAAGTTCAGAATGATAATACAGCCCATTGAATTCTATCGCCAAGTTATGACTTGGAATATAGATATCCAATTCTTTTCCTTCTAATATTTTTCTATCGCTTTCTATAAAAGAAATGTTTAGTTCTTTTAACCAATTAACTATTTCTTTTTCTTTTATAGAATTATTTTCCGAAATCGGAAAACAATGTGTACATAAACATATATTAGAATATTCTCTGTTGTGATAATTATTAATTGTAATATTAAATAAATTGTCACATTTTTTATGTACAAAAGATAAAATATTTATATCGTAATTAGTAAAAATATATTCATTATTGTTTTTGTATATTTTTTCTATTTTTTTAAAAAAAGTATTTTTATTTTTATTTTTAATTTTATCCTTAACACTATTTAATTGTGATGGATATTCCACATTATGTTTTTCTTTAAAATTATCTCTTATAATTTTTGATGTTATAGAATATTCACTTTCATAGCGTTCTAAATTTGTTCGCTTAGTTTTTTCTTTTATTTCGGGTGATTTGGCGGCATTATCATAACCGAATTTATCTTTAGATGTTTTTTTAACCTTTATCTGAGAGCATTTTATAGAGCATGTATAAATATTACAATTGTTATAATTTTTCAAATATTGAAAATATTTCCTAATAACTATTTCACCACATATATCACAACAAACTTTAATTTTTTCGTGTGATTTTTTGGGTAAGTCTAAAACTTTTACTTCTATTGGTGATGACGCATTATCTATTTCATAACCTTTAGATATATAATATTTTTTTAATTTAAATGGTTTTATTATTATTAATTCATCTAATATCATTATTCAATAATTTACATTTTTAAACTATCTAAAGATGTAGCACCATCTTTATCTTCTTGCATTTTAACTATATCATCTATGATATATTGAAATCTCCAAAATTCCCATTTTTCTATATCGCTATCTGAATACCCTCTACTCACCAACATTATTCGATTTCTTAGCATATAATTCAAAGGCATTTGGAACAATGAAAATAGTTGACCATTCATCGGGGTAAATTTTAGCTGTTCGTAAGATAGTGTTGCCCTTATTTTTTTTTAGCCCCCTGATTCCTATTTTCAGGTGGTTGTTTATTAAATCCATTAAAAATGAATATTCATCGGGACTTATATCATTTTCAAACCAATTTTGAAATTGTTCTAATTCATCATAAGACATATATGTAATATGGGGTTTTAAATATGGTGCGAATTTGAAAAAAGGAGCATCTTTTATTTGCACTTTTTTGTTAGAAATTTTCATTTCGAAATATTGGTCAAAACAATTTTTAAGACCCAATGTTGGAGGAGCTATTATAAATGCTTCTTTTCGCAATTCTGTGTAAAATTCGAAAACTTTCTCGTTTTCATTGAAATAGTCCATAATATTATCATCTTTCCATATATCAATATTCTCTCTTCGGATTTCGATAACATCGGTAACGGTTTCACCATTTTCATTTTTATAGGTGGTTTTTGTGGTTAAAACTTTACCTTTAGGGAAAGTTTTTTCTCTTATCATATAAATTAACCACACTCTATCACCATCTAATAAATTAACATGTGATGATAATGTTTCATCAGGGTTTTGAAATAAAACACAGTTTTCTATAATATCATTTAATTTATTTTTAAAATCGAATGGGTTGTTTTTATCATATGTAGAAAAATCTTGAATTTCTTTAACCGTACAAGGTCTAATTAAAATTTTAGAACCTTTTTCATACATAAAACCGAGAGGTAGTTCATTTATATAAATTTCCTCATATTTACTTCTATCATAGTTGAACGAATCAATAACATTATCTCTAACCTTTATCTCTTTTTTCTCAGTTTTTGGTAAAAATTCATTTCCAACATCATTTTTAGGTTTTTGAGGTAGAGATGGTTCGGGAGTTTTATTAGGATTATTTTGTGAAAATAATTTTTTCAGAAACTCTTTATATTCTTCTTCTTTATCCATTATTTAAAAAGATATTTTAGATTATATAGTAAATATCTTATCTCCCGTGTTATACTTTTTAGATAATTTCTTTTTTAAGTTTTGTAAATAGTGCGAATTCATAAAACACATCAAGATTGAAATCCTTCATCAAGTTATTTTTTATATCATTTAAGGTTTTAGAATTCTCAATAATATCATATAATTTGTTTTGAAATTTTTTCTCATATAATTCATAGTTTTCGACCCATCTGAAATTACACTCATTCCAAAAATCATCACCACCGCTTAACCAATAAAGAGAATTTATAGGATTTATATAATTATTCATATCATCATTAATCTCTAAATTCCAAAATTTTTCATTATGTATATTTTTATTTTTAATTAAATATGACACTGCTTCTAATATATCAGTAGTATATAATTTTTTATCAATATCAAAAGTGAAAACATTTTCTAAATCTTCGTAGATAGAAACATCACTCGATTTGAATATAGTTTTTCTTATACCCGATTCATTTTTTTTAATTAGCGTTCTTTTTACCATAACACATTTTTATTTTTTAAAATCTGAAAACTTAATAATTGATTCTTTCAAACCAATATTAGAAAAATCTCCACCCCTTTTCACAGGATTTCTAAATTCACCTTTATAAAAAACTCCACCTTCTATGATACCGTTCATAAAAATACCATCTTTCCAAATACCATCTTTAAATAACCCGTTATAAAATATGCCGTTTTTCCACTCACCATATAAAAAAGTACCATCTAACCAAATACCATATTCCCAAGTGCCATAATACCACGTACCACCACACCAATAAAGTTTTCCATCTTTTATTTCTAAAATAGCATTCTCTATTTCAACATTATCTAACCAATGGATTGAATTTTTATGAAGATTGTTTTTAATCGATACATTATCTGTATAAACATTATCACCAATTGTAAGTTTTATTATTCTCATAATATTTTATTATTTACGTATTATATATTAATAATTATAACCATTAAATATTTTTTTATTAAAAAAACGAAAATATATTTTTATATATAGCTTTTTCTTCTATTAAAGAAAATTTTAATCAAAACGATTTAAAAATTGTAGCAGATGCTATAAAAAATGGAGAAACGAGCGGGGAAAAAATATAGCAAATGAGTTAGGTGTTGATGAAACAGATTTCGAAGATAGTTCTGATTTAGGCGATTTGGCGGATGATATGATACAATCGCATAATATTTATGATTATGCTTTAGATGATGCTACTTTTCTATTTGATTCTTTTTTAGAAAATAATGATGTTTCTAAACTTTTCACTAAAACAATAAGTAGCGATTTTGATTATGATAAAGAAAGATATTTATACAATTCTGTAATTAGTTATTATAATACATTCAAAGAAACCGAGGGATATTTAGATGAATTTGGTTCTAATGAATTCAAAATGGCTTTAAAGGATATTATTGCTAAATATTTAAAATGAAATTAAAAAGGGGAACATATGTTCCCCTTTTTAATTAAAAATAAAAATTTTTTCTAAATTTAAAAAGAATTTCCGATAATGTATCGTTTGAAATATCTTCGGGTAGATTTGAGTTATCATATTTTTCTTTCAATCCATCAGTAAGTGATTCGCAACGATTCATGATATCATCATATGAAACTTTTCCTTTTTTAATTTCCAACAATTCTTTTCGCATCACATCATTTCTTTTAACATTCACTCCATAGCCCTCAGCAATTTCTTTAGCCATATACAACAACCTCAAACAATGGGATAAATTCTTACCGTCATAATTTTGCCCACTCGATATATTATCGTTATATCTCGCCTCATTTCTTTTATTCATCCAACCATCTCTACCCCAATATGCAGTATAATCTTTACAATATTGCAAATAACCATCTTTGTTATAAGAAATTAGAACCTTTCTTTTTTCGCCTTTTGGAATGGATGATAGTCTTATATCATTTGAAACTTCCTCGTTTTTGTCGTTTTCTTTTATGATACCTTTATAACCAAATCCCATAACTTCGTTTTTAGATAATTTACCCAATCTATAAGAATTACGCTCGTTTATATCTAAATATTTTGAAAAAGACTTAGCAGATTCTTCGTCATAATATAAACTATACAAATCTCTCGCATGAGGTACTTTTGATAACCCGCATAATCGTTGGTCATATTTTTCACGCTCTAAATATGCTCTCAATGACATTGCACCATCATCTTCGAAAATCGCATAACAAAAATCGATAGGTGTTTTTCTTTCATATGCTATAGGGTTGTTAATTTTCTTATTTAAACCCGTAGCTTTGCGTATCTGTTGCGATGCGTAGTTATGAAAAGTGAAATAACATTTTTTAGTCAAAACATTGTTTTTTTTCAATTCTGAGCATATTTCATCCCAAATAGGGTGTTTATATACGACGCACTCTTCGGGTGTGTTTAATAATTCAATTATATTTGGATTATTATCTTGTACCAATTCTAAATATCGACCAAGTTCATATAAAACAATATCTTCCTTAGTTTTTCCTGTTTCCGATTTTTCGCCACCATTTATTTGTGGTTTATATTTAAGTGCATTAGATTGACCCAATTTCAATTCCGATAATATAGAATCTAAATTTTGAATATAAACTCCTTTACCATCTAAATCAGATGTTTCTAAATCTAAACCATAACTAACTGAGCCTGTGATAGTAATGAAAATAGGAACACAATCAGGATTTCTATTTAACATATTAGAAACTTTATCTTTAAAATCTTGATATTCTTTATCAAAATCAAAGATATTTGAAGTTTCTTTCAATTTATTTAAATCATTAAATAACATATATTTATATTTTTATATTTTTAAACAAATATATTACAAAATATGTTAATTTCCTAAATATTTACACTTTTTTTATTTAATATATAATAAAAAATTATATTTATGTTAGTTAAAAAATTTAATCAGTTTTTGAATGAAAACAATACTCTTAGCGAAACAGATGTTAGAGAATATATCAGAGAAGAATTGGAAATATTTAAACATAATTTATCTGTTAAAATTAATGCTAAATTTCCATTAGATAACAACGATTTACAAAAAGAAGATGAAGAAATTCTCAACAATATTTTTAACAATTTGGTCGATGTTTATAGTAGAATAACTATAGATAATATTTCAAGTTTTGATAAAACTTGGATAAAAAGTGATGATAAAATAGAACAAGGTGATACTGTATATGATAAAGAAACGGGCGAGAGTTATTTCGTCACACGTTTCGGTGTAAATAATAATTTCTTTGATAGTGATAAATCTCGTTTTATATCATTGGATAGTGTGAGTAAAACTAAAAACTAATTAAAGATATCGTCATTTAAAAATTTGAATATTTTCAATTTTCTTTTTTTTGTTTCACTCAAATAATCATTTAAAATCGAACTTTCGAAACCACTAATAGTTGGGAAAATCAATTTTACATCCAAATTCATGTTTTCGGGATTTGGTAAAATGATATTTTTAATTCTCAAATTGCCGAAATGAATATTATCACTACTGTTTAAATAATCGTATATTTTTTTCATACTTTTATCTATATCTTCATGCGACATGCTATACACACCTACAATATATGCTATTATGATATATTCCAATTCACGTTTCTCACGTTTCTTACTTTTTTTAAAATTTATACTATTGTAGCCTTTACTCGAATAATATTTTTTAGATTTCATCGTTGTTATTATTTTTACATATTTTAATAGTATCTTCCAATATTAGAAGAAATTTATTTTTTAAATCTGATTCTACGTGTTGGTTTTTTACATATTCTCTAATTAAATCTTCTGTTGATATATTCATACCTATATCTTCTAAATTTATATTTTCTATACCGTTATCAACACTCGTATCATCTACATATTTTATAGCCGAAATGTTTTTAGTTTTTGATATTTCTTCTATTTTTCGTTTAGCCTCTTTAGAATTTAATAAAACACTATTATTTATAACGATGTCTATGAAATCATCTTTCTTGGATTCATTAGATTCGCTATTTATTATAGTATCTAATTTTTCCAAATCATTTTCATCGACAATCTCTACTGTTTTAAATTCGGGTGTAACGTTATTGGGTATGAATGTGTCTGTATCATTATCAAAATCGATAATAGTCAATCCTTTTTTATTACCTTTATCATTCCTATCCATGTGGAAAGGACTTCCTAAAAATTTAAAATTTTCTAATTGTTGATATATATGTATGTGTGATGCGTAAACTTTTGGAAACCCTACATAATCCGCAATAGTATTACCAACCATTAATGTGTTTTTTATACCCGTTTTAGCACCTCTTAAATCGGAGTGAGTAAACAAATAGTCTACTTTACCCGCCCATTTTTTCATTTCTTTTAATTGGGTTTCGTGTTTATCCCAAGGTAGTAATAATATTTTCTTATTATTGAATAAGTAAACTGATGGTTTGTTAAACAATTCAACATTTTTATGTTTTTCTAAAATTCTTAGAGGCGTGTGTTCAGAATCCCAATTATTAAAATAATCATGATTGCCGCCTATGATTAGAACCTCGTATTCGTTTTCTTCTAAGTAGTTGAACAAATCTAATGTAAAAGATGTTATTTTATGTTGTAGTTGTGTTCTATTATCAAATAAATCTCCCAAAATAAAGATTTTATCTCCTTTTTTGTAATTTTCTTTTAGATATGGTATTAAAAAATCATAAAAATACATTCTATGAATATCTAACCATTTATCTAAATTTAGTTGATGTAAACCCAAATGTATATCACCTATTAAATAACCCTTAGCCATGCGTATAATAAATTTATATATATAGAACTAAATATAATTAAAGTTTATAAATATGGCAAAAAAATTTAAAAAAACAGTACAGCGAGTTGAAACCGCAAAAATAAACGAAGTTTTTTCAACCGAGAAACCATCTTCTTTGGAAGATTTAAAAATTAAACTCGCAGGTGTCGATAAAGGAGACCCTTTAGCGGATTTAAAAAATAAATTATTTTTAGATGATAGTGACCCTTTAGCAGAACTTAAAAAATCTTTAAAAAATAATATTATTATGGATGAGAATTTCACCGAAAAAAAGGAAGAAATTGTAGAAGAAATTTTAGATAGTATTGATACAACATCAGAAGAATCTATAATCGATGAGATTATAGAAATCGAACAAATCGAAGAAGATGTACTATCGTCCGAAGAGTCTATAATTAATGATGTAGTCGAAAGTAATGAAGAAGGATTTTTAACCGATTTTATAGATAATAATATTTTAATCAGAACAATTAATAAAGGTAATGGTGATAAATTAATAATCCATATAGCATTGAATAATTCCGATTTCGAGGATTATAAATTATTAACATCTAAACCATTTGATATTTATCATAAAGGAAATAAAATATTAGATTTTTATATTTTTAAAAAAGATAACAACAATTCTTATAATTTTAAGAAAGATGTATATGTTTTAAAAAATAACTTAGTAATTGATACTAAAACATATTTATTATCAAATATTAAAATTATAAATATTGAGAATTAAAAAATAATATATACTATAATAAAAAGATATTTATATGAAACATTTAAAAAACTACGAAAATTATATAAATGAAGCACATGAGCACGGATTTTCAATTTTGGGTATTTTCTCATCTATTTTTAATAAAATAAAATTATCATCATTAATTCATGATTATGATGATTATTTATATGATACTTATATGAATTATATAAGTAAGGTGCATAGAATTAATGCTAATAAATTAAAACAGATGGATATTCAAGTAGTTAATAACAACAACGAATTGTTATATGATGATAATGAAATTGATTTAGGTGATGTTGATAACGAAACACAACCTCAAAGCGGTGATAATAGCTCTTCGGGGAACGCTAATACCAAAACGGCTAAGGATATTATTTATGTTAAATCTAAAAATCACGAAACTGATAATTTCATAGAGTTGATGAATGATTATATGGAATCCAATGATATTAAAGGACTAAAAGAGTTGAGAAAAGAATATGTTGATGAGTATAATACTATCAATAATCAATTAGATTTAATTAAAAACGATTTGACAAATTATAATAAATTTAAGAAAAAGTGTTTAGAAGATATAATAAACTATGATAAAAAATCATCTGAATATAAAAAGTTAGATGATAAAATAAAATCATATAATAATGAGATTTTAAAATTATCAGATAAAATTAAAAAAATGACAGATGATTTGGATATATCTAAATGGTATGTTGATGAAACATCAAAAGTCATCAATTATTTGGAAAGTTTAAACAAATCTACTAACGAATCGATTAAAACCAAAAATGGTGTATGGGTATGGTCTGCTAAAGATATTGAAAACGTGACCAAAATGATTAATCCTTATCAAATAGAAGAGTTCCATTTAAAAGCGAATACTATAATAGACAACTCTTTAAATCCTGAAAAAAATAAAAAGAAATGGGATATATATCTTAATTCTTTATATAAAAAATGGTATAATACATATGAAATCGGAGAATTGAAAAATTTTAACAAAAAAAATGTTTATACACCAAAATCTAAAGAGGAGAAAAGAATTAAAAAAGAAAATGCATATAAATCATTAATAATAGAAGAATTGTATGATGGTTCTGAAACACACATATATAATTTCAAATCATTGAAAGAAGATAAAAAAAACTATTTTATCTTATCTACAAACGATAGTTTTTTTATAACCAAAAAAATATTATTTAATGATGATGTATTTAGTTTTCAATTAATAGCATCTTTAAAATCTGATAAATCGAATAAAGAAACATTATTAGTGTCGAAATTTATGAATAACGATTCTAAAAACATGATTTTAAAAATAAATGATAAGAAAATAGCACTTTATAAAAAAGAAAACGAATATCCAATATTTTTTATTAAAGATGGTATTATGTATGGTACAACCGATATGATAAATTTCGAAAAATCGAGTTTGAAAAACAATACAATATATTCTTTAAAAGATGAACATGTAATTAAAATAATTAAAGCATCTAATATTAATTATAAACCAATGAAACCATCAACAGAAATTGTAGACAAAATAAAAAATATTAATTTAAAATAATGGTAAATAAAGTAAAAAAATATTCAGATTTCTTAAAAGAAGCGGTTGATGATGTTAGCTCAAATGATGCGAATTTAAAATCGTTACAGAATAATACAGCAACATATAAAAAATATCAAAATAAAATAGTTTCTATGTTTAGCAATGCAAAATCTGAAGATATGGAAAAAATTAACAAAGATTTTGAGAATTTTATAAATGGATTGAGTGATTCTGAAAAAGGGGCGAGTGATATGCTAAGAGCATTATTCTCTTCAGAAAAAATAAAAATGAGTATCAAGGGGTTAGAGGAACAAAAGAAAAATATTGATTTGGAGATTCAAGAAAGAATTAAAGAGTTAAAACAGATAACAGATAACTTAAACAAAAAGGCTTAATTAAGCCTTTTTGTTTTTGATACTTATAGTAAAACAAACACGTGGTTTTTCAATATATAGATAAAAATAATATTACAAAATGGGTGAAAATGATGAAGATATTTTAAAAAATTTGGAAGATATTTCAGGTAATTTAGAATATCTTATAGAATATTTACAAAGTAATGAAAATGATAAAACTAAAAATGATGTTAGCCAAGATGTATTAGATAACATATCTAATGATTTTTCAATATTTAATTCATATTTAAAAGCTATAGATAACAACACTGCTATTTCATCACAGAAAATGAGTGCCTATTTAGATAGTATCAATACTTTGGATAATAATGTTGTATTAAATGATAATCCCGAATATAATCAAATAGTTTTAAGTGTTAATGATTTAATATCAAAGTTAGATGAATTAAAAACCTCTCTAAGTGCTTCAAATATTGAAGCTAATATTAATATAGATACTACTAAAATAGATGAAATTAAAGAACAACTACAATCAGACTTCTTAATTAATATAGATATTCAAAATTTAGATAATAGTGTTAATAGTATAATAGAAAAGTTGAACACTATTAGTAATACATCAATAAATTTAAATATACCACAAATTAACGATGAATACTTAAACATATTAGATAAACTCAACAGTATTAAAGATTTAAATTTCGATAATTTAAATTTCGATAATTTAAAAAGCGAAAATATAGAAAGTATTATTAATAGTTTGGATAAACTTTCAGAAATATCCAACTTAAACATAGATGATTTAAAAACAAGTTTAGAAAGTATTCAGAACATTGATTTGAAAAATTTAAACATAGATGATTTAAAAACAAGTTTAG
>JACCDZ011085161.1_pt1 | contig 10984 bp, 7 predicted proteins | sample 7449551 | NCBI WGS metagenome assembly JACCDZ01 (sample SAMN15323452, study PRJNA562643) | freshwater metagenome | isolation source: river surface water | place: USA:Blue River Watershed | collected 2017-08-18
CGGCGATCTCTTCCCATTTTTGCAGAGCCGCCCGCAGAGTCTCCCTCAACAATATAAATCTCGCAAAGGGCAGGATCTTTCTCTTGGCAGTCTGTTAATTTACCAGGAAGGCGCGCGCTATCTAGTGCTGTTTTACGAAGGGTAAGTTCTCTTGCTTTTTTAGCCGCTTCTCTTGCTTGAGCTGCAATGATAGACTTTTCAATGATGAGTTTGGCAAGCTGTGGATTTTCGTCTAAGAAAGTGGAAAGATGCTCTCCCGAAATTTGTTGAACAATAGAGCCGACATCACTATTGCCAAGACGTTGTTTTGTCTGCCCTTCAAACTGAGGGTTCGGGACTTTCACAGAAAGGACTGCCGTCAGACCCTCACGCATGTCATCCCCTGTCACCGCAATTTTGTCATTCTTCAAAATTTGGTTATTCTTAATGTATTGATTCAAAACGCGTGTCAAAGCCGTAGAAAAGCCAGAGACGTGCGTTCCCCCTTGCTTAGTTGAAATATTATTTACATAAGCATGTAAATTCTCTGTGTACGTATCATTCCACTGCAGAGCGGCTTCAAATTCGACCGGACCATCAGAGGCCTCTTTAATCCCATGAATATAGATAGGCTTGGGGAAAAGCGGAATTTTGTTCTCATTTAAATAGGTGACAAAAGAACAAAGCCCCCCCTCATAACAGAGACAAACCTCGGGGTGATCCGTTGTTCTCTCATCTCGGTAGACAATTTTAATCCCTTTATTCAGGAAGGCCAGCTCTCTTAAACGCCTTAAAAGGACATCGTAATCATAAACGGTCACAGTAAAAATTGTCTCATCGGGCCAAAAGCTAACTTTAGTCCCCCGCTTTGTAGATTCCCCGAGCGTCTTTAAAGCATGCATCGGTTTTCCACGTGAAAACTCCATGAGGTGTTCTTTACCATTTTGGTGAACTTCAACAAGGAGCTTTTTAGAAAGAGCATTCACACAAGAAACGCCGACCCCGTGAAGACCACCAGAAACTTTATAGGTGCTTTTATCGAATTTACCTCCGGCGTGAAGAATCGTCATCACAACTTCTAAAGCCGTAACATCCCTGCCTTGCTTAATTGACTCTTTTTCGTGCCGTCCAATCGGAATACCGCGTCCATTATCCTCAACGGAAACAGAGTTGTCTTTATTTAAAACCACCGTGATTTCACTACAGTGGCCAGCCAAAGCTTCATCGATACAGTTATCCACAACCTCATAGACTAACTGATGAAGACCATTTGTATTCGTATCGCCGATATACATCCCCGGGCGTTCGCGAACAGCTTGGAGCCCCTCTAGAACGGTAATCGAACTAGCGTCGTAGACCTTCTCATCTTCTTTTGTCATCGTCGTCATATCCTTCATCCCATCCGAAACTTTAAGTTCCGAATCTGTAGTTTAGGAAACCTTTGTTGCAATGCGGCAAGAAGACGCCTTCTTTCGTGTTGCGAAAGAAGACTGTAAAGCGTGGCATTGTTCACCTTTACATGCAAAACACCCTCTTCAAAGAGATAGGCACATGTCATCGAAGCAAATTTTTCCCCAATGACACTTGGCCAAGCTGCTAAGATGAGATCTGGCCTTTTTTCTTGAGTCTTTTCAATTCGCTGCAGCATCCCGGGCAAAATTTCATGCATAAGCTTGGATGTCGGCTGCGTCATGATTACCTTAAAAAAGAGGCCGTAAAAGCACCTTCATATCACACTAAATAATATGTGAGAAGAGGCAAAAATGCAAGGAAGGAAAAAGAGGGAAATTTAGAGAAAAAACCGAGACCCTAACGACTGGGTTTTTTATTTAAGAACCATTCTTATCTGATAATTAAAAAAAAATAATTATTGCGTTTTTTTAAAACCTCATGCTATATTTACGGCAAAATTATGCTTCCATCCATAGCTAGCGGTCTTTCGTCATCTTTTTTTTTATTAAACACAAGTCACAACCAGAATCAGTCTGAGCAAGACAAAACGCCTAATTTCACTCTTTTTTTTAAATGCCTTCATTCTTATTTTCAACTTACAACAACCTTCCTTTTTGTCAATAAAGCCCGCCACGCAGTCTTGCTCCCCCCCGTGCACTCCGGAATCTTACAAGCAGCTTACGTAACCTCTGTTATTACTCATTTGGCAAGACACAAATGGTTAACTCCAAACACACCTGCCTATGAAATGTCCGTCTCTTTTCAGGCTTATACAGATAAGATATGTCAAATAGCCGCATTAACTTCCTCTATAGCCCTTATTTACCTAGGCAATCCTCTGTTTGGGGCTGCCTCTGTTTTTGTTTTTGCTGCCGAAATTTTAAACCACCAAAAATGGATAGCGCAGGAAAATATTTTTAATTTGAAAAAGTTCACCTTTTTCCTTTCCAACTTTAGCTCTCTTACATCCGGCAACCCATACGCAAGGGTTTTCTCAATGATCCGGCTTGCAGATTACTTTACGCTAGTCTATTTTCCTCTTCGCAAAGAAAATGAGCCTCCCGCCAAGGGGATTTTAACAACAGAAAAATTAAATAATATTTTAAAAAACAACACCCTTCTTCAGCTAAAACGTAGACACGTTTACTATCCTACAGCACCCCAAAGCCCCTCCCCTTGCCTCTTCTTAAAAATTTTAACCATTCTTCAGCAAAAACGCGCGAATATAGCAAAAAAAATTCTTGATGACCTTTATTTAGAAGAAAAATGCCCCTTTTTTTTAGCGGCCGCATTAACTAACACAGAAATTACAGATCTCACAGATAGCAACCAGGACAAAGAAGATTACACTAAATTAAAAAATCTAATAAAAATTCAATGTGGGCTAAAAAACGAAGAGCCCAACATTCACTACTTAACCTATGCCCCATTTTTATTTAGGCCTTTTATACCAAAGCAAATAGACGAATTTCTCTCAGAAAATTTCTGGAATCTGTACAAAGAAAAATCGATAGTTCAAACCATTTCAAAATCCATAGAAAAAGATCTGTTTATAGACTGGTGGAAGCAGTGGATAGCCCAGTTACCTATTTGGGAATCGAATAAAAAACAGAATTTAAGCAAAGAGCTAATAAGTCAACGCCCCACCTTAAATGGGGTAAACTTATTTGCAGACCAAGAACAACCCAACCCCCTTTTCATTAAGGCAATGCTCTTAGAAATGGGTATTTTAGAAGAGGTTTAATACCATTGGCAAGAAGGCTCTTCAAATTTTTGAATCATTCCCGGTATAAGCTGACGCAGTCAAATATGAATTTATCTCTTGCCAATGGTATAACGCCTTTAAACTACAAGAAGCTGCGTTAATCCAATAGAAATTAAAAAATAAATTGACATTGATAAAAAGTCATTAACAGCCGTTACAATAGGGCCCGAAGCAATCGCCGGATCTACCCCAATACGAACAAAGAAAAGGGGCGAAAAAACCCCAAGCAAAGTCCCCGCTAAACAGGCCCCCAAAAGACCACTGCCCACAATAAGACCGACAAGCGCTGGATTAATGTTAACACCTGCAAATCCTAAGAAGTCTAAAGACCAAACGAGAAAACCGCAGAGAACACCAAAAAAGCTTCCCGCCCCAAGACCAATCGTAATCTCTTTAATAACCGCCTCGGTCCGGTTACCCGCAGAAATACCCCCTGTGGCCATACTGCGCACTAAAACCGTACTACACTGAATCCCGATATTGCCAGACATTCCCGTAATCAAGGGCACAAAAAAGAGAACAAAGGTGAGCATCCCCTCTTGATAGTTTTGCAAGGAAGACATCAGACTGACATTCACAAGCCCTGCGCAAAGTGTGACAATGAGCCAAGGCACGCGCGCTAAAAGCCTTTTCCATGTTGGCTCATTCTCCCGCACATTTTCTCCCGTACCTGCCATCTGCGCAATTGTCTCATCTGCAATATCTTCAATGGCCTCCATAACATCTTCATACGTCACAACCCCAATTAAAAAATCATCGCTACTCACCACAGGAAGCGCAGAAAGTTTATACCTTTCCACGATGTCCACAACCTCTTCACGTGGCACATCGGGACCTACTTTATAGACAATCGGACGCATGACCTGACTTAATTGAAGAGAGGGGGGATTGACAATCAAATTACGGGCAGGAACATAGCCCTGAAGCTCCCCCGCTTGATTTAAAATAAAAATTTGCCTGTTTAAATCAACACCTGGGTTCTCACGGATCTGCTTAGCTGCCTCCTTTAAAGTCATCTCCAAAGGGAAAGCGAAAAACTCATTGGTCATGAGCCTTCCTGCTGTATTACGCTCGTGCTTTTTAATATCGCGAATTTTGCGCGCCTTAACAGGGTCTATAAGATCAATTAGCCTTCTAAACCGTCTTTCGGAAACATCTTCTAACACAGAAACAGCATCGTCGGGAGGCATATGCTCTAAGAGTTTTTTTGCCTCCTCATCGGAGATATGTCGAAAAACAGCCGCTCTCGTCCCACTTTCCGTATTGATCATGAAATCGCTCTTACCCTCTAAATCCGCAATATTTTCATAGATAACAGGGCGGACATTTGAAGGGAGGCGGGATGCCGCATAAGCAAGGTCGATCGGGGAATGCTCGGAGGCAATCTTAGCCACCTCGTGAAGAATAACTTTGGAGGTATCTTTATGAAAGGCCTGCTCTAGCTTTTCTGTTAAAATATCATCTAGCTCAGATGTTTTGGAGACAATATCAAGATTGTTTTCTAAAACTTGGCTGTTTTCAAGTTCTGTTGGCATATTTCGCCCCCAAATTAAATTAATTTCTAGATTTAAAAATAGATTCCCCATTTTATATTAAGTTTTTAATTCCTTCAAGATGCAAATTTTGATAGAATGTAGGAAAAAAAGGCAGGAAATGTCAATAGCCCGCTTAGACACATTGTCCACAGATGTTTTTTGCATTATTTCCACCTATTTAACACTTGAGGAATGCGCCCAATTACCCCCAGTTTCAAAAAAAATTTACTCTATTTTTGTTAAAATCATCTCTAAACAGCGCCTGCTTGAACAACCGCAAATAGATCGAAGATTAACCTACCCTGACAGAAACCGAGCACCTTGCCAACCCTATATTTTGGCATCTCTCGTAACGCCTTTTAATCAACCTCTAGCCATCGTGCCTCTTCTCTTAAAAAACTTTTTTGAAAACAACAAGCCATCCCCTCTTGGGGCTTATACACTCAAACTCTATGCACAGCGAAGTCTTCTCGAAAAACAGCCCCCCCCCTTCTTATTAAGTAAGACCTTTCAATCCTTGGAAACCCCCTCCCCCGTCCTAGAGTCTCTTGAAAAAATTCATAATCTTTCTACGTACAGTCCAGATGATGAAAGTTTTCAGGGCTATGACGACAATGAAAAATTACACATAGCCTTTGAGGCTGTGTCTCAAATTAGAAAAGAACTCACTCCTTTAGCAAAATGGAATCCCATTTTTCTGCAAAATCCACTTCGTCTATCCTCAGAAAATCTACGAGATTTACAGAGTTGTTTTAAAGTTCTTCTATTAAACTGTCCCAAAAAAACCAACATCCTCCCTACTGACCTACAAAATATCAAGAATTACTTCTCCCATTTTGAAAAGGCGCGCAGCTTGATAGCAGCCATCCTTGAAAAGAACGCCGCTTTATTTAAGATAAGGGATGAAAGAATCGCTTTTTTTTGGAAAGCTGTTAGCGTAAAAAACGGAACCATTTTAGACGCAATTGTAAATTCTACTGCCTTTTCTACATATAATTGGGCAGATATTTTGCAAACAACCCTCAATCTAAAGGCTTTTGATATCTTTGAAATGCTGATTGCCTACCCAAAAGTGCTACAAGCTCTTTCGCTTGAAGAGCGCAGCTCTGTTGCGGAAAAACTTGCGAGAGATTATCACCCCTTCTTAAACCTAAACTACACCTCTTTTTCGCCTTTTTTAAACCACCCTGAAATGCTCCAACCAGTCCCATTTGGTAGACTTTCATGCGATGTATACACAAGCTTTTTTCTTCCCTATCTTTTAGGACAAAAACCCCTCCCCATTGCCCAATGGAAGACTCTTTTCATACATTCTACAAATTTCTTAAACACAGACATGCTAGGCAATCTTTTAAACGCCCTGGCTCGCGCAAACCTTCCTGAACATATACAATTTGTGATGGAGCAGCAACCAAGCCTTGCATCTCTTGGAAATGCGTCTCTGCTAAGACCCAAGATAGAAGCCTTTCTAGCTAAATATCCTAATCTACAACGCTGCATACAGCAAGAACCTGAAAAATCGACTAAATTGCTACACAGCATGATTCAAATTCCTTTTAAAAAACTGTGTGGAATTCGAGAATTTTTTAATGAATTATCCGATGTTATTGATTATTTAAATATTTTAGAATTTACCTTAAAAAACCCCTCCATTATTTCTCAAATTAGCTCCCAACTTACCTCCTTTGATGAAGACAAGTGGCGACTTATTGTAATACATTTTGGGAATACTTCCCTCTTATTGGAAAAGCAGATATTGGAAGCGCAGAACTTATCAAATCTCCAAACACAATTTGAACAATCCATCCTCTCTACCCAGTCCCCTATTGGATCCATAACCTCCTTAGACGACAAAAATAGTCTCATTTCACAAACAGCCCAATTTCTATGGACAAACCGAGACTTTTTCTTGAAATGCAAATCATTTAATCTTACTTCACGCATGAGCTCTACCAAGTTTCTCCTCATTTTTTGCAAGTTTATTGCCTCACAATCCCCTCTACTACTACAACTTTCAAAAAATTTGAAAAACCCCCTGCCCTCTCAACCCAGAAAGGTAGACACTTTTTTTGACCTTATGATGGGAGCTAGCATGATGAACATCCAAAACAACTACCGTTACCATATTGATGGCCGCCTTCCCACAGCTGGTGTAGAAGAAATTATAGACTCCGCTTCTAATAGCCCCCAAGCCTTTCACGTTTTAGCATGCTACCCGCAATTTCAACTCCATATTCCTCTGGAACGCCTTAAGCAAATCCTACCTGAAAATTTAAAACCGTTAGCAGAGGCGATCTGCTCTTTAAAAGATTTGACAAAAGGCTCAGCCGATGAAGTAGCTAAAAAAATGGGCGCCGTATTAAGTGCCGACACCAAATTTACACCACAGGCCATTACTGCGTTTAACCTTTGTTCCTTTTTTAGACGTATTGCCTTAAGCTTTAGATTATCTAAATTTCTAACAAATGAAGCTAGCTATGAAGCCTTTTACAGCCAGCTGCCATGGCCTTACCGCGCCCTAGGAATACTGGGCAAATTCTGGCCTTGGTAAAACTGCCACACTTCTGCGACTGGTTCTTTAAAAATCATTGCCTTTAATCTATTTTACCCTTAAGATGTCCTGCCTATGTACAAACCAGAAAAAATTAGAAATATTGCCATCATTGCCCACATCGACCACGGAAAAACCACCCTGCTCGACAGCCTACTTAAACAATCTAACATCTTCCGCGATAACGAAAAAGTTCCCGAGCGCGTGATGGATAGCTACGATCAAGAAAAAGAGCGCGGAATTACCATTTTCGCAAAGCACACCAGTGTCTTTTTTGAAGATTTTAAAATTAACATTATCGATACGCCAGGCCACTCTGACTTCTCTGGCGAGGTTGAACGCGTCCTTGGTCTTGTTAACTGCGTTCTACTCCTTGTTGATGCCCAAGAAGGCCCTATGCCACAAACGCGCTTTGTTCTATCCCAAGCGCTTAAAATGGGTCTTCGTCCGATTGTAGTTCTCAATAAAATTGATCGCCCTCACGCCGATCCAGATCGCGCTCTAAACCTCACCTTCGATCTCTTTGTGGAGCTTGGCGCAACCGACGAGCAGCTCGATTTTACTATTGTTTATGCTTCGGGACTATCTGGCTTTGCCGTTAAAGAACTAGGGGATCCACGTGTCGATATGCGCCCTCTCTTTGAAGTCATCACAGATAAAGTTCCTTGCCCTCCAGGCAATTTAGAGCTTCCCTTCCTGATGCAAGCTATCACCCTTTCTTATGATGACTTCTTAGGAAGACAGGCTTGCGGCCGTATCTTAGAAGGAGTTGTCAAAAAAGGGCAATCGATCACAAAAGTCGATAAAAATGGCCACCCAACCCAACACCGCGTGGTGCGAATCGAGGGTTATTTTGGTCTGAAAAAAGTTGAAATGGAGGAAGCTGGGGTTGGCGATATCATCAACATTGCAGGTATTCCTGAAGTGATGATTGGAGATACCCTCTGTGATCCTGGTCACGTGGTGCAACTACCCCTCATTGCCCTTGCAGAACCAACCCTTTCGATTGAAATTAGTGTGAATAACGGTCCGTTTGTCGGAAAAGACGGTAAACACGTCACCATGAACAAAATTAGAGACCGTCTTCTCCAAGAAAAAAAGGCCAACATCTCCTTAAAGATTGAACAAGCAAAAGACGACTCTATGGAAGTTTGTGGCCGAGGAGAGCTTCACCTCGCTGTTCTCCTTGAGGCAATGCGTAGAGAAGGGTATGAGTTTGTGATCTCTAAACCCCGTGTTATCTTAAAAAAGATTGACGGTGTGGAATCTGAGCCAATGGAAATTGTCCATATTGAAGTTCCGCAAGCCTTCTCCGGCGGCGTAATTGAAGAGCTCTCTCGAAGAAGAGGCGAGATGCGCCACTTAGAGACCAATGAGCACGGTATTACCACCATGCAATTTTTCATGCCCACACGCGGCCTTATGGGTTATAGAAACGAATTTTTGACGATGACTCGAGGTTTGGGAATTTTAACTTCTCTTTTTGATAGCTACGGGCCCATGAAAGGAGCGATCCCCGGAAGAATCCGCGGCTCTATGATCTCTGGAAGCCAAGGAAAAGTCACAGGCTATGCTTGCTTTAACCTGCAAGATAGAGGGACTCTTTTCTGCAATCCTGGAGAAGAAGTGTATGAAGGGATGATTGTGGGCGAGCATAATCGAGATAATGACCTCATCATCAACGTCACAAAAGAAAAGCACCTCACTAACGTTCGCGCTTCTGGAAGTGATGAAAATATTATCTTAGTGCCCCCACGCACCTTTACCCTTGAGCAGGCAATTGACTTTTTGAATGACGACGAAATGGTCGAGGTTACACCTCATTTCATTCGTCTTCGCAAACGGTTCTTATCTGAAAATGACCGCAAGAGGAAGGGCTAAACATAGACCCAGTCTTCTTCTTCCACCCTTTCTTTCAAAACGAAGGGTGGTGAAAGCTTCACACCTTTATACTCTTCTGCTATCCACAGATCTCCATTAGGATAAAGAATAGCTTGCAACCCTTGTCTTTTTCCTATAAGGGCGTCATTGATTTGCTTTTTAGAAAGCTGAAAACAACCCCGAAAATCAAACCGAATCCCAATATCCTCATCTTTTAAAAAATCACCAAGCTCTTTTTCCCTTAAGTAGGAGATTTTATAAAATGAGACCTGTAGCTGGTTACGACTGCGCAAAAAAGGATTAAAGTCTCTTTCACTATCAATTTTTTTTACCAAAGCAATCCCCTTTTGTAATGAGGAACTATACCCCATTAAACTCCAAATAGACCAAGAACCCTCTGATTTTTGATATTCTCTCTCTAAATGATCATGTAAATAATCCCGGAGCTTTTCTTTGAAATCCGCGCACCCCTGATATAGCTCAAGAGCCATTTGTTTTTGAGCCGCCACGATAAGCACCTCTAAATTGATGCAACCGCCCAAGATATACTCTATATCAAAGGAGGGTGGGTTTAAGACCTCTTTTTGTAATAATTCGGCCCTTTCCTTTGCATCTGTTGCGGGCCCCAGCTCTCCAAAATAGCGCGCCCAAACCCAATTAATAGCTGAAACAGGTTCCGGGTATTGCTTCGTATAGGTGACATACGCCTTAAGTTGCGACTGAACAAGATCTCTGCAATGAGAATTTAAAACGAAAAAACCCGACTTCAGCAAGTGTTCTACCATCTGATTAAGCTTCTCAAGAGATCCGCCCTGTTTTCGATAAGACGGAATTTGGGTATCTGAAAAATCTCGCTCTGTCAGAAAAGAATACTCGATATTTGCTCCAATCACAGTTCATGCCTCCGATTTTGCCAGCGATTATACCATTTAGCCTCCCTATTGCAAATCTTATTTTAGTCTGCTATAACCTTCCTTAACTATGAAATTACTTAAAGAAAAAGCCCTCTCGCCCGATATGTTTGATGAAATTTCTCCCTCTTATGACAGACTCAATCATATCCTCTCTTTGGGGATCGATTTTTACTGGAGAAAAAAAGTTGTAGATTTTTTGCCAAAAAAAGAAGGACTATACCTTTTAGATGCCGCCACAGGAACAGGTGATCAGTTAATCACTATTCTGGAAAATTCCCCTCATATCAAGCAAGCCGTCGGTATCGACCCTGCTAAAAAGATGCTCGCTCTTAGCCTACAAAAAACAGAAAAAAAATCTTACCGAAACAAAATACAATTCAAAGAGGCCTCCCTTCTAGCGCTTCCCTTTCCAGACGCCTCTTTTGATGTTGTGACCCTCTCTTTTGGCATTCGCAATATCCCCGACCCCTTGCCAGCCCTCATTGAAGCCTATCGCGTCCTCAAAGAGGGAGGCCGGCTTCTTATTTTGGAGTTCTCCTTACCAGATAACCCTCTTCTGAAAAAGGGGCATCTCTTTTACCTGCGCCACATCCTTCCTTCTTTGGCCAAATTGCTGACAAAAAATAAAAGGGCTTACACTTATCTTGGAGAAACTATCGAAGATTTTCCCTCGGGGGAAAATTTTTGCCATCTTTTAAGAGAAGCCTCTTTTACTAGAGTCCAAAGAACGCCCCTTACAGCAGGCATTGTCACTCTCTATCAAGGGGATAAATAAAAAGATGGAAAAAGATATTCTCTCTTGGGTAAAGAATTCGCCTCTTTATCCCAAAGTTTACTGGAAAGAGAGAGGAAGCAATAAACTGCGTATTGCCTTAGGGGCTAAAAAAATCTTCTACTCCATACCTCC
>JACCDZ010534489.1_pt1 | contig 10981 bp, 9 predicted proteins | sample 7449551 | NCBI WGS metagenome assembly JACCDZ01 (sample SAMN15323452, study PRJNA562643) | freshwater metagenome | isolation source: river surface water | place: USA:Blue River Watershed | collected 2017-08-18
AAATACGCATCAGCCTTGTGAAACATGGATTTCGCTAAATAGTCAGAAGCTATACCGGAACCATAGGAATTGATAGGTCCTCTATTGAATGAATTCATGGCATAACCAGCAGAGGCGGCTACATTCATGTATCCAGCCATGAGATCTACCGAAGAACCTGCTCCATATAGGTTCTCTAAATATTGGGATCCAAGTTTTGTAACTGCCCCCATTTTAGAGTTATGTAACATCCTCTGTTGATGCTCAAAGCTACCACCGATTGCTGATGCCAGGAATTGTCGTTGGCTTGCGTGTGCTCTGGCGTTGTGCATAGCGGCGTACTCCATTAGACTTAGAGTCTGATGTCGTCTTACCTCTCCAGTCATACGGTCATAGGCCGATGGCATGTATCCGCCGTAAGATTCTCCTGCTCCGTAAACTCCTGATTCTATCATAATTAGTTTTTACTCTTTCTGTATTGTTCTATTATCTCACGAACCTTTTCAGGAGTAAAGCCCTCTTGGACCCCAACAAGTCCTTTTTTATTCAGTATTTCAAGTATTTTAACTGTTCTTTCTCTAGACTGTTCTACGCGTACAGATGCAGGTGGGCCGAATACGAAGGAGAACGCTCCTTCTATTCTATCAAGAGCTTCGAATATACTATCTAGGGTACTTTTTCTAGATTCTCCGGTACAAGAAACAAAGAATGCCTGTAGTGCACCTAGTTTTACTTTTTGAAATTCTTTAGAAAATTCAAGAGCTTCAGCTTTTAAAATCAGTTCTTCACGCAGTCTAGATTTTAGACCGTTCTTATAGTCTGGGCTTATTAACGTGGGATTCCGCAGATACGCCAGTATCATTAATTGATACCTGCGGATTCCCAAAAATTTTCGTTATGAAGATTATCCATGCATATCTTGCTTTTATATTCATGAATTCGTACGGCCAGTACTAGGGCTGCCCATATATGAACAGGTGTGTCATTATAAAACTTTGCTAAATGCGTTTGTAGTTTCTCGTAGTTAACCTCAAACGTATCATTCGAGTTAATAGTTAATTCCGTATTCTTCTTACCGTAGTTTCTAACCTGTATAGCAGCAACGTACATTTGTAGGCGCTGCATCAAACCATCAAGCCCTATTACCTTTCTATCCGCTTCGTCTTTATTTAAAGCCTCAAATATAAGTTTGTCGGTGTACATGGTTCTGGATGTAACCGTAACAGAAAGTTTGTTGCATAGAACTTCGGATACTGTGGTGTAAGGGGAATCATTCAGAATGGACTTCATGAACATGTCTTTTTCCAATTGACTTACTTCAACCTTACCTATATCCGAAACTAATGCGGAGAACATGTCAGCATAAGGTTTGGTATCAAAATCATCCTGAACAGGGATAGGAGGTACGTCTTTTACTCTGCTCTCTTTTTCCTCTTCAATGGTATTTTTTAAATAATCCATCTCTTCCTTCTCCAATTCTGCTTTAAGCTCAACAGACTCTAGAGATGTTGGAGTTGGAGCTTCTTCCATGGCCTGAAGAAATTGTAATACTTCTTTTTTATCTTCTTTCATAACATTAAGGTTGTACTTTTCGTTGAATCTCTCTTTTTTTGATTTCTTGCTGCTCCCATTCGTACGAAGGTTTTGTAGAAACTTTATCTAAAACTTCTCCTGTATCAAAGTCTGCAAACGCTTCTTCTTTTACCTTAATTCCAGGATAAGGTAAAGAACTATTATCTGTTCTAGGGGCTTCTTTTAATTTATCCTCACTAAATTTCCAAACAACATAATCAGTAAAGACTTCAGGATGTGTTTCTATGTAATCCTGGCAGAATGGAATATATAGTGACTCTACCGAACCATCTGCTGGTAATTCTATATCATAATTAGCAAAGCTCCATTTAGCGGTTGTGAACGCTCTGGTCTTACTTGGGATCTGCGAAATTAACTGCGAATTATTAGTCTCCAATTCATTAATATTATCGGATGGTAATTCTATAGCTCCTGAGTCTGTGAGCCTTTTAATGTGATTATAATGCACAGGAACTACACAAGTGTCTTCTCCGCATCTAGCATATAATTTCTTACCAACAGCAGGCCCGAATATAGAACCTCTAACTTTAAGTGATCTAGTCACCATAGTTTTTATAGTTATAAGCAGGGACCTCTCCGATATCTTTAGCATATTAGCTACGTTAAACTGTGGGGACTTAATAAATGTAAGTATAGAAGATAAGGCGATCTTGTCTCTAGCCTTCAATAGTATACTTCCTGTTTTTGAATTAAGAAATAGTGATTTAGCAGAATTAATTAATACGGTTCCTTTGATGGTATTGTTGATAAGATCTCCATCTTCTTGTTGAAGAATAGTATCTTTCTTTGAGTTAACTAACACACTGTTTTGGCTGGAATCTATAACGACTCCATAATCTGCGCTCTCTTCTCCTTCTTTTGGGGCGTCTGATTTAAGCCATAATTTTCCTCTTTCGCACAGTACATTAAATAGAGTTCTAGATTTCAATATAGCACTTCCCTCTACAGAAGCAAGCTCCATGTCTTTTTTTGATTTTATGAAAAAGTTCCTACCTGCGATCAGTGAAATGTCTCTACCAGATTCTAATCTGATGTCTTTAGCTGCGGAAATCTCGACAATTCCACGTCCTTGGTATACGGTGCTCCCATCAGAGGAGGTAGAAAGAATGGCTCCGTCTTTCATTATCCTGATGGTGCTATACGCCTCTATGTAAATTACTGGACCGTTTGCATCCGTCATATCCAGTTCTTTATTGTTCATGTCGGGTGGTTGGAGCTCTGCTTCAGAAGGAACTATGAAAGAACCTTCTCCTGAATTCTTATCAGATACTTGGTGGAATCTTATTAGGCTAGCATAATTGCTTAGATATCTAGCATAAGATCTGAGGGAGTAGGCGCACTGGTGTACTTTGTTATTAACTCCTTGGCCATAATCCCATTTTTTAAGAATATCACTATCTTCTAATTCATCAAATTTATTAGAACTGTGATACATATGATGGTGTATGTCTTTTATACGCACCGGTGTTATTACTCTCACAACGCGTTCTATGGCCACTTCTCCTACCGTCCGCAGTAGTATGTCTCCGTTATTACCTACGTGTATCTGGGCCTTTCCTGAAGCCATAGCGCCTATGTTATTAATAGGGTCAGAAATGAACATATTAATAAAGTTACCTAGGAATCCAACGTACGCTTTAAATCTATGACCAAAAGATTTTACAGTTTCGTTATTACTCAGAGAATCGAAATTAACATGGTCCTTGGATATATTAACCTTATCTTGGTTTGGTGAATTTAAATTCAGCAACTCATGTTCATAGCTACCGAATAACATCTCCATATTAGGTCTACCATCATTAAATATGCTGGTTTCTCCCATAGAAGATAAATGTTTAAACTCTTTGGATATTATCCTTACTAAATCGTTTAGCAGGTGTACCTCTACTTTTGCCCTGTCTCCGGCTTTCATGGAGATAAGATTAGTAAGAAAGTTTATACCAACGTTAAATGCGTTTTCTATTTGAAACTCTCCCTCAAGTAAAGTGGCATCTGCATCCGTACCTTTATACGTATCCTCCTCAAAAAACTTCTCTCTATCAAATGTACCGGTGGAAGTTAGGCTTAATGCGTGTGTTTCGTCGTATCTTGGTGAGTCTATGACTTCAATTATATATGCTGGATTTCCATATAGTAAGGCTACCTTCGTTCCTTCTGATGGGATACTTTTTATGCGATAACCAAGTAACGGAGATGTGAAGGATTTAGTAAGCCAAATACAGTTATGAATGTCTAGAGCAGGTTCAAATGTTCTTACATAGCAAGAATTGTTATCTGGGTTAACTTCAATAATTTCTCCGAGAAGTAACTGACCGATCTCTGCTCCAGCGCGGGAACCTGGTTTACTGTCACCAGCAACATTTTTAACCAGCTTATCAAAATTTTTCATTGGGATATAATAAGTGAATGTATTAATAAATCAAGAAAAAACGGGTGGTAAATTAATACCACCCGTTCAACTAACCAACTACAAACACCAAATAAAATTATTCTATATCGGCGATCTTAAACGCCATAGTCTCAGCAATGAAAGTATTACCAGCTTGAATATCAAATCCCACCGTAACTAGTTTAGCACCAGTAAACGTAGCACTCAATCCTCCACAAGAACACTCTCCGCTGCTAGAGCCACCAAGTTGCACCGATTGAATGAATCCGCAAGCATTACCACCAATTCCTTTGAACAAATTACCGCACTCAGCGTAACGTGCAATGTCTAGAGATCCGGACGATGGTCCTTCGCTAAAGAAAACAGTAGGTTCTCCGATCACATAGAGGTCGTCTACCTTTTGAGTAAGCGTTCCTCGGATGGAGTTGGCCAATCCATTAGTCACACCATTGGACCCAGCAAAGGTGATTTTTACGTAATCAGGAGAAGCGAACTTCTCTGTGGATCTTACTTGTCTATTTTTTCCGAAAAAACTCATATTTTAAATTCTATTAGGCGGTTACTACGATTTCCGATACAGCTTCGATTTCAAGTTCGATTACGTTAAGCGGAAGTGGGATCGTGACTCTTACTTTAATAAGAAGTCTATCTTTGAATGTTGGATGTGCTTTAACAGTAACTTTACCAGCAACTCCATTTTCATCATAGAAATTAAGGATTTGCGGACCTACGTCAATATCACTAATGGAAGTAGTTCTGGCATCTTCCATGATGCGGAAAACTTCGTGATTAATGATACCAAGTGTGGTTGGTGTTACGTTTCTGCGACCGACATACTTATCAAGCACATCTTTAAGTTTGAGCGAAAGATTGTCAATGTTGGTTCCTACCGAATCTTCGTAGTAGAGGGAACCTAAATCAGACTCAGTGGTAAGCTGATGGCGTACGAATACTGGACCACCCTCAAATTCCTGAGTAACAATGAGAACACCATTAGCGGCCGCCTGATTAAGTAGAGCCTTGTTAAATCTGGCATACATACTTGGGCACTCTACAATCGAATTGATACCAGATCTAGTAAGTCCAAGTTGCGGTTTAATCACAGATCTAAGCGTCGCGATTTCTGCAGCAACAAATTTATTTGGAAGTGTAGTATATGCTCCGTCTTGGTCTATACCAATTGGGGCGTCACACCAAACAAGAATACCGCGTCTGCTACTAGCTGCTTTTGCAACTTCAGCAACATATTCAACCTGGTTGTCAGCAGCATCCGATTTAACAATAGAAACCTCAACAGCTGGAGAAATAGGCAGGGTTGGGCAAGAGTTGGATTTAAGCAGCAATTCAGTATCAGAGATTACAGTCTCGACTACGTAGTCCGTACCAGCCACTCTTAAAATGTCTCCCGTACCAACGCCAGATTCAGACAGGCGGATGTCAGTAGTAAAGTTTACATAGCGGTATACTCCTCCGTAGCTAGTGACAGTAGCTTTAAGATTAAGGTCATCACTTCCCTTGTCCAAGAAAGTATAACTACCTGGACTATCTATACCAAAATACACCCGTCTGAAATTCTTAACATCCAAAGCGCTCATTGCTTCCGCATGTTCTATAGCGGCTGTGAAAGCTTGTTTGTCATCCGATAGAATAGCCAAGGCGTACGAAGTGTCGGAGTTCTCCAATTTGGTGAGAGCGGCCGCAATGTCTTCGGCGGCTCCTGATTTGGATCGGAGTACATAGAACACGGTTCCGTTTGCTACTTCTAATGCTTTTTTAGCTGCATAAGCCAGATCGTTTTTAATATGCATCGATCCGAGGGCGGCTAAGTCAGTGGCACCGCTAATGGCTATTCTGCTTTCTCCAGCTGAAGGAGTTTTAGCTGCTCTCCAGTTAGTATAAACTTTACCACCATTTTCATCAAGAAGAGACACATACTGATAACCTGTAGATCTACCAGAAACAAACCAAGTTAGGCCTGCTTCATATGCTGCTGAGGTTGCGCCTACAGTAAACCCAGTTCCAGCTAATTGATTTTCGGTACCAACTTTACCATTTGCCAAGCCGCGAATTTTAATAGCGGCTGGGGTGCCGATATTAGCAGCAGGGCCGTCCAGAACCAATCCGGTAAACTCTACCGTAGATTTAGTTGCGGCTTTAGCTTTGATGTAATAGGTATCATTTTTCCTAAATCCGTTTTGTTCCAGAGATAGGACGTCTGCACTGTTTACCTCAAGAGTTATTCCAAATCCTACTGGAATAGTGACGGTAGGAGTTCCGGATGGTACGTTGACATTGAATGGAGTAAAGAGTCCTTTTTCGTCGTATACTCTAACTACGGCAGTTCCGGTAGAATAGTTTCCGGTGACTACTTTTACATAAAATGTGTTATCAACTGTTCCAGTGTAATTGGAAACTTCTCCAGTTACAATATGTACTGTGTTGTCCAAAGGCTCGTACGCCGATCTGTAGCTAAAGCTGATTGTATCACCAGGAGTCGGTACTTTAGACCCAACTACACTGACTTCGAGCGTATCGAACCCGTGTTGCGCACTGGTAGCAGAGAGTACAAATGTTACGCGAGTGCCGTCTTTTTCGATAGTTCCTACACCGGCGATGTTCCCATCCGTGGAAGTTATGCTAAATGTACCGGTATCGGACAGTGTATTAAAGCTAAGAACTCTTAGATTTACCCGAGGTCCTGCAAAAATTTCCCCGTCTTTAACATGCGACAATCCATTAAGATTAGTTGCTGCAATTGCCTGCCCTGGGCCTACAAGCGATAAGGAGCTAGATGTGTCGTATGTATAGCCATTGGATGCTTCTACATCGAATATAGAATTGTCGAAGCCAGGAATAGTGGTAGTAGGATTGGCCAAGCTTGCCCCGAACAAAGTGTCTTCTATGTCGGCATCGGACCCTATAGTTGCTGGGATTGGTTTTCCAACAAAACCAGCTACTTTTCTTTTTTGTACAGAGGTGCTTTCCCCTGTCTCCGTATTATACACGTATACGGTATCTCCGATTGCTACCGGTCTACCTGCTAAGGCTTCGTTTAGGATGTTTGTGGGGGCTACAAAATTATCACCAGCAAAAGAAATTACCTCATTAGCATTTTCTCCAGCTACTACTTTATAACCGTTTCCACCTGCAATATAGGCGCCTACGTCCAGCAGGTCATATTCTACATTTTTTACAAAAAGTTCAACAGAATCCGAATCTAGGACATAGACCAAGCCGTCTTCGTCGACTGTTTTCACGACGCCATTATCCGTAAATGTAAATGGTAGTGTGGCCCCATCTACGGTAAAGTCAGCATAATTGTAAAGTCCATCGAATTCAGGAGAAACAAACTGAGGTCCTACTAAGACTGCAGCTTGGCGTGGCGTAGCAGCAGTAGTATCTACGGCTAACTTCTGATCGATGTTTAATTGTGGTTCTTTGTAATTCTGGATCATCTTCTTTAGATTGAGATATTCGAAGCTATGACTTTAATTCTGTGTGTCTCCAAGTTCACGCTAACGTAATAATTATAGCTTATGTCAAACACAAGGTCTACATTAAAGTTATCAGAGCCTCCATTTTTTTCTTTTTTGAAATCAGACAGTAATACTGGTTGAATATGTATAAGGTTTAAAATCTTTTTTAATTCACCTGATATAGCACTAATAAACTCTAGATTAGATGCTGCGGCGAATTGGGCCTGTGCGGGAGTTTCAAAGGTATGAGTTAAGCGGAGCATAGTACTAGCAGTCCATACTTTATGTTCTACATTACCATCGTCGGACTCCCCTACTTTGTCGTCCATATGGGTCTTTAAAAATTTTGTCTCCCCAAGCCTTATATTAATTTGTGGTGCGGCGGTTATGTCTTTCGGATTTGCGTCAATTGAAGAGGATATACGCATACCAGACACATGTCCTGGTGTGGTAGATAGGCATCCTAAAGAATCTGAATATTTACCATGATTATTACCGTTCTCCCAGTGTGCCGTAAGGAGTAATTGAAAAAATTTAATAAGCCCTATATTATCTATCTCTTCTGAACAGATAGAATCCATATAACATAGTAATTTTCTAGTATGCTCCTCTTCTGCTGTCATATAGCTGTGTCTATGTATATTGGTTGGTCCGCATCATTACTTACTAACGGCATAGGAATTTTATATCTACTTTCCGTCCTTGGGATTTCTTCTGCCATTACTTCATAAGCAACTGGTAGGTAACCCTTAAATAAAAAAGGCGTTATATTATTAGTAATATTTAGGCGCTTATCCGAGTTTGGGAATACAAGCATATGTCCTATCTCCGGCGTAGGGAACCCAAGTAAACGTAACTTGTATACTTGATTTATTCTATCCATAGCTCCTCCTTCATCAGGCGTTGCGGTTATGTCTCCTACGGATACTATCTCACACCAGGTTTGAACAATGTTAGAAAACTCTTTAGAAAACAAACCGTTTCCTTCTTCGTTAGCTGGTGATTCTGGGTCGATCTTACATGCTACCCCAGTCCTAGCCATTAGAACTTGGTCGGCACTATCTGAAAAAGAACCTTCTAGTTTTGGAATACAATGTAAAACTCTTACGCCATTTCTAGATCTCATACGCAGATATTCCGTGCTGCGCATGTGTCTTAATATACCGTATTCGGTTTTATTTAAACCCTCACTAAACATACCTATAATAGGAGAGTCGTAGTATTTGCTATCATACAAATACACTAACCTATAATAGTAGTGTCTAAATTTAGTGGTATCCTCAAATGAGTTATCAATATAGAAACTAAGATTTGTTACGGGATTATTCTCATTCAATAATATCCACGAGTCAGACTGATCTATACCATCTGGAGACCTATAAATAAACATCTTACCACCAGCTAGTCCTGGGCGTAATATCCAATGCACGAGGATTTGATTAAACCCGTACGCTGGTTGTAGTTTTATGTCTATGAAAACTTTCATTATCGCTTCAGAGAATCATTATAGGCGTCCTGGAACAGATCTCTTTTACCCATACCAAACCATTTGTCCTGTGTAAATTCTGGAGTAGCGTGCGTATTGCTCAAAGTATTCTGCATAGTCTGCGCCATATTTTCTGCACCACCACCGCCTTGTATTAGACTCTTGGCTTGATCGTACTTATCACCATTCCAACCTGTTGCTGTTCTAAAGGCTCCTACGCCTAGTTCTGCTACACCACCAATGGTACCACCAATCATAGCTCCTGGAATAGCACCTATAGCCGCACCTATACCGGCTCCAGCTAGAGTCATACCCCCGTTTGTGGCTATGTTTGCCATTCTATTACGTCCTTCTGTAGTACCGAGGGCGTATTTAGCTTGTTGAACCGGTGCAAAGCCAGTACCGGCAAAATTGGATGAATTATAACCTTTCCTGAAATCATTAGCCGCATTAATAGCCATTCCTCCAGAAAATGCCAGACCAGCGCCGCTTAGTATCTTGCCAGCTCTTCCTACCTGACTCCCGTACGTCTTTACGGCTGAACCGAACCCTTTAGCTGCGCCGGTAGTCTTATTTAGATTATTGGCGGCATTGAGTCCGTATGCCTCTGTTGAGAAATCCAAACCGTAACCGCCAACGTCCCAAGCGTTAGTTCTACCGGTACCCATTGGCGTAGGTTGGCTTACTGGCGTGGCGAATGCTATTTTTGTAAGCATTGCTGTGTGATTAATTATGGTAGATTTTTTCATTTATCCAATTTGACCGAAACCGTTCATTACATTTATAGTAAACTTCCTTTGAGTAGCTTCCATAACAAAACTTTCTTTTAACTCTTTCTGCAGTGCGTCTAAATAAGCTATTTCTTTTTTTGCTGGACTAACTTGTACATTGCCTGCGTTATACTCGATATCATTGCGCATGAGCTTAGCTTTACGAGATAGGCACAATTGATAAGAAGTACCATATAAAAACAAATTTGTACATACAGGCAAGCAATCAGGATCCGCATATTCTACTCCTAGTGGTGGTATACTATTGTATTCTCTAGCAGCCCTAACCATACAATCCGCAATCTCTTTATCGGAGAATGTTAGGTCGATAGATAACTCATTGTCATCTGGACCTCTATCCATCAGGAAATTCCTTACGTCTTCTATAGTTAAGTAACTCATATTAGTTATTTCCTGCTTCCAAGGCTGCTATAGATTGATTTGAGCTGTCTACTTGCGCTTGGTGTGCTTTCATTTTACTTTCATACATTTCAGCTGCTCTAGCAGGAGCCTGTATGTATTTATCTGCCCATCCTTTAATTATAGGTATGTTTGGTGTTTGAGCCAACATAGTACGTGCAAAATTTGGATTATTCAGTCTTTGGATTTCTTGATCTCTAAGGGCTTGCGCAGCTTGCATTCTTTGCCTTTCTCCGGACATCCATGATTCAAGACCTTTTCTCTTTGCGGCGAGTAGGGCTTGCGTCTTGTAATCCACTACTCCTCCAGGACTCGAGGTTGTCGTATTGGTTGGTGGAGGAGTTTGAGTTGGTGTGGGTGCTCCTACATTGGAAGGTGCTGGTGCGTAATTAAATGGTCTTCCATTAAAATCTGTCTGAGGCGTATAGTTAGAAAAGCCAGCTTGATCAGCTTGTGAATTGGGATTATAAGGTTGCGCGTATCCAGACTGCATACTTGCAAAATTGTCAGCTTGTGCATTAAATGCGTTTTCTAATTTTTTATAACCCATATAACCTAAAGTGCCGGCGGCTCCAGCTCCAGCTAAACCGGCCGCGCCTGCTATGGCAGGGACTACATATTTGCTTTTATTAGCAATAGCTGGTGCCGCTGTTGTGGCTACTGCTGGTAATGGTGTAGGAGTGACTTTAGGGACTACTGCTGTAGTTGGTGTTGGTGTAACGACCCTAGGTTTGAAATTAACTCCATTCGCTCCCTGGCGCAACAAGTTTTGTCGTAGCCTGGGTTTAGCGGCGGCAAGAAGCTCGGCTAATTTAGATACGCCAAATGCTTTCTTCTCTAACAACGCAAAAGCATCAGCTGCATTAAG
>JACCDZ010991792.1_pt1 | contig 10980 bp, 20 predicted proteins | sample 7449551 | NCBI WGS metagenome assembly JACCDZ01 (sample SAMN15323452, study PRJNA562643) | freshwater metagenome | isolation source: river surface water | place: USA:Blue River Watershed | collected 2017-08-18
ACTTTTCGAAACGATACCGCTTCTTCGTAAAACGGAATATCATTTATGGATACCGATTGTAGCCACTCATCATGGGCGTTGAGTGCATCACGAGCAGATACTTGGCTATCTTTCCTAAGTTTAAGCATCGCCAAATCAACCTCATTATATCGAGATTTCCAGATATTGGCCCATTGTTTGTTTTGTTCGGCGTAGCGCCGCAACCAAATAACTTGTGGGTCATTTTGGTCGTAATTATGTGCGCTCATACGAATGAACATAAGTTCCTGCATGGTTCGCATGCTATTTTCCTGCCACATGGTTTTCCAGTATTTGGTGGAATCATCGTCTCGGAACATAGCAGTATCCGCAAAAATAGGATGGGAAAATGTTTGCTCCCGTAATTGAGGAAATTCCAAATAAATCGCCATTTCAGTGAAAGCACTTACCAGCCGTTCATTTTCGAAGTTGCGCTGGACCATGGTATCAAAATCCAAATTTGCAACATAAGGGAACGTAACACCGTGATAGATTTCGTGAAGATAACGAAGGTCTCGAATTACGGGATTCTCAAAATGTTCATCGTCTGGTCGTAGGATCGCTCCCCACCATGTGGAAAAATGGGTCCACTCCAATTCTTTGTCCGAAGCCTCAAAAAAGATACGAGGGGTGGATGCGAATTGTTTAACGATGGTGTTGATCAGTGATCCTCTGTGTCCATGAGACCTTTTAATCACCCCATCATCTGACCATTGCGAATATACAAAATCTTCGATGTCTTTTTTGTCCCAAAGGAGAATTTTGTTTTTCATTTTACCGCTCCCGTTTTAATCAATCGGTCCATTGTTGGCGTGACACAAATTCGAATCTTTCCAGCCCGCATAAGAGAATTTCGTGCTTCGAGTATTCCGTTGCCATTATCAATAGCTTCGTTGACAGCAGTAGCGATATTTACCACATCCGATGCCTCAGCGTGAATTTGAAAGGTATGTTGTGAAGCCTGTTTGATGAATTCACATGCTTCATGTTGCGTGGATTTGTATTTGCGCGGGAGCGTGTATACGCCATAATTTTGCATCATCCATGTGCCCCACCGAAGGCTAAGAAGGTTCTTAAACCAACGGTTGCCGAACAACGATGGGATATTTTTTCGCGACAAAACTCCGCCTACTCGATGATAGTATCCACCCATAGGCTTGCTCAAGCTGAAAACAAATGCTGGAATGTTGGGATAATCAACATTCACTTTAAATCCTTTGGCCACAGAACCCACATAGGTTAGGTCAGGGATGATATCGACGTGGGGGGCATTGGTCATCATACTGAGAACAAATTTGTCCCAATCTTCCCAAACATTACCATCAATCGCAGACGGTTGGCTGACCCAAAATTGCCCATGGTCGATTTGATTGGATACGCTCTCCCAATCGTTTCGATCAATTTTTTCAATTTTGATACCAAGAGATTCGGCAAAGGCGGTATAACCTTCGTAGTCGCCATCGAACATGTAAATCTTTGGATTGTTGGTCTTCGCGACATATTCGCTCATAATTTTGAAGATGCCTTCAGACGCGCCAGCAGTTGGAAAACTATGACCAAACCCATCTCCCATGTTGACCACTGGAGACGCCCATTCTGTCCACACTTTGAAAAATTCTTCGTGAAACACATCTTGTTTCTGTGTCCACGCTTCTCGATACATTTCCAGCGGATCTTCGGCAAATACCCGATTAAGAATGTGTTCACTTTCTGGCATAACCAAAGCGTAGATGGTGCCGGAACAACCAATGCTAAGGAGGCTGGATTTAATATCCCCAGAAGTATACATAGGAAGATTGGTCATTGTCGTTTCCTTAATCCAATTTGCAACGAACATAGGCATCAATACCCAATTCATCTTTGATAACTTTCGCAAACGCAATTGCGCCAGCGCGGTAGCAATTCATATCTTGCCCCATAAACTCGCCAGGGCACCAGAAATCGTAGCCTTTGATGTAGCTGTTGTCGCCAAAATAATTGCCATTCTCTGGCTGGTTCTTGCACCATTTCACAAATGCAGAGCGGGCCGTAACATTAACCCACGCAAATCCACAATTAAATGGAAGCTCCCCGAACTCGTCTTTGTAATCATTGGATGCAGTCGTGGCTGCGTCATGAGCTTTCTTAAGAATTTCTGCATAATCAATCATGATTTTTCTCCGCTTCGAGGTTCGGTATAGCTGGCATCGCATTAATTGTCAAGATAAATAAACAATGAAAATATTGGGTCCAGTAGAAAAAAACGAACATAATCTGTATTATCATTTGACGGATTATCATGGATATTCGCATTCTATCAATACTAATAAATTGGAATCGCTGAGACACAGTGGGGTGTCTTTAACTTACAACCCAAATCTTAATAATATTCTCGGCAGAATGCATGCCGATTTTAAATTCGTATTATCAAATAATGTGTTAGATGAATTTCCGGCAAATCATTTTGTTCACAGCGTCCAAGAAGTAGGAACATCGGGGCGGAGAAGAACAAAAGATTTGGCAGAATTCGAGATACGAACAGAGGCCAAATGTTTAATGCGTTATTAAAAGGTGACGTAGATGAGGCGATGGAAAATATTGATTACATGTCCAAAGAAAACAAGTTCAAACAAAGCAGGTATGACGAAGACCCAGATTTTTTCAAGTGGACTAGCCATAACGGCACGATGTTTGGGAGAAGTTAATCCACCACTTCGAAAATATAAAGACCCAATTCCATTTGAATATATATCTTACAAAATCCGATATAGTTTAGATTTTCACTAGGGTCCATCCCAGAACCACCTGTCTTAAAGGCTTTGAATTTTCTTTTCTCGGTTGTAGCGTTGGTATCAACTACCGCCCACATCCAAAACATACCATCTTGGTCATCAACTCGGATGATTTTTGCACCTTTCGGTAGTGTCATATCAAATTCTTCTTTGACAGGCATTTGATATTTGAAAATAGTCAAACCAGTAGTGTCTGACATTTTTTCACCGCGAGTGGCCGTATCCCACGAATCATCCTGAGAAGAGTTTGCGAGTTGTAATAGATTTTTGATATCTTGAATACAGATCGTTGCTTGGGATTTCCCCGTATTTTCGCAATGTTCTAGTATTCCCGTTACTCTGTTTATGGTGCTATCCGAAGTAAGGTTCATTTATTTTTTCCTACTGACCAGTCTCTTATACCATTAGCTAACCAAACAGCGTCTGGGTCATTGTCTTTTCGCCTAGAAGGCAGAAGGTCGTGTTGATATTGGTTGGCCCAAAATGTTACGGTTCCATCATTTAACCTAAGTCTGGCTATAGACGTTCCCGCTATGTGCCTAGCTTTTATCGTATCGCCTTTTTTCAAGCTGCCATCATCCATGCGTCGGGCATGGGATTCACCCACTATCCCTCCTGGTCGAAATTTATATCCACCAGTGATGACGAAAATACCGTCAGCGTCTTCACGAACTAGTGTCATCAAAAATCCTTTGATTTATCGTCATCCAGCAGGGAACGAAATGCTACCTGCGCGGCGTCTATTTTTATCCATTCCTTTGAACCGCGTTTTGAACGGACGCAACCGAAAGTTGTATCGCAGCTATCACAATGCCACACTGCGCCAGCAACTAAGTCATCTGGGGTGCATTCTGTTTCTTCGCCGCATGTGCAGCACCATATATGCGTCAACATTATTCATGCGGTCCTTCGAGAATATCAATTAACGTTTTAGGATGGACGATTTCGATGTTGTTAATATCACATCCATATCTTGAAACCTCATCACCTTCCATATCATCAATCAATATGGTGGCATTTATTTCTAGGCATTTTTTCGCCTTCCATATGTTATACTCGTGGCGGTCAACGGGTTCGCCCGCTTCCATGGTGTCATAATAACATTCGTATATGTCGTCTGGAAGATTGATAATAGATTTAAACGATGATGTACACAGACCATTCGCTTCAAGTATTACTTGTATATCTCGTTCTTGGCCATGTGATCGCATAGTTATGATATGATGCTCTTTATGTTGATTTTTTGCAATAAATTGGCGCAACAAATACCCACCCTCGATACCAACGAGAGTGCCATCAAAATCCCATGCTATAATATTGTGATGTTTTAAAATCATATTATTCTGTTTCAATAAGACGAAGAATCTCAAGACCCCTGTCAACTTTTTTGATGATTTCTACTTCATTTCCACCAAAAGTCTCATACTTCTGATAGATCGTCTGTCCGACAAAATCTGGCTTGAAAATGAATTCGTTGTAATGCCGCTCGGCGTCAGCCATCAACGTGTTATACGCCTCTTGGCGAGCTTCTGTGAGAATTGAGACGAGTTCATCATGTTGCTCAGTGGTTACTTGCATTCTACCATCCTTTATCAAAAGCCCCAATGGCATTATTTAATTGTGTTAGATCATAGCCATCTTTCTGATAGCCTTCGCTTTTCAGGCTAAACCACGAATCTTTGGCTGCTGAAACCAATTTATCAAGGTCATCTTTGTTGACGAGAACCTGTGCATCATTTTCATTTGCCATAAATCAACTTTCATCTACACAATACACATATACGATAAATAGAAGTTGTCAAGGAGAATGTAATGTTATCTATTATTGGTTCGGGAACAATTATATTCGTCGTGGCTTTCTGGGTTGTGATGTCAACAATTTATCACCAATTATCCAAAAAATTAGGATGGGTCGGGCCATTGCGAGGTAGGGATTTGTTTCTATACCGGTTATCCGTAGTCGCGTTTCCGGTGTTTTTGCTATATGTATTCGTAACATTTGTGGTGCATAGTTTTCACCACAGACAATAAAAAACGCCCGATTTTCGGGCGTTTTCTTTTTATTATGCAGTTTTTGGTTTTTCCAACAGAGACCAAACTACGCCTATACCGAGTAATGTCATGATAATGGTTAGGCTGATGCTAGGATCGAGGTGCCATGGTTTGTCGATATCTAGAATTCCCCATTGCATTCCCAGTTTGGATACGGCGGCAGCGCCAAGCTTCAACGCAATGAAGCCAAGAATTACAACGACCATCGTTTCCAATCTTGCGAGGATACGCTTAAAGGCATCCAACACAAAATACATTGACCGAAGACCAAGAATTGCAAACAGCATCGCCGCGAATACCAAGAATGGATCTTGGGTAACTGCAATGATGGCCGGAACCGAGTCAAAGGCAAAAATAACATCAGAGAATTCGATTGCTACCAAACACAAGAACATCGGAGTAGCGGCCCAAACCATTTTCCCCGCACGGCTCTCTTTTACAAAAAAAGCCGACCCGTCTCTTGTTTCGGTCACAGGCATCCATTTTTTAAGATATTTTATATACCAAGTATTGGCATAATCGATATCTTGGTCACCGTCACCGTCTTCATCGTTTTTCCACATTTGCACAGCGGTCAAACCGATAATAATCGCAAATACCAACTCCGCCCATGGACCAAACAAGGTAGTGAAACCAGTTCCTAGCGCCACGAAAATGGCACGGAAAACTATCGCACCAATGATTCCCCAATATAGTATACGGTGCTGATACTTAGCAGAAATACCGAAGTAAGAAAACACCAACATAAAAGCAAACAGGTTATCTACTGCCAACACCTTTTCTAAGGCGTATCCTGTGAGATAAAGTTTTGCTGCTTCTGGGCTAATAGCCCACGAAATATAGCCAGCAAATCCTACCCCAATGGCAACATAGAATGCCGACCATATTGCGGCAGATTTGAGGGGGATTTCTCCCCCTCCTCTGTGCGCGTATAGGTCAAACACCAAAAGTCCCAGTATGATGGCCGCAAAGACATAATGGTATAATTCCATGTTTATGCTCCAGCCGTCACAAACGAACCAATCCATTGGACCAATTCATCGCAAATCAATTGCTCGTAAACTTCGGCATCTGGCATATCCAACGATGGAAGATATACTTCACCAACGTTGTCCAAATCGTCTGCAAGTTTAGCAATGGTTGGGAAGTTGCGGCGGGCACCACCAATACCAACCAAGTGGAAATACATTGGATGGTTTTCAGCTTCCCGCATGGCTGCTGCCGTTTCGCGGGCATCATTGGGTTCGCCATCGGTGAGAACAAGCATCAACACTGGCTCTTGATTGGCGTCAGTATTCTTTTTACCAAACCCAAGAAAGCCTCCTGATGATTTGGGTTCGAAGAAGAACTTGGTTGCTTCGCGAACAATAGGAGCATAGCTCGTGCCGCCACGGTCAACAATCTTGTTGGCAGCGATGAAATTGTCATAATCGCCAGCAACAGGAGACGACGTTCCAACATATTCGCAGCGGGTATCGAATTTGAATACATCAAGTTCGCCGTTGTCATCAAATTTGACAGATACGCCCATCATCTGGTTAAATGCTTTTTGTAAGATGCCCGAAGAAATGATTCGGTGCATGGACCCAGAAATGTCCAAAGCGATACCAACGCGCATGGTAGGAACGGTTTTCACACCTTTGGCGAGAAGCAATTGCCCAACGGCTTCTGCTTTTTTAGTTAAGTCAAGTGTCGTGTTCATTTTACATCCTTAAGTTAGATATATTACCCAAACAACCATAAGCAATACACCGATTGATAAAACAAGTGGTATTATACCCCTCATGTGGTTGAAAGTCGCGTAGAAAGGTCTTGGCTCAATTGTTCGAGTTTTGGACCTTCGGTGGCCAATCTATTTTTCATTTCAGCATTGATGCGTTTGACTTCATCCAAAGCATGAATAATAGAATTATGATTAACCGTCAATGTTTCCATTGAAATGTTTGACTGCGTTAATGCAGTGTGGATGGCTGTAGTGTTTGCACCAAGCATCGCCGCGTTCCGTTGAATCACGTCGTTGTTCAAGGTGTCAACAGATTTCGCAAATTCCGCCCCTTTTTGTTGTTCTACATTTAAAATGTAGAGGTTGAAGGTTTGCTTCATCGCGGGGATGGTGGTTACCTTAACGTCACCAAATTTTTGTGCCAATGCGATGGAGTTTGTTTTCATTTGTTGAATTTGTGCGGATTGTTGTTGGGCCAAGATCTGGGCGCGGCGCAAGTCATCAGCGCGTTTTCGAGCAAACGAAATAACAGTAATCCAATCTTGAACATACTGGGCTGACATCGGATTGTCTGGCACGACCACGGGTTTGTTTGCTTCCATCCAATCCGCTCGTTCCGATAAAAACATAATTTGTTCGGTCAACGAATCGTAATACTTGTTGTTAGCATCGGCAAGCGCGCTAAGGTCATTAACTCGGTCTTTGAAACGAACAATCCTGTCGTCTACTTGGGCGATTAGTCGATCAACGGTTTGGTCAACCGAATCAAACTTCATACGAAGTTGAGAACTTTTAGCTTTGAATAAACCAAACAAGCCACCTTTGAATAGGCTCTTTGGGTCATACCCTTTTGCCGCCATAATAGTATCAGTGAGAAGTTTTCCCACCTCGTCCATATCAGATGTTTTAGTGGTTCCCGTAATCTTCGTGGTAACCTCAGCCAACTGCGTCTGAATTTCGGTTCCGTAATTACCAACCTGCTCTAAGGTGAATGGCATAGCCAATGGTGTCGATTGTGTGGCGGGAACCATTTGTGGCAGAACTTCCACATTATTTGAACTCTTCGGTGTTATTCGTCTTTCCATGTTGAACTCCTTTGGACCCCTTTGATAGTTTGACAATTTCAACAAGTCAACTATAAATTTCACTTGAATTGGTTATTGCAGTATGTTAGCAGAAATTATGAAAATAACTTCGACCGAAATTTTACAGAAATTCGATTTAGAATATCAGCGAGACCGAGAGCGTCTTAATGACCTACTGACGTCGGAAGATGATACCCAAAGTCTGTTATTATTCAGATGGATAATGCAATCTGGGTATAATCCATATGGTATAATCTCGAATGATGAAATTGGGCACATGACGCAGACTTTATCTGGGTGCGTTAGTTTATATTCGCTGATTAATCATGCATATATTGATGATGGTGAAATATCCCTGATTGTCCCATCTTGGGGAAGTCCGAAAATATTCTTCACCGATGACGATGAATATATCCTCCAAGAAATTAAAGATTATTCTATCGTTGATTTAATGATTCGGGACTTAACCGTTTATCGTTGCGGAACCGTTTCTGAATTCATTATAGCATACGAAGATTACGAAAAACGCATTGCGGATATGTGGGAAGAACATGGCGAACTTTAACGACATAGAACAATTTTTGGCCAAAAAAGGATACCGTGTCCACGAGAGGTGGATACGGGGCGGCGCAAGTTCAGACAATGTTGGTATCATTTTAAAAATTAATAATAAGTTTAGCATCGTTCTTAAAACAGCGTTGTTTTTCGAATTTGATAAAGATGACAGCGATATACCATTATACTGCTCTTATCATTTCCCAACTTCGTCTGGGTCTGGGGCTATTGTTAGAATTTTCAATTCAATTGGAATTTCACCACCTAAAGAATTAGCTGACATCAGCGAATATCCCGCGAAAATATCCAATGCGATGTTTTACGATGATATGTTCAAAGGATATGAATATTATGTCACTGGGGTTCATAATGCCACAATTAGGAAACTTGGCACAAACAGAGAACTAATATCCAATCACGGAACAGGATTTTTGTTTTCAAGTAAAAAGGATATCGCAAAATGTGCTGTTTTGCAGCAGGATGGTATGCAAATTTTTAAAATACACAGAGGCATTTTATGATTTTTTCGCCTAGACCGAATCAAGTATCATTGCAAAATAGATTATTAGCACCGACTGAAAATTCATCGCGTATGAAGCTTATTGCTTACGCGTATCATTTGGGCGATGACGAATATTGGGTAATTTGCACCCAAGATAGTATGCATAACATAGATTTCAATAAAAAACCGTTGGGGTTTACTGAAATTTTCGAAAATGATAGGTTGACATTTTCCGAATCTGTAACTATTTCCAATCAAATAAAAATAATATCGGATACTTGCTCCCCAGAGCCGCATAACATAGAAATTATACGAAACCTACCATATAACGTATATGGTATATTAGAAGAGTTGCGATACCAACAATGGTATGTTGTAATTTCCGAAGACGATTTACCATTATTAGAAAACACCGAAGCTGGTTTCGCTAAGATACACGAAAGAGTTATTCTCTTCAAAAATGAAGCACGAGCCAAGGAAATGGCTGGTATTTGTGATACTGTCTATTATGAAGTGAAGAATTTGTTACTTTTATAAAGATATTGCAAATATGCAACACATTCTGTAAAATTACATTAGTGCCTGTGTCATTCCGAGCAGGAGGATACACGTGGTGGCGAGAGTGTCCGGAAATTCGTTTGAGCCATATCGGAATATAAATAGCATGTGGGCAGAAGCGCAAGTCGGCGCGATTAAGACCCAAAAGGAGAAATATATGCAAAACACACCAACGTTCATCGACTTCGTATTAGACGAAACCGGATCGATGAGTAAACAACCAACAATCGAAGGGTTCAATGATTTTATCAAAGAACAAAAAGAACTTCCCGACGAATGTTATATGACTTTGACCAAATTCAATTCTTTGGGAGTCAAAACACCTTACGACAAGCTATCTATTGGGTCGGTTCCACCACTAAGCTTTTTGCCAGATGGTTGCACCAATCTTTATGACGTTGTAGGGCAGAGATTATCAACCCCGTTTACCGGAAAACGAATGTTTGTGGTTCTAACCGATGGGGCAGACAACTCATCAAGAGAATTCAATCAACAATCGATAAGTATACTGATTTCTAACGCCCGTGAAAATGGCGTAAAAATGATGTATTTGGGTTCGGATGCTAATGCAAAAGTAACCGCTATCGGTATGGGTTTTCAAGAAAACGAAATCATTATTTTCAAACAAGGTGAGGTATACGCTGCGATGAACACGGTTTCACACGCAACTAAGGCTTATCGGACAACAGGAGTATAATGATATGATAACGAACAACATAAAAATGGCAATTATTGTTAAGGGTAGCAATATCCGAGAATATGTATCACCGATGAACTTCCAAACTTATGTGGAAGGACGCGACGGTTCAGAATTTGAAATTGAGTTATCAAATGATTCCAATCGCGATATTGAAGCAATTGTTAGCGTCGATGGTCTTTCTATCATTGATGGTAAACCCGCTGGCTCCAAGTCGATGGGGTATATAATCAGTGCGAAGTCTTCGGTTAAAATCCCTGGTTGGAAATTACAAGGAAACTCATCAGCCGCAAAATTTGTGTTTTCCGGAAAGCAAGGTGGTTCATACGCCGAACAATCCGGCCAAGGTCGTTCTAACCTCGGCGTAATCGGCTTGATGGCTTTTTCTAGAAAAATACCGATGGCTAATTTCAGCAATGCCTCATACAAAAATCTATACCCAAAGGGCGTTCGTGGATTTGGAGTTTCGGCAAGTGCGTCAAGCGGAAGTTCCTCAAATAATATGCTTATGGGATTTGCGGATGAACCTGCTTTGGGTACTGGGTTTGGCGAAGAAACCAAATTCGAAACAAAGTCCGACACCTTTGAGCGGGACGATATGGTAGCAATGATGGAATTATTTTATACCGACCGTCAAGGCCTCAAACGAGTTGGTATCGATGTTGCGGCAATGCATTCCACCAGACCTTCTGCTTTTCCGGCAGATAGTAGCGTGGGTTGTATCCCTCCACAAAATTGGCGTTAAGTTATTTGACAGTAACGATTTGTCGTGATATCATTAATCTCAATTAGAAAGGACTAATTATGGATACCGTTGAAAAAGTTATTGAAAAAGTAAAGCAACACCCATATACGGCTATGGCTGTATCATTCATTCTTGGCGCTTTGATTTTTTAATCAAAGATTCCAAAAATAAAAGAGGCTCTTCGGAGCCTCTTTTTTTATTTGATAAATACAGTATGATAGATTTCTTTTTTGATGAGCAGACCAACGAAGGTCTTAATAAAGTAGCCGATATG
>JACCDZ011709774.1_pt1 | contig 10979 bp, 23 predicted proteins | sample 7449551 | NCBI WGS metagenome assembly JACCDZ01 (sample SAMN15323452, study PRJNA562643) | freshwater metagenome | isolation source: river surface water | place: USA:Blue River Watershed | collected 2017-08-18
AGGCATAGGTATTTGCCCTGAAGTTGAAGAGCTTTTTGCTAAAGGGTATGTAGCCCTTATTGAAATTGATCCTGCTAAATCAGGCAGAGGTAACGACAAAAAACTTTCCCCAAAAGATGCTTACAGAACAGGAAATTTTGCATACATGAAGAGAGATGTTTTTAAAGAACTGTTTACAGTGCCTTTGGAGGATAGTCAAAATATAGTATACATTGACGAAAAAACTTTCCAGGACTTAGTAGAGCTAGAGAAAAGGGCTGAATAATTATTTATTTACAACTCTTACGGGCAATATTTAAATCTTAATAGTTTATTGTTTTCCAAAAAGGAGTGTAAGATAAGTAGAACGGACTATGTTGTTGTTTAATTTTTTGAGGTTATTTGGACAAAAGAGTAGCCTCAAAATAATTTCTATAAATATGAAACAAGCAAAGCGCTTAAATTGGCACAGCAAAAAAAAAGTGTTTGAGGATGTGACTAGAGCAACTATTCTAAATATGGGGCTTCACTTAAATAACAGAGATTTTATGGATAACGTCATAAAGTCAATTGTGGATAATGATTGTGTCACCCACAGTGTACTAAAAAATGTGCCTTTACTAATTACCCATCTAAAAAGAAGTATCACACAGAACATGCTGGCCGATATGGCTGTTAATGCGGTTAGATTAAAAAAAACATTTTATAAATATGTTTTAGACAGCGAGCTAAATGTAGGAGACACTTCTGGGCTTGTGTTCATAAACATGTTAGACTATGATTTTGGTTCAGAAATTGATGTTTTCTATAAAACGGCACGCGATGCAGAAGCTTCAGATGCAGTGATAGATATGGAGCTAGATGTTGGGGACCGGGTAAAATTAATCAGCCCATTACTTATCCCATCGTTAGTATCTGATAAAGGATCTAATTTTTATGTGGGAAGAAATATAAATCTAAAGCTGTTCTCTAACATGATTGTTATAGAATCGAAAAAAGCTTTAAAAAACAAGGACTCTGTGCTGGTTTACCTTAGCAAAAGAGAGGGCGTTGTAAATGTCCAAAAGAAGTACATAACCTTAAAACAATAACAATGAAGACAAATTCATTTAGAGGTCAGGGAAAAATGACCCATGCAGTTAAACGCTCACCAGGGCTAGTATTTAGAATGTTTGAAGAAGATGGAACAAGTAAGGTATTACCAAAAAGTGTGGATGGCATTCATATGCTTTCTACTCATTTGTTTAAAATGACTTTGGAGGCCAACGGTTACAAGCACAACTCGGAAGGTATTATACAATTTGTAGATGCTGTATTACAAAATGATGTAAACAAAGGGGTTTGTCTTGAAGACGCGATGCAGCCGCTAGCAGAAGCAGTAGCAGGTGCATTTAATGTAGAGGTGGATGGAAAAAACTGCCCGCTGAATATCAGAACAAAAAGACAAATTATTTACGGTATTAAAAAAGAAATTGAGAACGCATTAGTAACAGAAAGAAGATTATAGAATGAACGACACGATTATTGATGAAGCAGCTGAGAATTACTGCCTATCCACGTATGTGAGACCAGTTGATGAGAAAGGATTAAAGCCATATGAAGACAATAAAATGCCTGGTTATAATAGCTATGCTAAGAGAGCCAAAAAACATTTTATTGCTGGCGTACAATGGTACAAAAGCCATCAGTTTCCAGATGATACACAAAGTCTGCCTTTAAATGCAAGCTTTTGGCAAAAACTCAAGTGGTTATTTAGTAAATAGATAGCTGTTTATTAATATGGGGCAGTTTCTGCTTGCTGCCCTTTCTTTTTACATTTAATTACTAACTTATTTTATACCAAATGAAAAACATTCTTCTGCTACTTTGCCTAGCACTTTTTAGTAATACGTTTTCTCAATCTTCTTATAACGCTTATACCAAAATAGGTAAAAAAGAAACTGTGGGTAACTGGTTTATTACGAAGACAGGTGCCGATGCTTTTATTGTAGCACCGGTAGAAAAAAATGTAGCTGTTATTGTAGATGAGCTTACTAGAGTTTTAACGTACTACAAAGCGCCTTCAAATAAATTCAATATTATTGCATACGATATGCCAAAAACTGTAGTGAGTTTAGGTGATAGCAAAGGCATAATAAGAGCTTTTGGTGAGGCTAATAATACCTACACCATCTATTTTCTTTGGCCAACTGCCCGTGAAGAAAATGTGATTTTAATATTAACAAAAGATATATTCATCTTAGCAATTTTTAAAAAATGAGTTTAATAACTTTTAGTGGCCAACCAGAAATGCTGAAAAGTCTAGGTCTTTTTGCAAATAGGTTTAAGATCTTAGAAGCTGAAGTAAAAGCATACGTAGCTATCTTCAACAAGGTTTTTAACGAGCAAGACGTAGAAAGAAATCCAGAAGAGTGGATTGAATTCTGTTTAAATTCTGGCTATGAGCTTGATATTGAAGAGCTTTGTGTTTTTATTAATGAGGGAAAGTTTGACGCCAGTTTTATGGAGGTTAGATGTTACTATATTGAAAAAACATGCAAAGAGAAGTAATTGTATTAGGTAAAAATACCTATATTGTAGAAGAATCTGCACCAAAATACAATGATTGGTATATCTGTGGAAATAACGTGTTTAGACATGCGCTGCCTGGATGGGGTTCACAAGGTCATGGAGAAGCTAAGACTATTTTAGCTAGCACACGTACCTATACAGATTTACCTGAGATTAAAAAAGCTTTTCTTGATACATATAAGTCGCTGGATAAAAAGGGACTTAACAAAATACTGTCTGATGACAATAATTTTATGTACGTACATGTACAAGAAACACAAGAAGAAGCTTGCGCTAGATGCTTTGAAGAAATGAGGGCGTCTAATCCAACAGGAGGGCTTAGAGAATTCGTTCGAATAGCCGTTAATTTTGGAGTTGAGTGGGGTAAGAACAACCCTAAAAAATCTTAAAACAACAACAATGAATAAAATCAAAACAGGCGCTATTTGGGCTTACAGCTGGATAAAAGGCGTAAACATAAATAAAACTATTAATGCTGTTCAATTAAATGATAGGCATAGCATTATTATGGATCAGTTACTAATAGAACTCTCTTTGCAAGACAGTATCCTTCTATATGGCAGGGTTAAAGAAAGTTTTAGTGAGTTGGTTAATGAGAGGGAAAGAGAAGTAAATGAAATTACTAGCGCAATCAAAGAATATAAATCAAATTCTTAGGCTATGGAGGATGTATTTTATAAAGGATACGTTATAACAGATAGTGGAATAGCTCATTTCAATTTTATGTTTTATCCAGAAGGTCACTATGAGTTACAGAACTACGGTGATAATCTAGAGGACTGTAAATCTGAAATTGACAGGCTAACGATACTGTCTGAAAATCACGAGTAAAATGGTGTGTTGTGAGAAGAAAAAGACGTACTGAAGAAGAGAAAGAGCAGGTGATCGATTACTACGTTAGGTCCAAAAATAACACGGCAGCTGAAATTGCAATTAAGTTTAACTTATCTAAGCATGCGGTAAATAGAATCATAAATAGTTATCTGAAAAAGTTAGCCCCCGACCAAGACAAGCAATACTATTAATTCAGTGATTTATTGTATGCATGATTGCAGCAATATATTATAAAACAACAACAAGACATGGCAAGACATTATGTTACTTTTGGACAACAGCATGTGCATAGAGTAAATGGACATACGCTAGATACAGACTCCATAGCGTGTTATAATGCTGCGGATTATTCACAAGGTAGAGATAAAGCGTTTGAACTTTTTGGAGGATCCTTTTTTACTGATTACCATGAAAATGAAATAGATGAAGTAGAAATGGAGTATTTTCCAAGAGGTATTATAGAAATAGAAGAAATCAAAGAATAATGGGCTTCTTCTTTTTAGTGTTTGCGATAATAATATTACTATTTATAGTAAAGTCAGCCAACACAAGACAGGAAAAGGAAAAGGCTGCTGATATAAAAATAACTCAAAGAGGATATGAAAAGCCATCCGAAATTGCTTTGTATATATTAGCTGCTTTTCTACTTTTCTGCATATTATTTGTTCCAATAATTAAATCATTTTTACAATGGCACTAAAGAAAACGCAGACTAGAAAAAAGGTATTGCTTTCAGATTTATTAGCTCAGGGAAAATCCCTTAAAGATATTGATGTTTCAAAAACATACTCAGTTTATGCTGACGACAATTTCAAGAAACCTATTACCGATATCCAAGAAGGATTTTTCAACAAAATAAGCCAAACACATTTATATCATTTGTCGTTTGAACGCCGATCTGGAAAAGAGTATGCCCCTAGATGGATAGTTACAGAACTTAAGTAGTTGGATAAGATAATTGTAGTCCAGTATTGGTTTGAAGACGCTGATAGCAAGACGGGGTGGAGTACTGATGGATGGATTGTGAAAGATACAGGTAATTTCCTAGAGGATGATTGGGAAGTCATAGAATATCTGGAAACAGATAAATATGGTAACCCTTGTGTAGGTATTGCTAAGAGGTCCTAGAGAGTTCTATTTAATAGTATTGGGTTTTTGATAACCTGCTCTCACGAAGACGGATCGTTACCGTTCGCTGACCGAGATCATGGTGAAGGCCTGTGTGGAGTTCGATTCTCCCGTTAGAAATAAACTGGGTAAGAGGCGGTCATTTTATAACATCAGAATTATTTATTATGAGCATAGTATCTAATAAAAGTATTGAAACTTTTTTAAGGCTTAATGGATTTACAATTCATTCCAAGTATCTCACCAACACTAAGTATGTGAAAGAAATTGGGGATTTTGGTAAGCTTTATGTAAGGACTCTTGATAGAAGACTAAAAGAAGTTTCATACGAACAAATTCCAAAAAATCAATTTGAGGTTTCAGCAGTAGTTATTCTCCACAGTGTAACTAGTGTTGATAAATTAGCAACATTACTAACTGTATTAATGTAAGACTATGATATTAGTTAATAAGTCAAATTGGCTTTATTACATTACCGCAAGGTGAGAAATTATATAATAAACAACAACAACAAGATGAGCACATCACCAAAGATCTATTACCTTAAAAAAGGGGATAAATTCTATAACTCAAAAGAAAAGTATTTTTATACAAGTATTACTAATGCTAATTACGAGAAAACAGCTCAAGCTGTACAAGCAATAATCGACCTTTTTCCAGAATTCAATGACTGTGAGGTATATTCAATAACAGAAGAGGATTTGTTTGTTACTATGTGCGAGCAAACAGCTCATGCAGCTATTGCTGGCGCTTATTTTGCGCAACAATTAGTTTTTCTTGATCATAGACTACCTACTATATCGCAGGTAAATAAAATACTGCACAAAAAATTAACAACTGCTATTGATGCCTTATGGCCTTTCACCGCGTATCATAAAGACTTTTTAAAAAAGGCTGAGGATAATACTGATGACGCTATGGGTAATTTATCAGAAGTTATTTTTAGACTTGCTAAATATACTATTAGTGACATGAAAGATCTCATTTTGTTACTTGATGGTTATGATAACGATAAGAAGTCCATGCTTGGTATTGCTAAAAAAGTTAAAAAATGAAAGTAACAGTAGAGCAGTATGTCTCTGCAAAGGTGGCTAAGCTCGCAAAAGAAAAGGGCTTTAACTTAGTGACTAAACATCGTTATCAAGGCAGGCGATTTTATTTTTGTACACCGGGGCATCAAGATTGGAATGGTTTGGGTAAATCTTATATGTACTCAGCACCATCTCAAGCTGCACTACAAAAGTGGATACGAGAGGAGCTAGGAGTATCTATTAAGATAGATGACTTCTTTTATAGAAAAGCTGTTTGGTATGACTACTCTATCTGTGAGTTAGGGGCCCAAGAAGATGATCCTAGAGGACGATCAAGAACTTACGAAAAGGCTTTAGACAAGGCCTTATACGCAGCATTATTATTTAAACCTTCATATAATCAAGACTAATGTTAGCAGAATTTAAAAAAAGTGTATCTCTCATTATTGAGAAATTCCCGCAGCATAAAGAGGACATACAGGCTTCATATCAACTAGCGCTAGATGAGATTGAGGATGGTGGATCTATTTCTCATGAAATCAGTAATTGTTTGTCGGATATTGATCAGATAATTAATAACATCTAATTGTTATGAAACCATCTGACTGTATTTCCGGAAAGTGGTACTACTTTAAATGGCTATTTCACTCCCAACCTGTTTACTTTAAGTACAATATGACTATATTCTCTAATATACTGGCAGGGAGGTGTAGTATATTGAAAACAGGATATACTCACGGAGGTGCATATAGAGAAGATGAAATAGAAGATTTAGTAGAAGTAGATCCTAGTATCTCAGATATTCAATCGATGTTACCTGTTGATCATTCTGATAAAATTAGCCCCCTGCCTGTAGCCTCACTACCTATAGAATCATTACCCGATCCAAAACCAATTGGTCCTAGTTTAGGAATAACTGACCTTGTTGCTGGAGAGTGGTATAAATTTAGATTTAACCGTAATCTAGTATATGCTCGTCTATATAAGTTATCAGGAGATATCTATTTTGTCACTACAGAGTTAATATATCTTGGTTGTTACTCTAGAAGACGTTATTCTTTTTCAGTTTGTGGTATAAAATCTATTGAACTTGCTGATATGAAAGACCCTATTTTTGAAAAACATCTTCCAAAATACTCTAGATGGTATATTAAATATCCTAGCTATACACGGGATGTTAACTTTCGAAAAGACGTAGACAGCTGGATAGAAAGTAAAGGTAATACATACAGTAATCTAAAACCTGGTGATTATTATGTAAAGTACAACGGGCTACTTTGCACACAAATAGTGGAGTCAGGCTTAGAAGAATTGTCCAGAGATGATTTCTATCGATACATACTTAATAAACCTGTACCTCCTATTAAAGCTGCTAACTTTTTCCCTAAACCTGGGTCTGAGGATATTTTAGACTGTATACATAACAGCCTTACCCTCACTCCAGTAGAAATAGAGGGGGTGCCCTGCGGAACGTCTTCAAAAGAATCTCAAAAAAAAGTAATACCCGGCGGTGTTAGTAATAACATCACAATTAAAAAGACAATAAAAACTAGACTTATACTCGTAGAGTCTATTAAAAACATCAAACCGTAATTTTTTAAATTTTTTATTATGAATGCAACAACAGAATTTGGTTTATTTATAAAATTAGCATTAGCAGTTATTAAAGGCGACGACGCAGAAGCAAGAGCAATTAAAATTCAGAAGAAGGCTATTGCTTGTCTTACTGCTCAGATTGCAGCCAAAGAATTTCACCAGCTAAGTCTAGAAGAAGCAATAGAAAACGCTGAGATTTCTTTGGATGAGGCAAGAGTAAACTTTGGTGATCTTATCACTGACAATGAATCGTTCATTAGAACTTTATTGGTAAGACGTCAAGAAAGAGATGTTGCTGAGCTTGCTTTAAAAGAGCATAAAGAAGAGATTGTCTTTCTTAAAGAGGAGTTAGAAAGAGCTAAAAAGTAATCTTTCTGTACAAATAATAGCTTCTAGTGCCTTATGATATCGTTGGGTACTAGAAACTTTAATACATAGTCAGATGAGAGTAAAAGATTTAGAGCTAGGTGAGTGGTATACTAGCCCCTCAAGCTTAAGTGATAATATACTAGGTGTTAAAGTTATGTCTACTTATAAGACTAGTTTAACTTATCAAGAGGTTATTAGTAAGAAACTAGGTTACTACAAAAGAAGTGATATAGGTACTAAGGACTTGCCTGAGGCAGTGTTTATACAAACTCCTGTAGAGGACTTAAAAAACTATTTGCCAAAAGATCATCCAGACTACTTAGCTTTAAGTACAGACCCTATTTTTGAAGAATTCCCAACTAGGGGCTATTGTATGTATGATAATATCATATATAAGTATTTGGAGAACTGTGGGTACCGCATGGTTACCCCAACATCGAATTCCGGAATTCCTCACAGGTACATGGGTTGGAACGAGAAACGTATAATAGCCACACAAAATTCCCCTTATAGTAGTTATGATCCATACTCAGTAAATCAACTAAAACAAATTATCAACCCCTCATTAAAAATAAAAAACAATGGCGACAAAAAAAGCAACATCAATGAAATACAGAGATCTACGACAAAAGTCTCAAGATCAGATAGAAGCGGAACAGCTAGAGTGGCAAATAGAAGATGCACAAGAGCAGCTGGAAGCAGACCTCAAGGCAACGTCACGCAAGTTAAAGTTAGAAAGACAAGAGTTATTATGTCTAAAATCCGCGGAAGCATTAGATTTTCAAGCGATTTTTGCTAAAATAGACCTTATTGAAGGGCTAGAACAAGCTGTAATGAGATTTGAAAAGCTTAAAGAAGAGCTGTTTTAATGTGTCAGGCTAAAATACAATATTCGTGGGGCAGTAAATGTGTTTGCCTACTTCCGGATTACGCCATCATAACTTCTACTATTGTAGGAAAGGATGGGAAAACTAGAGTAAGAACTAAAACCTTATGTAAAGAACATGCTTATAGGCATAAAAAGAAGATGAGGTATGATATTAAACATTTAGGTAGAAATATTACGTTTACTGAAATACTAATCACTACCGAAACATCTAAATAGTAGCATAGAAAAAGAAGAGATGTAATTGGAAAAATGACATGCGCCTAGCAGAGATCTACAAGCGCCGAGCCTGTTTACATTTATTGGTACAAAACCATGTATAAGTTAAACCTAGTCTTGCTATATCGCTTATTAGGTGTTAGCAGATGTTCCTCCACTAAATTTCTTGGCGGAATGATAAAACCCAAACTAATATATATATATATTATGAAAAATTTAGTAGCAGGACACACTTACGAGTTGTCAAATTTTGAAAACAAAGACGAAAAAGGTCAAGTATTGCAATTCATTCACAAAGAGCCAATTGAAGAAGGCTCTACAGAATTAAAAACTGTTTCAGACGGAACGACAAATGAAGAAGTTTTAGAAGCCTTAATTAATAGAATGAATTTTTTAAACGGGAAGTTTCCTTGTAGAGAAAATTCAATTGTAATTACACATTTGGAAACAGCTTTGTTATGGCTAGAAAAACGAACTAATGACAGAATTAAGCGAAATGTAGAAGGAAAGAACGAAAAGTAATTTTCAAGTTACGGTTTGGCGGTAGTTCTTGATTACTACCGCCATATCCGCTAACGGAAAAGTTTGTAGCTGTATACCAAGATAGAACGTGAATAGAAAGAAAGTGCCCGTGCATAAAGCTACAAGCGTATGTTAGCTATAGTACGGAGTATTAAAAATATATTAACTTAAAAATAGGAATTATGCCAACAGGCTACACCGCAGGAATTTTAGATGGAACAACAAAAGATTTCAATCAATTTGCAAAACATTGTTCAAGAGCATTTATTATGCATTTAAGAGATGAGCCAATGGATAGCGAATACAAGAAACGAGAAGTTTCCGATTATCACACTAAAGCCATTGAAAAAGCAAAAACAGAATTAAAACAAGCTGATTCTTTATCAGATGAAGAATTAATAATTCAAGAAAAAAACAGGCTAATTGAAAGTAAAAAATACCACTTAGAAAGCAAAGAAAAAGACGAATTGAATAAAATAAAAATGAATTCGTTTTTAGAAAAAGCAAAACAATACGTTCCTCCAACAGAAAATCATCAAGGGATTGCAAAATTTATGATTGAGCAACTTGAAAAAACTATTGAATTTGATTGTAATAGTAATTATCATATTGACGAATTAATAACTATTGATTCAAAAATAGAAAAAGTAAATGCTGATGATATTCGTTCTGAAATGAAAGTGAAAGCAACTAAAGATATTGCCTACCATACAAAAGAACACGAAGCAGATGTAAAAAGATGCAGAGAACACAATCAATGGTACGAGGATTTCATTAAGAGCCTATAACGTAGTATTATGGCTAACGGTACGTTGCTTGGCATCTGTTGCCGATAACGTAAACGTGAATCGAATAAATAAACATCAAATTACCAGCGTATTTTCCGCTGGAAAAATTAAACGGCAATAGTGCCAAACAACTGTTATAAGCATACTACGAATGGAAATTTCAAACGAATATAAATCAAGACACGGATTTGCTGATTTTGAACATAATTTATTTCAAATTACAAGCGGAGAAAATATTGTAGAAACTTGCAATCTTGTAAAAGTCCCTAAATACACCTACACAAATACATACGTTGAAAAAATATGTGAGGGTAATGGATGGTATTCAAAAGGGGAAAAAATAACTGAGCAAATAACTCACGATTTTTACTGGTTAGTAGTTTTAAATAGTAAATGTTTAGGGGTTATAAATGAAAATGAAAAAAGCAAATCATCATCAAAATACGCTATCCAAGATTTAAACGGTAAAAAATACGTAAAATCTTTTTTAGCGACAATATAGGCGGTTGCTTATAACTACTGCATACAACTACACGTCTGTTGCGTAAAAGCACAAAATCATCTTTCAGTTTAACACGGAATTGAAAGGCACAAAACAATCATTAAATTAAACCTAAAGCCTGAATATTGTGTAGCGTATGTTATCTTTTAAACACAAACAAAATGAAAATAGTATTAGACAAATTAGACAAAGAAGAATTTGAAACAGTAGCTGAATATTTAGAAGGAAAACTTTCTGATTTAGGTAAAAAGAAAAAAGAAACAGAAGATAAGCCTAAACAACTTGAGCAAATGATAAATACAATTAGACGTGCTTTGGCTTTTTCTCAAGCTGAGTGATAACGTTTTGCGTGTATAAGAAGTGGCGTGCCCATAAACACTAAATTTAACTGATAAAACACTAACAAACCCAATAAAAACAAAGCTTTACAAGTGTGCCCAAAGTAGCCATTTTTTATACACGCTGTTATAAGCTGATTAAAAATTATTAGACAAATGGAATATACAAAAACCGACCTTAACTGGTTAATGAAAAAAACGGAAGATTGCTCCGAA
>JACCDZ011541047.1_pt1 | contig 10974 bp, 11 predicted proteins | sample 7449551 | NCBI WGS metagenome assembly JACCDZ01 (sample SAMN15323452, study PRJNA562643) | freshwater metagenome | isolation source: river surface water | place: USA:Blue River Watershed | collected 2017-08-18
ACTTTGTTTGGTGGCTGGCGCATTGTTAAAACCATGGGTCAAAAAATCACCAAGTTAAAACCATTTGGGGGATTCTGTGCTGAAACTGGCGGTGCTATGACCTTGTTCATGGCTGGCGCTTTAGGTATTCCAGTATCAACCACGCACACCATCACTGGCGCAATTGTTGGCGTGGGTTCTGCCCGCCGTATGTCATCTGTTCGTTGGGGATTGGCTGGCAGCATTGTTTGGGCTTGGGTTTTGACAATTCCAGCATCAGGCTTGATGGCTGCTGCGGCATGGTGGATTGGTAAGCAAATTCTCTAAGATATAACGCGAAAAAATGCCCCAATAAAAAAGCCTGATTGATGATCAGGCTTTTTTAATTAATGAGATCAATTACTTCTGCACAACGCGTCTGGCCTCGGTGTATCTGTTGGACCAGTAAGGCGATGTGATTTTCTCTAAGCGAACAGTGCCACCTTTTGAAGGGGCATGCACAAAACGTCCTTGACCCACATAAATACCAACATGTGAATGTGGACCGCCTTGGGTATTAAAAAATACCAAGTCGCCTGGAGCAGGGGTTTTGTTGCCCAATGATTGGCCAACTTTACCGATTTCATCGGTTGTTCGTGGCATTTGTTTGTTGGCGGCATTCTTATAAACATAGCCAATCAAGCCACTGCAATCAAAACCACTTTTAGGGGTGTTGCCGCCATAGCGATAAGGGACGCCAACTAAGCCAATCGCTGCAATCGAAATATCTTCAAGGCCAGCGCTGACCTCTTTATCAAAATCAGGCAGTGATGAAAATCTCGGCAAGCTGGCGCACGCAGTCAAAATGCTGCAGCTGCCAAATATCAATAAGCTTCTTTTGCTTTGTTCAAAGCACAATGAAAAAGAAGGCGAGAACTTCCTCGCCTTCTTAAGCCATGGTTGATTAAAGAGCGTCTGCTGCATGATCCGCAAGACGTGAACGCTCTCCGCGTGCCAAGGTCACATGACCGCTGTGACGCCAACCTTTGAAACGATCTACCACATAAGTTAAGCCTGATGAACCTTCTGTGAGGTATGGTGTATCAATCTGAGCGATGTTACCCAAGCAAACGATCTTGGTTCCTGGGCCTGCACGAGTCACCAAGGTTTTCATTTGTTTAGGAGTTAAGTTTTGCGCTTCATCAATGATCAAAAACTTGCTTACAAATGTGCGACCACGCATAAAGTTCATGCTCTTCACTTTGATTCTGGAGCGGATCAATTCTTGCGTTGCTGCTCGACCCCATTCGCCAGCGCCATCTTCATTGCGATGAAGCACTTCCAAGTTGTCATCAAATGCACCCATCCATGGCTGCATTTTTTCTTCCTCAGTACCTGGTAAGAATCCAATGTCTTCGCCAACTGGAACTGTGGCTCTGGTGATGATGATTTCGTTGTAGCGCTTGCTATCCAAGACTTGCTCAAGGGCTGCAGCCAAAGCCAATAGAGTTTTACCTGTACAAGCTTGACCCAACAAAGTAACAAAATCAATATCAGGATTCATGAGCAAGTTCATCGCAAAGTTCTGTTCGCGATTGCGTGCGGTGATGCTCCAAACATTGTTCTTTTGGTGAGAGAAATCACGCAAGGTTTGAAGGAGTGCAGTTCGACCTTGTACTTCTCTGACTTGGGCATAAAAGGGAGTACCACCATCAGAGTTTTCTTGATAAACAAACTGATTGACCATCATGTGAGCAACGGTTGGGCCAGTGACTCGATAGAACATCGTGCCTGACTTGGCATCACTCCAGCTTTCCATGTCTTTGCCATGCTTTGGCCAAAAATCCACAGGCAACTGAAGTATTCCTGCGTACATCAAGTCACGGTCTTCAAGCACTTGGTCGTTGAAGTAATCTTCTGCAGGCAAGCCCAAGGCGCGGGCCTTGATGCGCATATTGATATCTTTTGATACCAATACCACTTGTCGATCTTTACGGCTTTGTTGAAGCTCTCGCACAACACCCAGAATCATGTTGTCCGCTTTACCGGTGGGTAGGCCATCAGGCAGGGTGATGCTGTTGAGTTCGATTTGGAAATACAAGCTGCCTGTGGCATCTTTATTGCCCAATTTATTCAGAGGAATGCCTTCCTCTAAAACACCACTGGTGTTAGCTACCAATTGATCGAGTGAGCGGCTCACAGTTCTGGCATTGCGAGCAACTTCACTCATGCCTTTTTTGTGGTTGTCCAACTCTTCAAGAGTCATCATTGGCAGATAAACATCGTGCTCTTCGAAGCGGAACAGGGCTGAAGGATCATGCATTAACACGTTTGTATCAAGAACAAACAGGCGGATGATGCCATCATCAGGTATTTTTCTGACGCGCGTTGAGCTCTTGGCTGTTGGAGCAGAAGATTTCTTATTAGATTTACTCGGGGCGCGCATTCTTTCAATGGCAATGTCTGCCAATGATTGCGAGTCATCAGCTTCTAGGTCTAGGCTGACTGAGCTCTCTACTAATTCTGTTACTTCATCTACTTCTTCAATTTCAATTCTTTTTGGACGTTTCTTTAACTCTGCTTTTGGTTGACGGCTGATGTTTACTTTATCTGCTGCTTGAGTGGGGATTGGTGGCAGAGGCATTCCGGAGGTCTCCTAAAAAAGAAAAAACCGCCTACCTGGTGGTTGGGCGGTTGATAAGGTAAATGTAGTTTTGTGCATCTAAGTGATAACTTATCCTAGTTTTTGTGACATTGCAATCATAAATCGATGGCAGCCTTTAAAACATCTTGAACGTGTCCAGGAATCTTGAGTCCACGCCATTCGTGACGCAAAACACCTTCTTCATCAATCAAGAATGTACTGCGCTCGATGCCGCGAACTTGCTTACCGTACATGTTCTTCATTTTCATAACGCCGAACATTTGGCAAAGAGTTTCTTCGGTATCAGCCAACAACTCAAAAGGTAGTTCTATCTTTCTTTTGAAGTTCTCGTGTGACTTGAGGTTATCTCTAGAGATGCCGACAATCAAGGTGTTGGCTTTTGTGAAATCATCAATCGCATCTCTGAACTCCATTGATTCAACGGTACAACCAGGGGTTGAATCTTTTGGATAGAAATACATGACCACTTTGCGACCCTGACAAGCGGTTGGAGTGAAAACCAGACCGCTGGTTGCTGGAATCTCAAAGTAGGGGATTGGTTTACCAAGTGCTACGCTCATTAAGTCTCCAGATTTTTTATTTATGCTGCTTTTAAGCATATTTATATCAGACTTATGTAAAAAGTCGATTTTTTTAATCACTTTTCAATCAGTAAAGCTGCCACAACTTTACGACCCTCAGCCATGAGGACGTTATATGTGCGGCAAGCAGCCTGCAAATCCATGGTCTCAAGGCCAATATTACGGGCAATCAAGGGGGCTATTAGGGCTGCCTGAGGGAATCGGATCCGTTGGCCGCTGCCGAAAATGACCACTGCGGGGTCAAGTTTGGCAATTTGTTCAAAATCCTCGATTTTGATGTCCTCAAAACGAGTACAAGACCATGCAATTACGGGGCTTTCAGGCGATAAAAGCAATGATTGGGTGTAACGTTGGGCGTTGATTTCGATGTAATTAGGGCCGTATGCTGAAACTGTATTCAAAGAGGGCTGCTTATCCGGTTGTAGTTTCACGTTAAATCGCCTCAGGCTCTGTCATAATTACAAAATTATAGATAAATTAAGACGTTATAGTATTCCTATGCGTCCCTAAGTGATTATTGTGAAAGAAATTAAGAAATCCTCCAAATTAAACAACGTTTGTTACGACATACGTGGCCCCGTTCTTGAGCTCGCTCAGCAGATGGAGGAAGAGGGTCAAAAGATCATTAAGTTGAACATCGGTAACGTGGGTGTTTTTGGCTTTGATCCTCCTGAAGAGATTCAGTTGGACATGATCCGTAATCTGCCGAATTCAGCTGCTTACTCAGATTCCAAGGGAATTTTTTCAGCTCGCAAAGCGATCATGCATTACTGCCAGGAAAAAGGCATTCAAGGCGTGACCCTGGATGACATTTATACGGGCAATGGCGTTTCAGAGCTAATCGTTTTAGCCATGAATGCTTTGTTGAACGTTGGCGATGAAGTTTTGGTGCCAGCACCTGACTATCCTCTATGGACAGCAGCGGTCAGTCTCTCAGGCGGAACACCTAAGCATTACTTGTGTGATGAGGCTCAAGAGTGGTCTCCAGACATTGCTGATATCAAAGCAAAAATCACTCCTAAGACCAAAGCGATTGTGGTGATCAACCCAAATAATCCAACGGGTGCTTTGTATGGTGATGACGTTCTAAAAGAAATCATTGCTTTGGCCCGTGAACATGGATTGATCATTTTTGCTGATGAGATTTACGACAAAACTTTATTTGATGGTGAAAAGCACACATCTATTGGTGCCCTATCAACTGATGTGGTGACGGTTACCTTCAATGGTTTGTCAAAGAATTACCGTGCCTGTGGCTACCGCTCTGGTTGGATGGTGGTGTCAGGGGATAAGAGCGGTGCTAAAGATTACATCGAAGGCTTGAACATGCTTTCATCCATGCGCTTGTGCGCTAACGTCCCTGGTCAAAACGCCATTCAAACAGCTTTGGGTGGGTATCAAAGCATTGATGACTTGGTAGCAGAGGGTGGTCGTTTGCGCCGTCAACGAGATCTTGCTTGGGAATTGGTCACAAAAATACCTGGTGTGACTTGTGTGAAGCCAAAAGCAGCTTTGTATTTGTTCCCTAAGTTGGATCCTGAAATGTATCCAATCGAGAATGATCAAGAATTCATTGCAACCTTGTTGCGTGAAGAGAAGGTTTTGTTGGTCCAGGGCAGTGGCTTTAATTGGCCAAAGCCAGATCACTTCAGAATTGTTTTCTTGCCGCACGAAGATGTCTTGCGTGAAGCGATTTCAAGGCTTGCCAAGTTCTTGGAGCGTTATCGCCAAAAATACGGCAAAAAATAAGCCGATTTCTTGCAGGTATCAGCAGTAACAAATAAGCAGTTATAAGATTTTATTTTCACCTTTAATTAAGTAAGAGTTTTTAGTTATGAAACCTATTCAAGTTGGCCTTCTAGGCATCGGTACTGTTGGTGGCGGCGTGTTCAATGTCCTTGATCGCAATCAAGAGGAAATCACTCGTCGTGCTGGTCGTGGCATCAAGATCCACACTGTTGCTGACCTTGATACCAAACGCGCTGAAGAATTGGTCAAAGGCCGCGCAAAAGTTGTTGGTGATGCCAAGCAAGTTGTGAATGATCCTGAAATTGACGTTGTGATTGAATTGATCGGTGGTTATGGTATCGCTAAGGAATTGGTGTTGGCGGCTATCAATAACGGCAAGCACGTTGTGACGGCCAATAAAGCATTGTTAGCAGTTCATGGCAATGAAATTTTTGCAGCTGCACAAGCCAAGGGCGTAACCGTTAACTTTGAAGCGGCTGTTGCTGGCGGCATTCCAATCATCAAGGCTTTGCGTGAAGGTTTGACGGCCAACCGTATCGAATGGATTGCGGGCATCATCAATGGCACCACCAATTTCATTTTGTCTGAGATGCGCGACAAAGGTTTGGACTTTGATGTTGTTCTAAAAGAAGCTCAACGTTTAGGTTATGCCGAGGCAGATCCTACTTTTGATATTGAAGGTGTTGATGCGGCTCACAAGGCAACCATCATGAGTGCGATTGCGTTTGGTATTCCGATGCAATTTGATAAGGCTCACGTTGAAGGTATCACCAAGCTATCAGCAATCGATATTAAATATGCTGAGCAATTGGGTTACCGTATCAAACTATTGGGCATCACTAAAAAAACCAAAGATGGTATTGAGTTGCGTGTTCATCCAACCTTGATTCCAACTAAACGTTTGATTGCCAACGTTGAGGGTGCCATGAATGCAGTTCAAGTGATGGGTGATGCAGTAGGAACAACGCTTTACTACGGTAAGGGTGCTGGCGCAGAGCCAACGGCCTCTGCTGTGATTGCCGACTTGGTCGATGTCGCCCGTTTACAAACAGCTGATCCTGAGCACCGTGTGCCACACTTGGCATTCCAACCTGGTTCGATGGTCAATACGACCATCATGCCGATGGGTGAAATCACAACCAGCTACTACTTGCGCTTGCGCGTGGCAGATGTGACAGGAGTTTTGGCCGACATCACCCGTATTTTGGCGGATAACAGTATTTCAATTGATGCCATGTTGCAGCGTGAGGCGGGCGATGGTGAAAACCAAACCGATCTCATCATGTTGACGCATGAGACCAAAGAGAAAAATATCTTGGCAGCTATTACCAAGGTTGAAGCTCTGAAAACTGTTGAAGGTTCAGTCACAAAAATTCGTTTAGAAAACTTAAGTTAATTAAATTACGCAATGCACTACATTTCAACCCGTGGTCATAACGCCCATCAAACATTTTCAGAAATCCTTCTAGGTGGCTTGGCCGCAGACGGAGGTTTGTATTTACCAGTTAAATACCCTCAGGTCACGCCTAGTCAATTAGATGCATGGCGAGGATTGTCTTACGCAGATTTGGCATTTGAGGTTTTAAGTCTCTATTGCGATGACATCCCACAAGAAGACCTTAGAGCTTTGGTTAGAAAGACTTACACAGCTGAGGTTTATTGCAATGGTCGCACTGATGATTCGGCAAAAGACGTCACACCGATTCATTGGTTAGGTGATGAGCAGGGTACTCGCTTAGGTTTGTTGAGTTTGTCGAATGGTCCAACGCTTGCATTCAAAGACATGGCGATGCAGCTTTTAGGTAACTTGTTTGAGTACACCTTGAATAAGCAAGGACAAGAGTTGAATATTCTGGGTGCCACTTCAGGTGACACTGGTAGTGCTGCTGAGTATGCGATGCGTGGTAAAAAAGGTGTGCGCGTTTTCATGCTCTCACCAAAAGGCAAGATGAGCTCATTTCAGGTGGCTCAGATGTATTCCTTGCAAGACGAAAATATTTACAACATTGCCATTGATGGTGTCTTTGATGATGCTCAAGACATCGTTAAGGCAGTGAGCAATGATCATGAATTCAAAGCCCGCCAAAAAATCGGCACGGTTAATTCAATCAATTGGGCCCGTGTGGTAGCTCAAGTGGTTTATTACTTCCAAGGCTATTTATTGGCCACCAAAAACAGCACGGAGAAAGTTTCATTCTGTGTGCCTTCAGGTAACTTCGGCAACGTTTGCGCTGGTCATATTGCACGCATGATGGGCTTGCCAATTGAAAAGTTGGTTGTGGCTACTAATGAGAATGATGTTTTAGATGAATTCTTTAAAACAGGTGTTTACAGAGCCCGTAAATCTGCCGAGACATTCCACACCACCAGCCCATCGATGGATATTTCTAAAGCAAGTAATTTTGAACGCTTCATCTATGACTTGATGGGACGTGATGCTGCAAAAACTGCGCAAATGTTCAAGGATGTTGAAGCCAAAGGTGGTTTTGATTTGTCACAAGATCCTGTGTATAAAAATATCGCTCAATATGGCTTTGTTTCAGGCAAGAGCACGCATCTCAATCGTCTAGACACAATCAGAGACATTCATGCGAAATACAGTGTCTTGATTGATACGCACACAGCTGATGGTGTGAAGGTTGCCCGTGAAAATCTACAGACCAATGTGCCTATGTTGGTTTTAGAAACAGCACTGCCGATCAAGTTTGCAGAAACTATTGAAGAAGCGATTGGAAGAACACCTGATCGTCCAGCATCATTCATTGGCATTGAAAACAAGCCGCAGCGTGTGGTTGATATGCCAGCAGATGTACATCAAGTAAAAGACTTCGTTGCTGCCCACACGGGTTTGTGATTGATGAGCCAAACCCAGAATCAACAAAACGCTTCAATGGTATCTTCTTTGAAGGCAAACCTTACACCTGTGGTTGGTTTTGTTGCTTACTCTGGCACTGGTAAAACAACATTGATTGAGCAGTTGATCACATTTTTGACTCAACGAGCTTATAAAGTAGCGGTCATTAAACACACGCATCATCACTTTGATATTGATAAACCTGGCAAGGACTCTTATCGTCACCGAGAAGCGGGTGCTGCAGAAGTTTTGATGGTGTCTGATCAAAGGTGGGTGTTGATGCATGAGCTCAGGCAGGCTGCTGAGCCGACCATTGAGGAGCAGTTATGCAAGTTATCTCCTTGCGACCTGGTCATCGTTGAAGGGTTTAAGAACGCAAATGTTCCAAAAATTGAGTTGTGGCGTTTTGAGCACGATGAGTGCGCATCCAATCCGGTGAAAGCCAATCAAGATCAATTTATTCAAGCCATTGCTTACCCAGGTGGCATGGATGCTGTGCACAAGCCAGATCTAACGAGAGACATCCCAGTGCTTGATTTGAATGACATTGAGCAGGTGGCGCAGCAAGTCCTTTCAATGGCTGGTGTTTTAGCAAAATAAGCATAAAACCATTAGACTAAGCCGATGTCGCAAGCCATGAACAAACCTCCTATGAAAACTGCTGCTGAGGCCCTTGAGCATCTATTGTCTAAAGCAACGCCAATGGCAGAGGTTGAAGTGGTCAGCACTCAAGATGCTTTGGGCAGAATCTTGGCTGCGGATATCCTCAGTCAAGTCGATGTTCCTCCGATGAACAACACCCAGATGGATGGTTATGCCGTTCGTGTGGCTGATGTTCAATCAGCGGGACAAAGTTTTATTGTTTCTCAACGCATTCCTGCTGGGCATGTGGGCACAGAACTCAAGCCTGGCACGATTGCCAGAATTTTCACGGGTGCCACGATTCCACCTGGTGCAGATGCGGTGGTGATGCAGGAAGATTGCGCGGTCAATGGGGACCAGGTCACTATTCAAGAAGTTCCTCAGCAAGGTCAATGGATTCGCTTGCAAGGTGAAGATTTAAAAGCGGGGGGCGTGGCCTTGAGCAAGGGAACTTATCTCAGAGCTCAGGAGTTGGGCGTTGCTGCCTCTGCTGGATACCATCAGTTACCAGTGACTAAGAAAATCAAAGTAGCAGCTTTCTTTACCGGGGATGAATTAACTCTCCCAGGTCAGCCACTAAAGCCTGGTGCTATTTACAACTCCAACAGAGACACTCTGTTGGCATGCATTCGTTCTTTGGGCTGTGAAGCAACAGACTTGGGTATCGTGCCTGATACCTTGGAAGCGACTCGAGATGCTTTGCGTCGTGCCAGTAAAGATCATGATTTGATTATCACTTCTGGTGGTGTATCGGTCGGTGAAGAAGACCACATCAAGCCAGCGGTGACTGCTGAAGGTCGTCTTGATATGTGGCAAATTGCCATTAAGCCTGGCAAACCATTGGCATTCGGTGCGGTTAAAAAGCAGGGCGCTGATCATTTAGAAACTTGGTTCATGGGTTTGCCCGGTAATCCAGTTTCTAGTTTTGTCACATTTCTATTATTTGTTCGTCCTTTCATTGCCAAGTTGCAGGGAAGATCTCATGCAAATGTGCCAGTGATCATGATGCGCGCTGACTTTGATTGGCCCAAGGCTGATCGTCGCAATGAATTTTTGCGGGTGCGCATCAATGCCCAAGGCGGCTTAGATTTATTCCCCAATCAAAGCTCAGGTGTTTTAACCAGTGCTTCATGGGCGGATGGTTTGGTCGATAATCCCCCGCTTCAAGCCATCAAGCAAGGAGATATGGTGAAGTACATCCCTTTTTCAGGAATGATTTAAGCTATTGCTATGAAAATAACCATTAAATTCTTTGCCTCTTTGCGCGAGACCTTAAAAACATCTGAAGAGCAGTTCGATGTTCCTGCATCCGTTAAAACTTTGACGGAGTTGCGTCATCATTTGATGGGTAGGGGTGAGTCATGGTCTGAGGCATTGGCCGAAGGTAAAGCAGTTCGCATGGCTTTGAATCATCAAATGGTAGAGGGTGATGTAGCACTGATTGATCAGGCTGAAGTCGCTTTCTTCCCTCCAGTCACGGGCGGATAAACATGCCAGTTCGCATTCAAACTGAAGATTTTGATTTATCACAAGAGATCAAACAATTAAGAGCTGGTGATGCACGCGTTGGAGCAGTGGCTTCATTTGTGGGTACTGTGCGAGATCGCAATGATGGTTCTGAAGTCGCTGCGATGACTTTAGAGCACTATCCAGGAATGACTGAAAAGTCTCTTGAAGAAATCATTGAAAAAGCCAAAGTTCGATGGGATATTTTTGATGTTTTGATCATTCACCGAGTCGGTCCTTTGAACATTGAAGATCAAATCGTTTTGACGGCTGTGACCAGTGCTCACCGTGGCGAAGCATTTGCTGCTTGTGAATATGTCATGGACTACCTCAAGACTTTGGCGCCATTTTGGAAAAAAGAAGATACGCCTGAAGGAGCTCGCTGGGTTGATGCACGTCTCAGTGACGATGAAGCTCTAAAAAAATGGCAGTAATACTGCCAAATCTTTCAAACTCTTCAAAAATTACATCAAACGTTTGAATGGCGGCAAGCCTGCCATAATCTTTTTGCCATAAGGTTTGGTTTTCAATCGTTTATCTAAAACGATGATGGTGGCATGATCGGTTTCTGTTCTGATGCCACGACCTACCCATTGTTGTAACTTCAAAGCCACTGCAGGAACACTGATTTCATAAAAAGGGTTGCCTTGATTCTTTTCAAGCCATTCTGATTTGGCTTCTTCAACCGGTGAATCCGGTGGCGCAAATGGTAATTTGGTGATTAGGACGGTTTCGCATAATTTTCCAGGAAGATCCAAGCCTTCACCAAAGCTCTGCATGCCAAATAAGATGCTGCGATGACCATCCTTGATGCGTGACTCATGCTGGCTGATTAATTTATTGCGAGGCATATCACCCTGCATCAAGACATCTTGTAAAAAATCATCAGGCAAGTCTTCGTGAACCTGTTTCATTTGCTTTTTTGAGGTAAATAAAACCAAGGCGCCATGCTTCAAATCTTTTAGCTGCTTTGGAATTTCATCAGAAAGTTCATCCGTGTGTCCTTGGGCATTGGCGCT
>JACCDZ011331011.1_pt1 | contig 10971 bp, 13 predicted proteins | sample 7449551 | NCBI WGS metagenome assembly JACCDZ01 (sample SAMN15323452, study PRJNA562643) | freshwater metagenome | isolation source: river surface water | place: USA:Blue River Watershed | collected 2017-08-18
CATGTCGACACGGCCACATGCTTCGCTGCCACGATTGGCTTGGGCGATGGCGTCGTGAAAGTTCAGGCGTTCGACGCGCTTGGCTTCAATCCAAACGAATGGGGTGCCGGTCAGGTCGGCCGAGCCAACTCCTTTATGAACGGAGAAGGCACCGGAGAGGGGCGTGCGGTGGATTTGTTTGACGGGGTGCTTGGGGAAGAGGATACCATTCATGTAGTCGGCCAGTTCGCGCTCGAAGGCGTCGCCTTTCTGCTTGTGGCGCTTGCCACCACGTGGCTTGGCGGTCTTGGGGGGGAGGTCAGTAGGCATGGAAATCCTCATGAACATGGTGAAGGTCGCGGGTGTGGCTCTTGCAGCGGTTGCAGGTGTATTGGAACTTGGGGCGGGACTCGGTGCAGCGGCACATGTTGCACGGTCGGTTCCATTGAGGGGGAGGTTGGTCGGTGGTGATGTGCTTGGAGGAGAGGGCGATGCGTATTCCGTGGCGGTCGAGTAGGCGTTTGACGGTATCGACGTGGCACTCTAGGTGTGCGGCCATTTGTTCGGGGTGGAGGCGGTCTTTGTAGGCTTGGCGAAGCCATGTCAGTTGTTCGGGTGAGAGTTCAATCTTTTTCTTTACGACCATTGCGACCCATCCCCTTTCCTCTGCGCTTGTGCGTCAGCACAAAAGCGCATTGAGTTACATTCGTATGCGCTACTACCACATGTTGCGGTGAATGGCGCGGTAACATACTAGGACTATTGCATAAAAAAAATCACTTGACAAGCACATCCGAAATCGTTAATTCTTGGGGGGAGAGGAGAGGGGGGTTTCGACTCATCAGTCGGTATGCGCTGACGCGCAACCGATATGAAGGCTATACCGATATGAAGGCTATAAGGTCGTATGAACATAGAGCTCTATAAGTCGTAAACGCGCGCGAGGGAAAGAGCTTGATTCTCTTTTCGGTATGGGTTATCTTCACGAGATGCAGCAGGGTGGTGTAGCGGTAGCACGCCGGTCTCATAAACCGGAGGACGTCGGTTCGATTCCGACCCTCACTTACCACGACGGAGACCATGATGGACAGCTGGGCACAAGAAGGCCGCAACAAAAAAGCACAAGAGCTTGCAAAGAGCGAAGAGTACGCAGTGCGTGCAGTGGGCAAGCCACGGAAAAACTCTCGCAAAAAATACCACATCCAATACAGATACACCGAAGCCTACCTCAAAAACATGCGCGAGGAAGGGTGTAATCGTATCGCGTGGATGTACCCTAGCGACTGGGTGCATTATCAAAGCTACGCGACAGAGCGCGCGATGCAGGAAGCCCTTCGCAATCTCACTGACAAGAGCGACTGGTTCGATGAACGTATGGGGTGCAAGACCCGCGAGTACCGCGTCGCTCCTACGGGATGTTGAGCCACTTCCTGATTTCAGATGCTGGGATAAACAGCTGCTGCGCGATGGCGTTAGGGTCGAGGCCAGTAGCGTAGAGCGCGGCTGCGTCTTCGCGTGGGCTTGGAGTCCACAACATGTCCTGTTCTCCAGTGGCAATGTTCTCCACGTATCCGAGGTAGTAGGTTCGGTGCAGGTCAGTCTCTTCGCGCACCTTACCGAATGAAACCTCAGACACCATGCGGATGCGGTGGGTCGATGACATGCCACTCATGGTCAGCTTCTGTTGGAAGTAGGAGAACGGCGTTGTGATGGTTTTCTTCCTATCGAACGAGCAGTCGTCATCAAACAAGCCAGCTTTTACTTTGGCTGTGTGCTTGTCCTTGTAGACCTGCGTGATGATGACCTGAGTGTCGAGGTCAGTCAGCTGTGCGGTTGAGCCAGCCTCACGGCCGAGACCGTCGGGCGTTGGTTTGTTGCGGTGGTGTACGAGGATGACACTGGCGTGGTACTTGTCACGAAGGACTTTGGCCACGCGGTTCACATGGAACCAATCTTGCGGAGACTTCTCGTCGATGCCGCCGAAGGCGTTTCGTACGGTGTCGATGACGACTACGTCGGGACGCATTTGCTCCATCCATTTCTCAAAGATGGCAAGGCCAGCTGGCTCTCGCAGATTCATCTGACCACCTGCCTCGGGTGGGATGATTGCTGGCGACCAGATTGGCAGGTTATTGCCGGGGTCACCCCACACTCGGGCAAAGCCTGAGAAGCGGTTGAGCACGGTGCGCGCTGGGTTGTCGAAGTCGAGATAGAATATCTTACTTGGCTTGGGTAAAAAGAACGGGCCGAACTGCGTACGGTTGGCTGCCATGGCTGTGGCTAGGCCACCCACAAAGAAGGATTTGCCGTGTCCATTGTAGCCAACGACTTGAATGATACTGCGTGATGGAACGACAGGGTCTGCGTGATATTGTGTGTCACCAAGGGTGGTGAGGAGGCGCTTGAAGTCGCTGCTGTAGATGGGTTTGAAGGAAATCACGGCCTGTTTTTCTTCTTCGGCACTGACGATGCGCTCGCGCTGGTCGTTGTAATCGTCAGGGTGATTACGTACGTCCATCTGTATGGCGCTGCGCATCTTGGTTTTTAGCCAGCGCTCTAGCTCGGAGCGGCTGCGTAGAAAGACAAAGTATTCTTCATGGAATGCAACGATGGCATCCCACAGGGCAGGGCCAGTCAGGCCACGGCGAACCATCTGCCCAGCAAAGCGAATCATCCAGTCATCCGTGCTGTCGCCCTTGTCTGGTCCATGCAGTTTGCGTCCGAGGAAGTCGACGCGTTTTCCTACTTGCTCTCGCACGTCCATTGCGGAATCACCAACATCCACGTTGGCTAGGGAGAGGCTTACTAAGTCGAACTTGCCGTTGTCCACCATGTCATCAGGCACGCCCTTCCATACCGGCATGTCATCAAGGTCGCAGCCTTCGGCATACGCCCACCGATACTCGTGCTTGATGCCCCCGTCTGGATGAAGGGAGATAGATGGGGGAGCAACCACGTAACCACCATCACCACGGAAGTCGAGCCCATCAACTGCTGGCCATCCATCGGTTGGGTTGTTGCCAGTTTTGTTGCGGAACTTCCGGTCGTTGCATGGGTGGCGGAAGTAGTAGTGAACGCCGCGACGTGTCTTCACTGCGATGGGTGATGTCATGCCATGCTGCTGCGCATAGGCTACCGCTTCGGGGTTATCGCAATCGACTACAACAATGCCACTGATTTCGCCAGTGACTATGGCTAGGTTGAATGCTGTTTCTCTGCCAGTAATCTCGCCAGTGTCAGGGTCAGTGCGTGGTGCGCCGTTCTCTTCCCAGTCGTCGATGGTCTCTTCGAGAGGGTGTTCACTCTGGTATTTTTTCCATTTGGCAAGTGGGCGCTTTTGTGCCAGCGAAAGGGGGAAGCATGAATAGCCAATCTCCGTGTATTCCTTAGCGGCCGCGCAGATTTTTGATGCAAAAGATTGCTCGATGGTGGTCATATTTTTCTCTTCATAGTAATGGTGACGGTGGGAAGATGTTGCCGCATAATTAAAAAAAAAGAAAGCTGTTTTTTTTGTAGACACGGGAGGCGTTTTGCTTAAAGATAGTGCCACGAACAACACGAATGACACGGAGACAGTATGGTCGAGACCCCTGATTTAGATACCCTTTTGGGCATCTCAACACCCCAAACAACGGAGCAAAAGAATGACGCTCTTGGTATGCGTTTGCTGGCGGTACGTGAGCAGATTGCTGCACTCAAAGCAGAGCAGACGCAGATTGAAGATGCTATCTGGACGCAGACCCCCGAAGAACCCGGCGAGTTCGCCGTCGCAGGTGAGCAACTCGCGTTCACAGTAGCGCGCAGTGAGCTATGGAAATGGGAGAGCGCCAAGCTGGAGAAGCTGGCTGCGGCCGAAGCTGCTGTTGGCACTGTAGTGAAGTCCAAGTTCACATTGTCGAAGACAGATTACGCTGGGCTTGTTGCTGCGCTTACGCCTCAGCAAGTCAAAGAACTGGATGCCGCGCTTACCCGTAAGCCGGGAGCACCACGCATCAAAATCACACGCAAAGCATAGGAGTCAAGATGTTCAAGCCACTCAACACTGCTGACCACACAACTAGCTACCGCAAGGTTTTGCTCTACGCCCTACATGGGTGGGGGAAGACGACGCAAGCCAAACACTATGAGAGACGCTACGGGAAGGGGCTGATTCTTTCTGGTGAGTCGGGGCTGTCCTCGATTCGTTCCGCTGGTATCGACTACCTTCCGTTCTCGTCGTGGAATGGGGAGAGCACACGGGCAGGTGGTATGCTTGCAGACCCGCTCTATGCGCATGACCCAGCCAAGAACATCTATACGTTCCGTGGCATCATCAGCATGTTGAGCACGCAAGAGTTCCGTGACATGGGATACAAGTGGATTATGGTTGACTCACTTACTGAGTTGAGCGACATGGCCTACCGCTTCGCCGAGCTACATGCGGAAGCAAATCCCGGCAAGGACGGGAAGGTGAATGCCTTCTCCATCTGGGAGGAGTATGGGGCTGCCATGATTGGCGCTTGCAAATGGATTCGTGACTTGCCGATGCACGTGATTGTTACGTCGCTTGCGAAGGATGACACGGATGAGAATGGAAACAAGGAACACTGGCCGATGGTCAAGCAGAAGTCTGTACAGAAACAGCTTCTCGGCATCTTCGACTGTGTTCTGTGCGGGGTGAAGCGTGTGGAGGGTGACGTGAGTGACCCCAACGCGACACCGAAGACGGTTCACTATGTTATCACCGACGAGTTTCGCGGATGGCACGGCAAGGTCCGTGACGAGAAGCGTCGCTTGAAGGCGGTAGAGCGTGAATCAGACATCACCAAGTTGTTTGACCGCATGGAGATGGAAGACTCAGACTATGAACAACACCTATTAACCCAATCGAAACAAGGAGTATAACCATGGACGGATTCAGCAATAGCGGGTTCAGCCTTTCTAACCTCAACCTCTCGGGCGTAGATTTATCATCTGGCGGCGGCTACTTGAAGCCCGGTCGCTACATCGTGAAGACCAGCGAGGCCAAGCTTGTGCCTCTGGCCAGCAACGATGGCAGCATGAAGCTGGAAATCAGACTGACCGCGACCGATGGCAGCGGTAGCTTGGTTGCCCGCCTGAACATCCACAACAAGAAGAGCAAAGAGAACACTGAGATTGCGCTCAAGGAACTCAAGTCGATGCTGTTCTACGGTGGTCACCCCAACCCTGATTTTCCCGGCGCTATCAGCACCTACAATGGTCTGACCGTTGGGGCACTCATCAAAGCTGGCCAGCAATACAAGGACAAGAACGGTGTCGACCGCATTGCGTCTGACCCGTCTGCGTTCTTTGACCCAGCTGACATCGACCCCGTGAACTTCTCGCCACGTCCAGGGTTGCCGAAGCAGAACACAGCTTCCCGCCCATTGGATGACGGCATTCCTTTCTAGGGAGGATACGTGCGCAGTGGCGGGTTGAGTGAAACAATCGACGGTTCGTTTGATGCGGAGAAGCCGACTGATTATCGGTCGAAGTGTATCGGAGCGAGCATTGTTGGTAATCCGTGTGAAGCTTTCCTTTCGTTTACGATAAGGGGATTTCCCGAAGCACTCATCCCGCCACGCGTGAAGCGCATCTTTAGAGATGGGCACCGCATCGAGGACTTCGTTGTGAAGGACTTGCGCAAGGCTGGGTACACCGTACATGACAAGGACCCTTACACTGGCAAGCAATATAAGTGGGACAAACATAGTGGGTACATCATCTTCATGGCTGACGGAATTATCGAAGGCAATGGTATTGCCGAGCCGATGCTTCTGGAAGTCAAGTCCATGAATGGAGCGCTTTGGACGCGGTTCAAAACCAGAGGGGTACTTGTATCTCATCCCAAATACTACGACCAGTTGCAGATGGGGATGGGGCTTTCGGGGTATCGCAAGGGTGTGCTCATCGCGTACAATAAAGACAACAGCCAATACTGGGACCAGACTATTGAGTTCGACCCTGTCCGCTACCACTTCCTTCTGAACCGCGCCACTCGCGTGCTGATGAATGAGGCGGAGAAGATAGGCAAAGACCCGACAGACTGGCGGTGTAAGGACTGCTCCAAGCGCGGGGTGTGTTGGGAAGATGAGCCAGTGGTGCAGGACATACGTACATGCGCCAACGCTATCCCAGCCACCGGTGGTTGGAACTGCTCGAAGGGCTGTAAGGGAACGTGCATGAACTGGGAACGCTACAAACCAAAGGACAAACAATGAGCCAAGCTTGGGGACCATTAGGAAAACCTCCGAAGTCTATCGTTGAAGGCACCGCGCCCAACGCGAAGGTTGAGTTGTTCCGCGACTACCAGAAGAAGCTATCGACTGCCATGCTGATAACCAATTCAAAGAAACGAGTGGCTCGGATTGCTGAGCTGCGCGCACAATTTCAACGGGACTTCCCCGCAGAGGAATAAGATGGCCGATTACGCGCTAAACGAAAACGACATGAAGGCATTGAAGGTTCGCTCCGCCAAGAAGGAAGAGCTGCGCCTTGAACAAGAGTGCCTCTCGGTTAAGGACAGAATCGAGGACTTGGAGTGGCGCATCGAAGGAGATGATGGCGCTTCGGTTGATGGCCTGATGAACGAGCGCCAGCGCGCGCTTGATAAGCTGCGCGAGACGCGCAGGGAATTGTTTCTGGTACGTGAGCAACTCGTAGACATGGGGGTTCGGTAATGCTTATTGGTCTGAGCGGTCTGCCATTCAATGGCAAAGGTACTGTGGCAAAGCGTTTGGCTGAGGCTCACGGGTTCCGTCATACCAAGATGGCCGGTGCTCTCAAGAACATGCTGCGCGTTATGTTGCGCGAGGCTGGCGTTGATGATGAGATGATAGAGCGCATGATTGAGGGCGACCTCAAGGAGACGCCACAGCCAATGCTGGGCAACAGGACTCCACGGTGGGCCATGCAGAGTCTTGGTACTGAATGGGGTAGGGATTGCATTACGCCTACTCTTTGGGGTGACATCTGGCAGCTTGGTGTCATACGCCAGCTTGAAGCTGGGAAGTCGGTGGTCGTGGACTATGTGCGGTTTGCCGACGAACAGGCGCGTGTCAAGCGTCTTGGAGGATTTATTGTTTTAGTGGCGGGCCGTTCTGAGGCTGCGTCGGGACATGCTTCTGATAAAATGGATTGGTTGGAGCCTGACTACACCATCTTGAATGATGGCAGTCTCCGCGACTTGGATTTGAAGGTCGACAATCTATTGAAAAGGATGCAGAAAGATGTCTGGGACGAATAACCACAACTGCCGAATCGGCAAAGTAACTCTCAAACCAACGGTGATTAAAGCAGAGATGCAACCTCGCGCTCCGGGGCGCGTGCGCGGTATGTTTGTCGAGGCAATACGAGCACTTGATGAGAACGTGAAGCTGGGTGTGACGCCTATCGTTGGGTTCTTTGCGCTTGTGAATACCGATGGCACCATCAGTGTTGAAACTCGCATGAACAAAGAGGCGACCGAGGAGGAGATGAACAAGCTCAACTGGCGTCACCTCACCATGCTGTTCGAGGACTTGGCACAGGACTGTCGTAACTTCTCGGTATACAATCAGCGCACGACGTACGACTTGATTAACGTGGTCCCGCCAGAATCAGATGAAGCTACTGACGAGGAGTAGCCACCTTGAGACCTTTCAGTTTCTGCAACGCTTCGTAGCATGAGAGCCATGCTGCGTTGCCTTCAATGATGTAGACGCCAGCATCGTAGTCTGTAGCGTCGGCAGGTGGCTTCGCTGGCCATTTGCGGCACTCGAAGTATCTGTCGGGGACATCTTGGGCGATGACGTTGCTACCGGTGCAAGCTGTCAATAGCAGCGCGGACAGCAGGAGACATGGGAGTGTTGCGCCCAGTCTGGCCGAGACGTTTGATGCGTTTCTCTTTTTCATTGGTCACCTTCTCTTCGTTATCAGCTCTGTCTTGGACGACGTCGGTTACTTTCTTGCGGTCGGCGAGCGCCTGTTTTTGCGTAGCAATCTGTTCGCCGCGCTCGACGTACGACCAGATGCAGATGATGAGCACCGCACCAGCGATGAATGATAGCGCGGAACTAAGCGCGGTCAGGCGTGCCGAGAACATTATCTACCCCTCTCTTACACAACGTGTGCATTTGAAGACGACGCTTCCATACACCGGAGCATACCTTATTGCCGGGAAGAGAGCAATCATGTTTGCCGACATACTTGTAGAGCAGGATGGCATCACATGCGGCCATGGTCTTGCCTTCGTTGGCGCGGCGAATGATGGTGGATTTTTGTATTGCACCAAGCCCGACATTATAGGCGGTGTCCACAATGGCTGCATGGACTTCTGGGGTCACAGTGCTCTGGGCTTTCGGAGAGTAGAACTCCATCACGCGCATTGAGTAGTAGCCGTAACGGATATTGTAGAGCAAGCTACAGTCAGCATGGTTTAAGCTGGTCTTGTATCCAACCTCTGTCTCCCCAGCACACCATGGCTTCACTCCTACGCTATCGTAGTAGGGGGCGAGCTTCATGCCTTCCTGACCAAGCGTTTGTGGCGCACCGATGAGAGCAGAAGCTGTGACGAATGCGCCAGCTCCCATACCAATGATTGTCTTCTTCGACATGCTGCCTCCTAGATTATTTTAACGCCCGTTGTTTTGGTTGATTTGTTCGATGACGATGGCTCCACCAGAGTGTCGACGATGCCTTCCTTGACTGGCTTGATGCTGCCAACAAATGGGACACGGCCAACGACGCTGCGAATGGCAGAGCGCGTTGTGCGTGCGTCTGGTTCCTCGCTGAATACTTCACCACTGGTTGCTTGGATGATGCGTGCGGCATCGTAGATGGAACTCGACGTTGGCCCCAAGAACGCACCGACGGTGCGCATGGTGCCGTAGTCTTGGTTGTCAGCTTGCTCGACAGAGCTGTGGAGTAGGTCAGCGAACAGACCCATGCCGCCAGCGCTCATGAACGACTCGGTGAACCAGCCAATGACTGCGTCGGCCGTGCCTTGCTGTTCGATGTCGAGGCCCATGTCTTCGGCCACGTTGTTGTACCAGCGGATGAATGCGCCGGTCATTGCTTGCTCGCTGCCGTAGCGTTCGCGGAAGGTGTTCTCGCCTTCGCCACGCTGCATGATGACATCCTTGCTGGCCAGAGATAGAGAACCGAGCGCGCCGCCAGATGCAAGTAACATCATGAATGGTTTAGGGTTGCCGACATACTTGCCGTTCTCGTCGAACTTGATGGCTTCCTTGACCACGTACTTGGCCATGCGACCCATCATGAGCGGGTAGGACTTGAGCTGGAATACGAGCTGGCCTACTGGGTGCTGAGCCCACAGTGGGATGTCGTTGGGGTTGGGGGCGAAGATGGCCTCGTTGGCGAAGCGCAGCATTGCTTCGCGCAGGGTGTCATCTGTTGCGATGTCGACGGTGTCCTCACTGATTGCCTTGGCTCCGGGTAGAGCGTAGGCTTCTAGGCCGTAGCGCGACAGGTAACGCAGCGAGGTTTTGTAACCACGGCTGTCGGTCATGCCTTTCGCTGCCAAGTCCTGAGCGCGCTTGGCTTCCGCTTTGAACGACTCAAGGCCAACGAGCGCAGCCACTGGGCGCATGGTGTCCGTCCATGGCGTGAGCAGGTTGAGGTTGAAGAAGGCGTTGCTCATGCGGCTTGAGGTGTCGTTGTACATGTGCGCCATGCGTTCGTGCATGATGCCTTGTACGCCAAGCGCAATGTTGCGGCCCATCTCACGGTAGTGTGGGTCGGAGAGGAATCCTTTCCATGCTGCCGCTGCGGCTTTCATGTTGCCAGAGCGAACTGCTGGGAGGCCAAGGTGAGGGATGCTGGTGAGCGTTGTCCATGGCAGCAGCGTGATTTGCTGGAACCCACGGATAGCGCGGCTTGCTTTCAACATGTGTGGGCTGACGTCGCGTGCTTTTTTGGAAGCTGCGTTTACGGTGTCAACCATAGCTTTGATTTCATGGCCAGCTACCATGTCGGGCTTACCGCCGTACTCGACGAGTGCGTTCACGATAGCGTCGACGCGCTTCAAGAACTCAGGCTGCGTGGCCACAACTTGTGGGTCTTGCAGGTTGAGCAGGTAGTTGCGGATTTTCTCCTTGTTGGCACGCCATTGTGCTGGCGAGGTGCCAAGCATTGAGATGGCGGTGTCCACTTGGGCGGAGACTTCTTCCTCGGTCCCGGGAATTGCCCGGATGATTTCGTCGGTCTCGCCAACACGTGTGTCCATGGTAGCGTCAGCAGCGCGGCGCTCGGTGGTCATCGTTTTGGAGTTGCGCAGAGCATCAACGATGGCGTCCTTGCCATTCTGCAAGATGTTGAGGTACGTGCTCACGGCGTGGTTGCCGAGACCGAACTCGCGGGTCATCGTACGGCGACGCGATACTTGGTCAGCGTAGCGGGTGATGATACCTTCAAGGTCGTTGACGAGGTACTTGCTGATGCCGGGGATTTCGTGCGGTTGGTAGTTCATCACACGCTCGAAGAATGGCGACTCCATCGACTGACGGAGGTTGGCGTCTGGCAGGAGAACTCCATCGCTTCCTTCGCTGGTCAGAGTGCGACGTAGGCGGGTGGCCTTCTCGCGGGCAACAAGCAGAGGGTCTTTGACAGATGGCATTGGCACGCGGCCTTGCTTCATCTCGCGCAGGAAGAACTGGGTGAGAAGCTCTTCAAAGCCTTGCGGGTCAATCTTGATGGCGTCAGCATCGTAGACTTGGGCAATGCCGTAGTCCGCTTTGAAACCGATAGGGAGACCGTCGGCGCGGGCTCCGACGAATTGCTCACGGTGGAACTTCTGAATGTCGCGTGCAACTTCACGGGCTTCTTTGGGAAGCTTGTTGATTGCAGCATCGCCCATGCGCAGAGCCATGACGATTGCGTCGTAGACTGGCGGCTGGGGAACTTTGCCCCAGAACTTGTTACGCTCGGCCCAACGCTTTCCGATGGATGGCGTGCCGGGGAGTTTGCGCATCTTGGTGATGAGTGAGATGGGGC
>JACCDZ011925146.1_pt1 | contig 10969 bp, 9 predicted proteins | sample 7449551 | NCBI WGS metagenome assembly JACCDZ01 (sample SAMN15323452, study PRJNA562643) | freshwater metagenome | isolation source: river surface water | place: USA:Blue River Watershed | collected 2017-08-18
AAAAAGTTCAGATGAATTTACATAAGCGTCAAAAGCCGTTAAAGAAAGTTATCTTAAACAAAAAGAGATAACATAATGATTCGCTGTCTTTCGTTTTTCTTTGCCCTTATCCTTTTTTTCGCCTTAAGCACCATGGCCCAGGCCAGTGTTTTTGTGAAATCAGGAAAAAATAAACGTTCTTACATAGAATTATCTTATTTAAGTGAAAAAATTAAGCTGACGACTTTCTCTCAAATTAGGGGAGAAGAAGCTTATGTGGTTGACCTGGAATACTTTAAACGCGAAGAGCTTCAAGGGCGTCTTGACGAAATAACTAAAACTTATCAATTTCAAAAGCAATTAGAAAACTGGCCGATCTTTAGTGCAGATAAAGAATATCGTGTTCTTTCCTTTTTCCCCTGGGGGAAAAAGGCCAAACCTATTTGGACAGCGAAAAATAGATGGAATAAAGAGTGGGAAGAAAATTTTGGCCAATGGATTGAAAATGAAGTCGATGTCGAATTTTTTAAGCGATATAATATCGCCACAGACTGTGCGGATGCCGTTGTGGGATTGCGCTGGATTTTTGCCCGTTTAAACTCATTACCAGTGGCCAATTCAGTAAATGATTCAACTTCTTTATTTGGAAATTTTTCGGTTCGCAAAAGCTGGAAGAATCTCTCAACGGCTACAAATTGGTATGATGATGAGCTTTTTAAAACGGCCCTTGAATACGTTATGGATATGTCGACAACGCGTACCCTGACTCTTGACGGCTATCCGGTTAGTTTGGACAAAAAAGGTCTAAAGGCCGGAGTCTTTATTGTCACTCAGAATGTCGGTGGTGGTCATGTTTCGATGATTAATTCAGCAAACTGGGAAGATGATACAAAAGCCCCTCTGGTTATCATGGCCTCAACACTGCCAAGAAAAATAAGAAGCTTAAAAGAAGAAATCTATATGGAAGAGGATTGGCCGGAAAAAGGATATAAAGATATTCTCGCTTTCAAATGGCCAGAGATTAAGAATGGAGAATGGCAATTAGTCACTCCTCTTGATAGTGCTTATTCACTCGCTCAGTATGATAGATCGCTAAAATTATCTCAGCCCAATTTCATTAAATATTTATTGGAAAATGTTAAAGGAAATTTTAATCCTCACTCTCTTATTCAAAAAATGATGGAGGATTTATACGATTATGTAGAATTAAGAGTCGATCTGGTCAAAGCAAGCTTCGAATATTGTTCAAAAAATGATTGCTCTGAAAACTCAACTGGCTACCATTATTGGTCAACTTTTAATAGAGATAGCAAGATCATTTCTAAGTTCAATTTGATTGATTCAATGGTCAATCAATATTCGAAACTCGATGAGGGATTGGTTCGCTCTTGGAGTCGCTTTTTATCCGAGCGATTTTTAGTCATTAAGGACGTCGAAGTTAATTTTTACACTCTTCAAGGTGTGTTTACGAAGAACGAATATTCTTCTAATCCCAACGATTCAGAACTAAAGAGATGGGGATTAAATTTTCAAGAAAAAATAGATGAACTGGCTTCAAGACTAAAAACCTTATTTGCTAAAAGAATAGAGACGATTCAAAATCAAGATCAAAATTGTGATGAGAGCTGTGTTCCTGGAAATCTTAAGTGGCTGGCCTATAGTACTTATCAGGAAGATAAAGAGCTGAATCAGATTTACACAAAACTAATACCTCTATGCAAGGGAGCGAATGAAGCCTTATGTAGAGAGGCCTTAGATCGCACAGTTAAGGTAGATAATGCAGAAATAGCTTTTTTTGATTTGGTCAGAAGAATTCCATTTTTCAATTCAGATCCAAGGGCCCCTTTAGAACTGAAATGGGGTGCCAAAAGAGAAGGTATTCAAATAAGACTATTGCCTCATTTTGAATTTATTACAATTGCCAAAAACGAGTTGGCCCTTCTTGATGATAAGAATCTTATTAATTTAAAAACTCAGCACACTCTTTATAAAGCAAAGAGCAACGAGCGCTTATACTTAAGTGCTAATGGAAATGCCCTTGTAAAAGAAGGAAATTTAAATCTTTATCTTGTGGTCAATAATCAAAAAATCAAACTTCCTGTGACAGTCGCCCATTCTTTAGAAGTAGAAGTGATCAGCAATGGAGAAAGAGACTATTTAAGAATTTCAGAAGAAGACAGCTGTTTATATGAACTGATTAATCAAGACCTTAAGTTTCTTACCTGCGGAGTAAAAGATTATAGAATAATAGAGAATGGACTTTATATTCTAACTGAAAATAATGTTCAGGTTTTAAGAGAGAAAAATCACGCGCAAATTGATTTGAGACAGCTTTCTTTTTATAAGTTAGATACTCAATTTCTTCGTGTTGTTGATGGGAACGATAATCAATTTCTTCTAACTTATGAAAGTAAAGATGAAGATCGATACGAGATTTATGTTTTTCAAAATCAAGAATTAAAGAAAATCGACTTTCCTTTAATGTCTAAAATAAAGCTGCAAAAATCATTCTTAAAGGATGAAGTTATCTTTTTTATGAATGAATTTAATGCTGAATATCCTAAAAGCTATCTTTACGATTTAAAAAATAAAGAGCTGGTGAAATTACAAAATGATATTGGTCATTTTGTTTCTTCAAAAGATGAAATTTATTATGCTGTTTATGAAGGATCTCAATGGCAAAGCCAGCGATCAAGGTCGCTTTATAAGTGGGATAATTACTCTAGATTGAATACAAAAGTAGGTGACTATAATCAAATTCAGGCCCAGGGGGAATTTCTTTATTTATCGGATTCAGAAAAAGGTGAAATACTAATTCTAAAAGAACAGAAAAGTTTTCTTCATTCGAAAAATTTAACAACAGATTTAAATTGCAAAAGTGTCTTTGGAAAAGGAGATAACTTCGTTTATCTATTTGATTATCTTTATGGTGATTATATGTGCCATGGCGGGATTTATTCTAAGAGTTCCGTGGAGTTAAGTTCAAAAAATTACCCCTTATTTACGACTTATAATTGGTTTAATTCTGAAAATATGAAGGACCAGATTTGGTTATCTAATAAGGAAAATCAGAAGATAGAAGCTGGACAGATTATCTTTTTTGGGGCAGAAAACGCATTCTGGTTTCAAGAGGGGCTGTAAAAAATTCATTGTCTAGCTAACTACTATATTTACTAAGAAATGGAAGAGCTGTTTTATCTAGGTCTTCATTTTTACTAAGTTCATTTTATGATGAATTAAAAAAAGATAAAGAAAAAAGTCCGTAGGGAAGAAATAATGAACCACTAAAATAGCAATGAAATTGATTAAAAAATACATACTTAGTGCATATATTTCGCGTAGAGATAAAACTGTGATAGAAAACATTAAATTAATTTTGGAGAGGGCCATGACAAAATTTTCATTAAAAGTAGTAATGCTTTTAGCGGTATCTTTTAATGTCTTTGCGAATACGCAAGAACTGGAAGATTCTAAAAAAGCGATTATCAATTCGAACGTAAACATCTCAATTTCGTATGAACAATACGTACAAGCAAAGAACACAACAAGAGCGAAGACTTTAAGTTTATTACCTTCGCTTTCTGTTGATATGCTTATCTACGATTACCAATATGCGATCTTAAGATCAGTAATTCCTGAGCCTCAAAAATATTTTCAAGCAAAAGCTCAAAAAGATCTACAATTAGCTGCAGCTGTGAATACAAGAATTTTAGAAAAGAACCTAGTTGAAGATTTTGAAAAGACTCTTTATTTAAATCAATATCATTCAAAATTATTAACTTCTTTCAAAGAAGAAGAAAAAATACTAGAAGATATCGCTGCTAGATCAAAAGAAGCTTATGATTTAGGCGCTATCTCTTTTACAGAATACTATAGAGCTCAAAGAGATGTTGTGAACTCACAAACACAATTCTTCAATACTCAAGAAGTTGTAAATAACCAAAAGTTTGCACTTAATCTGATTCTTTCTCAAAAGCCATCAGCAGAAATTAATTTCTCTGAATTAGATTTCTATAATAGAAATTTACCTTTCCCAACATCTGTAGAAACAGCTACTGATCTTGCTCTAAATAACTCTTTAGAAGTAGCTCAATTTGATCATTTAGCAAACGCTGCTAGAGATGAGAAAAAAGGTGTGCAAATTTCATGGTTATCATGGAGTGGTGTAGGATTTGATTATTTCGCTAGAGTTTCAATTGCAAAAAGCGAAATCAGAAAAATTGGTTTACAAAAAGAAAAATCAAAACAAGAAATTCGTTCTCAAGTAGCAACTCAATACTCTTTAATTGCTAATCAAAACAAGAAAATTGCATTCCAAGCAAAGCTAGTTGATATGGCCCAAAATGAATACGACCAGGCTCTTGATAACGAAGAAGAAGTTCTTGGAACTCACATTGCAACTCAAAAAGCTAAGTTAGGTTTAATGTATGCTCAAAGAGATTTAATGAGAATGAATTACGAATTAGAAATCCAATTCATCAAGCTTAAGAGATTACTTGGTGTAAATATGATTACTAACCAGTTCCCTCTAAATTAATTCATTCAAAATTAAAGGAATATATATGAAAAAGATATTTGGGGTTTTGTTATTAATTTCAAATTTAGCTTATGCTGATATTGGTGCTCCAGTATATAACCTAGAAACAAATCTAGATAATATCCTAAAAGCAAAAGCTGATTCAGTTAAGTTAGAAGAAGTTCAAGCATTAGCGAAGAACAATAATGTTGATTTAGATGTAGCTCTAGAAAACTACTTCATTGCTAAAAAGCAAGTTTCAGTAGCAAGAGCTGCTTTTAATCCTGTGACAACAGGTCACTTGCTAGGAATCTCTATGGGGTTATCATACACATGGATTCCACTAGCAGTTGAAGCTGTCTTATCAATTCCAACAAAAATCTATAATGTTGAGAAAAATAAGTATCTAGCTCGCGCTCAAAGCCAAAACGTGGCCGACTTTAGAAACGTTTTAAGAAACGAAGTTGCTCACTTATATTTTGAGACACTAACTCATAAAGCAATTCTTGAATCAATCGACCTGGAATCAGAAATCTTAAATGATCAGCTAAAAAGCTGGGAGCAAAAAGAAACTTCAAAGGAAAGATTGGCAGAATTACAAAAATGGATTCTAAGACTTTCTCTTGAGAGAACAGATATTTATAAAGTTCATTTAGAAGAAGTAATGGCCTTAAACATTCTTTTAAATACTCAAGAATTATCTGAGTATAACTTAGCTGCAGTTACAGATGCTGTAAGCAAAGATTGGTATTCAGGAATTAATCTTTCAACAAAAGTAGAATCATCAGTAAGTAGCAATCCAAAGTATTTATCAGCTGTGAATTTAGAGCAAGCAGCTGCTAAAAATGTGAAATCTGTAAAATGGTCTATTATCGCTCCATCTGGAATTACCTTAGCTTATAAGAGTAATGTTCAATTCGCTAAAAACGATAGAGAAATTGCAAGACTAAGAAGAATTTCAGCTTGGGAAACTTTAAAAAGTAATGTGTACCTAAGAAGAAATAATCTTGATTCTTCTGTTAACGTTCTAAAAAACTACACAGTTGTGTCTGATGTATCTAAAGATGTATTTAAAGATACTTTAGCAATGTATGAATTAGGTCAATTAAATGAAGATCATGTAATTGAAACAGCTCTAACTACAATTAGAGATTTTAGAAGCAAGATTGTTGCTCATTATTCAGCTTATTCATCTTATGACGATTTTAATTACTCTTTAAATTATTCTCTAAAGAATAAACAGCCAGCTAAAGAGAATCAGTCACAAGAAGAAGTTAAAAATCCAGAAACAACAATGCCGACTGAAACAGAAAACTCTGACGGATCTAAAATATTAACAGCTGCAGATTTTAAAGTTCTAGTTGATGTTGATGGAAATAATCTAAGAGTAAAATTAGTTTCAGATTATTTGAATGATGTTTATGAAGTTGACTACATTTTTAATTCGAAACGCTTCTCAAATAAATCGTCTGTAGCTTCTAAAGATGACTTCAAAATTAATGTTAAGAAGTTGTTTATGCCAGACGTGGTTAAAGGAGTTGCGCTAGTGACTTTAAAGAATAAAACAGAATTAAGAGTTAAATTTTAAAAATAGGATATAAATATGAAAAAACTGATGGTTTCTTTTTTTATGGCACTATCGTTAAACGCGAGTGCTTGGCATGTGAAGCTTGATAAGGCCATTTCGTTAGTAGATTCTTGTTATGAACAAACAGGAACTCCGCTATGTACAGATGAAATTGGGAAAGAACTAGCAACAACAAATATTGATGCTAGAGGGGAATTCGTTTACTTCTTAAAGGATAAACTGAATAAGAACGAAACTAAAGAAGTAATCGTAAACCTTTATAACGAACTTCAAAAACTAGTTCCAATGTACGAAGAACTTGATAGCTGTAATGAGTGGTCATGTCGTGACATTAAAATTTTCTTAGGGGATGTATCTACTCGTTATGTAAAAGTAACTGAAGTAAACAAAGACCTTTATGTAAAACTTTATAAAACTCAAGCAGTTCAATCTGGACGTTACGCTCTTTTAATGACTTTAACTGAAAAAGCTAATGCCATCACAAGTGAAGAAGATGCAGCAGCGATGGTTTCATTTGCTGAATTTGCAAAAGAATATTCTAGATCAATTGGTGATGAATACTATTTATACCAAGCAGGTGTAGCTATTATTAAAAACCTAACTGGAAAAGTTCTTTACGCAAAACCTGGACACGAGGGGATTTACAAAATTGCTTTTGCTGACCCAGAATTCTCAAGATTAGTAAGAGTAGATACTCTATCAATCATGGAATCAAATGACAGAGATGCTTTAGTTGTAAATTTCATCAATGCTCAATCAAGAGCAACAAAAGTTGCTTTCAAGCAAGCTGGTGTTTTAGGAAATATTTTCTTTAGCAATGAAGATGTGTACCACAATGATGAAAACGTAAACTCTGCTTCTCCTTATTTCAAGTTTACACTTGATCAAGCGACAGGGTCTGTAAAAGGATACCTATCAACAGCTAGATATGGAAAAGTTGAATTCTCTGGTTCATTAGTAAAATCTGACAAAGCCGTTTATTCTTTAAATACAGCAAAAGGGTTAACACTAGAGAAAATTGCAGCTAGCTACCAAGTAAATGTTGGCGAATATGCAATGACTTTAAAGCTAGATAAGAGAGCTGATGATCGCACTTTATATCAAGCTGCTTTAATCAACTCAAATGCCATCATTTCTTTTAACAAAGTAAAATATGATGAAACTCGTGGAATCTTAACTTTAGTAGATTCAAGAAATGAAAAGAAGTTAACTTTAGCAGTTAACACTGATTCAGAAGGAAAAATCACATTAAATGGTGTGATGATCAATTCGCCAGTCGGAACAATTTTTGATGTAACTTCAAAATAAAAAGAAATAGGCCCCGCAATAGCGGGGCTTTTTTTTTGCCTAAATATTAAATTGAAAGAGACAGACCTAAACGATAAGACTCTTGCTTTTTATTTTGAAAAAGAAGATTTTCTCCGTATCCTGAAAAATATTGAAAGTAGATATTTGGATTAAAATTTTCGCTTTCGAAATTATAAAGTAATCCAATTTCTCTGGCCCCTTTATCAAAATTAAAAAATCTTTTTCCAGCATAAATTCTGAATTCTAAATCCAAGTGCTGCTTATTGTGAGTGATTAAATGAGTCAGGGCCATTTTTAAGTCCCAGTAACCTAGATAATCATGAATATGCTCAGATTGAGAGTCGCGATTAAAAATATAATGAAATTGTAAAAGAGTAATGAGGTTGAAGCGATCAATTTTTCTGACGCCATTTAGTTTCACATAAGCGCGATTAATACTTCTAGAGATCGCACCATCTTCACCATTGGAAGTATGAAGAACTCCGATATCTAAACTTCTAAGATAATTTGTTTGATCTTCTAAGATGCGATAAAAGATTTCGGGATTGTAGTTAATTTCTTCAAATGGCATTGAAGCATCATAAATGTTCCAGAACATTAATTGTGTATAGGCTAAGTAGATATTGGCCTTTTTGGCCACACGATATTTACCACTAAATTGAAGTTTTAGATCATCTTTTCCGAAAGCAAAGTAATTAGGTAAATAGAATGAAAATGTAGAGTTTTTATTTGCTCCTAAAACATCTTTAGCAAAAACGTTGATATTTAGAGAGGATTGTTCAATTAATTGTTTATTTGAGACAACGTCAGGATTTTCTTGCGAAAAAAGATTTACACTATAAGTAGAAAAGGCAGCAGTTAGTAACAAGATTGAAATTTTATTTTTAATCACTAGTAGCCTTCTTTTATATCGTTATTATTACAAAATAGTGACTACTAGTGTTTTCTAAAAAAAGAGTAATGTCCACTTAGATTTAAATTCTTTGTCTAGTATTTATCTAGTGCATCCTAGGGGGTGTTATGGAATGTTTCGTCCGTTATTGCCGCGAATAAGACCAATAACGAAGCTTAAAATTGCTAATACGATAAATACCATTAACAATACTTTACCTACTTCTACTGATAAACCAGCAATACCATAAGCACCGAATAGCATAGCTACTAAACCAAGTGCAAAAAATATAATAGCGGCACGCAACATAATCTTCTCCTTTTTAACAGATTACTCATTAATAGAATAAAAAGAGCATTATTCGTGCCAATGTCTAAATATTAATTATGGTCATTTATACAAAAACAATTGGCCGCATGACGGGAAAAATGCCACTATTTTGGGAGATAAGTCCTTTTTTTTAATCCATGGAGACTCACATCTTATGAATACGAGAAAGTTACCAGCTTTAATGATTATTGATGATGACAAAGACTTATTAGATCATATGACGACTTTTTTTAAGCAAAGGGGGCACGAAGTCCTAGCTTATGAAGATGCTCGCAGTGCTTTAAATGATATCGAAGATAAAAAAGTTTTTGTCGATGTTATTGTCAGCGATGTTATGCTGCCAGTGATGTCTGGATTTGAATTCATTCAACGAATCAGAAAGATTAATTCTGTCTTACCGATTATTTTAATGACAGCAGAGGGCAATTTAGAGACATCACTAAAGGCCATTGAAGCTGGGGCTTATGACTTTGTGCTAAAGCCGCTTCATTTTCCGCAGTTGCTTATTTCCGTTCAAAGGGCCTTGCATTTAACTCAAGTTCAATTAGAAAACTACGATCTTAAAAGAATTGTAGGAGATAAAGAATTTTTGGGATTAAAAGGAGTGATTGGAAAGTCTCAAGGTTTTAAAAAGGCCATGGAGCTTGCCAAACGCGTGGCCAATTCTCAGGCCAATGTCATTATTAGCGGGGAAAGTGGATCTGGTAAAGAGGTTGTGGCAAGAGCTGTTCATGATCTTGGCGAGCGCAAGAATCATCCTTTTGTGGCGATTAACTGTTCGGCCATTCCAGAGAACTTATTAGAGTCGGAGCTTTTTGGTTATGCCAAAGGAGCGTTTACTGGAGCTATGGGCAGCAAGATAGGTCTTTTCGAAGAGGCCAATAACGGGACTTTATTTCTCGATGAAATTGGAGATCTGGCCCTTCCACTTCAGGCAAAACTTTTAAGAGTTTTACAAGAAAGAAAGGTGAAGAGAATAGGGGAAAATCAGCCCCGCGATATTACTGCAAGAATTATTTGCGCCACTCATAAAAATCTTAAAAAAGAAGTTGAAGAGGGACGCTTTAGAGAAGACTTATATTTTAGATTAAATGTTATTCCTATTTATATGCCACCATTAAGAGAGCGCAAAGAAGATATTCTTCCTTTAAGTGAATATTTTTTGAAAAAATTTGTGGCCATGAATAATGCCAATATTAAAGGATTTACTAAAACGGCCGTTGAAAGACTAGAGTCTCTTCCTTGGCAAGGAAATGTTCGAGAGCTGGAAAATGCTATAGAGCGAGCTGTTGTTTTAAGTGTCGCTGAGTTTATTACACCTGAAGATTTACCAGGTGTAGAACATGAAAAAATAGAAATAACTCAAGATCCAGTCATTGATGATGCTGTTTTTCAAATTAATGAAACAATGACTTTAGATGAATTAAGCAAAAGATATATTGAGTATATCTTTAAGAAAAATAATTTTGCAAAAGAACAGACAGCTAAAGTATTAAACATCGATCGCAAAACACTTTATCGAAAATTAAAAGAGATCGATTCAACTCCAACTATTTTTAATTAGGAGTTTTTATGTCTGATAAATACATTACGCGAAGACTGGAAGACATTCGTTTAATCAAAAATGAACTGCAAGAAAATAAGTTTGATTATGCCCTAGTAGTAGGCCATCGTTTAAAAGGACATGGAGACACTTTTGGACATTTAGACTTGAGTGAATGTGGTAAAAATCTAGAAGCGGCCATCAAAAATAATCAATTCGATGAGGCAAAGGGCCTCATCGCTCAATTTGAAACTCTCGTACTTTCCAAACAATAAGCTCATAAAACATTAAAGCTCTGTCCGAGACAGAGCTTTAAAATATTCGAGTGATGATGAAGCTTGCGCTTTTGAAATGTTGTGCAGGGCTTGGCCCCAGTGTGTGTGTGGTCCTAAGTTTCCTTAGGTGATAGTGATATTGTGTGGCTCACTCGAAAAAAACTAATTTAATAAATCATTGCAGCTTAATTTTTCATAACTCGGGTTCAAAATAGTTGCTTCCTCAAAGTCATCATTATTTGCTTGCTGCATTTTAGAGATATTGCTAACAAAAGAAGCCGAGTCATAATTCTTGGCAAAACTTCCATTTGCAATCTCATCTTCACCGTAAGTTTCAATAATTAATTGCTCGATCAAAGAAAGATCACCTTGAGTTCTATCGAGAGCTGACTGAGAAACTTTTGGCCAGTTCCGGTGGATCAAATGTTTTATTTGGACCCATTGTTTTGGCGATAGATTCTTTATCAGCATAATAAACCTCATTGTTTATTCTTGATCTGATACTTACGATCATTTTCATATTTTAAATTGCAGGATC
>JACCDZ010673634.1_pt1 | contig 10968 bp, 13 predicted proteins | sample 7449551 | NCBI WGS metagenome assembly JACCDZ01 (sample SAMN15323452, study PRJNA562643) | freshwater metagenome | isolation source: river surface water | place: USA:Blue River Watershed | collected 2017-08-18
CGCGGCCGATCAGCATGCGACGGATTTCCGATGTACCGGCACCGATTTCGTAGAGCTTGGCATCGCGCCAGTAACGGCCGACCGGGTTCTCGTTCATGTAGCCGTTGCCGCCCAGGCACTGAATCGCCTGCCCGGCCATCCAGGTTGCCTGCTCGGCGGAATAGAGGATGGCACCGGCGGCGTCCTTGCGTGCCGGTTCGCCGCGATCGCAGGCCTTGGCGACGGTGTAGACATAGGCACGACTGGTGTTGAGCGCCACATACATGTCGGCGAGCTTGCCCTGCATGAGCTGAAATTCGCCGATGGCCTGGCCGAACTGCTTGCGCTCGTGGATATAGGGCAGCACCACATCCAAGCAGCCGGCCATGACACCGAGCGGGCCGCCGCTGAGGATGGTGCGCTCGTAATCGAGACCGGACATGAGCACGCGCACGCCACTGCCGACCTGGCCCAGCACATTCTCGACCGGCACTTCGCAATCCTGAAACACCAGCTCACAGGTGTTGGAGCCGCGCATGCCGAGCTTGTCGAGCTTCTGCGCCGTGCTAAAGCCCTTGAAACCCTTCTCGATGATGAACGCCGTGATGCCGCGCGGACCGGCAGTGATGTCGGTCTTGGCGTAAACCACCAGCACATCGGCAGCGGGGCCGTTGGTGATCCACATCTTGTTGCCGTTGAGGATGTAACGGTCGCCCTTGAGGTCGGCACGCAGCTTCATGCTCACCACATCGGAGCCGGCATTCGGCTCCGACATCGCCAGCGCACCGACATGCTCGCCGGTCAGCAGCTTCGGCAGGTATTTGCGTTTCTGCGAATCCGTGCCGTTCTTGCGGATCTGGTTCACGCACAGGTTGGAGTGGGCACCGTAAGACATGCCGATGGCCGCCGACGCGCGCGAAATCTCTTCCACCACGACGGTGTGCGCGAGATAGCCGAGACCGGCACCGCCGTACTCTTCTTCCACGGTGATACCGAGCAGGCCCATGTCGCCGAACTTGCGCCACAGGTGCATGGGGAATTCGTTGCTGCGATCCACTTCGTTGGCGATCGGCGCGACCTCGGCGACAACAAACTGGCGCACGGCATCGCGCAGAGCATCAATGGTTTCGCCGAGGTCGTGATTCAAAGAGGGAAAATGCATGATGGAGGCCCGTGAAAAGTAAATGTCTGACGGGGACCGAGTGTGTTCGTAGTCATGCACAGCGGCAATGAGAAAAGCGGCAATTAAATAGATATAAAAGGACATGGAATTTGCAGATAACGCAAATAATCGCGAGTAAACTGCGATATCACCGATTTAATGGGACACCTCGGAGCTTCATGAGCCCGCAGAGCGAGAACGCTGCATGAATCCGCTGCATCACACCGTCTCGCTGCATGTGGCGCAAGCCATGCTGCAGCGCGCCCACGTCGCCGGCCATGATCGCGACGCCCTGTTGCACGAAGCTGGTATTAGCGCCGCTCTGCTCGACGACCCGGCGAGTCGCCTGCTTCCCGTGCAGTTCGCCAACCTCATGCGCGCCCTCTGGCGACTGACCGGCGACGAGTTCATGGGCTTCACCGAGCATCGCAGCCGCGTCGGCACCTTTCCGCTCATGATGCACGCCGCGCTTAATGCCGAAACGCTGGGCGAGGCGCTGCGTCACGGCTGCCACTTCTATCGCGTGCTGACAGATGAAATCACGCTGTCGCTGCGGGAGGAGGAAAGCTTTTCAAATGAACCACAGCACATCGCTCGCTTCGTGCTGCGCCTGCGCCGGCCCGACCTCGACACCGGCCATGTACTCAGCGAAACCATCCTGCTGTGCTGGTATCGCTTCGCCTGCTGGCTCATCAACCGCCGCATCCTGCTCAGTGAAACCACCTTCGACTACCCCGCGCCGGCGCATGTCGCCGAATACCACCAGCTTTATCCCTGCCCGCACCACTTCGGGCACACCGAAACCACCCTGGTATTCGATGCCCGCCTGCTCAGCCTGCCTATCACGCGCAACCGGGACGAGCTGAAAGCCCTGATTCGGGAGTTGCCGCTGGGTTTTTTCATCAAGCCGGTGTTTCAGGGCAGCTTCGGGCACCGCGTGCGCAGCCGCCTACTGCAAGGGGAAGGCAGAGAATTGCCCGCACTGGATACCGTGGCGAAAGACTTTTTCATGACCGGGCGCACGCTGCGCCGCAAGCTGCTAGCCGAAGGCACCAGCTTTCAGGAAATCAAGGATGGCCTGCGCCGCGACCAGGCCATGACCTTATTAAGGCAGACGCCAATGCCGATCCAGACCGTGGCGCAGCAAGTCGGCTTTCGCGAAGCCACGGTCTTCATCAAGGCTTTCCGGCAATGGACCGGCATGACACCCGGCGACTACCGGGCACGCACGCTCAAGCGCATTGCAGCGCCAGCGTGAGTTATCCCCTCACAAACGCGGCGATTTCGGCGATGGCCTGATCGGCCTCGGGCAGGATGTCGCCCATCATCTGGAAGTCATGGAAGAGGCCGTGCCACACGCTCAGTGTCAGGTCCCAGCCGATTTCAGCAGCACGCGCCGCGAGGCGCTCGGAGTCACTGTAGAGAATTTCTTCGGTGCCCACTTGTACCAGTGTCGGCGGCAAACCGCTCAAGTCAGCAAACAGCGGCGATACCAGCGCATGTTCAGCAGGCGTCGAACCCAGATACATCGGCGTCTTGGCATAGATCCAGTCTAGGCTGAGCATGGGGTCGGCCTTGGCATTACGCTGCAGGCTTTCACCCGCAAGCGTGAGATCAATGAACGGTGAAATCAGCACCAGCTTGCTCGGCAGCGGCAACCCCTGATCACGAATCGACAAAGCCAGCGCCAGCGCCAACCCGCCGCCAGCCGAATCGCCCATCAACGCTACACGAGCCGGGTTCACACCGCGCTCCAGCAGGCCACGATAAGCATTCAGGGCATCGTCCAGACCAGCCGGGAACACATGCTCAGGCGCAAGGCGATAGTAAGGCACATAGGTTGTGGCATTCAGCGCAAGGCCGATGCGCGAGGTCAGCGGGCGATGCGTACTCGGCGAACACACAACATAGCCACCCCCGTGCATGAAAAACACGACCTGATCCGTACTGCCATCGTGCGGCGTAATCACCTCGGCACGCTGCTGAGCCAGGCGTGTTTCGCCCACAACCGCCTGGCGCGGCACCCAGCCATTGCGCAACGCAGCCTCGGTCAGTTTGCGCTGCCAGACTACCGGCACGCGACTACCCCACAGCGGACGGATACTGCTGCGCATGATCAAGGGCAGTACCTTGCGTGCCACCTGGCTTTTCCACTGGGCCAATCCGCTGAACTGCGGTCGATGATCAATGCGCTGCATACAGGCGTCCTCTAATCTGAACAATATTGGTGTTTAAACCACGTGATAGTGCGACCAGTTCGGCTTGCTGGTTCTCAGCCGGTAATCGACCGTGAAACCAGACCAGTTCGCTGTATTTTTTCCCGCCGCGTTGACATACCAGCTAGTACAGCCGGAATCCCAGACGGTCTTGTGCAGGCGCTCCTGCAATTTGCGGTTGAATTCATTCATCGGCACCGGTTTTACATCCATGTAGCGAGCACCTCGCTGATGCAGCGCCAATGCGCACTGACGGATGTAATTCATCTGGCTTTCGAGCATGAACACAATCGAATTGTGCCCCAGATTGGTGTTCGGGCCATACATCATGAAGAAATTCGGGAAGCCGGCCACGGTCATGCCGAGATACGCTTCGGCGCCATCCTGCCAGGATTGATTCAGCTCGCGCCCGCCCAAACCGGTAATGTGCATGGGTGCTAGAAACTCAGAAGCCTTGAAGCCAGTACCCCAGATGATGACATCGACCTCGTGATGCACACCGTCACTGGTCACAATGCCGGTGGCATCCGCCCGCTCCACGCCGCCGTTGACCACGGTCACCTGCGGCTGAGCTAGCGCCTGATAATAGTCATTGGAAATCAGAACCCGCTTGCAACCAATGGGGTAGTCCGGGGTCAGTCTGGCACGCAGCGCCGGGTCTTTGATCGTGGCGGCGAGATGGCGATGGAACTGCGCCAGCGGCAGCGCCATGAACTTGTCCGAGACCGTGAACGCCAGCGCATTGCGCTCGTGATTGAGGTATTGCCAGAGGCGGCTGCCCATCTGAATCTTGGGCAGGCGTTTGAACAATGCCTGCTCGATGCGGGAGTAACGCCGATCAGGCTTGGGAATCACATAAGGTGCCGAGCGCTGCACCAGCACCAGGCTTTTCGCTTTCGGCACGATTTGCGGCACGAACTGGATGGCGCTGGCGCCGGTGCCAATAACGGCAATCCGCTTACCCTCCAGCGGGATGTCGTAATTCCAGCGTGCGGAATGGAAAACCTGACCCTGGAACTGCTCAATGCCCTCCACGCGCGGCGTGGCTGGTCGGTTAAGCTGACCTACTGCCGAAATCAAAATTCGCGCCCGCAAGGTTTCGCCCTGCATGGTGCTGATACGCCAGAAGCCACCAGATTCATCAAAGGTCGCCGCCGTCACTTCGGTGTTGAAGCGGGTCAATCCGCGCAGATCATGCTTGTCGGCACATTCACGCAAATAGGCATGAATCTCCGCCTGCCCGGCGAACTTCCGCGTCCAGCGCGCATTCGGCTCGAACGAGAGCGAGTACAGATGCGATGGCACATCACAGGCCGCGCCGGGATAACGGTTATCGCGCCAGACGCCGCCAACATCAGCCTCTTTCTCCAGGATGACAAGATCACTGAAGCCAGCTTCTCTGAGCTGGATGGCCATGCCTAGGCCGGCAAAGCCGCTGCCGATGATTACCGCGTCATGTACTTGTGTTGTCGTCACTGCCTGCACCCTCATCACGAATATAGGCGCACAGCGTACCCAGAGGCGCCCAAAGACAGTATGGTCAGAGCGGCCAATTTATTGATAGTTTCTGCCAAATTCCAGCCCTCTTATAAATGAGTCGTAAGCCCGGATGAAACAGTGGAATCTGATACGCCCTGTGACCAGCGCCGCCTTGCTGGCCCGGCTTGGCCAGGAGCAAGGTCTTGTGCAGGCCGATTGCCTGGCCGCAACCACGCTGACCGATGCCGTGCTGGCGGATCCGGGAGCCACTGTCATCGCCGCAGACGAGCTGCAGATCGCCCGCAATCTGATACGCCATTTAGGTGCCGATAAACCGCTGGGGCTGGAAGCTGGGCTGCGCTATCACCTCACCGCCTATGGCATCTGGGGTTATGCCCTGCTCAGCAGCCCCACGCTGCGTAGCGCCATCGACATCGGCCTACGCTACCTCGACCTGACCTCTACGTTCTGCCGGGTACACAGCGAATTGCGTGGCGATGAGCTCTGGCTGATCCTCGACGATCAGGATATTCCATCCGATCTCCGCCGCTTCATGGTGGAGCGCGACAGCGCCGCCATCATGACCATACAGCGCGAGCTCTTTGCTCAGGCTGTTCCAGTGAACGCGATAGGCTTCCGGTTTCCAGCACCGGCATATGCGGAACGCTTGCAGGAGATTTTTGGCGTTGCACCCCGCTACGACGCCCAGTGCAACTACGCCGTGTTCGACAGCGGCCTGCTCGACTCCCCGCTCCCGCAAGCCAACCCGGCCACCGCTGCATTTTGCGAAAGTCAGTGCCAGCTGCTGCTCAGTGAGCGCTTAGCGCGATCGGGAGTAGCGGCTCAAGTGCGCGGTTTTCTGCTGAAAAAACCGGGCAACATGCCCGGCATGAGCGAGGCAGCACGCGCGCTAGGCCACAGCCTGCGTACCTTGCATCGTCGCTTGCAGGCAGAAGGCACCAGCTTTCGGGCACTGACCGAGGAAGTCCGCGAAACCCTGGCGGAGGAGTTGTTGCAAAGCAATTACCTCAGCCTAGAAGAGGTCGCTGATCGCCTCGGCTACGCCGAATCCTCCAGTTTCATTCACGCATTCAAACGCTGGAAAGGCTATCCGCCACGCGTCTACAGCAGAAACTGAGTCAGAAAACGCCCATTTCGCACCGTTTACGCACAAAATTTCATCGTTCCCGTTGCCGCCGGTCGCGTGTTTTGGTATAAATCGCGCCCTCGCTGTCAGCCGCCGATCTGGGTGGCCAGTAGATCGCCATTGCGGAGAGCTGAAATGTCCAAAGTTTGCCAAATTACCGGCAAGCGTCCGATCGTTGGAAACAACGTTTCGCACGCCAACAACAAAACGAAGCGTCGCTTCGAACCGAATTTGCATTACAAGCGTTTCTGGCTGGAAAGCGAGAAGCGTTTTGTACGTCTGCGCGTGTCCACCAAGGGCATGCGCACCATCGATAAGCTGGGTGTTGACGTGATCGTTGCCGATCTGCGCGCTCAAGGCGTCAAGGTCTAAGGAGCAGTATCATGCGTGATAAAATCCGTCTCGTGTCGAGTGCCGGTACCGGCTACTTCTACACCACCACCAAGAACAAGCGCACCATGCCGGGCAAGATGGAGATCAAGAAATTTGATCCGAAGATTCGCCAGCACGTGATCTTCAAGGAAGCCAAGATCAAGTAATTGATCCGCGCCTTGCAGATGAAATAACCGGCCTTAGTGCCGGTTTTTTCATGCCTGCGATTTCGTGTTCGTGCAGTCGCACCGGCCATGCTCTCGCCCTATACTCGGGCCATATTCATGACCAGTACACACGCATGACACTCCGCGCGATTCCGCTTGCTGAAAGCACCCTGGCCTGGCGCTGGCGCCAAGGCCAGCTGCAGGCCATTGAGAAAGCCCAGGCGCTGCCACTGGCAAACTTGCTCAACATTGATCGTCAGAAACTTTCGCTGCGCCGCAATACCGAGCAGTTTGTCCGTGGCCTGCCGGCCAATCATGTTCTGCTCACCGGCGCTCGCGGCACCGGCAAGTCGTCGCTGGTGAAAGCCCTGCTGCACGAGTTCGCCAGTGATGGTCTACGTCTGATCGAAGTACCGCCGCACGACCTCATCGACCTACCCGATATCGTCGCGCCGCTGCGTGGCCGTGCCGAGAAATTCATTTTGTATGTCGATGACTTTTCGGTGGCCAGCAACGATCCTGCGCTCATCGCCCTGAAAACCGCACTTGATGGCGGCGTCGAAGAAGCGCCAGATAATGTGCTGATTTACGCCACCAGCAACCGCCGTTACTTAATGCCATCACTCAAGTCCGACAACGCCGAATACCAGTGGATCGACGACGAAGTGCATCCCGGCGAATCGGTCGAGGAGAAAATTTCGCTGTCCGAGCGCTTCGGCCTGTGGCTGTCATTTCTTGCGTTCGGTCAGAACGAATACCTGGATCTGGTGCAGCACCATTTGCAGCAACTCGGCTACAGCGACTGGAATGATCAGGTGCGCGGCGAGGCGCTACGCTGGGCGCAGACCCGTGCCTCACGCAGCGGCCGTGTTGCCATGCAATTTGCCCGTGACTGGTCGGGCCGCCAAAAACTGTCACTCTCAGAATCATCACAATAAATCGGAGTTCTCATGGCTTCAGCAAGTCCCGGCGGCGCTCGCTTCAATGCCGAAAGCAGCGAATCCACTCTTCTTTCAGCCCTGCGACTGGGTGATCGACTCGCTTATCGCGAAGCCATGCGCCGCTTTGGCGGCTCTATGTTGGCAGCCGCCCGCGCCGTCGCGCCCCAGCATGCGGAAGACGCCGTGCAGGATGCTTGGATCTCGGTTTATGGCGCCATCAAGGAGTTCGAGGGGCGCTCCGGCCTGAAGACTTGGCTGACCCGCATCACCATCAACAAGGCTTACAACTACCTGCGTAAGCACGGTCGCGAAGTCTCGCTGGAAGGTCTGGAGGCTCGCCATGACCCGTTGGATGGTGCCTTCACCAGCGATGGCCGTTGGGCCACACAATGGCAACAGTGGGATCACGATACGCCCGACGCCCTGCTCAGCGCGCATGTGCTCCAGGAGTGCATCGAGCATCATCTCGACGACATGCCAGAGGGCCAACGCCTCGCGCTGACCTTGAAAGACATTGAAGGACTTTCTCCGTCAGAAATCTGTAACACGCTGACCATCAGCCCGTCTAATTTTCGCGTACTGCTGCACCGTGCCCGAATTCGGGTGTTCTCCATGGTGTCGCACTACGAGGAGACCGGCGAATGTTGAAATGCAAAGATGTTGGCACTAACGCCACCGAATTCCTCTCCGGAGCCCTGCCCTGGCGCACTAACTTGGGCGTGGTCTGGCATTTGCTGCGCTGCGGCAACTGCCGTCTCGCCGTCATCCAGATCCTGACTATGCTGCGAGCGCTGCGCAAACGCCCGGCCAAGCCGCCAACTGAAGCACAGATCAAAATGTGGATGGATGCGCTTGATCATGACCATGGTGGGCATACGCATCATTGAGTTTTGATGTGCGATAGCAAAAGCCCGGGACTTCCCGGGCTTTTTTGATGACTACTTGGACTTCGGAGCATCAGCACCTACTTTCAGTGGCTGCCCGTTTTGCCAGACCACTGCGTATTGGCCAAGCCTATGCTTTTTATCTAGGCTTTTAGCCACAGCGGTCTGTAAAGCCTGAAGCATCATTTCCGCTTGGGCAGATGGCGGAACGGATGTCGTGGTCATAGCCCAGCCTCCTCAAGAAGGTGTTGGTAATGTTGCAAGTGAAGGATATTGCGTATCTCACCTTGCTGCTCAAATACCAGCTCAGGCAATGCACTACTGTTCAAGAAACAACGGCAAGCATCCACCTCTGAGCTGAACAGCTCCAGCAGATTGATCAAGCTGCGTGCAAAACGACGCTCAATATCTGCGGCAGGAATATTGTGTCCGCCGTGAGCAACTCGCTCGGCGACGCGTAGTTTGGACATTTCCATACTTGGAAGCGCCAGGTAGATCAGTTCTACTCGCCAACCATCAGCACGCAAACGGCGCACCAACCTCAAATAACTACGCCCAGCCAAAGTAGTTTCAAATGCAAAATCTTCGCGCCCAGAAATCGATGCATCGATTTCGCTCAAAAACAGACGGCTGGCGGCCAGCAATTCGCGCTCAGGAGCCAAGGGAGACAAGCCGGCGGCGATCAAATCGGCATTGATGAAACGCGAACATTGCACCACTTGCGGCAAGTACTCCAGAGCAAAGGTGGTTTTCCCCGCCCCGTTAGGTCCGGCAATGATCCAGCAAGTGGGCATCAAGCAATCTCCTTGGCTCAGCCTTGAGATTATAGATATTTCTAACTTACTTCCGCAGCCATCGCGCCCAGAAATAATCCAGGCTCACATAGCGCCCACCACCGCTGACCATCAGCGCCAGCAGCATCAGCGCATAGGTCACCGCAAACTCAACGCCGTTGTTGAGGATGACGATGCTGCCGGAGCCCGTCAGTGCCTCGTAATCACCATGCTCGCGCACCAGCGCGCGGATGCTGTCGAGATTAGCTACCGCCTGCACCACGCGTTCATTGGCAAACGGCGCGTTGGCATCGGCAATGGCCTGCCAGCCAAACTCGCCATGCACGGTGAGGATGGCAACAATCATGGTAATCAGCAGCGGTATCGATACCCAGCGCGTGGCAAGTCCGACGGCCAGCAGCACCGCACCACCGAGCTCGGCGGCCGTCGCCAGAAAGGCCATCAGCCAAGGCATGGGCAGGCCCAGGCCAAAGTCGGGATCACCGAACCACGACACCGTGTCGTCGAATGATGCATATTTTTGCATGCCGGCCATCCATAACACCGGCACCAGATACAGGCGCAAGCCGAGCGCCGGCAGGCCATCGAAGTGACGCAAAACGCTCAGATAATGGTGGAGCATTTCGTCCGTCTGTTGCAGCAAGGCTTTGATCTTCATGTACGCTATTTCCTAGGTTGGTCGTTACTCTTGCTCTGACGGTGCAATTGCGCGGACATTACAGCGAAATTATTTTTCATTGATGTCGTAACAAATGCCTTCGTCAATACTCTAAAGGGGGACACTAGCGACAATTCGTTGGTGAGCTACCCAAAATCCTGAGGATATGAATCATGAACAAGCTGCAAACTCTGACCCCGATCGCCGCTCTCTTCGCTCTGTCCGTTACTGGCCTGGTTCACGCTGGCGAAGCTCCGGCTGCAGCCGCTGCTGCTCCGGCTGCTGCTCACGCTGAAGGCAAGTGTGGCGAAGCCAAGTGCGGCGCCAAGAAAGCTGCCGAAGCTAAGTGTGGTGCCAAGAAAGCCGCTGAAGCTAAGTGTGGCGCCAAGAAAGCCGCTGAAGCCAAGTGCGGCGCCGACAAAAAGGCCGCTGAAGGCAAGTGTGGCGAAGCCAAGTGCGGCGCCAAGAAGTAAGCTGAAACATGAACGGGACAACAGCACCGGACGTTCTCGTGCAACGTTTTCCCGTGCAGGGAGCTGGCCTGGGCCTGCGCCGCAGTTTTTTAGCGGAGCTGGACTCAGTGCCTGCTGCCACCCTCCCCGATTTCTTCGAGATCGCTCCGGAAAACTGGATCGGTTTGGGCGGCCGTTATGCACGTGACCTGCGTGCACTCACGGAGCGCCACTGTTTTGTGACTCACGGCTTATCGTTGTCGATAGGCGGCCCTGCGCAGCTGGACATCGAATTCCTACACCGCCTGCGCAAATTTCTCGACAGCCATCAGATCGAGACCTATTCCGAGCACCTGAGCTATACCGGCGATGCCGGGCATCTCTACGACCTGCTGCCCATTCCGATGACCGAAGCCGCGGCTGACTACGTAGCGGACCGCGTCGGGCAGGTGCAGGACATCCTCGGTCGGCGCATTGCGCTGGAAAATGTCTCGACCTATGCCGCGCCGGGTAGCGAGATGAGCGAGCTGGATTTTGTCTGCCGCGTGCTGGAAAAGGCCGACTGCGACTTGCTGCTGGATGTGAACAACATCTTCGTCAACAGCATCAATCATGGCTTCAATGCTGAGAGCTACCTGCGTGCGCTGCCGGCGCAGCGCATCCGTTATGCCCATATTGCCGGGCATTTCGTGGAGGCCGAAGACCTGCGCATCGATA